>Ga0164296_1003428_pt1 | contig 14958 bp, 17 predicted proteins | sample GEODES057metaG_FD_113533 | JGI IMG/M metagenome (GOLD analysis project Ga0164296, IMG submission 113533) | Dystrophic lake water microbial communities from Trout Bog Lake, Wisconsin, USA - GEODES057 metaG | ecosystem: Environmental > Aquatic > Freshwater > Lake | place: USA: Trout Bog Lake... | reverse complement strand
TGGAAACTATGAAAGGGGTGCTGACTAATGTTTGATTGTTTAATATTAGGTGATAGTATTGCTGTTGGTATCGGACAAGCATTGCCACAATGCGTAACTGAAGCTAAATCTGGAATTAATACAGTAACTTATAATAAAACATTTGCTAATGGTGATAGAGTAGCCACTACTATAATTATTAGTCTTGGCACTAATGACACCGAAAATGTTAAGACCGAAGGGCAATTAATATTATTGCGCAATGAACTCGAAGCAGATGAGGTTTATTGGGTATTACCTAACAAAAAGATTAAACCGAAGCAAAGATCCGTTGTTATGAATATTGCTGAACATCATAATGATCGAGTAATTGATATTCCTAATGACTGGTTAAGTGAAGACCATATTCATCCAACTGGCTTAGGTTATAAAAAGATTGCTGCTATTGTTTCAAAATAAGATTTACAAACGCATTACTTTCGCTAGTTTCGCTAGCATGCCACTCGCTGGCTAACTTAAATCCTACTTTAGAATAAGTTGGCCAGCTAGTCTTTCTTGGATAACTCCAAATCATCTTAGTTTTTTCTTCTACCGCTTGGCCAACAGTAGCTTGTAAAAGAAGTTGGCCTATGCCTTGTTTTCTATAATTAAGGTGAACCCATAATCCTCGAGATCTATAAGAATTATCTGAACATCTATGACCGCTATTAACTCCTACAATTTTACTGTCAATAATATATCCAAAGAATGTAGGACGTGGAATCATATTGGATATATCATATCCTTCTAAAAATTCCATAGCACTATTTGATTCGATGGGACTATTTCTATTAGGCCACAATTCTGTGGACCATATTTTAAAAATTTCACCCCAAGTTATTTTTTGTATCATTAAAAATTTGGCTTATATAATAATTTATCAATACTACCGGGTAAGATTAAATCACAATCTCTAATAAATCTAATAACCATACCTAAACGTTCTTTATTTTTAGTAGCCCTAACACCATGAAACCATTTACTACCATCATTAATCATTAAACTATTATTTGTTGGCTTATGTAAAAATCCTCGTTCGTCCCAATACTCTCCGCCTTCATCTTCTACATCGGCATAATAAATTGCACTATATGTACTATGCTTTTCACAATCCATAATATAATACATTCCATCAATATGAGGATCTAAATTTCTGCCTGCAGGTAATATATTAAAAATTCCTCTAATTGCAATCCAAGTTCCTTTATATTCTGTAAATGGAGAAACTGATAATGCTTTTTTAATTAAAAATCTACAAGCTGGATGAATTTCATTAGCATATTGTTTATTGGCCCAAGCACTAATAGTTTCATTAGTTTGATTCCAATAATCTTCTGTTTGTGGCAAATACCATAGTTGATGATATTTTAATGTACCAAAAACATTACCATTTGATATACGATAAGTCTTTCCATCAACTGTAGTTGTTTTACCTGAAAAATTGTTAACTACCTCGTCTCTACAACCGTTGAGATATTGTATTATAGATCGATGTAAATTTTTATCTAAAAAATTTTCGTAGATAAAAACATCATCAGGAATTGAAGTTAATTTAGGAATTCGAATCATTTTAAAGCCAATGGGGCTACAGTAGCAAAGAAGCTTTGCGCATCCGCTTTTTCTAATGCAGATGATAAATCACTTATCATATTATCAACATTATCCGGATTAGTAGCAAAGAATATAAGGTTTGGCGATACAAAAGTTATTGAATTAGATGTAGAAGTTGCAGAAATTTGAAATTCAAATAACTTTATCGAGTCATTGGGATTCCAAGATATCTCAGGATTATTAATTAAAAACTCACCATTTGATTTAACTTCAACACAACCATCTAATATTGATGTTGTAGAACTATCATTAGGTATTATACCGTAATTAAATATTTCGTTAGTAACAGTACTATAACGAGCTACATTCATCATCATATTAATATCACCGGTTATACATGGCGAGTTAGCAGTTAGGTAACCTAGATAAAATGTAGAAGAATTTAATGTCATAGCATTCATAGAAGAAATGTTATAAGGTATTAAATTTTGAGAATATGAAAATTGATCTAAATCTAATAATAATGCTCCTGCTGTGGCATAATCAATTAATATGTTTCTAGCATCATTATATTTTATATTAGGAATTAAAGACATAATAGTAGCTAAACAACCTGATACATATCCAGCACTAATAGATGTGCCATTAAAATTAGAATAAAGATTTGTAGCAGTAAAATCTGCTCCTATGCAATCAACACCCGGAGAGAATATATCTATGTTTTCGCCGAAATTAGTTGAAAACGCTGCATCAGGAAATGAAAAGTTATTAAATCCTGCACTAACATCGTCTAAGTCACTGGCTGCTACTGTAATAACATCTTTCATTCCTGCAGGAGTTAATGTACTAATATCAATTCCACTATCTCCTGCAGCACAAACAAATCCAATACCTGCATCTATCATAGTTTGTATTTTTTGTTCAACGTCAGTGTTTTTAGGAATTGTCCATCCTATATTGACAACCATAGGAGTGTTAGAATCTTTCTTAAATGCTTTATATATTGCATCTAGTGCGTTTGATATATCTGCAGGAGTTGGTTGGTAAGTAGCAGATGATATTTTACAATTCATTAAATTAACATACTGATTTATTCCAATATTGCTACCTGCGGCATAACTGGCTATTGCAGTACCGTCGCCTACATCATCAAGATAACTTTTCTTAAATTTTGCTAATGTAAACAAATTAGTCTTTTTATAAACATTTTGAAATTCAATGTGATCAAAATTAATACCACTGCTCATAATTACTAAATTAGTTGCGGTATTAAAATTAGTATTAGCTAATTTCCAAGATTTAGCAAATGGGCGAAATCTCGAAATAAGTCTTAAACGACCCCATTGATAATTGTCAGGTAAGTTATCAATATTAACAGTAAGTTGTGTAGAAGTTGATATTATCATTGGGATATTCCGATATATTAAATACTATTTATATTGTGCTATTAGGTTAAAAAATGTTTCATATTATATCCGATCTTAATTTAAATTACATGGATCATGCTGAAGAACAGCATCATATACCAGGAAATCCCGAATATATTATACTAACTGGGAACATTTCAAACCAAAGTAAACGCACTTTAATATTTGCTGAACGTTTAGCAGATATGTATAAAAACTCTAATATAATTTTTAACTGCGGAATTACTGAAAGCTATAAAGGAGAAATCGATGTTATTGAAGAAGGATTTAGTATACATATAAACAATACTAAAACCCCTTATAAAAATTTACATTTTCCTAAAGGCAAAGTAATAGGCGATTATGATTTTTATTGCACAGTAGGATGGCCCAATATAACAGATAGTACAGGATTTGAAAATTCTTATTTTGCCAAATATCTTTACATCAATTTTAATGAAACAATTTACATAGATGATATATTAATAAGTAATATGTACCCAAAGTACTTTAATGTCGAACATATTAAATTAAAGTTTCAACAAGAACAACAGCAAGTACAAGAATGGCTAAATTACGATCAAGGCAAAGAAAAAGTATTAGTTACAAGTCTAAGTAAGAAATCTAAAAATTACACGGGCAAAGTCGAATGTAATTTTTTTCCTAATTTAGATTTATCAAAAGTTATTTGGGTTTCTACAGAAACCTCAGGCTGATTAGCTAGTAACGGTGCTCTAAAATCTCTTTCAAATGCCCAATAAGAGCCATTCTTTGAGTTGTAATAATCTTTAAGTTGTTCAAATCCTGTCTTTTTATTATCTTGAGGGATAATTTTTAAACCTAATGCTTTATAAGATTCGATTTTGCTTTGATATCTTTCTTTATGTATTGTGGAAGGGTCACTGCTTATATTAGGAGTTGCTACTAATAAATCTAAGCATAAGTCTTGATCAAAACTTAAAAAACTAGGAATAACAGAAAATTTAGATATTTGACTATAATTTTCTAAATCTAACAATTGAGCTCTTGTCAAATAAAATTTAATTTCATTATCTACCACAGTAAACCCGTTTCCACCGAATACTGCTCCTGTATACCCCAACGATCGAATAGTTTCTAAAAAATAAGCATGAACACAAAATTGAGGGCTGGCCATTTGATACTTTTTAGAGAATTCTATAAGATCTCTAACAAGAAACCTCATTATATCTAATTTAATTACTTGTACTGGAATTTTTAAAAAATCAGCAAATACTAATGCATCGGATAGTTCAGATTGATTAAAATTATTTCCAAAATCAAATGTTACTACTGTAAAAGGATATTTTTGTTCTTTCCAAATGTTGATCATTGCTTGGCTATCGATTCCGCCTGATAAGCATAAAACTGGGTTGGATCCTACAACAGTAAGAGAGTTTTCTACAGCAATTCTTTTAATTTCAAAGAAAGATTTATTACTAACAGCATTTTTACCAATACGAACATCGATATCTATACGATCGTCGAAATGAGCTAACGTACACCAGTCATTATAATAAAGCATGACCAATATTTATAATTAAATAAAAACATGATTACAGAACATTTGTTGTCATTAAAAAATTGGCACATAGAAATTTCTAGTAAATGTACTTTAAAATGTCCAAGATGCCCTAGACAAGAAATATCCGAAGATCTTAACAATACAGAATTAAAATTAGATTTTTTTAAAAAGAATTTTCCTGTTATGTTTATTCATAAAAATATGGAAAGAATAATGTTTTGTGGCAACGATGGCGATCCGATTTATGCTCATGATTTAATAGAAGTAATAAGATATTTTAAAAAAGTTAAACCTATATTAGAAATTACTATCGTTACTAATGGTAGCTATAAAAAAGAAACTTGGTGGAATAAATTAGGGTCTGTATTAAATGAATACGACATAGTTGTGTTTAGTATAGATGGGTATGACCATGAAAGTAATATAAAATATCGTGTTAATAGTGACTGGGATAGTATTATTCTAGGAATAAAAACATTAAAAAATACTAGCAAATGCAGACTGATTTGGTCTACTATTGCATTTAAATTTAATCAAGATCATTTAAAAAAGATAGAAAATATTGCTGAATCCTTAGAAATGGACCAATTTCAATTAGTTCTAAGTACAAAATTTGGAAACAATTATATAGTAAACGGAATAGACGAATTGCAACCTCGAAATAATTTAATGAAAACAATTGGAGAATATAGTAATAAAACTGTTACTTTTAAAGAAAGAAAAGTTATTAATAATTTTAGTTTTGCTAGAAATATTAAACCCGTTAATGGTATAATGCCCTCTTGTAGAATAGGGCATCTAGGGTTATATATAAGTGCCCAAGGTATCTTTTTTCCATGCTGTTGGACTGGCACACGTTATAAAAGTAACGAAGAATGGAGTAATATTAGTAAAAATTTTAATTTAAATGAAAACAGTTTAGAAGATGTTCTTAATGATAATTTTTGGAAAGAAGATTTTCAAACATATCGTTGGCAAGAATGTCAAGATAAATGTTCTATGAGATAAGAATATTCTTCAATATGTTGTTAATACTATTATCTGTAACTTCAATATTCATTACAAAACAACAACTCATGTCTACAAAACTAAAAAGAGAATGAACTTTTGTAGTGTTTACAAAATATGTTCTTCCATGTTCAAAAATGATAGGATTTCCTTCCTGTAGCCAAATAGTTTGATATTTTCCAAAATTACAAATAGGAACAATTATTCTAAATGAATGAGGCAATGGGTATGCGGTTCCGTTGTCTCGATGGGGAGGAAAAAATCCTCCGGCATCTAATCTTAAAAAATGACATCTACCATGATCTGGAAATAAATCTAAAAGTATGTTTAATTCCGGTATGTAATTTACTATATTTGTCCTAGAACGAAAATGTGCTTCGGTATATTTAGAATTGTTTTCTTTATTATACTCTTTTAGAGAATCTAAATCTGGTATACCGCTAAATCCCCCATCTAGGCTAGTAACACTTAACCCATATCGTTTAATTGTGGGCTTTCTAGGATTATACTGAGTCCATCCTGGATGTTTTGTCAATACTCGGATAGCATTATCTATATTCCAAGAAGGTAAAGATAATTCTATAATATCGCCAAAATTAGCAATAAGATCAGTAAGGGAACCCATAAAAATATTTATAGGTTTTTTTTGAACTGAAGATTTATCTGCGTAAATAATGATATGCGTATATTTAAAAATATTTGGAATTGGTTTAGCGAATTTCAAAAACGTCGAGAATTAAAAAAACGTATAGAAGAACTACGTAAACGTGATCCATTCATTTACTAAAAGAAATAAAATATGAAAAACTTTGTTAGCCAGGTGTTAGATGCCGGCGGGAGCATTACTCCTTTAATTATTCCTGCAGAATTTACTAATGGTACAGGAACATTTAATCCTTCCATTTATAATGACAACGGCAGGTTGTTAATGAATATGAGACATTGTCAGGTTACCATTTATCATTCAGAAAAGAATGTATTTGAACATCAATGGGGACCGCTGGCATATATGAACCCAGAGAATGATATTACATTAACCACTACAAATTATTTTTGCGAAATTAATGATCAATTAATGATTGAAAAACATCATAAGGTAGATTTTTCCAAACTTAACCAACCACCTTTATGGGAATTTATTGGGTTAGAAGATTGCAGAGTATTTCGTTGGGAAGGAAAGTTATACCTGTGCGGAGTTAGAAGAGATACTACTACTAATGGGCAAGGACGTATGGAAATGTCCGAAATAGTAATAGACGATAATGGGGTTAAAGAAATTTCAAGATTTAGAATCCCTGCACCAGGCAATGACGGATCTTATTGTGAAAAGAATTGGATGCCGATACTTGACATGCCTTATCATTTTGTTAAATGGTGTAATCCAACAGAAGTTGTTCGAGTTGATCCTATAAACAAAACCTGCACTACTGTACATCTTGGACAGTATGTTTCTAAAAGTGCTGACTATCGAGGAGGTTCTCAAGTAATTCCGTTTGGTGAACATCGTATTGCGTTAACTCATCAAACATACCTTTTTAGAAGTGAGCAAGATAGAAAAAATGCTACTTATAGACAAGCATTTGTTGTTTGGGACAAGGATTGGAATGTAATAAAATACGGAGATCCATTTCCGTTATTAGATGTACAGATTGAGTTCTGTGCCGGTATGTGTGAATATAATGGCGATATTTTAATTACATTTGGTATTCAAGATAATGCCGCTTATCTATTAAGATGCCCAAAACAGTTTATTAAGGATTATATCTATGGATGAGTTAATTAAATTAATTACAGATGTTGCCTACGATTCAGATAATGCTGAAAAGAATTATAAATTAGCATTATATTATGATTTAATTGGACAAACTGCTTCTGCTATTACATATTATCATAGAGCAGCAGAAAGAACTGAAAATAAAGAACTAGCCTACGAATGTTTACTTAAATGCGGACTTTGTTATGAAAAACAAGGAAATAGACAACACACAGTATCTGTACTTTTTAAACATGCGATATGTTTATTACCCAAACGTCCTGAGGCATATTTTCTACTAAGCAGATTATATGAAAGAAAACACGAGTATGTAGAAGCATACACACTAGCACAGCTATCATTAGGTTCATCTGACTTTGATTCAACACCTCTTAGAACTGACGTTGAATATCCAGGACGTTGGGGATTAATTTTTGAAAAAGCAGTTTCTGCATGGCATTGGGGTAAAGGTCCTGAAGGAAAAGAATTATTTTTAGATCTTAAAAATAACTATTTTGATGCCATGGATGAATTACACAGAAGAGCAGTAATAGGCAACTTAAGAAATTTAAAAGTTGACATTGACTACGAACCAATAACAGGTAAACATAAAGTAGTAGACAGTTTTATATATTTTAATGAAAAAGAATTATTAGAATTAAGAATTAATCTGTTGAAAGATCACGTAGACAAATTTATTATATGTGAATCTAACTATACCCATAGTGGTAACCCAAAACCGTTTACTTGTAAAAAAGTAATCGAAGAACTAGGACTTCCCAAAGACAAAATTATTTTAATTGAACACGAATTGCCTCCTGAGGAAGAAATAACTGTATCTTTTATTGATCAACAAAATGCAAACTTATCAGGAAGTGGGAAAGAAGCTGCTGCCTGGACTAGAGAAAGATTACAAAGAGATGCGATGGTGGCATATCTTGATCGTTTCAGCGATGATACTGTGTTTATTAATAGTGATTGTGATGAGATTATAGATCCAAAATATATTGAATATTTTTCTAGTTTAACAAGAAAAAATAAAAATTTAATTATCAAAGTTCCTTTAGTTCTGTTAGAAGGCAGAGCAGATATGCGAGTATATGATGAAAACAATAACTTTGTTGCATGGGAAAATTCTTTATTTTTAGCCACTAAACAACAGTTAAAAGAATCATATCCTACTAATATACGATCTAATATAAGTCCTAAATTTTCAATTGTAAGAGTAACTCAAGGAAATGAAGTTCTTCAAGATTGCGGTTGGCATTTTACATGGATGGGAGATGATGCTCGTAAAAAATTAAAGGCAGAATCTTTTATACATTATGCTAATGTAGACAGCGAAGGTAATACGTTATCATCCGAAACAATGAGTGTAATTAACGGAAAACCTACTAAAAATAAACTATTAAAATATTCAACGGATTTATTACCACCAATACTATTTGAATTAGAAAATGTAAAGAATTTTTTATTAGGTGAATCTCAAAAACCTATACCATTAGCAGGTTGTGCTATAGTTAATACCCCTTCTTGGGTTGAAAGATTATTAAAAAGTATTGATTATCCTATTGATACATTTGTTATTCTTAACAATAATGGACGAGGCGAAATAGACGAAGAATTAGATAAGTTAGCAAAAATGCCACATCCTTTTATTAATATGATTAAAGTATGTCATCTTCCTGCTAATATTGGCTGTCCAGGTGCATGGAATCTCTTAATAAAAAGCAACATAATGGCACCTTACTGGTTAATCATAAATCATGATGTAGCATTTACTCCAGGATTTTTAGAAGAAATGGTAAGAATGAATAAAGACCCAGAAGTAGGATTAGTACACGCTAGTAGTGCAGATCACGGACGAGGATCATATGAATGTTTCATGATTAAAGATTGGGTTGTACAAAAAATTGGCTTATTTGATGAAAACTTTTATCCAGTATATGTGGAAGATGTAGATTACATTTGCAGAGTAAAAAATGCTTCAATAAAAACAGCATTTATGAACATGCCTTACTATCACGGAGAATTAATTGATAACTACGAAAAAAGTGGTTCTCAAACTTGGAGAGACGATTTGTCATTAAAAGATAAATTAGATCATGGAAGGTATGTAAATGAAACAGTTTATATGATGAATAAATGGGGTAATTGGAATTGGGAAAACATCTACTCAACTCCATTTAATAATAACTCGTTTCCATTGTCATATTCAAACTATGATCTCGAATTTAACAGAAGTAAATACCCAGGATTTTAAAAATACAATTATGAAAAAAACTATATTAATAACAGGCGTGGCTGGTTTCTTAGGCAGTCACTTAGCAGACAGAATGTTAGCACTAGGACACAGAGTTATCGGATGTGATAACCTTTCAGGTGGATATATGGATAATATTCCGAAAGGTGTAGAATTCCGAAGAGGTGATTGTTGCCATCTTGACTTTATGGTAGAAATTACAAAAGGATGTGATATCGTATTTCATACCGCAGCAACTCCTCATGAAGGGTTAAGCGTGTTTAGTCCTTACTTTATTACAAATAACATCTTCCAAGCCAGTGTTAGTACAATTAGTGCTGCTATACAAAACAAAGTAAAAAGATTTGTTTATTGTTCCAGTATGGCTCGTTATGGTAATCAAGAATATCCTTTTAAAGAAACACAACCTACTGCCGCAGTTGATCCATATGGTATTGCTAAAGTAGCAGGTGAGGAAGTGTTAAAATCATTAGCACCTTTAAATGATATGGAATGGATTGTTGCGATACCACATAACATTGTAGGTCCAAGACAGCGATATGACGATCCTTTCCGTAATGTAATGAGTATTATGATTAATCGTATATTACAAGGAAAACCACCAATCATTTACGGCGACGGTAGTCAAATGCGGTGTTTTAGTTTTGTTGAAGATTGTATCTATTGTTTAGAAAAACTAGCATTAGATCCTGATATTAAAAATGACACATTTAATATTGGCCCAGATGAAGAATTTGTAACTATTAAACAGCTAGCTGAAATGATTATTGACGAGTTAAAGTTTGACGGAGAACCGTTATATTTTGCAGATCGTCCGAGAGAAATCAAATATGCAACCTGCGATGCTACAAAAGCAAGAGAGCAATTAAATTATAAAACTACTACTACATTAATAGAAAGTATTCGTAGTACTATAGAATATATAAAATCTCGTGGAACTAAACCATTTGATTATACATATCCTTTAGAAATCATTAATAAACATACACCTAAAACCTGGTCAGAAAGATTAATGTAATGATATTAGGAATTACAAGTCAAAATCACGATGCTAGCATGGCATTAATTGACGGTACTAATATTGTATGGGCAGCTCATTCAGAACGTTATAGCCGTATTAAAAATGATAATTTATTAAACACGGCTATGATAGATGATATGCGTGTCTATGGAGAACCTACAGAAATAGTATGGTTTGAACGCCCACTTTTGAAATCATTTCGCAGACTGTATAGTGGACAATGTCCTTGGTATCAAAATCCTGAAGAAGAGTTGATTCGTCTAGGATTAAATGAAATACCTTTTGAATATGTAGGTCATCATGAAAGTCATGCAGCAGCAGGTTTTTATACTAGCGGATATTCTGATGCTAGTATTTTAGTTGTAGACGCTATAGGTGAATGGAATAGTGTTAGCATATGGCATGCCGATTCTTATGGTCTTACCGAATATTGGAGTAAAAATTATCCTAACAGTATGGGATTGTTTTATACTGCATTTACACATTATCTAGGTTTAAAACCTAACGAAGAAGAATACATTCTTATGGGCATGGCTGCTTATAGTCAACGGCATAAAGATTTAATAGATAAAATTAAAACAGATTTCTTTCGAGATTTTAATCCACCAAATTTTAAATTAAGACATAATTTACATCAAGGATGCCGTTGGTGGGAATTACCTAAACAGTATACACAGTATGATTTAGCTGCTGCTGTACAAGCTATAATAGAAGAATATCTCATACTTACTGTAGATTGGATTGGTAATAAATTACCTAGCCGTAATTTTATATTCATGGGCGGGTGTGCGCTTAACTGTGTAGCTAATAGTGCTATTGCAAAAAATCCTCGATATGACAATATTTGGATTATGCCTAATCCCGGTGATGCTGGCAGTGCTATTGGCGCGGTAGCTGCTGTTCTTGGGGAACAATTAAATTGGCAAGGTCCTTATTTGGGTACAAATATCAAACATGAATTAGATATTGAAAGTGTTGTAAATGAATTGCTAGCAGGTAATGTTGTAGCAGTTGCTAACGGTCGAGCAGAGTTTGGTCCTCGTGCTTTAGGTAACAGAAGTTTATTATGTGACCCTCGAGGTCCTAATGCTAAAGATCGTATGAACACTATTAAAAAGAGAGAACCATTTCGTCCATTTGCTCCAGCAGTACTAGCCGAACACGCTGACCAATATTTTGATATGCCGGTAAAATCTAGTCCATATATGCAATTTGTTGCTCCGTGTAAGGATTTCAAAAACTTACCGGGGATTTGTCATGTAGATAATACCAGTAGAGTTCAAACAGTTACAAAAACAGATAATCCACAATTTAGATCATTATTAGAATTATGGTACGAAAAATCTGGTTGCCCAATGTTGATGAATACTAGTCTAAATGTTAAAGGTGAACCTTTGGTAAACACTTGGGCAGATGCAGAACGATTCCAACAGTTAAATGGTATAAAAGTATTTTGATTTACTGTATTTTTAGTGTTATAATATCCAGATAAATACCAATATAACACAAGGACTGTTATGCGTAAAAGTAAACCTACATTTAATTGGTCCACGTTGAATCGAGATACTTTAATTAATCTCTTTTATTCGGTTTATCCGGAAGTAACTGAACGAAAAATTTCCTTATTAACGTTTCATAAAATTATGTCTCGTTGTATTAAACAAATTCTACCTGTAAAGGTTATTAGACGATGGGACAAAGATGCTTCTCCTGATATCATATATATAGGCGGGGCTTATTATCCCTATCTAGATAAAATTAATAAAAAGAGCATAGAGATTGTAATATCTTATGCACCTAACACAACAGCATTACATTTATCTCGTAAAGGATTCCATAGAATTTGTATTTTAATAACTGACACAATATTTCATGAAATTATTCATATGCGTCAACATCGAAGACGTAAATTTAAGCTAATTGATACAGCATTTAATAGTACTGCTGAGCAATCAAGTTTACGACAAGAACAAGAATATCTAGGATGCGGCGATGAAATCGATGCATGGAGTTTTAATATTGCTTGCGATTTATCAAAAAAATTTAAAAATAATAAGAAAAAAATAATTCATTATTTGAACAATACCCGATTAGATAACAGGAATTGGAGTCCTTGGAAATCCTATCTTAAAGCATTTGAAAAAGATTATAATCATATAGTCATCCGTAAATTAAAAAATCGAGTTATTAATTACTTGCCTAATGCCAAAATTGGTAAACCATTTAAGACTAAAAATTGGATAAACTATTGACATCATTGATATATTTTGTTAAAATGTTTACATGACAGTCAATACTGAACAAGAAAAAAATATCCATGGAATTGACAAAGTCTAAATAAGAGTGTAGAATGGTGTATAATGAATAAAAATAATATTAGTCAAATAATTAAAGAACGTATTGAATCATCAGGTGCTCGTTATTGGGCAGGCGATAATATCAGTAAGTACATTAAATCAAACGAAAAAGATTTGTTAATTAGTGAAGTTACTGAAAAGTTTGAAGATGTATTACAATCTTTAATTATCGACACCAAAAATGATCCCAATAGTCATGGAACTGCAAAGCGTTTAGCTAAAATGTATGTAACAGAAATTATGAGTGGCAGATATGATGCGGCTCCTGATTGTACAGCATTTCCAAACGATAGCAGCGAACGTTATGAAGGTATGTTAGTAGTACGCAGTGAATTAAAATCTATGTGTAGTCATCATCATCAACCTGTAACAGGAGTTGCTTATATTGGTATTATTGCTGCCGAAAAACTAATAGGTTTGTCAAAATATACGAGAATTGCACAATGGTGTGCTAGACGCGGTACATTACAAGAAGAGCTGTGTAATGATATTGCAAAAGAAATAATGAAAGCCACAAGTAGTAAGGATGTAGGTGTTTATATTCAAGCTACTCATGGTTGCTGTGAAAACAGAGGCATTATGGCACATAGTTCATTAACTCAAACAACTGTACTTAAAGGTGCGTTTGCAACGGATCAAGGTACAAAGAAAGAGTTTTTTGATAACATCAAGCTACAACAAGATTTTGCTCCGAGATAACAACTATAAAGGTAAACAATGAAACATAAAGGTAAATTAAACATTCCCAGTCGTCAAGCTGTAACAAATCGCCCACCGGCACAAAATGCTTCACAAGCAGGTCAAATTCGCCCACAAGGACGAGCACCATCAATTATGGTTGCTGTTCCAGCCATGGAAATGGTTAATGCTGAATTTGCTCAACATTTAGCAATGGCCTGTGCCAACATGGTAGCTAACGGTATTAAGATCAACTGTGCATTTAACATTGGATCAGTTATTACTATTGCACGACGCAACTTGGTGGAAATTTTCTTAAAGAGCGATTTTGATTACATTTGGTGGGTAGACAGCGACATGAAGTTTCCAATTGATGCTCCGTTGCGTTTATTAGCACGCAATAAGGAAATTGTTGGTGCTAACTATCGACGTCGTCGATTCCCAAACCCAAACTTTACAGGCATGAGTGGTAGTGCTGGTAACTTCCAAGAATTCCAAACTACAGACAATAGTCCAGCAATGGAATTAATTGATGTATTGCCACACGGAATGGTATTGTGTAAGCGTGAAGTTTATGAAAAAGTTCCGCAACCACATTACTTACAAGAATATGTACCGCACCTAAATTTAGAAATTGGTGAGGACATTTATTTCTGCCAACAGGCACAGAAGGCAGGATATCAAATTTGGTGTGACCAAGAATTAAGTCGCGAAGTAGCGCATATTGGTATTTTCCACTTTAATTACAATCTCAGTGTGCCAAAGTAAAGGTAACTATGTTTTTTGAAAGCATCGAAATCCGCAAAGTTAACAATGGTGTGATTGTTACTTTGCGTAGCGAAGAAGATCAGGATCAGGAATATGTATATGATTCTGATCGTAAAGCTATTAAATTTGTTAAAGAATTGTTAGAAACTAAAACTAAAGATAAAGAGACCGCATGACTATACCAACTGAATATTATGTTAAAGATCCCGTTTGGATTCATCTAAGTGAACAAACATTAGTCAAAGGTCGTGTGGTCGAAATTATTGATCTCGAACACCTCGACGAAGGCCATACTAAAGAACAAGAACTTTATATAATTGAAATTTCTACTCCTATTGAATCAGTCTATGAAGTTCGTAGTTATGAACAAATTAGTCCAGATGCTGAAGGTCCAATTATGCTTTATCGTAATTTGGAAAATGTTACTGCTGCTAATAGATTGCTTAAAAAGGTAGGAGTCAAACTACCAGATAATGCTGCTTCAAACACATTAATTGAAGTTAAAGACGTAGCACCTAAAAAAAATAAAAAACGTAGATATTACTCTAAACAAAAGAAATTTTAATATGAGTTCGGTAAGGTGTCAAATCTA
>Ga0164296_1003427_pt1 | contig 14960 bp, 13 predicted proteins | sample GEODES057metaG_FD_113533 | JGI IMG/M metagenome (GOLD analysis project Ga0164296, IMG submission 113533) | Dystrophic lake water microbial communities from Trout Bog Lake, Wisconsin, USA - GEODES057 metaG | ecosystem: Environmental > Aquatic > Freshwater > Lake | place: USA: Trout Bog Lake... | reverse complement strand
TCCGCGCATTGTTCTGAGATCTTGTGCGCTTGCGCCGAGGATCTGCAAAATCTCATAGGCCAAGTAGACCTCAACCCCAGCAGCGCAGGGAAGAAATAAAATAAGTGAGTTCACAAAGTCCGTCTTAAATGAGTAGGCGCAATTCTAAGTGCTTCTCTGTATTTGGCCACCGTGCGCCTAGCACAGTCAATCCCTTGCTCTTTAAGCATATCGGAGAGTTGGTTATCTGAGAGCGGTTTTTTGGGATTCTCACTTGCAACAAGTTGCTTGATCAACGCTCTCACAGCAGTGCTGGATGCGTTGTTGCCACTATCTGTTCCAAGTCCCGAGCCGAAGAAGTACTTCAGCTCAAATGTTCCGTACGGGGTTGCCATAAACTTAGCTGTGGTCACGCGGCTGATTGTGGACTCATGGAGTCCTAACTCATCTGCAATCTCTCTTAGCACCATCGGCTTCATCGCAAGTTCGCCGTGAATAAAGAAATTCTTTTGTCTTTGGGCAATGGCGGTGCTGACGCGCAAAATAGTTTCAAATCTTTGTTGGATGTTTTTAATAAACCATCTTGCTTCTTGCAGTCGCTGTTGGAGTCCAAGGTGCCCCTCATTTTTGCCGCTGAACTTTAACGCGCTTGCGTAAATATCATTCACCTTGAGGCGGGGCATCACGTCTGGATTGAGCACAACTCTAAACTTGGGTTGTCCACTTTTGTCCTCTCCTGAGCGCGTTACCAGTACATCGGGGACCACCACTTGCCGTTCTAAATCCACAAATCGCCGACCCGGTTTAGGCTCTAAACGGGCAATCATCGCAATCGCGCCTTTGACGAGTGATTCATTAGACTGGGTTGCAACCACCATCCGCTTTACATCTCTTTTAGCCAATAGATCAAGCGGGCCAACGCATATTTTTAGCGCAACATCTCGGACCTCTTCGACCTCGGGCTCTAAATCACTCATTGCCTTGAGTTGCAATCGCAAACATTCAGCTAGGTCTCGTGCGCCTACCCCGGTTGGCTCAAGGCTTTGGAGCAAATGAAGCGCCATGGTGAGTCGGTGCTCTAACTCTTCGCACTCTTCCTCATCATCTCCCGCCAACCCTTCAGCCAAAGAACGCAGTGAATCCTCCAAGTAGCCATCATCATTTAAGGATTCGATCAAAAAACGGAGCGCGGCCACATCCGTCTCACTCAAGCGCAGCGATAAGGCTTGTCGGTGCAAGAACTCCGTCATCGACTCTTGACTACGGGCCAGCTCACTGGCCTGAGCAGTTTCTTCTTTAGAGTTATTTTGGCTGGGCGGGGCGTCGCCCCCCCACTCTGAGTCATCAGCTGAGAAGTCCACACTCCCGTCCCCGTCCCAGTTCTCAGCAACGCCCTGCACATCAGGCTCTGTATCCGAGGTGGAGCTTGCCTCCACTCTGATCTCACTTACTCGGTCAAGCGGGTTCTCCCAGACATCTGTTGAGTCTGCGGATTCGAAGGTGTCTGATAGATCGGAATCTGCATCGCCTTGAGCATCCAAAGATGCCGCGTCTGTCGAAGAATCTAAATCGTCAAAATCACTGGAGCCGTCCAAACCCGCATCAGAGTCTGAATCAGAGTCATCATCTCTTTTAATCGGCTCATCTTGCTGCTCGAGACCAAACTCCTCTCGTTGAGCCTCTTCGAATTCCTTTTCCAAAAAAGGATTGTCATCGAGCATCTGCTCAATCTCTTGGCTCAACTCAAGCGTTGAGAGTTGCAACAACCGAATGGATTGTTGTAACTGCGGGGTCAGCGCAAGATGCTGGGAGACTCGAAGTGACAGGCCTTGTTTCATAAAGATTTACGCGCCCTACATTTTGAAATGCTCGCCCAGGTACACCCTTCGCACCTCAGCGTTATCAACAATCTCAGAGGGCGTGCCCTTTGCAAGCACATTACCCTCACTAATAATGCAAGCGTGATCACAAATACCAAGCGTCTCACGCACGTTGTGATCCGTAATCAATATGCCAATACCTTTCGCTTTCAAAAACCGGATGATGCGCTGTATTTCAATCACAGCGATTGGATCGATTCCCGCAAATGGCTCATCAAGCAGTATAAATCTTGGCCTCGTTGCAAGCGCTCTTGCAATCTCCACCCGGCGGCGCTCGCCCCCCGATAATGCAATCGCAGAAGAACCCCTCAAGTGCTCGACACGCAGGTCAGCCAGTAGTTCACTCAGTTGACGCTCAATCTCGGGCTCGCTCAAAGGTTGACCTTCCGCATCTTCTTGCAACTCCAAAACCGCTCTCACGTTTTCAGCAACGTTGAGTTTCCTGAAAATGGAGGCCTCTTGCGGGAGGTAGCTCAGCCCCAGCCTGGATCGCCGGTGAATGGGCAAATGCTCGATGGACTGCCCGTCTATGGATATCTTCCCCGCGTCTGCCCGCACAAGGCCAACGATCATGTAAAACGAAGTTGTTTTCCCAGCCCCGTTGGGTCCGAGCAAACCGACAACCTCTCCTTTTTTAACAGCAACGGATACGTCTTGCACGACACGCCGGCTTCCGTAAGACTTTTGCAGATGAGAGGCCTCTAAACTGCTTGTAGAAAGCGGCTGTGGAGGTGTGGGTGCTTGCAAACTCAAGGCTTGGACTCCATAGGCTTTTGGGGTGACAAGACGGCACGCACTCTTGACTTAGCGCCCGCAGGACCGGATGCTGAGCCGTTGCCGGCGCCCGTCAAAGCGGAGCTCTTTCCGTCGATGCTGAATCTGTCGGTTAAATTTTCATAAACAATGCGCTGACCACTCATCTCATCGCTCACTACACCGTTTTTGTAGCGTCTTAGCTCAGCGTTACCAATCAAAATGATCTTATCTTGCTTACCGTCGTATTCAATGCGTTGGGCAAGGCCCTCAACACTCTCCGTTTGGATATCTCGTTTTTGCCGGTAACTCGCTCTCGCATTAGCAGCAGGCGTTAACACCCCGTACTGATAGCCGTCAGGATCTTGCCTGACCTCAAGTCGATCTCCCCGCATATCGATCGATCCCTTTGTGAGATTGACCTTGCCAAGGAAAATACTTAATTGCTTAAGATCATCGTAATCTAATTTATCCGCCTCAATTTTGAGGGGCTTATCCCGATCAGCCTTTTCAGCGTGTAAGCTGCACACGCCCCAAAATAAGGAGCAAAGGAGTAAACAGCGGATGACGAGTGCAAACTTCAAGGCACGAAACTTGCGATAAATATAAAGTTCATGCCATGATTGTAGGGCCAGTCAAGGCCCATCCACAACTTTTACCGGCCTTTTCGAACTTCGTTGACCAAATATTCCACAACTTGCAAAGCTCGGTCCATGGTACCAGCCAAAGATCCGTCGGTATAAAAGCGTCCAGCAATCCCTAGGGCGGGTACACCCTGCACTTTAAAAGCCTCCTGCAACTGGGCAGCTCGCTTGGCCTGGGTAGCAACTCCAAAGGAGTTGAATGCATCCATAAACTTGTTCTTATCAATTCCGTGCGCAACTGCCCAATTGGCCAAATTATCGGAAGTGCTTAGATTCAAGCGATCGACATGGATTGCTTTAAAAACTTGGGCGTGCAAAGCGTCGACCTTATTTAAAGCCTCAAGTACGTAATACATGCGCTGCTGAGCTTCAAAATCATCCCTAAAGCGAACGGGTGCACGCTTGATCACCAAATCCTTGGGTGCGGACTTTATCCAAGACTCAAACCGAGGCTCAAAGGCGTTGCAATGCGGGCAGCTATACCAAAAAAATTCGATGACTTCGATTTTCCCAGCGCCTACATCAGCAGGAATCCTTTTGTCTAAACTAATGTAGTCCACACCTTCTTCAAATTTGGCCCCCTGCGCAAACGCAGCCTGAGCGAGCAATCCTGAGGATGCAACAGCAGTGGTAGCGGCAGTTGCAACCGTAAATTCGCGTCTCTTCATACATTATTTCCTATAGCTTTAATGACAATTAGTCTGATGTCCATTCCCATTTTTGTAAAACTCAACACGCACTCAGCGCTGAACCCGAACAATGGCCGCCTCTATCTTAATGGTGGCGAGTTTGAGTTGAACCTTTTCAGCATCTTCTTTGGCGCTTAAGGGACCAATTCTGACCCGGTAAACCGTCTTACCCCCTTGGTCTCGATCAGAGATACGGGGATCAAAACCTTGCATTGTGAGCTTAGCCCGCAAAGACTCAGCCTCCTCGTTAGATCTGAATGCGCCCGCTTGGACGTAGTAAGTAAACGGATCTTGCCCCGGTGATGTCGCAATACTCGCCACTGCAGAACTCGCGTTTGGTGAGGAATCTGTTTTAGAGCGAATCAAATCACCAATTAAATCAACCGTTGATGCGGGCGCCTTATCTGCAGCGGCATCACTCTTATCATCTGCCTTGGGTGAGCTGGCACTAGGGTTTGAACTCGCACTGCTGGGATCTGCTTTGTTGGTTGATTTGTTGTACAAGGGAGCATTGGGGTCCCAGTCTTTGTTCTTTTTTTCCTCAGCCGCATCTTGCTCAGCTGTTCGACTGACAGATTTATTTAGAAAAGGAATGGGCACCTTGGTCACATAAATAACCACACCCAAGGAGATCAACAAACCGACCAAAAACCCAAGAATAAATCCCAAAAGGGTTCCGCCTCGCTGAGATCTTAAATTTTTATATTCGGATTGCATTCTTTATATACCCTTAATCTATTCACTTGATCACCAACTCGTCACGAATACTGACCTTCGTCTATCAGTGACACAAGCATCTGCACTTACAGATGCACTTACAAATGCTCTTACAAATACACTTACATCTGGGTTGGTGCACTCACGCCAAGCACTGCCAAACCGTTTCGAATGACCTGCGCCGTAGCTGCAACGAGTGCTAACCTCGCCTTCTTGACTCTCTCATCCTCCACCAAAATACGCTCTACATCATAGTAACTATGATATGCGCTTGCCAAATCACGCAAGTAAAAACTAATATCGTGAGGCGCAAAGCTCTCTGCCCCAGCGCTCAAAACATCCGGATACCGAGCAAGTTGAGCGGTCAAGGTCTTAGCTGCGATGGAGTCTAAGGGCTCCAAATCTACATGGTTTAACGACGCCGTGATTTCTTCCACCTTATTTGAACGCTGCTCAGGAGTTAGATCTACCCCCGTCTCATTCAACAACTCTTTGAGCAATACAGAGCAGATTCTTGCGTGAGCATACTGGACATAGAAGACTGGATTGTCGTTATTTTGCGCAAGCGCCAAATCAACATCAAAAACGTATTCAGTATCGGGTTTTCTGCTGAGCAAGAAAAACCGTACAGCATCCTTGGATGTCCACTCAATCAAGTCCCTCAAAGTCACATAGCTTCCGGCGCGCTTGGAGATTTTCACCTCCGCACCACCACGCATCACCCTAACCATGGTGTGCAAAACATAGTCTGGATAGCTCTCAGGTATTTGAAGTCCTTGCAGCTTAGATACAGCCTGCAGCCCTGCCCTGACCCGCGCTATCGTTCCGTGGTGATCGCTCCCTTGAATATTAATGACCTTATGAAACCCACGCTCCCACTTGGCCAAGTGATAGGCAACATCGGGCACAAAGTAGGTGAAGGTAGAGTCAGACTTGCGCATCACGCGGTCTTTGTCGTCCTTAAATGCGGTTGAGCGAAGCCATAAAGCGCCGTCTGCTTCGTAGGTATTGCCGGAATCGGTCATGGCCTGGACAGCCGCCGCAACACGCCCACTGGTATACAAACTTGACTCTAAATAGTACTCATCAAAGTTGACATGAAAGGCCTTTAAATCCAGGTCTTGTTCACGTCTGAGATAAGCAACCGCGAACTCTCGAATGCTCTCCAAGTCCTCGATGTCTCCACTCGCCGTATAGGTCCGGTCATCCGAGGAGACGGTCTTTTTAGCTAAAAAATCGTCCGCAATATCTTGAATGTAGTCGCCGTTATAGACGGCTGCATTCTCCCCCGACGGCCAATTCGCATCGCCAGGCTTCATGCCTTTTGCCCTCATTTGAGTGCTAAGGGCTAAAGTGTTGATTTGCACGCCGGCGTCGTTGTAATAAAACTCGCGGTGCACGCTCCAGCCCTGGGTTTCAAACAAATTGCAGATCGCGTCCCCAAGCGCCGCTTGGCGCCCGTGCCCCACATGCAAAGGGCCTGTGGGGTTGGCAGAAACGAACTCGACCAGTACCTTTTGCCCGGTAAGGGGCTTAGTTCCGTACTCACCCCTCTCGCCCAGAACTTCCTTAACCACCTGGAGGCGAGCCGCTAATTTCAAATGAAGATTGAGAAACCCAGGTCCTGCAATATCCATCCCCTCTACCCAGCGCTCGAACGCAGGCTCCTTGGCCAACAGCTCTTTTAAAGCAGTTGCGAGCTCTCGCGGGTTTTTCTTCAAGGCCTTTGCCAAAGGCATTGCCGCTGTGATGGCCAAATCGCCGTGGGAGGGGACCTTGGGTGTTTCAAATACTGCCTTATCTCCAGCGCCGGGAACTAAGGATTCAATAGACCGCGCTAGGGCTAGCTGGAGTTCTTGTTTAACAATTTGCATTCGTAGATTTTAATGCCCACAGCGACACCTCCAGCGCTTTAATTAGAGATCGTTGACATTAAATCTTGGACCACTGTCGGGGCATAATGAACCAGAGACCATCAAAATTTGACAAGAATTTGTATTTGTCAGCTAATTTTTAACAAACTTCTGGCATCATCATCGCATGCAAAGTTTGGCTCCACGATCTAACGCTTCTCCATCCCTGTCCCTGGTGATCCCCGCTTTTAACGAGGCGCATCACTTGTCCACATTGGTTGGGCAAATTATGGCAACGCTTGGGCACGAGATCGCGCACCTAGAAATCATCATCATCAACGACGGAAGCACCGATCACACCCCTGCAGTGCTGCAAAATCTTTGTGCCAACGATCCACGCATCGTTGCCTTGCACTTGTCTCGTAATTTTGGCAAAGAGTCGGCACTCAGCGCAGGCCTTGAGGCTGCTCGCGGTGAGGTGGTGGTGCTGATGGACGCAGACGGTCAACACCCCCTTCCGCTCATTTTGACGATGATCGAGCATTGGCGCCAAGGGTATGAGGTCGTCTACGCAGTTCGGCGCTCTCGCGCTGACCAGTCTCAGTTGCAAATCAAACTGACCGGCTTTTTTTATACGCTTATTAATTGGGGTAACAGAGTCAAAATACCCCCAGATGCAGGTGACTTTAGGTTGATGAGCCGCCCTGTTGTTGACTCCCTCAACGCGCTACCCGAGCGCAATCGCTTTATGAAGGGACTCTATGCGTGGGTGGGATACCCCAGTATTGCCCTCGATTACAACCCACTTAACCGAGCCCAAGGCACTAGCAAATTTGGTTTTAGAGGCTCCTTAGCTCTTGCAGTCACAGGCATCGTCGCATTTTCTGTGGCTCCGCTCAGACTGCTGAGTTTGGTTGGATTTTTCCTCTCCATAGCCGCACTTTGTTACGGTTCTTGGGTCGTGGCGGAGTACTTCTTGTACGGAATCGATGTGCCCGGCTACGCAACCATCGTTGTAGGACTCATGTTCTTCAGCGGCATCCAAATGCTATCAATTGGGGTGCTTGCGGAGTATGTGGGAAGGATTTACGAAGAGGTCAAACAGCGCCCCCAATACCTTGTCGCTAAACGCACCGGACAAGGGCTCAGCCAAGAGCCCGAGGCAGCGCCTTGAACGCAACAAGAGCGCTGGCTTTGTTTGCGTGCGCACCTATGGAGCTTGAATTCGTATTGAACGGGAAGTTACCCCGCGTGATCAAAATACATTAAGCCTATGCGCTCTGGAATTTGGTTTATTTTGGTGGGCGCAAGCGCCGCACTGACACATTTAAGCATCTACTTCGTTGCGACGCACGGGTTGGACCTGATGAATGAATGGGCCAACGCCTGCGGCTTTGTGATCGCCTTTTTTGTCAGCTTTACTGGCCACCGATTCCTAAGCTTCAAAGACAGCGGAACTTCTCTTCACCAAAGTTTGTTCCGGTTTCTCATCACTGCTTTGGCCGGGTTTTTAACGAATGAATCGATTTTCGTTTTATTATTCAGAGTACTCGGGCTCAACGACTGGTTCGCTTTATTCACAGCGATCGTGGGTGCTGCAGTTTTGACCTTTTTGTTAAGCAAGTTTTGGGCGTTCAAAAAGAAACCCAGTCCCTAATATTAAACCCCAAACACTGGATCGTCTGTTAACTAACTTATTTCAAACAAGTACCCTCTAAACTTGTAGGACTCAACTGAGTCGTCTGCGTGCGGTAAACATTCCACGCACTCCCAACGCTTACCAGCAGGTACCCCGAGCTCTTTAACTGCTCTGTGTCGCTCCAGTTTTTGGGCGCCAAGAGCCAACGCTCACCTTGACCAGCCTGCATCGCAAGCGTACTCAATGGCTTTAAGAATTCCCCCTTTGAAGGCTCGAAATTGGCGCCTTCAAAAAGCTCTCTTCTCCAGTTATCGCCAGCGTGTGTGCGCTCAAAGTCCCAGTCCTGGAGTACCCAAAGGGGGCGCTCGAGTGCGAGTAAAAAGGGGAGGTCATACGGGTACTCGCCTACCACCATGATTTGCGCCTTCGATAAATCTTGGCACCCAAGCACCTTAGCAATGTCAACAGTGAAATGACGCTCGGTCCACTTGGTGGCCTGGTCATTGATCAAGACCATCAACAGCACACTGGACACGACTAATATCTGCCAGATATATTTCTCAAAGCGAGAGCCCCTCATCAGCCGTTCCCAACCTAATGCACAAAGCACAGACATGGGAGGGGTTACCGGGAGTACATAACCAATGATTTTGGAGTTAGGGATGCTGAAAAACACAACAATTGCCCACACCCATACGACACACAACCCAACCAGCAGTTGCGCATTGGTTCGCTTTACCTGAACCGCAGGCATGAACTGGTGTGTCAATTGTTTAAATTTACCGGCCACGCTCTCTTGCTCATTGCGGACCCAAAAATCATAAACCACTCTTATTTGATAGGCCCAAAACCACACCATCCAAAGCCCCAAAAGCAAAGAGATGGCAGCCACATAAAACCAAACTGGTTGAGCATTGTTAAATTGTGTGCCTGTAAACCTGGCAAACTGATGAACGCCAAACATATAGTCCAGCATCCCCGGGTAAGCGCGCTCCGTTAGTATGAACCAAGGCAAGGTGATGCCCATAAAAATCAAGAGTCCTGAAATCCAAGGCACAGCTTTTAGGGCGCTCCAACGCCCACTCCAACACAGCCAAAGAAAAAGTACCCAAGCAGGCAAAACCACTCCAATCAATCCCTTACTAAGGACGCCCAGCGCGAGCGCTATAAATCCAATCCAAGCCGTACGCTGCAAGCCACTACCTCTAAGACTGACGTTCACATTGACGCCGTCTTTCTCTGGTGCACTCGCATGAATGGCAAAATTCCCAAACGCACCGATAGCGACGGAGATCCAGCACGCCACCATCATGTCGTGGTTGATATATTGGCCCCCCATCAAAAAAGCTGCGCTGGTACCAAAGATGATGACACTGCGCCGAGCCATAGAAGGACCCATCACCTGTTGAACCCAAGGCCCCATGAGGGTCAAAATCAAAATTGCGTGAAACGCAGGAATGAGCCTGAACGCCCAAGCACTGGCACCAACGCTTTGAGAAACCATAGCCTCAAGCCAATAAAGCAGTGGGGGCTTGTGAAAAAAGGGCAAGCCATTGAGTCGCGGCGCAAGCCAATCCCCAGAAACTCCCATCCACCGACCAATCTCCGCGTAACGCCCCTCATCTGGCAGCGCTAAAGGTCTAAACGCTGCAAGTACCAGTAACAATAGAGCGGTGAGCACACTTGGCCACACATAAGAGCGCAACCCCCCTCGCACCAAAACCTCAGTCTCGCGCATTGAATCTGTTGACTGCGATAAGGGTTCGATCGCTTTTTTAGATGCTGTCATTTATTTTTTCCGAATGCATTCGGATCCTCTAACTAGACGCAGCGATGCCGCTGATAAATCATTTCGAAACGTCTCGGAGCTTAAATACTCAAACTCCACACAGCGCGCAGATCCTATGGCGTCGCCCACTTGTGCCTGCATTCCAGGGTGACACATGATCGTAGGTGGTAATTTATGAGCGCTTAAATCCTGGTCCGTCGCCTGCATTTGCTGAATCAAATTAAGCCATTCATTAAATGCCGCTCTGTACTGTGGTTGGTTTAAATTAAATCCGTATACACCCAGGAGGAGGGGGCTCAAGTTAAAACCCTCCGCAACGAGCATCTCTTTTAGTCTTTGAGCGCCCGTGAGAGATATCACCCTCGACTTTAAATGCGCAGGGCGCACCTGCGAGACACGAACCCAAGGTCGCTCGTTTAAACTCGAGTAACGAGCGCGCAACACCCGAAGCAAACAACTGCGGATGCCTGGAAACTGATGGATATGCTGGTGCCCATCAATGTGCTCGGGCGGTCCGCCCCATATGGATTCAAACCTATCCAGTTGAGACTCTATGACCGAGTCCAACTTGGTGGAGTGATAGCCGAGTCCAAAGGATCTGAGCATTACCTGCCCAAGGGAGGCTCCATAACCCGCAGCTCGCGCAAATTCACTGGTCAAGTCCAGGTGTAACCCAACGTCAACCAAGCCTCTTTGATCCTTTAACCTTAGAGCGTGATTGGGCCACAAAGGAGATAAAGACAATACGCTGGTTGCGCTGATGCGACCAGCACGCGCAAGCTGAGCAATAGCGTCAGAGACAGAATCATTCAAAGCAAAGTCATCTGCACAAATAATAAGCGATTTTTCTAAATTTAAAAAATTCAAACCTGCTCCGTTCCGAGGCGTATATTTAGGAGTACCATTTAGGAGTACCATTTAGGATTGTTTCACAGTATTGGTGCATTCTCGCGTATTCAGTTGCACTTTATGATCCAAACAAATTTTGCGAAAATGCTCAGCGCACAACTCACATGGGTTGTACGGTACACATCAGTCTGATTACTCCATTAGTAGCGCCTCTTTTTTCAACCCTTTTTTATTGCATCGCACTCACATGAACGACCGCATCAAAACTCACAATCTAAACGTCGCAAGCTCCTTGTATCACTTCGTCAACTCAGAAGTTCTACCCGAACTGCACATTAAGAGTGAAGACTTTTGGTCCGGATTTTCATCCATTGTGAAAGATCTGGCTCCCGTCAATATTCAACTTCTAAAGGAGCGTGACCGCCTCCAACATGATTTAGATAGTTGGCACGCGGCACACCCTGGACCTATCACTGATATGCAGGCCTATCAATCTCATTTAAAAGAGATTGGCTACTTGGTTCCAACACCTGAGAAGGTGCAGGTCAAAACCAAAAATGTCGACGATGAGCTTGCCCATCAAGCAGGCCCACAACTGGTCGTACCCATTTTGAATGCACGCTACGCTTTGAACGCGGCCAACGCCAGGTGGGGCTCTTTGTACGACGCACTCTACGGCACGGACGTGATCGCCGAAGCAGACGGCTGTGAAAAAGGCACGCATTACAACCCCAAGCGGGGTGCGAAAGTGATCGAATACGTTCGTCACGTTCTAGATAGAACCATACCTCTTGTGCACGGATCACACCTTGACTCCTGTGCATACAGTATCAAAGACGGTCAACTCCACGTGAGCTTGCAAGACGGCACGACCTCTAAGCTAAGAGTCAAACACCAGTTGCTGGGCTACAGGGGCGAGTTGAGTGCTCCGAGCTCATTGTTATTTGAGCACCACGGACTTCACCTTGATTTGATCATTGATCACACCAGTCTTATTGGATCCAAAGACCCCGCCGGGGTGAGCGATTTGGTTGTTGAAGCGGCACTCTCGACAATCTTAGATCTTGAGGACTCGATCGCCGCAGTTGACGCGGATGACAAAGTACTGGCATACAGAAATTGGCTTGGCATCTTAAAGGGCACGCTCGTTGAGGAAGTAACCAAAGGCGGTAAGACTTTCACACGCGGCTTAAACCCGGACCGTGTTTACAAATCAGTCTCCAATAAGGGCGAGTTGCGCCTACACGGACGCTCTCTTTTATTCCTGCGCAATGTTGGTCACTTGATGACCAATCCGGCCATCTTGTACACAGACGCACACGGAGTTGAGCTAGAAATTCCGGAAGGTATCTTAGACGCCGTGATCACAACCACGATTGCCCTATATGACCTAAGGGGGTTGACTGCCAACGGCATCAAGAACTCTCGTCGTGGATCCGTCTACATTGTTAAACCCAAAATGCACGGCCCCTCTGAGGTTGCGTTTGCAGCGGAGCTTTTCTCCAGAGTCGAGCGGCTTCTTGGGCTTGCACAGAACACTGTCAAGCTTGGCATCATGGACGAGGAGCGCAGGACCAGTGTTAATTTGAAAGCCTGTATTTCGAATGCTATAGACCGCGTGGCCTTTATCAACACAGGCTTCTTGGACCGAACCGGTGATGAGATGCATACCGCCATGCGCGCAGGCCCCGTGATTCGCAAAGGCGATATGAAATCAAGCGCTTGGATTAAAGCGTATGAACGAAACAATGTTTTGGTAGGATTATCCTGCGGCTTAAGGGGCAAAGCACAAATTGGCAAAGGCATGTGGGCAATGCCTGATTTAATGGCCGACATGATGAAGCAAAAGATCGTGCACCCGCTCGCAGGCGCAAATACGGCTTGGGTCCCAAGTCCAACGGCAGCCACCTTGCACGCGCTGCACTACCACCAAGTTTTAGTCAGTCAGGTTCAAAAAGATTTAGAGAAAATTGATGAAAGCCGCGAACACGCGGGGATTTTGAATGATCTTTTGACCGTTCCCGTGACGGCAACTCCTAACTGGAGTGATACAGAGAAGCAGCAAGAGGTTGATAACAACGTTCAAGGCATTCTGGGCTATGTGGTGCGCTGGGTTGACCAGGGCATAGGATGCTCCAAGGTTCCTGACATTCACAACATTGGACTCATGGAGGACAGAGCAACTCTTCGCATCAGCTCTCAACACATCGCCAACTGGCTTCACCACGGCGTTGTATCACAGGCCATGGTTCGTGAGAGTTTTGAGAGAATGGCAAAGGTCGTTGATGAGCAAAATGCAGGCGACCCGCTTTACCGTCCCATGAGCGGTCACGCAAGCTCCTCCTACGCTTACCGCGCCGCGCTGGACTTGGTGTTCAAAGGCGAGGAGCAGCCCAGTGGCTACACTGAGCCGTTGCTTCATGCTTGGCGTCTAACCGTCAAAGCCTCATCATGAACGAGTCTCTTGAGAAACTCAAACGCAAACTCCAGTTCTACACCATTGCACTGGTTGTAGGACTTGTGCTGCTTTGCGTTGCTTACCTTGAGTTCATCTATCACTACGCCTACTCCAGCGGGGAGAGCGTAGGGTACGTGCAAAAACTCTCACTCAAGGGTTGGGTCTGCAAAACTTGGGAGGGCGAGCAATTAAAATCCATTGCTGGCCAACCCTCCGTTCCTGAAAAGTTTTTATTCACGGTACGGGACGATGCGGTAGTGGACAAAATTAACGCAACACTTGGTGAACGTATCATCTTGGTGTACGCCCAGCACCCTGGTCTACCCAGTTGCTTTGGCGATACCGATCACTATATTGTTGACGCTAAGCCTGTGCCCAAAGACTGAGTTTTAAATGCACTGGGGGAGGGCTTGCGAAGAGCTGATCAAGTGCGGGCGACGACGCAACAACACTTCGCAAACGCTTCACAAACGCTTCACAAACGCCTCAGAAACGCTTTAATAGCGCGTCCACAAAAGCTTTGGCCACATCGAAGCCTTTTTGTTGTGTAATTTCTTGAAAGCAAGTTGGGCTTGTGACGTTGATCTCCGTCAAGTAGTCCCCGATCACATCCAGTCCAACTAGAAAAAGACCGCGTGCGCTTAACACAGGACCCAAGTACTCGGCGATCTCCCGCTCACCTCGGCTCAACTCCCTTGCAACACCGAGTCCACCCGCAGCCAAGTTGCCTCGGACCTCGCCTGCCTGTGGAATTCTGGCGAGTGCGTAGGGCACTGCGACACCGTCGATTAACAGCACACGTTTATCGCCTTGTTCAATGGCGGGCAAGAACTCTTGAACCATCACAGTTTGGGTACCGTTAGCCGTCAATGACTCAATGACAGAGCCCAAGTTCAGTCCATCTGCTTTCACTCTAAAGATACCGCTTCCGCCCATTCCGTCAAGCGGTTTCAAAATAATATCTTTATGATGAGCGTGAAACTCTTTAATTTTAAAAGCCTCACGTGTCACAAGTGTAGGGGGAGTGAGCTCAGGGAACTCAAGTATTGAGAGCTTCTCGGGATGGTTTCGCACAGCAGCTGGGTCGTTAAACACCTTTGTGCCCTGCCTTTGCGCCACCTCGAGCAAATGGGTCAGATAAAAATATTCCGAATTAAAGGGCGGATCTTGCCTGAGCACGACTGCGTCCATCTGCGTCAAAGCGCGCACGCTTGGCTCTTGGGCCTTGTACCACTGTGGGTGCTCAGCTGCATTGCTTGCATCACACGAGAGCATCTGAACGCGGCGCATACTCGCGCTCACGCTAGCAGATGAGAGACTAAAGATATCGCGTGGCTCACAGGACCAAACCGCAACACCCCTCGCATCCAACTCTTTCATCATCACATACGTAGAGTCTTTGTAAATCTTGAACGTATCGAGTGGATCAGAGACGAATAGAATATTTTTCATAGAACACTTATTAAGCCAATACGGCTCTCAATTTTTTCTCAAGCCAAGTCTAAAAAAACTCCGTATGGCTTAGTCATAGATCTCTGCGTTGGGGTCGGTTGCCTCCAACTCGTAACTCGCGGCCAACATCGCCAAGCGACCAATGACCCCGTACATATAAAAACGGTTTGGAACACTCGCTCCAGGCTTCACGCCGGGTTGGGGGAGTTGGGCACTTTGTTCAAATGCTAGCGGTACAAAGCTAGCACCAGGGGCATT
>Ga0164296_1003425_pt1 | contig 14965 bp, 12 predicted proteins | sample GEODES057metaG_FD_113533 | JGI IMG/M metagenome (GOLD analysis project Ga0164296, IMG submission 113533) | Dystrophic lake water microbial communities from Trout Bog Lake, Wisconsin, USA - GEODES057 metaG | ecosystem: Environmental > Aquatic > Freshwater > Lake | place: USA: Trout Bog Lake... | reverse complement strand
CGTGTCTCTGCTCACATCGCAGTCTGCGCCGCCCGCGAGCTGCCACCTGCACGCCCGCGCCTCGCCGTGCTCCACGGGTGCTCGCGTTGCTGCTGCTGTCCCGAAGAGGACCCATACCTCTGTCCACTGTGTTGTTTCTGCCGCGGCGGTACGCGCCCTCCACGCGCGTCTTTTGCTCTTCGGTCGCCAGCGCTCACCGCCCTCCTTTCGCAGGCGGCTCCGGAAGTTGGGAAGATCCGCATCAAGTTGCGGTCCTATGAACACAAGTCTTTGTCTGAGGCCACCACCGCCATCGTGACAGCCGCCAGCAGCACCGGCGCCAAGGTGGCGGGACCCATCCCGCTGCCCACCCGGCGGCGGATGTACTGCGTGCTGCGGTCGCCGCACGTGAATAAGAACAGCATGGAGCACTTCCAGCTGCTGACGCACCAGCGGCTGATCGACGTCAAGAACCCGAGCGCAACCACCATCGACGCGCTCATGCAGCTCGAGATGCCTGCCGGGGTTGACGTGGAGATCAAGCTGTGAGCGCCGCCGCTGTGATTCGCGCGGCGCGTGCGCAACCCACAGGCCTGACCTCTTGCGGTTCTATTTTCCATATGTGTTGTACTAGTGACGAGTTGTCGTGGGAGCACGCTGTGCTCATTTGCCCTGGCCGTCCAATCACCCGTCTCCGTTCTCCGTGTGCACTGAGAAATGGAGGCCTCAGATGACTGTGCACTCCCTTCGCAAGAGCAACGTTCCCCATGCTGCGTTCCCTGTGTCGCCGCGGACTACACACATCTAGCCCAGCCTCTTGGGCGCGCACAGTGCACGTTGTCCTCCGCCAGGTGCGGTTTTGCCTGTCCATCACGTCTCCACACCACGCCCCTCACCGCGCCCCCTCGCTTCTGCCCTGCCGCAGGATGTACCTGGCATCGGCGCCACGGGAGAGGTCGTGACCGTGTCTCCCGGGCACGCGAGGAACTTCTTGCTCCCCAGGCGATGGGCCGTGCCAGCGACAGAGGCCAATAGAGCTGCCGCAGCGGCGCAGGCCCAGGCACGCGCGGCAGCAGCTGCAGCCTCGCGTAGCTCATCCAGCAGCGTGGCGAAAGACGCAGCAGCAGAGGCAGCAGAAGAGGCGGTGGAGGCACTCGAGCGGCTCACCAGCCAGCCTGTAGTGATGCGCGTCACGGTGGACAAAGCCAGCGGACAGCCGAAGCACCCGGTGACGGCCGCAGATCTGACACGGCTTCTTCGTGAGCGGCGCTTCGTGGAGCTGCCAGAGGAGAGCCTCGTGCTGGGTGAGAGCGGCGTGTTAAGCACAGTGGGCGAGCACACCGTGCCGCTGAGACTAGACACACGGGTGCTCAAGGGAAAGCATGCCATAACAGTGTCACTGAAGAAGAAGCTGTAAGGCTGTACCATGGCACATAACTTCTTCTGGCAGTGAGGCCAGCGAGATAAGCCTTGAAGTCATTGCCAATCGTCTGACTCCCAGCTGCCCTTCCCATTTCGTGTTGCTGCTGCCCCGTCCGTATCGGCTGCAGATGACGGCGGGATAGGCCAATCGTACACATCGCCTGCGCTGCTTCCGTTGCTTTGCCGACTAGAAGGCGCAGCCCCCATCCCTCTACTGCTGCGCCTTCTGCTGCTCCACGCCGCCGCATCATAAGCACCGTCGTCAGGAGCAGTAGACACACGGTCCTGGAAATACGCACTCCCTTCTTCTTCGCCAAATGCAGACTGTGGCAAGCCTCGTCTTGAGGAGCCCTCATTACCATTATTGCCGCCTGCACGCCCCCGCGACCGCGACCGCCTTCCAGATGATGGTCCTCTAGTAGAGGGTCCGCCAGCTGGACCACCCCCGCCAGCTTGCTGGTCTTGCAACTCCCGCATGTCGGACCGCAGGCGCACAGCCTCCACCGCGAAGCTGATGGCTGTTCCAGCAGTCAGCAGCTGTCCGAAGAACAAGAGCGGGTCGAGACGCCAGCCTTGGAAGACGAGGATGCCGCCGCAGAGGAGGCCGAGCGAGCTGAAGAACACGTCGTAGTCGCGCGACACCTCCGGTCGGACAGTGCGCACTTGGTACAGCGCCACGCCGGAGCCGATAAGCAGGAGGCCCAGCACAGTACCCGGGCCGAAGTCGACGTTGACGAGCGCACGCGGGGGAAGGAAAGGCTGTCGGCCGCGAGCACTGCGTCTCCTCCCCGGGTTTGGCGCCACTCGTCCAGAGAGCCGGACCGTGTGCGCGAGGGAGCATATGCACCGCCGAGCTGAGAGGAGCTGTGCGCAGCGCTGTGCACAGGGAAAGAGGAGTTGAGTGCTGAGCACATGGGACTTTTGGACAGCAAGCAGTGTGTCTTCCGTCTTTGCGCCCCGTTCCTCCTCCACCTGCTGCTGCTCCACTCGAGTGTGCCGCACGGCCGTGTAATACGCACCATGGCAGGGGAAGCGTGACGCCGCAGTGACTGCGCAGCAGCAGCAGGGGCAGGGGCAGGGGCACGGATGCGTGGGCAAGCAGGAGCGAGCTGAGTCACGCCACCGCCAGCGGATGTTGCGCGCATGGCTGGTCCGTCTCAGATGACAGTGAACTCAACGCAGGGGAAGGTGAGACGAAGCGTTCAATCGAAGGACTCACTCAGTGACGCGTCATCAGAGCGGCATTTGGAAATGCCGCCCAAAGCACGTGGTGCGAAGAGCACCAAGCACGTAGAGGCGCCGCCGCGCCCGGCATCTGCCGCTGGTGGCAAGCAGCAGCGTAGCAGGTCCGCTCAGGCATCACGTCGTGCTCTAGTGCCCAGTCGACGCAGCGGCGACGATGAGGACGACGACGACGGTGACGACGCTGATCCAGACGCTGACGCTGACGATGATGAGTTGCCGGTGTTGACGCTGGACGAGGAGGAGGAGGTCGGCCGCGACGGTGAGTCCTCTGACGACGGCTCCGACGGCGAGCTCGGTGGCGCGCGCGGCCACACGTTCGGCGCTGCGTTCCGTGACGCCTTGGTTGCGGGCGGCGACAGAGCGGAAGACGCGCCGGAGTTGGGTGGCGAAAGGTTGGGTAGCCGCCAAAGGAGTGGAGAAGGGGGCGGTGCTGCGGCGACGGCACAGACGCGTGTCACCGGGGCAGCAGCTCTGCCTGATGGTGCTATAGTGCCACGCGCAGAAACAGTGCGTCGCCGCGGCCGTGACGGGCAGCAGCGCCGCAAAGCAGCTCTACTTGGGGATGCTGCTTTCGTGGCAGACCGGGGGAGCGACTCCAGCGACGACGAGAGGGGTGTCCGCAACAAAGTGGGCAACGTGCCTGCGCAGTGGTACGCGGGCGAGGAGCACGTCGGGTACGACGTCGAGGGCAAGAAGCTGCTGAGAAGCCGCAAGGGCGCTCCAGGCGACGCGCTGGAGGCGCATTTGGCCAAGCAGGACAGCAGTCGCGCGTGGCGGACACTGTACGACCCGGTGAACGATGAGACGTACACGCTCACGGCCGAGGAGGTCGCCCTCATCCAGCGCCTTCGTGATGGCGGCGTCCCAGGCGGCGACGGCGATTTCGACCCCTACGCACCTGCCCTCGACTGGGCTGACTTCGACGGACTGCTGGCCACCAACGGCGTGGTGCATCCCATCAGCAACGGGCCGGAGCCAAAGCGGCGGTTTGTGCCAAGCGCATGGGAGGCCAAGCGCGTGGTGAAGCTCATCCGCGCCCTGCGCCGCGGCTGGATTAAGCCAGCCGCCGAGCGAGCTGCTGCAGCTGCCGCGAAGGCTGCGGCACATGGCGCCCCGTATTTGTTGTGGGATGATGACGCGGGAGCGAGCAGCAAGACGGCGGCTGGCCTGGCGCGCATTGCGCCTCCCCAGGAGCGTCTTCCGGGTCACGAGGAGAGCTACAACCCGCCGCTGGAGTACATTCCTACCGAGGAAGAAGTGAAGGAGATGCAGAAGCAGGAAGAGTTCACGGGCCGCAAGGCTTTCATTCCGAAGCGGTACGCCAACATGCGCAGCATCCCCGCGTACGAGCGGTTCATCCACGAGCGCTTCGAGCGCTGTCTGGACTTGTATCTCTGCCCACGAGTGGCGCGCCAGCGCCTGCAGGTGGACCCGAAGAGCTTGTTGCCCGAGTTGCCGAAGCCCAGCGAGTTGAGACCGTTCCCAAGTGCGTTGGGCATAGAGTACAAGCAGCCGAGCGATGATGGGCCGCCAGTGCGGCTGAATGCGTGCTCTGTGCATCACACCGGCGCGTGGCTAGCTGCAGGCGACACGCGCGCCCGGGTGCATGTATGGGAAGTTTCGACAGGCCGCCTAGTGGCGACGATCCAGCTGGATGATGTGCGCGATGGCTCTGGCGTGTCGCATCTGTCATGGTGCCCCGCATCCGGGACGCACCTGCTGGCTGTGACGGTTGCGCAGCGCCTGCTTCTTCTTGCATGCAGCAGTCACCTGTTCGGCAAGGCGGACGCCGCGAGCTCCGACAAGGACCTCTTCCCCTGGTCATCCACGTCGCAGCATGAGCAGCATTGGCAGATGGACACACAGCACGCGGGCAGCGCGGTGGTGGCGCTCCCCCACATGGCCACCCGCTGCGCTTGGCACTGGCAGGGCGACTACCTCGCCACCGTGTGTCCGTCTGGCGCCTCCAGCGCAGTGCTCATCCACCAGCGCAGCAAAGGCGCCACGCAGGCGCTGTTCAAGCGCAACAAAGGCCACGTTGCGGATGTGGCATTCCATCCGGCGCGACCCCTGCTGTTTGTGGCCACGCGCAAGCATGTGTACATCTACAACCTCGCCAAACAGGCGCTGAGCAAGACGCTGCAGGCTGGATGCGGCCCGCTGACGAGCCTGAGCGTGCATCCGCGGGGCGACAATGTGCTGGCCAGCAGTGACGACAAGCGCGTCGCTTGGTTTGACCTCGACTTGGGGACTCGCCCGTACAAGACGTTCGCCAGTCACGCGGCGGGTGTCCAAGCCGCGAGCTTCCATCCACGTTATCCGCTGTTTGCGAGCGGCGCACACGATGGCGCGTGTCACGTGTTCCATGGCCGCGTGTACGACGATTTGGCGACCAACCCGCTGATTGTGCCGCTCAAAGTACTGCGCGCGCACGAAATGAAGCACCACACTGGCGTCACTTCGCTTGCATGGCATCCGCAGCAGCCGTGGCTCATTACGACAGGAGGAGACGGCCTTGCGCGCCTATGGGTGAATATGTGAACGCATTACAACGCGGCACTCGTCTTTGCGTCTCCTGCCTTTGGTGAACTCAACCCCGATGGCACCTGCAAGCGCGAAGCGAGCTCCTCAAGCGCAGCGTCTGCTGTGCGCTTGGCATTCTGAACCGCAACTGTGGCGCGCTGCAGGCACGCCCCGGCGCCACGCAGCTGTGCCAACGCCTTCTCATTACGTGACCGTATCGTGCTGCGCAGTTTGCGTTGCGTGGAGTCCAACCGCGCAGCTGTGAAGTGCGGGGGAGTGAGACACGTCAGTGCTGGTGGAGGCACACAGTGCGCAACAGAGCCAGGGCACGCACAGAGCTTCAGCTGGTTCTGTGTCAGCGCAACGCGTCTCCGCGCTGGACGAGCTGTCCCTGCGTGCACGCCCGCCACTGGCGGCGCCTGCGTCCCTGTTTCTCGCTCTGCCTCCTGCACTGTGTCTGCTTCCTCACCACCCTCCTCGCCCCGACGCTGCTCTGCGTGCCCGTCATCACCGCTGTCCTGCTCGCAAAAGAAACAGGCGCGTCAGGGAACTCCCGTGGCAACGCCCATACAGCAAGAAGAAACAGGCTTTGTGTGTGCAACTCTCGCACCTCGTCGTCCTCGCCTTGCACCACAGCTCGCGCGGGACGATCCATGCCGCTAGGCGCAGGAAGTAAAAATGAATCGGCGGAGGGAGTAGGGGCTCAGCGTGTCGGAATTGCGTCACAAAACGCAGGCCGGTTGTAAGTGGCGCTCCTTTCGCGGCGTCGCTTTCCTCAACCATGTCGACTCAAGCTGCTCTGAGTGGCATCCTTGACAAGATACACAGTCATGACAAAGGTCCGTCGCTGCGTCGGTCAGACATGCCTAGCACAGGCTGCTGCTGATCTGTGTTTCTTTGAGCCCAGACTTCCGCTACATGGCCACCAACGACTTGCTGACGGAGCTCCAGAAGGATAGCTTCAAGCTTGACGCGGACGGCGAGAAGCGAGTCTGCCAGGCGCGTGGCCGGTGCGGAGGCTTATGTCAAACCAGTGCGTTGACAGGGACGTCGCCTCGTCTTGCACGCACGGCTCACAGGTGGTGCTGAAGCAACTGGAGGACACGTCGCCGGAAGTGCAAGCACTCGCGGTCAAGTGGTGCGCGAGTGCTGTGCGATGCGAGGGTCAGCGCTGACGAGGGGGACAGAGTCTCTTGGGAAGACGCTGCGTTATCCTCCTCGCAGTGCGCGCACTGACACGCCTCCGCGCACGTGCACAGCTTGGGCCCTCTGATTCGTCGTGTGGGTGAGCCTCGCGTGGAGGAGACGGTGGACTGGTTGTCAGGCAAGCTGCTCAGTGCAAAGCCCAAGGATACCGCCGCTCGCGAGCTGGGCGCCCTGGGTCTGAAACACCTGGTGGCTGAGGCACCGCCACTGGGCAGCGCACCCACTGCGGCGCTGGCACGCCGTCTGGCGCCGGCGCTGAGCGAAGCTGTGCTGCAGCACGCAGCCAGCGCAGGGGCCACTCCCACAGCTGATGTGGTGGCTGACGCCTTGGATGTCCTCATCGCGCTGCTCACACGATGCGGCGCCCTCGCGGCGGCGGCGGCGAAGCATGAGGCCCTGGCGCCAGCGCTGGGCACACTGCTGGATGTGGGCAAGCCAGCTGTGCGCAAGCGCGGCACCGGCTGCCTCGGCGCTCTAGCGCCGTGGCTGCCAGACGCAGCGCTTCACGCGCAAGTGGATGCGCGCCTGGCGAGTCTCGCTGCCACTCCGGCACCGAGTGCAGAGGTCCTCACTGGCCGAGTCGCAGCTGCAGGAGCCATCCTGCGGTCCGCCGGCCATCGCCTGTCTGTCCAGCACCTGGCTGCCCTGCTGCCGCGCATCGCACATCTGTGTGACACTGGCGCGGGAGATGACGATACGAAAGAGGCGTGTTTACATGCGCTGGAGGGCGCGCTTGTGCACGCCCGCCCTCAAGACATTGGCTCTGCCATGGCAGCCATCACGGCTACCTCGATGCGCGCGCTGTCGTACGACCCAAATTACGGCGATGACGAGGGCTACGACGACGAGGGCGGCATGGGCGACGGCGATGGAGAGGCCATGGCGGAGGAGGAGGAGGGCGATGATGATGATGGCGCCTATAGCGACGACGAGGACGTCTCCTGGAAAGTCCGACGCGCAGCAGCCAAGTGCGTCGGCGCGGCTGTCACGGCATGCGCTGCTCAAGATGCTGCTGCAGGTGGCGCCTCCCTGGGCAGTCTGGTAGCGAGCGCAGGACCCTTGCTGTGCACCCGCCTGGTGCGCGAGCGTGAGGAGACTGTGAAGCTGGATGTCGTGACAGTGACGGAAGGCATGCTCCGTGCTTTGGCGAACACTCCCGCAGCGGGGGCGCAGCTTGCGCCGCTGGTCAGCCGGGCCTGTGCCCGCATGCTTGCTTCCACCGGCGCTGCCAGTGTGCGGACCAAGCGCGGCGCATTCGCTCTCCTCCGCGAGCTGGTGACCTCCGCCTCCGCAGTCGCGGGCGTCGACGCGGCTGCGCTGGCTGGCTTCGTGGCTGCTGTCAGCAAAGCACTGGGCGAGCGGGGCACTGCCCAAACATCCGCCCTCAAGATGGATGCGCTTGCCTTCACCAAAGCACTCCTCGGGGGCGATGAAGGCAGCATGTCGGCACCGCAGCATGCGACTGCGCTACAGCCTCATCTGGGATCCCTGGTGTCTGCACTCTGCACATGTGCCACCACGGATGCCTACTACCGCACCGCCGCCGACGCACTGCGCTGCTGCGGCTGCTGCGTGCCGCTGCTCAGCGGCGACGCGGCCCGCGTGCGCGCCGTCTTCGAGGCGTGCACCGCAAAGCTTGCCGCCCTGGAGGCGGACACGGAGGTGAGGGATGCCGCACTGACCACTCTTGGCACACTGCTCGCCTCCGCGCCGGGCGCGCTCGCTGCACATGACGCGCGTGCTGGAGTCAACATCCTGCTGGAGAAATGCAAGGTGGAGGCCACACGGCTGAGTGCGGTGAAGGCAGTCCACCGGGTGTGTGCATCGGTTCAGCCCGGCGCATCCCCTGCACTTGCGCCAGCTGCCCAGGGAGTGGCCATCGAGCTGACAGCGCTGCTTCGCAAAGCTGCGCGGCCGCTGCGCTACGCGGCGGTGGAGGCGCTGGGCGACTTGGTGGCTGCCCATGCAGCAAGCGTGCCGCCAGCTGACATCGCGAATGCTCTGTGCGAAGCTGCGCCACTGATCAATGAGGCAGACCTTGCACTTGCCTCTGGCGCGCTGGTTCTCGCGCGACATGCGCTGCTGCATGCTGGAGGAGCAGCGCCTGTGGTTGAGGCCGTCAAGTCCCACATCCAGCCAGCGGCGCTGCGCCTGCTGCCCTCCCCACTGGTCGGTGGTGCCTCTGCTGTGGCACTGCGTCGCTTCTTCGGCGCGCTGGGCACCGTCACGAGAGGCACAGGCCCGGATTTCTCGACATTGGTCACGGCGCTTCTCGCCGCACCAGAAGGCGCGAATGCCGGCAAGCACGCCGCGACTGCTGCCTCTGCATGCATCGGAGGTGCAGCTGCGGGTGCTGGTGGCGCACCTGCGTGTGCAGCGCTGGCCCAGGAGTTGCTCGGCAAGGCTGCAAAGTCTACGCCGTCGCCTGCGACTTTGCTGGCCTTGGGCGAGCTCGGACGCCGATGTGATTTGAGTGCACACAGCGCCGCCGTGATGGACGTGCTCAGTCGCTGCTTCGATGCGCCTGGCGAGGAGGTGAAGGAGGCAGCCGCAACCAGCTTGGGCCACATCTCTCAAGGCGCACTTGCCGCGCTCCTGCCCCTCCTCCTGGCAGCCATCACAGCAGACACGAAGCACCGGTACCAACTGCTGCAAGCGCTGCGTGTCGTGCTCACGCCAGCTGTCGAAGAGACGCCTGCTGGCGGCACTCACGACAGTGACGATGTGACCAAGCCACCTGCAGGCGGGCCCGCCGCCTTGGCACCGCACCAGGTGGATGAAGTGTGCAAGGTGCTCTTCAGCTTGGCGGATGCAGATGAAGACGGCGTCCGCGCGGTGGTGTCCGATTGCCTTGGCTGTGCCATGGTGGCTCATCCTGCGACGCTGGTGCCTCAACTGCGCGCGCACTTCACCATCGCATCCACAACCTCGTCACCGCTTTGCCGGGCAGTGTGCGTGCACGCGGTGCGCTGCGCATTGGTGGAGAGTCCAGTGAGCGGAACTGCAGCGCTGGCAGGACAGCCCGCCGACGATGTGCTCGCTTGCTTGGCAGATGCAGACCATCGCGTACGCCATGCAGCTGCCGCGTGCTTAGCCGCGGCTGCACATTACCCGGCGTGCCATGCGACTCTTGTGCTGCCCCGCTTGAACGGCTGTTTGCCCCCTCTTCTGGCACTGTGCGCTCCGCGTCCGGAACTGGTGCGTATCGTGGATCTAGGCCCCTTCAAAATGACGGTGGATGATGGCTTGGAGTGCCGCAAGGCGGCGTTCGAGTGCGTCGACGCCATGCTCACAGTGGCTCCTGCACTGCTGTCCGCCTCCGACGCGACGGTCGCCGCCCTGGTGGGCGGCTTGGCTGATACTGCATACGACGTCAAAGTCACTGCCCACGGCTCGCTGGCGCGCTTGTGCGGTTGCGCAGGCGCAGCCATAACGGTGGGGCCGCACGTTGAGAAGTCGGCTGAGGCGCTAGAGAAGACCATCCTCGCGAAGCTGAAGACGGATGCTGTGAAGCAAGAGGTTGACCGCAATGACGACCTCGTGCGCTCGGCGATGCGATGCGTGCACGCGCTGGCGCGTCTGCAAGGTGCGATGGATTCTAGCCCGAAGCTTGCGGCGTTGGTCACACGCACCATCGGCGGCACGCCTGCGCTTGCGGCGAAGTACAAGGCGGAGGAGGCAAATGTGGCGGTGGGGGGGGGAAGCACATCGGCAGGCGTTGACGCCATGGACACTGCATGAGAGAGAGAGAGAGAACCATTTTGACGGCACACCAGTGCTGCAATACACGCTTGGATCAATCTGTGTGCCTTTATCGCCACCGGTTGCCGCAGGAGCAGATGCCGTCGACGAAGACGTGCGTGTGTCCGTCGAGGCACTCCACCCGCGTGCCAAACACCTGACTTGCTAGGCTGAACGCCGCGTGGCAATCCCTGCACATGCGGATGGAGACCCACACGCGCGGGATGACCAGCGGCGCGCGCTCTCCCGTCTCCGCCTGCAATCTCAGAAGAAGTGCGCCCAAGGCCTTCTTCTCTGCATGACTGCAAAGTGCTCGCACTTGCGCGTCTTTGCCACCAGCCATAAGCTGCACGCACGATGTGTCCGGCCTGTACGCCTCTCCAAGAGCTGCGACGAGCGCAGCACCAGCACCTGACAGCAGGCGCTTCGCGGGCGTGTCATCTGGGAGTGCGGTTTCTGCTTCGCCGTTGCGCGTCTCGTGCGTAATCCCTGCCACAGTGAAGCGAGCAACCGCAGCACCCGGCCGAACATGCTGCGTCTCTTGTGTTGCTGACGATGGCTGTCCGTCAGTGGAGTGTGATGCTGATGAGGAGGTGCGCAGCTCGGACAGCATGAGCGCCGCTACTCTTGCAGCCATGGCCGTGTCGTTGGACACTGCGGCGCAGTCGCGAAGCAGAAGATAGCACACTCGTGGCGGCCTGCGTAAAGGCCACGCCCTGCGGATGCTCTCGAAGAACAGCCACGCTCGCTCGGGTGCGCGGGCGCGGGCGAATGCGACCAGCATTGCGCACACAGCTGGCTCGTGGCCAGCCAACTTGATGCCTCGTGCATCCGCCTCCTGAAACGCCTTCCACGCAGCATCTGCATCGGAACCAGCAGCGTCGATGAGGGCTGTGAACAGCGCAGCATCAGGCGCAGCCACCGACAGGGCTTCACCCTCATCGGCCGTGGCCTCACCTGTGCAAAATCTGGTGTACAATCGCCACGCGCGCGCTGCATCGCCTGCTCTCCCAGCCGCAGCAATGCCGGCGGTGAGAAGCTGGCCGAGACGAGAGGAGGATGGCGAACAAAGCAACATGGCTGATTCGCACGCCTGCGCTCCAGCAGCTGCATCCCCGGCGGCGGTGAGCAGCTGCACGCGGCATGTGTGTGTTGCGACATCAGGCGCAAGTCCAGCTGCAACACCGTCGGCGAATGTGTCCAAGCCGCGCGTGAAGTTGCCCGTATTATTGCACGCCTGCAGCAGTGCGTTCCATGTCACAGTATCCAGCTCGCGGGTCACACTGCCGCCAATAGCGGCGAAGGCGCCATCGCAGTCGCCGGCTCGACCCAGGGCTGCGACGTAGGCGCTGACAACGAACGCATCCGGTTGCCCGCCCTGACTCGCGTACTGCCAGACAGCGTCCACGCGTTTGCGAGCGTCCCAGCCGCTACTGCGCGAGCACGCAGCCAGGACGGCAGAGCATGTTTTGGCGTCTAGCAATTCGCATTCAGCAGTCTCCGCGTCTCGCGCGACTCTCCAGAGCCGCCACAAATCATCCACAGGTGCAGGCTGCAAAGCTGCGCGCGCTACGTCGTCTGTCGTCACACCGCGCGCGTCTCGCTCCAGACGCGCCGCAAGCTGCGCAGCAGCTGATGGACCAGAGTCACAGCCTTTGCTGTGCTTCTGCCGAGCAGGTGGCTTGCCGCTGTGTTTGACCTTTGCGCCGGCGCCAGCTGTCACAACATTTCGAGAATGCCGCGAGCCACAGCAGCGGGGACACGCGCGTTGCATGAACTGGAACTGCGACGAGAGAGCGTCTATATTGAGAGCGTGACGTTGTGCACGGGGCTGCCATTTCGCGCGACGCTCTTCATTCCCGCCGCCTGAGTGCGCTCTGATCCGCCTACGACTGCAGCTGCACGTGCAGCGCTGCTTGCAGTGGGGATGTGCAGTCCACCTTGCTGATGCGATTGCCTCACTGGGCTCGCACCGTCAGTGCGCTGTTGCTTCTTCAGCACATGATCCAATCTTGCTTGAGGGTCGCGCTCCAACCTCTCGTGAGTGGCTTTCCGGTTGATGAAGGTGCGATGCCGGGAAGCAGCGGCCAGATACGCCGCAGCCACTGCATCACTGGTGAATCCCCACTGTGCCTTGCTCCGCTCCAGCACCTCTTGCCGCGACAGGGCCTGGTACTGCTCACTTCCATCCTCGTCCGCTTCAGCAGCGTGGCCGGAATCATCGCTCAATCTGCTATCATCCGATGGCCTCGAGGGCACGAAATAGCCATCACTGCTTCTGGCGGCAGCCGGAGCTGCCCACAGCGCATTGACATCCACATCGGGAAATTCTGTGTCGACTATCGCATCGACGCGATAAGGCATCGGCGCTACATCCACATCCTGGTGCTCTGGTCCCAATGCAGCCTCCAATGCAGCCACAGCCTGCATGGCCCTCGCTAAGCGACTGCGCACCAGATGTCCACGGATGACGCGCTGGATGTGCGTTGCACACGATTGCGTGCGTGCCCGATGCCTGGCCTCGGTGCGCAATCCGCACAGCTTCAGTCTTGCAAGCAGAGCGCGTGTGTGGCGTTGGATCATCACCGCGGCTGCTTGGCGCCGCTTCACCTGCTCCACTGCTGTGAGCTGGCCCAGTACTTTAGCGCGAAGGTCAGCGCCAGCACGCGCTTTTGCAGCAGCGGCTGACCGGGTTGCGGCCCTTCGTGCCAGAAAGCCCCTTGCATGCGCTTGAAGAATCACCGCAGCGTCATTGCGCCGCGCATGAAACGTGCGAATGAATGGGCACGTATGTGCGGCTCGCACAATTATGCGTGCAGCGCGTCTCTGGCGCAATGACTGCGCAGCAGAACTCTGCCAGGCTTCCATCTCAGCCGCTCGCGCTGCTGCTGATGCGGCGATGACAGCAGATAAGCGGCGTGCTAGAGCCTCCACCGATGCAGACACATCGTCGTGTTCTGAAAGCTCCGTCCCGTCGCTCGTGCGACACCTCTCAGTCGTTGCGCTCTCGTCTTCCACAGAAAGCGGCGCAGCGGCATTCTCACCGCTCTGTCTCTCGCTCGTCCTGCGGGCCTCGTCCACCTCCGACTCGCCAAAAGCATAAACCCACCACGGGGTAGAGCTGGCGAAAGAACTCTGCTGCGTTGACCGGCTACTCGAGGCGACTTCACTGTCGTCGCTAGACCTTCCCTCACTGTAAAGCTGCAGCACAGCGTCCGAGTCAAGTGCGGTGTCCGTGTATAGTCCAGCAGACGGCTCCATTGAGGGCAACGCGTTAGCGAAAGACAACAGTCTGCTGACCAAAGAATGCCGCTCATCCTCCTCGCTTGAGGCTGCGCTGACTGCTTCGTCGCGGTCCAGGGCAGAATTGCCGTCAGCAGAGGCGTCCTGTTTGGGAAGCGGTGCTGCGTGCGTCAGTGAAACACAGCTGTTGTCGTGCTGGCGCCTATGACGGGCGCACCCGCAGAGCCTGCAACTGCAGCTCCAGCTCCGGATCGCTCCACACATCGTCATACATGTCTATTGCGAAGAATCAGTGCCGCTGTGACGCCACGGTGGCCTGCAAGGAAAAGAAGCGCGTCCCCGCGAATCCCTTAGCGCAATAGCCCATCGCCGGAGCAGACCGAGACACAAAGTCGTCGTGCGAAACAGCTTGCCCATAGACACGCTCAGTTTTCAGTGTTTTTTTTGCTTGCCAATGAAGAAGCAAAGGCTGGACCTGAGCGACTCGGCCGCCGCTCCTCCCGCGCCTCCGCCGCCGACGGGCTCTGGCGTGAACGCATTCACGGGTCGGGCGTACAGCGAGCGGTACCACTCCATCTTAGCGAAGCGCGTCCAGCTGCCAGTCTACCTTCAACGCGACGACTTCATCAACATGCTGCACACGCACCAAACTATCGTCCTCGTCGGCGAAACGGGCTCCGGCAAGACGACTCAGGTGCGACCACGCCTCGCACCACAGGGCCCTGCGCCCACGCTCGGCAGGCGAGACCGAGCTTGCCGCCTGCCGCCATAGGGCTCTCCCACTTTTCAGCTGAGCAGGCGCCAGCAGTGAATGTTTTGAGCTGACTGCGCCTGCTGTCCATTCTGCTCGCCTGCGTGTGTATCCAGATTCCGCAGTTTGTAGTGGAGGCGGGGTACACAGCCAGTAAGCAGTGCGTCGCCTGCACTCAGCCGCGCCGAGTAGCCGCCATGTCTGTCGCTCGCCGTGTGGCCGAGGAGATGGATGTGCAGCTGGGCGATGCGGTGGGCTACTCCATCCGTTTCGAGGAGTGCAGTGGCCCGAGCACGGTGCTCAAGTACATGACTGACGGCATGCTTCTTCGAGAGGCTATGACTGATCCGCAGATGAGCCGGTACAGCGTCATCATCCTCGATGAGGCCCACGAGCGCACACTGGCGACAGACGTCCTGTTCGGCTTGCTCAAGGAGGTCCTACCCAAGCGACCAAGTCTGAAACTGGTGGTCATGTCCGCCACACTCGAGGCTGAGAAATTCCAGCAGTACTTCACGGACGCGCCGCTGATGCGTGTGCCGGGTCGCTTGCATCCAGTGGAGGTGTTCTACACGCAGCAGCCGGAGCGGGATTACTTGGAGGCTGCTGTTCGCACCTGTGTTCAGATCCACCTGTGCGAGCCGCCAGGCGACATCCTGCTCTTCCTCACCGGTGAGGAGGAGATCGAGGACGCGTGCAACCGCATCCGCAGGGAATGCGGCGCTGGGGGCGATGGCGCTGGCCCAGTCATGGTGCTGCCCCTGTATAGCAGCTTGCCTCCGGCAATGCAGAGCAAGATCTTCGATGCCGCACCCGGGCCGCGCGTGCCGGGTGGCAGGCCGGGTCGCAAGGTTG
>Ga0164296_1003424_pt1 | contig 14977 bp, 13 predicted proteins | sample GEODES057metaG_FD_113533 | JGI IMG/M metagenome (GOLD analysis project Ga0164296, IMG submission 113533) | Dystrophic lake water microbial communities from Trout Bog Lake, Wisconsin, USA - GEODES057 metaG | ecosystem: Environmental > Aquatic > Freshwater > Lake | place: USA: Trout Bog Lake... | reverse complement strand
TCTGCCGCATCAAGGATTGGCGCGCTGTGGCAACCCGATACGACAAAACCGCAAGGAACTTCATCGCAGGGATTTGCCTCGTTGCTGCCATTACCTTCTGGATCAAATGAGTCCGGAACCTAGTCTAACGCGCCGAATCCGGGCTGTTGGACTGCTGGTGGGTGCGTGACGATGGATTTGAGCGCGGGGGTGGGGGTGGTGAGTTTGCTGAGGTCGGGGGTTGCGCGGGCCAGGCCGGGGATGGTTTGGAAGGCGGTTTCCATCGCTTCGGCGATGTCGAGCAGGGCGGCGTCGCCGTGGAAGCGGCCGATGGCTTGCAGGCCGAAGGGCATGCCCATGGGGTCGGTGCCGACGGGCAGGGAGATGGCGGGGTTCGTTGCCAGCGTCACGTAGTACGTGAGGGCGAGCCAGTGGTAGTAGTTGCGGAGCTTGGTGCCTTCGAGTTCTTCCAGATAGAGCTGGGTCCAGGGGAAGGGGGTGACGGGGACGGTGGGGGAGAGGATCAGGTCGTAGTCGCGGAACAGCGCCTGGAATTTCCGGAAGATGCGGGTTTGTTCGCCATGGGCCCAGGCGGCGTCGGCGAGGGACATGGCGTCGCCGATTTCGTAGTTGGCGCGGATGTTGGGGCCAAGGGAGTCGCGGTCTTTTTCGTAGGTGGGGAGGTAGCGGGCGAGGAAGCTGGTGGCGCGGACGACGTCGAAGCAGCGGTCGGGTTCGCCGAGGTCGATGCTGATTTCGTCGCAGGAGCGGAAGAGGTGTTTCATCGCCGCCATTTTCTCGCGCATGGCGGTACGGATTTCCTGGCCGACGGGGGCGGCGCCGAAGTCTTCGGTCCAGGCCACGCGCAGGCGGCCGAGGTCGGCTAGGCGCGAGCCGGCGATGCTGTCGGGATCGAGGGGGAAGGCGAGCGGGTCGCGGTCGTCCATGCCAAGCTGGGCGGCGAAGAGCAGGCGGGTGTCGGGCACGTCGCGGCCCATCGGGCCGAGGACGGAGATCGGGGTCCAGCCGAGGCCACGGGTTTCCATGGCGATGAGGCCGGGCGAGGGGCGGTAGCCGACGACGCCGCACATGGCCGCGGGGATGCGCAGGCTGCCGCCGGTGTCGGAGCCGGTGCAGACGGGGAGCATGTCGGTGGCTAGGGCGACTGCGGAGCCGCCGGAGGAGCCGCCGGGGTTGAGGAGGGGGTTGAAGGGGTTGCCGGTGGCGCCCCAGACGGGGTTGCGTGAGTTGGCGCCGGCGCCGAATTCGGGGACGTTGGTTTTGGCGACGATGACGGCGCCGGCGGCGCGGACGTTGGCGACCATGGTGCAGTCCTGGGCGGGGACGTGGTCGCGGAAGAGGGGGGAGCCGTAGGTGGTGAGGAGGCCGCCGGTTTCGTGGAGGTCCTTGATGCCGGTCGGCAGGCCGTGGAGGCGGCCGAGGTCGTCGCCGCGCAGGGCCGCCTGTTCGGCGCGCATGGCCTGTTCGCGGGCGGCGCGGTAGTCGGTGGCGGTGATGGCGTTGACCGCCGGATTGAGCCTGGCGATGCGGGCGATGCAGGCCTCGAGCAGTTCGGCCGGCGAGATCTCCTTCGTGCCGACCCGCCGCCGCAGCTCCACCGCCGAGAGCGCCAGAAGTCCTTCATCCTGCGTCATGCCGTCCTCCATCGCCTGATCGCCGCAGACTTGCATTGCGCGGCTGATCCGTCACGCCCGCCTCTGGATTTCCCCCCCCGCGCGCGGCATGAAGGGGCACCAGCGCCGGGAGCCTGCTTTTGGACGAGTTCGTCAACGTCAACGTCGTCGTGACCTTCCTCCGAATGGACAGTCCGCCGGCCGACCGCGCGCCGGCTCTGCCTGTCGGCGCCGAGGTGCGGCATGCGTCGAAGTGCAGCGTCGGGTTCTATCGTTATCTCTACAACACCGTCGGCGACCGCTACGTCTGGTGGCTGCGCCGCACCATGCCCGACCGCCAGCTCGCCACCCTGCTGTCCGACCGCCGCATCGGCATCCACGTGCTCTACGTCGACGGCGAGCCCGCCGGCTTCTACGAGCTCGACCGCACCAACTGGCCGATGGTCAACCTCAGCTACTTCGGCCTCATGCCCCACGCCGTCGGCCTTGGCATGGGCCACGCCTTCCTGCGCCACGCCGTCGACGCCGTCTGGGCCGCCGGCGCGCGGGCGATGACGGTGAACACCTGCACCGCCGACCACCCTCGCGCCTTGCCCACCTACAAGCGCGCCGGCTTCCGCGTGCTGCGCGCCGTGCCCGAGCTGTGGGAAATCCCCACCAGCCTCGGCCTGGTCATCCCGCCGCAGCTCCTGGCCTGAGCGCGATCTCGCGCGCCAGCTTCTGCCGCATGGCCTCCGCGAACCCCTCGAAATCCGCGCACCACACGGCAAAGCTGCCAGGGCCGCCGATCACCTCCTCGGTGTAGGACGCAACGAGATCGGGCTCCTCGTGCAGCACGCACAGCCCGTTGATCACCACCCCCGCCTCGATCAGCCGCTCGCGCACCGGCCGCGGATCGATCCCCGCGTTCCACCGCCCGTCGCCGACGAAATCCACCACCTGCCGCCGCGCCGCCGCCGGCGCCTCGGCCAGCAGCCGCGCGCAGGCCACCAGCGCCGCCCCGATCGCCGTCGTCCCCGCCGTCAGCACCCGCGGCACGTCCTCCACCGCCTGCGCGAACGCCTTCAGCTCCGCCTCCGAGCCGATCCGCGTCCACTCCACCATCACCTCCTGGTCCCCCGGCCCCGACCACAGCAGCAGGCACACCTCCACCGCCCCCAGCGGCCCGCCGAGCAACCCGGCGGCCACATCGCCATCGCGCAAAGCCGCCGCCGTCCCCGTCGTCATCAGCACGAACTGCTCGATCCGCACGCTCGCGGAGCAGTCGAAAGCCAGCACCAGCGCGAGGTCGACATCGTCCATGGGCAACAGGTAGGCGCGGCCGGGCTTGAGCGGAAGGCGTAAACCCCCGATCATCGCGGCAACACAGAGGGAATGCCCATGCCCGACGCCACCGCGACCGAAACCAAAGCCGGCAGCGCCCTGCCGCTCTCCGGCCTCACCGTGCTCGACCTCACGCTCGCCCGCGCCGGGCCCACCTGCGTGCGGCATCTCGCGGACTGGGGCGCCAACGTCATCCGCATCGAGCCGCCGCCGTCGAGCGAGGAGGGCGTCACCGGCAACCGCGACGGCTCCGACTTCCAGAACCTGCACCGCAACAAGCGCGCCATGTGCATTGACCTGAAGTCCCCCGAGGGCCACGCGGTGTTCATGAAGCTCGCCGCCACCGCGGACGTCGTGGTCGAGAACATGCGCGCCGCGGTGAAGCACCGCCTCAAGGTCGACTACGAGACGATCCGCGCCATCAACCCCGGCATCGTCTATGGCTCCATCAGCGGCTTCGGCCAGGACGGCCCCTACGGCCTGCGCGCCGGCGTCGACCAGATCGCCCAGGGCATGGGCGGCCTGATGTCCATCACCGGCCACCCCGGCCAGGGCCCGCTGCGCGTCGGCATTCCCATCGACGACCTCACCGCGGGGAACCTCCTGGCGCTCGGCATCATGATGGCGCTGTTCGACCGCACCCGCACCGGCGTCGGCAAATGGGTCACCACCAGCCTGCTCGAGGCCCAGGTCTTCATGCTCGACTTCCAGGGCTCCCGCTGGCTGATGGATGGCGACGTCGCCGGCCAGGCCGGCAACGACCACCCCACCGGCATCCCCACCGGCGTCTTCCCCACCTCGGACGGCTACATCAACATCGCCGCCTCCTCCGGCCGCCTCTGGGAACGCTTTTCCGAGGTGATCGGGCATCCAGAGTGGAAGTCCGATCCCAAGTGGAGCACCCAGAAGGGCCGCAGCGCCGACCGCAAGGCGATCAACGCCGCCATCGGCGAGGTCACCAAGCACAAGCCGTCGGAGCACTGGATCGAGCTCCTCGAAGCCGCCGGCGTGCCCTGCGGCCCGATCAACACCATCGACAAGGTCTTCGCCGACCCGCAGGTGAAGCATCTCGGCATGGCCAAGCCCATGGCCCACCCCCGCCTCGGCACCAAGGACGTCGTCGCCTCCGCCATCAACATCTCCGGCGTCCCGCGCGACATCCGCATCGCCACCCGCGACGCCGGTGCCGACACCGATGACGTCATGCGCGCGGCGGGCTACACCGACGACGACATCAAAACCCTGCGCAGCAAAGGCGCCATCGCATGACCTCCTACGCCGACGGCAAGATGCTCGCCGCCATCGAAGACGGCATCGGCTACATCACCTTCAACCAGCCCGAAAAACGCAACGCCATGTCGGTGATCATGTGGCAGGGGCTGACCGAGATCCTTGACGCGTTCCTCGCCGACGATGCGGTGCGCTGCGTCGTCATGACCGGCGCCGGCACCAAGGCTTTCGTCTCCGGCGCCGACATCTCGCAGTTCGAACAGCAGCGCGCCGACGGCAACGCCCAGCTGGAATACGACCGCCTGACCTCGGCCGGCCGCGCCAAGCTCGCCGCGTACCCGAAGCCCGTCATCGCCCGCATCCGCGGCTTCTGCCTCGGCGGCGGCCTCGGCATCGCCATGCAGGCCGACATCCGCATCGCCGCCGTCGACAGCATGTTCGGCATCCCTGCCGCCAAGCTCGGCATCGCCTACGGGTTCGACATGGTGAGCAAACTCGTCTCCCTCGTCGGCCCCGCCCACGCCCGCACCCTTCTCTACACCGGCGAGCGGATCGACGCCGACGAGGCGCAGCGGATCGGTCTGGTGAACAAGGTGGTGACCGACGAGGAGCTGAACGAGACGGTGTATGACCTGGCCCGCACCATCGCCGACAACGCGCCGCTCTCCATCAAGGCGATGAAGCAGGCCGTGAATGGCGCCGTGCAGGACGCCGCCGCCCGCGACATGGCGAGCATCAACGCCGCCGTGCTCGCCTGCTTCGACAGCGCCGACTACCGCGAAGGCCGCACCGCCTTCATGGAAAAGCGCAAGCCGTCCTGGCAGGGCCGCTGACGCCGATGGCGGTGTTCTGGTGCGCCGGCATGTATGCCTCGGGCTCGACCTGGGCCTACAACGTTATGCGCGCCATCGCAGCCGCGGCCTGGCCGGGGCAGCGGGAGATCGGGCGCTTCGTCAACAATCTCGCCGACCTCTCCGGTCTGGGCGCGGCCGCCGAGAGCCATTTGGTGAAGTCGCATGATCTGCCGCGCGATGCAGCGGAGCGGCTACTGGCTGAAAGACCTGTCATCGTTGCCACCATCCGCGATCCGCGCGACGCGGTGACCTCACTGATGATCTACCAGCGGCACAGCTTTGCCCAAGCCAACGAGATCGTGACCCGATCAGCCCGCTTTGTCGGCGACATTGCCACACAGCTCGGAACGCATCTTCTCCGTTACGAAGACCGCTTCACCGAAGATCCCTCGACGGTCGATCGCATCGCCGCCGCGATGGGAGCTGATCTCGACTCGACGACCCTCGCGAGCATCCACGCTCGATACCGCCGCGAGGAGGTGGAGCGCTTCATTGCCGAACTGCCCCAATTGCCCGAAGCCCATCACGATCCTCGTTCCGGCGACATTTTCGATCCGCGCACCCAGTGGCATAAGCACCATGCCGGTCGAACGGGCGAAATCGGCCGCTGGCGCCTTATTCTTATGCCCGGCCAACCTGCTGCGGTCGAAGCCGGCCTGACCGACTGGTTCGACTCCTTCGGCTATGTTCGCGCACCGCTCCACATGCCAGGCTATGGCCTCAGCATCGGCACCTTCAGCGTCAAGCTTTGATCCACCCAGACCCGATGGCCGCCGCGCCACCGTGAGGCGGCGCGGCATGCTGCGGGTTCACCCCTGAACGATGAACGGCTTCGCCGCCACATCGTAGTCGCCATAGCCCAGCGTCTCGCGATGCTCGGCTGTTGGCAGGGCGCTCGCCGCTGTCGCCTCGCCCGCTAGCATAGCGGCGAGTCCGGCCTTCATGCCGGCGATCGCCGGTGAAAGCATGGTCGGCGGATAGGTACCGATCTTGAAGCCCATCGCGGCAGCCTCTGCCGCCGTTGGGATCGGCGAACCCAACGACTGCACGACGTTGAACGACGGCCGACCTTTTGCCGCGGCGATCGCGCGGGCAATCTCCTCGGGGTTTGCCGGCGAATCGAGGAACAGGATGTCTGCCCCCTCCTCGACATACATCTCGATCCGCGCTACGGCCTCGTCTATGCCAGCGGTCGGGCGGCAATCGGTCCTCGCCAGCACGCAGATCCCCGAATCCCTGGCTGCCTGCACAGCGGCACGGATCTTCATACGCGCCTCCTCGCGGGGTATACAGGGCTTGCCGGACGACGTGAGCGCGCGGGGTGTGATCTTGTCTTCGATCAGGATCGCCGCTGCACCGGCGCGGCCATACGCCCGCACCGTCCGTTGCACATTCATCGGATTGCCGTACCCATGGTCGGCATCCGCCAGCACGAGTGTGTCGGGCGCCGCGCCACGGACCATGTTAAATGAGTCGAACATTTCGGCAAATGACACGAGATCGAGATCGGGCCCGCCGAGGCGCCCTGCCGCAACGCAGGAGCCGGACAAAAACGCAGTCTTGAAGCCCGCCGCAGCGGCAAGCTTGGCGCTGAGGCCATCCCATACAGCAGGCATCTGGATCATGCCGGGTTGGGCCATCAGGGCGCGAAGGCGATCAGGGGGGGACATCGTGTTTCCTCGAAAAGTGACGTTCGCGGCACGCTATCCTCTTCCGGCATCGTCGCAAATCCCGCCGGCCGCGTATCCGCCATCGACGTGGCGAATACACGCCGCCCCCACCCTCCCTGGCCATTCTCTCGGCATCCGGCTAGGCTGGCCTTAGATGACGGTGGCCCGAGAGGGCTGAAACGGGAATGCGGCGCCGGGAAACCTGTCTCCGCAGCTGCCCCCGCAACTGTAGGCGAAGAGTGCCGAACCCCTTGTGCCATTGACCGGACATCGGTTGAGAAGGCGGGTTTGGCCCCGGGATCAGATCCCGGACTTCGCGAGCCAGGAGACCGGCCGCCATCGAGACTGCGCGCGCGCGACGGGCGGGGTGCACCGGGGCAACGGGAGAAAGACCCGCAGGCGGCAATCGCTTTTTGCCACGGGCGATCCGCCAGGATCGCCCCGCCTGGGAGGCCCATATGCGCCGCGCCTTGCTGTTCGCCACCACCATTCTCATCCCCACACTCGTCCTTGCCCAACCCGCCACCCTGCCCCCCCTCGTCGTCACCGCGACGGGCATCCCCACCGTCCTCGACCGCATCCCCGCCGCCGTCACCGTCATCGACCGCGCCACCATCGACGCCCGGGGCGCCAGCACGCTGGCCGAGGCGCTGCAATCCGTCCCCGGCCTCACCGTCGTCCAGTCCGGCGGCGCCGGCGGCAATGCCTCCGTCTTCATCCGCGGCACCAACTCCAACCACGTCCTCGTCCTGCGCGACGGCGTCCCCGTGAACGACCCCTCCGACCCCGGCGGCCTCTACAACTTCGGCGTCGACACCCTCGCCGACATCGACCGGATCGAAGTCGTCCGCGGCCCCATGTCGAGCCTCTACGGCTCCGGCGCCATCGGCGGCGTCATCAACCTCATCACCCGCCGCGGCGAAGGCCCCCCCCGCACCACCGTCGAACTCGCCGCCGGCCTCCCCGCCCAGGGCCGCCTCGCCACCACCCTCTCCGGCGCCACCGGCAAATACGACTACAGCCTCACCGCCGACGCCCGCGACGAACACGGCTTCGACACCACCCCCCGCCGCCAATCCGTCTACACCGGCGCCCGCAACCCCTTCCGCTCCGCCGGCGCCAGCCTCGACCTCGGCGTCACCCCAGCCGAAGGCACCCGGCTCTCCGCCACGCTGCGCGGCCGCACCTCCACCTTCCTGCTCGACCAGCAAGGCTTCCCCGCCTACGACGCCAATTTCTACCGCGGCTTCGACAGCACACTCTCCGGCCGCCTCGGCCTCACCCACAGCATGCTCGACGGCGCCTGGGAAACCACCCTCGCCGTCTCCCGCCAGCACTCCGACCGCCACTACCGCGAACCCCTCGAACCGCTCGACCCCAACTTCACCCAGTCCGACACCCGCTACCACGGCCGCCGCACCGAACTCCGCTGGGACAACACGTTCCATCTGCAAGACACCGGCCCCGCCACCGACACCGCGCTTCTCTTCGGCGCCACCCACACCGTCGACAGCTCGAACTCCGTCCTCAACGCCTCCTTCGGCGGCTTCCTCTACCAGAACAACATCCGCGCCTCCGCCACCTCCGACGCCGGCCACGCCGGCGGCCAGACCACGCTGTGGAACCGCCTCACCCTCACCGCCGACACCCGCGCCGAAAACGCCCGCTACGGCGGCACCGCCGCCACCTGGCGCGTCGGCACCGTCCTCGCGCTGCCCGAACTCCGCTCCCGCGCCCGCGCTGCCACCGGCACCGCCTTCCGCGCCCCCTCCCTCTACGACCTCTTCGGCATCGACAGCGCCGGCTACACCGGCAACCCCAATCTCAAACCCGAACGCTCCACCGGCACCGAATTCGGCTGGTCCATCGACCTCCCCGGCCCCACCGACCGCGACCTCGGCACCTTCGACATCACCTACTTCAACAACCGCGTCCGCGACCTCATCCAGATCGTCTACGGCCCCGGCTTCACCACCTCCACCTCGCAAAACGTCAGCCGCGCCCGAACCCAAGGCGTCGAAACCAGCCTCACCCTCCGCCCCACAACCTGGCTCGAAACCACCACCACCTGGACCTGGACCGAATCCCGCGACCTCACCACCAACACCGCCCTCCTCCGCCGCCCCCAAAACCAGGCCAGCCTCTCCCTCCGCCTGACCCCCATCCCCGACCTCACCATCACCCCCGAACTCATCTACTCCGGCCCCTTCCGCGACTTCCTCATCGACGACAACGGCTTCCCCGTCGGCAACGGCCGCAATCACCCCGGAACCCTCATCAACCTCAACACCACCTACAAACTCAGCCCCGGAACCACCCTCTTCCTCACCGGCCACAACCTCACCAATTCCCACTTCGAACCCGCCAACGGCTTCCAAACCCCCGGTACCACAATCGTCGCAGGCGCACGCTTAGGGTTTTGAAGAAAGAGGCTCCGCCGGCCAAGGGCCGAGAGGCCCTTGGAACCCATCAACTCTCGCGGCTGTGGATGCGGCCTTCAGTCGCAATCCCACGATTCCGGTGCGGAGAGTGGCGAAGCCCATAAGCCACACGCGACCGCTCGACTGTCCGTGCAGTCGCTCGATCTGAATGCCTGCGGCGCTAAGAAAGCAGTTAGCAGCTGAAGAAAGCCAATCCAGCCGCGTTAAGTTGACGGGTTCTCAGGGATCGAGCGGACCGTGGCCGAAGGCCGCGTAAGCCGCTCGATGGCCCTGAGCCGGCGGAGCCTTCCCTTAAGGCATAATCTGCCCGCCATTCACCTCAAGAACCTGCCCGGTGATGTACCCGCTGAGTGTAGCGCTCGCGAGAAACAGATACGCCCCCGTGCAATCGTCCACCGTCCCGGCTCGCCCCATCGGGATCGTCGCCACCATCCCCTGCATCATTTCGGGCGACGTCGATTCCGCATGAATGCGCGTGAGGATCACTCCGGGCGACACCGCGTTCACCCTGATGTTGTCCCCAGCCAGTTCCTTCGCCAGTCCCCGCGTCAGGTTGCTCACCGCGGCTTTCGCGGTGGCGTAGGCGGCCACGCCGAATCCGCCGCCGCTGCGGGCCGAGATCGATGTCGTATTGATGATCGTCCCGCCGCCAGACTGGCGAAGATGTGGAATCGCCGCCCGGCTCGCTTCGAACACCGAGCGCAGGTTGAGATCCATCACCGCGTCGAAAAAGTCGTCCGGCATCCCCGCCAGCGCCACGCGCGAGAATGGCGTCCCCGCGTTGTTGATGACGATATCGAGCCCGCCCAGCAGCGCCGCCGCCTCATCCACCAGCGGCCCCGCCGTCCCCCGCTGCCCCAGGTCCGCCTGCACCAGGCACGCCGTGCCGCCGTCGCCGCGGATGGTGTTGATCACCGCCTCCGCCCCATCGAGGCTCTGGTTCGCATGCACCGCCACGTGCGCCCCCTGTGCCGCGAGAGCGAGACACACCGCCGCCCCGATCCCGCTCGACCCCCCGGTCACCAGGCAGCGCCGTCCGATCAGATCCGGTATCGCCAGCATCTCGCGCGCCCTCACCAGTTCCACAACGTACCGTCAGTCAAACGATTCACATCCAGATACGCCCGCTGATACGGAAACCGCGCCGCCGCCGCCTCGTCGATCGTGATCCCGAGCCCAGGGCTCTCCCCGCTGAACAGATAGCCGTCGCGGAAACTCCAGTCCCACTGGAACACCTGCTGCGAGTCCTTCGGGTGGATCGAGTATTCCTGGATCCCGAAATTCGGCACCCACCGCCCGAAATGCAGCGCCGCCGCCATCGTCACCGGCGACAGATCCGCCGCCCCATGGAACCCCGTCCGCACCCCATACAGCCCCGCCAGGTCCGCGATCCGCCGCACATGCGTAATCCCCCCCGCATGCACGATCGTTGCACGAATATAGTCGATCAGCTGCTCCGTAATCAGCGTCTGGCAATCCCAGATCGAGTTGAACACCTCCCCGATCGCCAGCGGCGTCGTCGTATGCCGCCGCACATGCCGCAGCACCTCCTGGTTCTCCACCGGCGTCACATCCTCGAGCCAGAACAGGTCATACGGCTCCAGCGACTTCCCCAGCTGCGCCGCCTCGTTCGGCAACAGCCGATGATGCGCATCATGCAACAAGTGAATATCCGCACCGACCCTCTTGCGCGCCTCCTCGAACACCTTCGGCGCGAACCGCAGATACTTCGCGGTGTCCCAGTCCCCCTCGTTCGGCAGCCCGCCCATATCCGGCGCGTCCGCCGCATGCACGCCATAGATCCGCTTCAGCCCCGGCACCCCCGCCTGCACCCGGATCGCGTGATACCCCGCCTCCGCCGCCCGCTCGAGCGCCGCCATCGCCTCATCCAGCGTCGCCCCATCCGTGTGCGTGTAGCACAGCATATGCGACCGCGACGCCCCGCCCAGCAGCTGATACAGCGGCATCCCGGCCGCCTTCGCCTTGATGTCCCACAGCGCCACATCCACCGCCGCGATCGCCGCCATCGTGATCGGCCCGCGCCGCCAATACGCCCCGCGATACAGATACTGCCACACATCCTCGATCCGCGCCGGATCACGCCCGATCAAACACGGCACCACATGCTCCTGCAGATACGCCGCCACCGCCATCTCGCGCCCGTTGACCGTCGCATCCCCAATCCCCGAAAGCCCCGACGCCGTCTCGATCTTCAGCGTCACGAAATTCCGCCCCGGACTGCACACAATAACCTTGGCGGCAGTGATACGATCGGCCATCGTCGCGTTTCCCTACATGTTTCCGCGAAGCTAGTGCGCTTTCCCGTGCATCGTAAACCACAGCGCACTCAAGTCCGGACCCCCACCGATGCCCCGGCCCCACCGCCTCGCCGCCGCCCTCCCAAGACCCATCGCCAACCTCCCCGGCCTCACCATCCACCCCACCCCCTGACACCCCCGCAACAAACTCTCCCGTTGCGCCCCAGCCTCCCCCGCTGCCATGCTCCCGCCCACACGATCGAAAGCCCCCCAGCCATGAGCCTCGCGGGCCTCCTCACCTTCGCCACCGTCTACTTCATCGCCATCGTCATGCCCGGCCCCGGCGTCACCGCCGTCATCGCCCGCGTCCTCGCCCGCGGAACCAAAGGCGCCCCCGCCCTCATCGCCGGCGAAACCCTCGGCAGCGTCATCTGGTTCGCCGTCGCCGCCACCGGCCTCGCCGTCATGGCCCTCGCCTTCGCCACCCTCTTCATCGCCATCCGCTACGCCGCCGCCGCCTACCTCTTCTACCTCGCCTGGAAATTCTGGACCGCCCCCACCACACCGGTCGACACAACCCACGACGAAACCCCCGACGGCAACCTCCGCCTCTTCCTCGCCGGCCTCGCCATCAACCTCGGCAACCCCAAAAACGTCATCTTCTTCCTCGCCCTCCTCCCCACCGTCGTCGACCTCGATACCCTCACCCTGGCCGGCTTCGCCGAACTCACCGCCCTCATCATCGCCATCGTCGCCGGCGTCCTCTGGGCCTACACAATAGCCGCCTCCACCGCCCGCCGCCTCTTCACCTCCCCCCCCGCCATCGGCCGCATGAACCGCGGCAGCGCCCTCATCATGGCGGGCACAGCGGCAGCGGTGGCATCGCATTAAGGGAAGCGAAGGCCAGGGCGTTGCCCTGGACCCACCAAGGGCTTTGCCCTTGGAACCCTTCAGTGAAGAATTGTCGTTTCCTCAACCCCTCTCCGTCGTCAGCCGTTTCGAGACTAACACGGCACGGCGTCCAATGGGTCGCCTTCTTGCGACCAGATCATTGGCCGGTCGGAGTAGGGTTCCATAACGGGGCCTTATGCGGCACGGTGCCAAGCATCTAGCCGCCGCCATCTGCCCAAATCACAGACACCGTGCTGTCGAACCTGAATGGAAACCTATTGTGGTCGCAAAGAACCAGCCTCCGTCCGCTGTCCCTGAGGCCTCCCATCCTAGCTCCAACTCGGAAGCCGCTAAGCTGAGTCGGGCCGCGAAGCCAATGTCCGGATCGCCTGCGAAGGATGAGGGAGGCGGAGCCGACGTGTTCCTCTTGGAGAGGCTGTTCCCGGAACCCCACGAGGCATTTAACGCTAGCTCAATCCCGGACCCGAAGTCAGATTGCATTGTGGCGCTTGATACGAATGCGTTGCTATTGCCGTACTCTGTTATTAAGGCCGAACTAAATAATCTTCGCAGTGTTTATTCACGAATTGCCAACGACGGCAGGCTTTTTATTCCCGAGCGGGTTGCCAGAGAGTTCATTAGGAATCGTGACAGGAAGCTCGCTGAAATGCTTCAGACCATCAACAACCTGAAATCCAAAATCAACATTAGCGAGACATCGATTGCACCGTTCATGAAGGGGCTGGCCGAATACGATTCCCTGGCAAGCGCGAGCTGCAATCTTGCTGCGGCACGGAAGGCATATGCCACCGCCCTCGACGGGCTGTCGACCCAAATAAGATCCTGGCACGGCAACGATCCGGTGACGTCCCTTTACGCCGATCTACTCAAGAACTTACGGCTGGCATCTCCAGGCAAGGCAAGCCTTGAGCTTGAGTTAGACTGGATAGACCGACTCAAGAACAAAATTCCCCCCGGCTACAAAGATAAAGCGAAGGACGATTTGGGCATCGGCGATTTCATCATCTGGATGTCGTTGGTCAACCTCGGAGCACAACACAAGAGAGATTTAATCTTCGTCACAGGCGAGGAAAAAGCTGACTGGTTCGTCCGATCGGGAGGCGAGGCCGTGTACCCGCGGCCAGAGCTCGTCGACGAGTACAGGCGTGCGTCGGGCGGGCGAACGCTTCGCCTAGTGAGCCTACACGAGCTTCTTAGGGAGATGGATGCTCCCGACAGGTTGGTAGACGACGTTCAATCGGCGGAGGACACCGCCAACGCCGCGATCATGACCGCATCGGTATCGCCTATAGTCGCAGTAGAGAATCACGAACTTCAAACGCCTCCGGTGCCGCCCGCCTTTCCCGCGCAGGCGTCTCTCTGGCCGATGCCACCGTGCCCCGCTTCACCGGACGGACTCCACGACATCCAAGCCTTGTATCCAATGCGAAGTCGATACGGTGGGCTAACATATCAGGGATTTTGTTCACGCTGTAGACAAAAAGTTGACACAGGTGAACCGTGGGATTGACCCGCGAGTGCCGGCTGTTCTCTAGAATAGTGACCTCACGTCATGTAGGCTCACAGTCTTGCGCGGCCTTCCTACCCTCCCCAAGAACCGCCACCATCACTACCCCGGCCCCGACCCACGTCCCGACCCTCGGCATCTCCCCGAACGCCGCCCACACCAGTAGCGGCGCAATCGGCAGTTCCACATTCCCCAGCAGCGACGCCCGCGTCGCCGGGACCAGCCGGCTACCCAGCGTCAGCAGTAGCAGCTAACACCTACCCCACCAACCACTGCGCCACATCCTCCGCCTTCGGCAGCCCCCCGCATGCACCACCTTCCTATCGATCACCCCCCCGGCGTCCACATCACCCCAAACCCCACGATCGCCGCATAGTCAGTCACCTTCTCGATCGCCACCTCAACCCCCCACCCCCCCCAATGACCGCAACCCCCAGCTTCGCCGACTTCCTCCGCGAACAGCTCGCCCCCCTCGGCCACATCGCGCTGCGCCGCATGTTCGGCAAGACCGGCGTCTTCTGCGACGGCGTCATGCTCGCCATGGTCGCCGACAACACGCTCTATTTCCGCGTCGACGATCACAACCGCGCCGCCTTCCACGAAGCCGCCGCCGAGCCGCCCCTCAACTACGAGAAACAAGGCGTCCTCATCGACCTCTCCTTCTGGCGCGCCCCCGATCGCCTCTTCGACGACCCCGACGACTTCCTCGCCTGGGCCCGCCTCGCTCTCGCCGCCGCCCGCCGCATGGCCGCCAGGCGCCCGCCGCCCCGCCGCGCAAAAAACCCCTTGACATCGTCACCATAAAAGACTAACCATGGACCTGTGAACCCCGCGCCCGCCCCGTCCGACCTAAGCCGATCCGCCCCCGAGTTGGGGCGTGGCCTTCGCGCGCTCATCGAGTCCCTCACCGTCCTCCTCGCCCGCATCCTCTTCTTCCTCCCCGGCCTCTCCTCGCTGCGCCGCCTCCAGCGCGACCTCACCCGCGCCGCGAGCGCCGTCGAAGCGCTCATGGCAAGCCTCGCCGCCGGCACCCTCCCCACATCCCCGGCCGCGCCAACCTCGCGCCCCCATCGCACCCCGCCCGCCGACACCCGCCGTACGTCCTCCCGCGCGCCCGCCCGCGCCCGAACCTCCGCCCCCCGCGCCCAACCCCCCCCGCCCCCCCCCCC
>Ga0164296_1003423_pt1 | contig 14977 bp, 12 predicted proteins | sample GEODES057metaG_FD_113533 | JGI IMG/M metagenome (GOLD analysis project Ga0164296, IMG submission 113533) | Dystrophic lake water microbial communities from Trout Bog Lake, Wisconsin, USA - GEODES057 metaG | ecosystem: Environmental > Aquatic > Freshwater > Lake | place: USA: Trout Bog Lake... | reverse complement strand
TAAAGGAATTATTCCCCCAACAAAAGGTGCGCAGGAGCATTTTATTGAAATAGCTGACCGTCTCAAAGATATGGATGCGATGGGCATTGATATGGAAATCTTAAGTATCAATCCCTTTTGGTACAAATCAGATAGAGAGTTAGCGCAAAAGATTTGTGAAGTAAATAATCAAAAATTAGCCGAATTATGTGCCATGGCTCCTACTCGATTTGGTGCTTTTGCTTCCTTAGCCATGCAGTTTCCTGATTTATCGGTAGTGCAGTTAGAAGAAGCCATGACGAAGTATGGATTACAAGGTGCAGCCATTGGTGGCAGCGTTTTAGGAGATGACTTTTGTCATCCTAAATATCATCCCGTATTAGCGAAGGCTGAAGAACTAGGTGCGACTTTATTTATTCATCCGCAAAGTACTCCCCAACTTGAATCACGTTTTAAAGGCAATGGTTGGTTAGCGAACACGATTGGCAATCCTCTCGATACGACGATAGCACTAGAAAAACTCATTTATGAGGGAATCTTTGATCAGTTTCCTAAACTGAAAGTTCTAGCTGCACATGGTGGGGGATTCTTAGGTTCCTATGCGCCTAGAATGAATCGTAGTTGTTATATTTCTCCTTCCAACTGTAATCCTGAGATTCAGTTGAAGAAATTGCCAACCGAATATTTAAAACAAATTTACTTTGATACTCTGGTATTTACGGGAGAGGCGCTAAGACATCTAGCGGCTGAGGTAGGGCCTAGTCAGTTAATGATTGGTACTGATTGGCCAATTCCTTGGGAGGAAGATCCAGTTGGGCACATCATGAACACACCAGAGCTCAGCGATGATGATCGATACAATATGTTGGGAGCTAACGCGATCAAGTTATTGAATTTAAAAATTTAAACAGTGAAAAATATTTAACTTTCAAAAATATTTAACTTTCTATTTGCGCATCTTTTGTCACATCTCACCAGCCTAAACTGGCAAAGTGATTGAAGATTTTGCTTCATGAAGGTGAGATTACTTTTAGTTATTCAATTTAGTTACGCAATATTGATAAAGGTTTACTGTGTTTAAATTATTTTCAACTTTAGTCATCTTGCTGGCTTCGCAAATGGTTACGCAAATGACCTTTGCCGCCTATCCAGAGCGATCGATTCGCTTGGTCGTGCCCTTTGCTACTGGTGGAACCTCAGAAATTATTGCGAGGTCTGTGGCGAATAGTCTGACCACCAGTCTTGGGCAATCGTTTATGTCGAAAACAAACCAGGTGGAGCAGGTAATATCGCCATGGAAGAGGTTAAGCATGCCAAACCAGATGGTTACACCCTGATGCTGGGTCACGTTGGCACATTGGCGGTTAATCCTGCCTTATTTGGGAGTAAATTACCCTATGATCCCAATGCAGACTTTGCCCCCGTTACTTTGATAGCAAAAGTACCCAACATCATTGCTGTAAGTGAAAAAAGCCAATACAAGACCCTAGCTGATTTAGTGGCTGATGCGAAAAAGAATCCTGGCAAGATTAATTACGGCTCAGCTGGCAACGGTAGTGCTGGGCACTTGGCTATGGAGTACTTCTCCTCCGAAGCTGGGATTGATTTAGTGCATGTGCCCTATAAAGGTTCTGGCCCCATGTTGACGGATCTGATTGGCGACCAAATTCAAGCAACCTTTAATGGCCTACCATCACTGATTGGACAATTCAAAGGCAAGGCGCTGCGCCCCTTAGCAACTGGTTCTGCTGAAAGGTCAAAAGTGCTGAGTAATGTTCCGACAATATCGGAGTTAGGTTACAAGGGCTTTGAAACTTCGCAGTGGTACGGAATCATTGTTCCTGCGGGAACGCCACCAGCGATTATTGAGCGGCTACAGAAAGATATTGCCAAAGGCTTGAACTCTAAAGAAGAATCGAAGAGGATGTTGGAAGACGGTGCTGTTTTAATTGGTGATACACCGACCCAATTTAGCGCCTTTATTAAATCTGAGCAAGCTCGCTGGGCTAAGGTTGTAGAAAAAGCAAAGATTTCTCTTGATTAGACTTTTGATGTGATTGTAAGTGTTTGTTTTAAAAATAAAATATTATAGTTTCTTTTTTCTGGTGTGATAAGATCCATTAAAAAATCTCTGCAAAATTAGATTATTATTTCAGAGGTACCTCCGAATGACTTGACTCTATAGAGTTGTTTTTTTTGATTTTTTTTCATTAACTTTTCAAGTTAGAATTTGAGGTACTTAAAATCCAATTTAAAAGACTGAATTTAATTGTAGTTAGTTTGCAGTTGCACCTATAAAACCGATTATCTTACCCCTGCTACTACCGAAATTAATTCTCATAGAAATTTCACATTTAATCCTTTATGCAGATGATTTTCATGAAAAAACTCCTTTTGCCATTTGTTGCATTGCTTGACTAGACTGTTTGATGATGTCATAGACACTATCGACTTGATTGCAGAAACGCAGAAATCCGTGCGGATAACCTTCAAGGACAATGAGTTGGTGCGCTATATGGTGACGCTTGAGTTTTTCTGCAAAATTTAAGGTGTCATCTAATAAGGGATCTAAGTTTCCGACTATTAACCACATCGGCGGAAGAGATGATTCATTCGATAGTAGGGGTGAAGTTTGGGGAAGATCTATTTGCTCCATCTTCTCTAGGTATTGATGCCAATACCAATTCATTGCTGTTGTCGATAAGCCATATCGACCATCGCCGATTCGGTTCCAGGAGTCTGCGTTGATATCGCCACTAAAAACCCCATAATAAAGGATCATGCCGATAATTCGTGATCGGATTGAATCTGTTAAATAATCTTGATAAGTCGCTAAGGCCAAGTTTGCACCTGCAGAATCGCCAATGAAAATAAACTTGATGCTATCTTGAGTAAGCCCAAATTGTTCTTGGAAAACCTTGGTTAAATATTGCAGGACCTCAGCAATTTGTCGATTCTGAAATGGGAATTTCTTACTAGGTGCGAGGGTATAGCCAATCGATGCAACCGGTAACTGACTACTCTTACAAAAAGCTCTAGCTATGCCGTCATGTGTTTGTTCATTACCAAATGTCCAACCGCCACCGTGTAAATAGACGGCGAATGTGGATGATTCATAGGGAGTTTCCGGCAGGTAGAGTCTGATATTGATCGACTCATCCTCAAAATTCATGGTCAAGGTTTGTACTGTTGCAACTTGGAATGGCGCTTCATTCAGATAGGCATATTGTTTTTCTAATTCTGCGCGAGCATAAGAAAGATCTGCAGTCGTTACGTCCACCGCACCAAGACCTATTTCTTTCATTTTTTGCATGACGCTTAATAATTTCGGATTAAGTGGTGTCTCTGGATATTTCATGATGTTGATAGGTGAATACCTATTCCTTTAGGATGATTAACAATTATTAATAGATACTGATTGTTATGTTGTTCTAAGGATATCCTAGTTACCTTTGGCAAACTAGAAAAAATATAAAAACAGGTAACTCAAATTGGGGTTAATCCTCATGCTTACTGCTTGCTTAGGAGATAAGATGATAAAACTGACTAGGTATTAGCCCTAGTATTCTTTTACTTAAATGACCAGGATGAGAAGAGCTAAAACAACTGATTTTAAATCTTGCAGTTAACAGTGATTCTTTCTGGCATGATCTTTTTTATAGTGGTATTTCTATAAAATCAATTGAGTATCAGATTGGTTTAATGCGTAACAAATGACTATTTTTAAAATGACTAACATTTGGGGTTTTTATGGAACAGTTTGACGTGGTTGTTGTTGGAAAAGGAAATGCTGCATTATGTGCTGCTTTAGCTGCTTGTGATAAAGGCGCAAAAGTTGCCATGTTGGAAGCGGCACCAATTGAAGACTCCGGAGGTAATAGTCGTTTTGCGGGGGGAGTAATGCGATTTGCGTATAGCTCTGCGAAAGACTTACAACGTCTAGCTGATATTCCTGATGATGAAGCTGAATCAACTGATTGGGACAACAACTCAAGAGATATTTTCTTCGATGATTTGCTCCGTGTTACCAATGACCGTACAGATCCTGACTTATGTGAAACACTTGTGAATAATAGCTTGGAGGCAATGGTCTGGTTAAGAAGTCAGGGTGTGAGGTTTGTGCCCACTTACCGCGCACAATCTGCCATTGTCAATGGTAAGAGAAAATTCTTTGGCCGCATGCCCATGGAAATATCCGGTGGTGGTCCTGGTTTGGTGCAATATCTCAATGACACAGCAGTTAAAAAAGGAGTACAGATATTTTATGAAACTCGAGCTGTTTCTTTAATCTATGATGGGGTTAAAGTGTCAGGTGTTAATGCGAAAGTTAAAGGTGTACCCACTGAATTTCATGCAAAATCTGTTGTCCTTGCCTGTGGTGGTTTTGAAGCAAATCCAGAATGGCGTACAAAATACCTAGGTCCTGGTTGGGAATTAGCTAAAGTCCGCGGTACAAAATACAACATGGGTGATGGTTTAAAAATGGCGCTAGATATTGGGGCGTGTCCTTACGGAAATTGGTCTGGAAGACATGCGGTTTCATGGGAGCGTTACGCTCCTGAATTCGGGGACTTAACTTTGCCTCATAGTTCATATCGCCATAGTTATCCAATGTCATTGATGATTAATAACGAAGGTAAACGTTTTGTAGATGAAGGAATCGATTTTTATAATTTTACCTATGCAAAATATGGTGGCGAGGTCTTAAAGCAGCCAGGACAAGAAGCTTGGCAAGTATTTGATGCAAAGGTCAAACATATCCTTCGTCCTGAGTATGGTGATAGGATGGTCACCCGTGTTGTTGCCAATACCATAGAAGAGTTGGCTGAAAAAATGGAAGGCGTTAATACTCAAGAATTCTTAAAAACAGTTGCAGAATTTAATGCTGCGGTAAAAACTGAAGTGCCATTTAATCATGCGATTAAAGATGGGCGAGGAACAGAAGGGATTGATCCACCCAAATCCAATTGGGCAAATCCTTTAGATACGGCACCATTTGAGGCTTATCACACCACCTGTGGTATCACATTCACTTTTGGTGGCTTACGTATTAATCCAAAAAATGGTCAGGTGCTTGATGTGCATCATCATCCAATTCAAGGGCTATATACAGCTGGTGAAATGGTGGGCGGTATATTCTATTTCAACTACCCAGCAGGAACTGGTTTGGTTTCAGGTGTGGTCTTTGGAATGATTGCAGGAAATGGTGCTGGTGAGGCTTCTTTAGCCAATTAATCTAAGAGCCTTTCTGTAATAAGAGGCCAAAGCTGACAAAGTGGAATAAATATGTTCACACAGGATTTAGCGAATTTCGTTTCAGACGCATGGTCATGCCCTATGGCAGAAGACCTATTGCTCAAAGCCCAAGATGCTTTCATTGATTGTTTGGGAGTTGGCTTAGCAGGATCTTTAGAACCTGTGACAGAAAAAGCAATCGCTTGGAGCAAGATGAATGGTACTGGTAGTTTTGCTATATTTGGTCAGCGTACCTCGGTTGGGCTTGCTGATGCTGCATTGATTAATGCAATATCTTCTCATGCGCTTGATTTTGATGATAGCCACCCTAATCTCAGGGGACACCCTAGTGTGACATTAGTCCCAACTGCTCTTGCAATTGGACAGATGCAAGGCTCATCAGGAAAAGATGTATTAAAAGCCTATGTTCTTGGGCTTGAGATTGCGGGTAAGCTTGGAAGGGCGGTAGGTGAGGAACACTTTATGAAAGGGTGGCATTCTACCGCAACGATGGGTGCTTTTGGAGCGACAACGGTTGCTGCATGCTTGTTGGGGTTAAACTCTTTGGAATTACAGCATGCTTGGGGACTTTTAGCTTCGCAAACGAGTGGTCTAGTTCGTAATTTTGGCACGATGACCAAGCCATTTCATGCTGGGCATGCAGCAAGAAGTGCAATTCAATCTGCTTGGTTAGTCAAGCAAGGGTTTACATCAGATCCTATTATTTTTGATGGGAAGAATAGCTTTTTAGATACTTACGGTGGCAGAGATAGACTGTCCCCGAAAGAGATTTTGAGTTACTTAGGGAGCCCCTGGGAAATCGTTAATCCTGGTGTGTACGTTAAAGGTTGGCCTTGTTGCTATTCAAATCATCGTGCTATTGGTGGTCTTTTTGGATTAATAGAGAAGTACCAATTAGTTGCCGAAGAAATTGAAAATATTTCCATTGGGTTTTTACCAGGTACAGATACAGCGCTTGTCAGTAAAGATCCTAAAACAGGCCTTGAAGGTAAATTTAGTATTGAATATGTTTTATCTGCCATATTTTTAGATGGGGAGCTAACTTTAGAGACCTTCTCAGATGAAATGGTAATGCGAGGCTCAGCTCAAAGCTTCATTAAAAAAATTCAGCGTTACGCCATTGAGGATGAAAAAATCTATTCTGGTATCTCAGGGTATACCGATTTAACTGTATCAACAAGTAGAGGTGAATTTAAAACTCGAATTGATAAAGTTCCAGGATCTCCCGCGTGGCCACTTTCTGAAAAAGATAAAAAAATAAAATTTATAGATTGTGCCAAGCGTGCAATTGGACCGGAGCAATCAGAAGAGTTATACCAAGAAGCAAGTCATTTAATGCAGAGTTTAGATTTAAGGAAATTGATTGATTTACTAATACCTATTCCGTAGTTCAACCAGAATGAAATAAGAGTTTAGTTATTCAGGGGGAGACATATGCAACACTATAAAAAGTGCCTTATTAGCTTGATTGGAGTATTACTAGTTGGTTCTACAGCGATGATACATGCGGCTGAGAATCCTGCTGATTGGCCGTCTCGGCCTGTAAAAATTATCATTCCTTTTAGTTCGGGTGGTGGGACAGATAACTTATCCCGCGTACTTGCTCAAAAGTTAACTAAAATCTTTGGGCAAACTTTTATTGTTGATAATCGACCAGGCGGGGGCGGTACGATTGGTGCTGAACAAGTCGCTAGATCAACTCCAGATGGCTATACCTTATGTATTGTTTCAGGAAGTTACTCTGCTACTCCAGCATTACATAAGCTTCCTTATGACCCTGTTAATGGCATTACGCCTATCAGTTTGTTGGCTACAGGGCCTTTAATTGTAGTAGCAAGTTCTTCTTTAAAAGTGAAAACGTTTCCAGAGTTAATTACCTATGCTAGGGCTCATCCGTATGAAGTTTCTTTTGGATCAACAGGTATAGGCAGCAATGCTCATTTGGTTGGTGAGATGGTTGATCAAATTACCAATGTCAAAATGACACATATCCCCTATAAAGGAGCAGGACCTGGTCTGACTGATTTATTATCAGGGCATCTTAATCTAGGGTATTACACCTCAGTTGCTGTGACACCATTTATTCAATCGGGTAAGTTAAAGGCCTTAGCTGTAACGACGGAAAATCGTGTCGATAGTTTGCCAGAAGTTCCTACGATCAAGGAATTTATTCCTGAATTTGGTTCTATGGAACATTGGTATGGATTATGGGGGCCAGCCGGTATCCCACCAGAAATTGTGAACCGCTTAAATGCGGCCGTATCTAAGGTGATCGATACTCCTGAAATGCAAGAAAGAATTTTGGCAGAGGGATTTTCTCCATTTAAGGGATCTCCAGAAGATTTCCGTAAACGTTTATCGATAGAAGTACCTCGTTGGATAAAAGTCGCTAAGACCGCTAATATCAAAATGAATGATTAATCGAAGATGTCAAGCGCAGGTGATTCCACCATCTAAGATGAGGGTTTGACCAGTCATAATCGATGCAGCCTCACTAGCCAGGTAACTCACTGCTGCGGCAACATTTTCAGCAGTGCAAAAACGCCCCAGTGGAATCTTGCTCAGTCTAGATTGGCGATACGCTTCATCGGGATTAAATTGATTAATGCGAGCAGCAGTTTCAACACGACCTGGTGCTATGGCATTAACTCGAATATCATGCTGCGCCCATTCAAGGGCTAACATTTTTGTCATTTGCATCATGCCTGCTTTTGAAATTCCGTAGGTACTTCTTTCGGCTGTGCCTACGACACCATGTAATGAAGCAATGTTGATGATTGAACCAGCTTGCTTATTCTGTATCAGATACTTTCCTACAGCTTGAGTTATAAAGTATGTGCCTTTTAGATTGGTATCTATCACAAGGTCCCAATCACTCTCGCTAACGTCTTCTGCTGCTCTACGAAGTGCGACTCCGGCATTATTGACTAGCACATTAATCTGACCCAATTGTTTTAGCGTAGATGAAATGCACTGAGCAATACTTTTTTGATCGCGAAGATTAAGTTGTATAGCGATTGCTTCAGAACCAATCGCTTTGATTTCTGCGAGTACTGGATCTAATTTTTGAATATCACTAGAAGAGGTTAAAGCTAGTCGATAGCCATCACGTGCAAGCGCAAGAGCGGTAGCATGTCCTATACCTTGGGCTGCACCTGTGACGATAGCGACTGGCGTGAGTATTGTTTTCATAAATTATGAAGTGATTGCCATCCTTTAGGTTCATTATTCATGAATGATAACGCCATTAATTCTTTAGCGAGTGCTGCGTGCTCTGTTTGAGTTAATTGGTTTTGTGGTGGTCTTGGAATACCACAATCTCTACCCATAGCGACAAGGGCGCTTTTTAATGAGGCGAAACCATATTTCTTCAATAAAAACATTAATGCAGCCATATCTTCTTGAGCTTTACGAGCCTCTGAATAACGCTCTGTTCTACAAATGGTATATAGCTCCTTTACAAGATTAGGGGCGATACTACTGAGTGAAGAAATCATACTCGTCGCACCAATGGCGCCGGATGAGACCATATATTCATTACCAGCCAATAATTGGAAATCTGGTTTAGTACGCCAAACATTTGAGATGATATTGATCATAAATTGCCAGTCAAGGCTAGCATCAATTAATCCCGAAAAATTACCCAATTGCTCTACAAGTTTGAGGACTTGGTCGGTTGAAAGCTTAATGCCGCCCATCTCATCGGGAGTGTAAAAGAGAAAGAAGGGAAGTTTTACTGCCTTGGCAACTTGACTAAAGTGTTCAGAAATCATCGCAGCTGGCGGAGTCCAGTAGTAGGGTGTCGTACAAATAATCGCTTCTGCGCCACTCGCTTCTGCGTATTTTGCTCGAGCTACTGCAATTGATGTTCCAGAATCACTCACATGAGCAAGAACAGGAATGCGACCATTGACTTGTTTTAGAACAAAATCAAACTGAGCGCGCTGTTCAAGATCAGTCAAGCTGACAGATTCACCAGGATGCATTGTGATCGCAAGGGATTGGGCGCCATGTTTGATATGAAACTCGATGACTTGTTCAAATTTAGCGTAATCAATTTTACGATCTTGGTTAAACGGCGTAATTGGTGCGTGAACTAAACCGGGGGTAAAAGTAGACATAGAAGGGGCCTTATTAAAAGATGGATTTACCAACCATGAGGTTCGGTATCAAGAATGCCTAACTCTTCAAGCTTCTTAGCAATAAAGGCTTGACGTTCTTTAGTTGCTGTTGGCAAGGGAGGTCTTGTAGGGCCTACGGGTCTACCCATGATGACCATACCACCCTTTAATGAAGATGGATATTGATCTCGGAATAAATCCCACAATTGAGCTAATTTAAATTGAAGCTCTCGCGCTTTAACACTATCACCTCTAGTGCAAGCATCAAATAATTGGCTACATAAGTTAGGGCAAATTCCGCCAGCAGAAGAGTAAGATCCAACGCAACCGAGTGGCACTGAAGGAGCTAAAAATTCAACTCCTGCTACGATTGAAAAGTCAGGACGTACTTTTAGGGCAGCTCTTGAGATCTCTAAAAATTTAGCACTGTCAAAGCTCGCTTCTTTCATGGCAACTAAGCTAGGAACATTTTCAAGTAGTCGTGTAATTAATTCACCTGTAAATTCAATACCTTCAAGGTAGCTTGGCGAGTTATACGCAATGATGGGGAGGTCCATTGACTTGCTTAGGCGAACATAATATTCATAGATAGCATCTTGTGATGGGCTCCAGAAATAAGGAGTGATTGCGATAATTGCATCGGCACCAATTTTTTGAGCGTGCTGGGCAAGCTCAATAGAATCTTCCACAGAAAGTGCGCTGACATGGACAGAAACTGGAACTCTTCCAGCAACAGTTTTAACCGCTACTTCTGCAAAAGCTTTACGCTCAGGTATGGTTAAATTCAGTGATTCTCCTTTGTGATGAGGCCATGATATTGCTGTAGCCCCAGTTCTTACGTGAAAATCCAGTAATTTTTCAAAGGTTGGTAGGTCAGGAGAAAAATCATCCTTCAAAGGTGTTACGGGACTTTGCATTACGCCTTTAAGAATAAGCGGCATGTATTTTCCAATCCATAGTTAGGTTTGTGGGTAGCTATCTATCTGTCTGTTACCTTGTTTATTCTAGTGAAATTTAAGGATTTTGAATCATAGCTAGGTATACAATCACCTTTAACTCTACAATTAAATATCACCATGGATCGCTTACACGGCATTGTTGTATACCTCAGAATTGTTGAAATTGGCACACTCAGTGGAACAGCAAGAGATCTGGGGGTTTCTACTGCTGCAATTAGTGCTACTTTGGCTAGATTAGAGGCCAAACTATCTGTCACCCTACTTGATAGAACGACTCGTCGTTTAAGGGTTACGGAAGAGGGGGCAGAGTTTTACGAACGATGTAAAAAATTAATGTTTGACCTTGATGAAGCTGAATTATCTATAGGTAGTGCAGGTAAAGAGCCTAGGGGTAAATTAAAGGTCGGTATTCCATCAGGTCTTTGCAAAATGTGGGTGGTTCCGCACTTGCCTGACTTTATTAAAAAATATCCAGCAGTTTCCCTAGAGATTGTTTGTAGTGACTTTGTTCCTTACACGATTGATGATGGGCTTGATTTATCAATCCAGGTTGGTGAACTACATTCATCAAGACTGGTGATGAAACATTTATCAAGTATTAACTATGTCGTTTGTGCATCGCCAAAATATTTAAACGAAAAGGGGATTCCACAAACGCCAGAAGACTTGAAACAGCATGCCTGTATTTCATATCGTCGTCCAAGAAATGGTTTGATACGAGAGTGGCGATTTAAAGACAGAGATAAAAATCAACATATGGAGATCGATGGTTATCTCACATTTAACAGTGGCGAAGCCCTTGTAAGCGCAGCTGTTGCTGGTCTAGGTGTAATTCAGTCAGCTGAATACTATGTTCGGCCAATGATTGATGCTGGTCAACTTATTCCAATTTTAGAGTCTTATACAGTCAAAGGCCATGACATTTCTGTCGTATTTAGACAATCTAAAAATTTACCGCCTAAGATGCGTGTGTTTATTGATTTTTTAAGCGAAATATTTCAAAAGTTTCCATAATTTAGGGCGGAGTGGTTGACTATGTCAATTCGCTTTTGAAACTACTTTAACGAAAATTTTGATGGTTTTGTTATTAACCAAAAGCTCTAACGGTTCGTTTTGAGAATGATCCGACGAGTCAGTATTTTGTGCTAAAAAATTTGTTAATATCTCTCTATTCCTAGAGTCGGATAAGATGGTTTTAGCGAATGTACTTTTAAGTGCTTTCATGATTTCATCTTAGCAGAAGCCTAAAAAGATCATTAGAAAATCCCCTAGAAAAAACTAGAGTAAAAATTAACGTAGTCAAATTAATAAGGACTTATGAACAGATGGTTTCCTGCAAGCAAGCTACCTCTTTCACAAAAAAGAATTTAGAGGAATCATTAAATGAGTGAAAATAAACCAGAGGGTTGTTTGTTCTGTATTGTTCAGACGATTGATCGTGGTCGAATTGTTGAAGAAAATGATTTAGCCTTTGTGATTCGAGACGCCTTTCCAGTATCTGAGCATCATTCACTTTTTATACCTAAACGCCACGTACTCGATTACTTTGGTTTATCCCAAGAAGAAGTGATTGCGATTCACAATCTAATACATTCTCAAAAAGCATACTTAAGCAATTTTGATAAAACTATCGATGGTTATAACATTGGCATGAATTGCGGCGAAACTGCGGGTCAATCAGTCTGGCATTGCCATGTTCACTTAATCCCCAGAAGAAAAGGCGATACTGAATATCCAAAGGGAGGTGTGCGTCACGTTATTGCTTACAAAGGGAATTATGAGGATCTAAGATAAGGGGGGGGATTCCAACTGTCCCTTATGGTGTTTCTCAGTAACACCTCACCTCGAATTGATCTTCTTTCCCTGAACTGTACTAATTCAAAATTGAGTATTAAACTTTGCTTATAAAAGCTTAATAAGTAATACCGAAATAATTAAAACCTAAATAATTAAAACCTTACAGGGGACACTATTGTATGAGCACCAAGCGTCGCGAATTCTTTAAATCTAGTTCTGCCTTAGCTTTATCTAGTGCTATCTCCCCCGAAATCTTTGCTGATTTTCTACCTAGCAAGGCTCAAACTAATAAGGGTAACTGGGATCAAGGTATGGTTCGACATATTCTGCCGACGGTGAATGACACGCAAATGCTCATCAAAGTCTCCTTCAATACTTTGCAGAATAAAGCTCCGATTCTGAAGATCGGCACCCAAAAAGTCATCGGTAAGAGAGAAGATACCCAAGGAGAGTGTTGGAGCTTCTATCAAGATAATCTAGTACCGAATAAACAGTATCTACTCAATTTAACCAGTAGCTCTGGTAAAAGCTTATGTGAGACGTGGCCCTTAAAAACCTTTCCTGCACCCCAAGAGCAAACTAAAAACTTTCGTTTATTTATCTATACCTGTGCTGGTGGACATGAGATCCATGGATTTTTACCATCTAAAGTTCGTAATCAATTATTAAAGCGCGGTTTAAGTTTTAATCCCGATGCGGTAATTGCGAATGGTAATCATGTGTATTGGGATTTACTCGCCCCAGTGGGATCAACACTTTTCGCCAAAAGACCAGAGTCAATTGCTTATGCTGGTAGCTATGAGAGATCCTCGCAAGTCTTAGGTACGAGTAATGAGGATGTTTTAAAGAAGGCTGCTGGTTCGCAAATCACCCCCGTCTACGGCGCAGACCTGCGTTCAACCCCAGTGTTCTTTTTACAAGACGATCACGATTATTTTGATAATGATGAAGCTACTGATGAGGTGATTACCTTTCCACCTTCGTACTTTATGATGCAACTCGCTAGGTCTACTCAGAGCTTATATTATCCAGAGTTCTTGGCAGATAAAGCTCGTCCCCTGGGTTTGCCATGGTCCTCTGCTAAAGATAAAGCAGTAGGCGTTTCAGAAAGTTTTGGCACACTACGCTTCGGTAACTTAGCTGAAATCCTCCTGTACGATGTTCGTCGCTCTCAAACTTTAGCTGGACCCAGTGCAGTGTATTTAGATCCTGAGGTAGAACGCTGGCTCAATTATCGGACAACGAGCTCCAGTGTGAAACATGTTGTGCATGTCCCCTCCAATCCACCTGGTTGGACAGCGGGTAAGTGGGGCGAATGGTACGGTGATGTTTTGGGTAAAGATGGGAAGCTCACGATTGCCGAGAAAAAGCCTTACTGGCAAGAGGGATGGCTGAAACAGCATGATCGCATCATGACGGCTATTCATAGCAAGCAAGACAGAATTCCACTCGTTATCAGTGGTGACTTACATGCCATCGCTTTAGGTAATATGCATCGATCTGGTAGTTTAGATTTTTCTAAAAACCCAATTAATGTTTTGTTGTCTGGACCTATTGGCTCTAGACCTGGCCCTAATGGTTGGCCTTCAGGCAGAAGAGGAACTGGTGCGAAGCCATCGCTTTATCTTGATTTTGTAGAAGAGATCAGTCCTATTGAACAACATGGTTTCACCATTGTAGATTTTACGGAAGATGAAATCAAAATCCAAATGTTCAAGTGGGATATCAAAACGCAGTCAGTGGCGGATATTGATCAACTGCAACCGTTTCATACAAAAGTTCTATCTAAGAAATGATCATGATAAAAAATCAACTGCCCACTTTAGGAAAATTAATTCTTACTTCATTAGTACCCATTTTCCTGTTAATGAGTTCGAACTCTGCACTGAGTCAATCAAACCAAGACTTCGTCGTGTGTAAATTAAAAAATAATGGTAGTGAGTTTGCTGGAACTTGCAGTGTGCCCTGTGCAGTCAATGCCTTAAAAGCGAATTTTGATAAGTTGTTGCAGTCTTGTAGTGACTCTTCACCACCCAGGATTGTTACAGCGAGTTTAAAGAAAGTCGATTTGAAAGGAAATTACTTAGGTAAGATGGAAGGCAAGTATCCTGAAGATCCCACTCGGTTTGAAATTGCCGATAGTAAGTATGTCGCAACCAAGGTGGCTAAATTACCTTTTGGTTGGTTTCCACTGGCATCAATCCAGGAAGAGGGTGATTCTCTACAAGTGACCATTAATGCAGACAAAGTCTTGCCTGCGACCCAAGATGATCTGAACATCATCGATCGCGCGCTTCAATTACTTGCTAGTCCCGATATTTGGAACAAAAATGACAATCGTATTTGTTTACCCAATGCCGCTAAGATCAGTCTATTTTGTGCCTTAACGCAGGCCACGATAGAGGTTTCAGGCGGAGTTCACTATCGACAACCTGCCCATGAAAAAGTGCGAGAGGTTTTAAATGAAGTTGGCGGTGATCGGGTTAAAACACACCGCTTAATGGATTACAACAATCATCCGGATACTACCTTTGATGAAGTGAGAAAGCTATTAGTTGATGCGAAAGCAAGGATCTAGATTAACTAAATTGAGGCAAACCTTTGATTAGGACTTTTTTTGCTCACTTGTCCACGTTGCCATTGCAGAGAATAACTAGTTAAAGTAATGAGAAGTCATCGCAACTTTTGCTAATCTTTTTCACAGACCCCTTTGTATTTAAAAACTTGAGGATTAACATATTCCGTGGATTCAAGTACGAAGTGCAACACGTTTTACAGACTGCATAAAAACTTCGTTGGGTGTTTTAAATCCTAATCTTTTTCTTGGTCGGTTATTTAATTGATGTTGAATCATTTTAATCTCCT
>Ga0164296_1003422_pt1 | contig 14980 bp, 13 predicted proteins | sample GEODES057metaG_FD_113533 | JGI IMG/M metagenome (GOLD analysis project Ga0164296, IMG submission 113533) | Dystrophic lake water microbial communities from Trout Bog Lake, Wisconsin, USA - GEODES057 metaG | ecosystem: Environmental > Aquatic > Freshwater > Lake | place: USA: Trout Bog Lake... | reverse complement strand
TCGCGAAGAAGCCGGCCCCGACATCGGGAGTGAGGGCGGAGGGGAGTTCGCCGTCCCAGAAGTGGGTGCGGAGTTCGTCGGCGACTTTGGTGGCGAGTGACCACCAGTGGTCGTCGCCCGAGACTTCGAACGCGTCGAGGCAGGCGTCGCCCAGCCACGCGAGGTCGGCCGCCGTGGCCAATGCCTCGCCACTGTCGGTGCGTCGCCACTGACCGTCGCGGTAGTGGGTCACGGCCAGCGTGTTCAGGAGATCAAACGCGCGCTGGGTGAAGGAAGCGTCGCGGCTGGCAAACATCGCGGCCGCGGTCATGGCGTTCCATTCCAGCAGGACCTTCTCGTCACAACCTGGTTGGGGCCGACGAGCCCGGGCCGCTTGAAGGGCCCGTCGCGCCGGCTCGAGGTCCTCGCGGGTCGCGAACGGCACGCCCGCGGCCAAACGGGGAATGCTCCGGCCTTCGAAGAGACCCGGTGAGGTGATGCGCCAACGCTCCAGCGTTGCGTTGAGTAGCTCCTCACAGCCCGCAGCGTCGAGGGCGTCGCGAACTTCCTCCACCGTCCAGGTCACGTGACTACCTTCAACGCCGCCCGCGTCAGCATCGAGCGAAGAGGCGAACCCGCCCTCGACCGCGAAGGCGTCAATCACCCGCTCGAGGGTGGCAAGTCCAACGCGTCCCCATTCGGGGTCGTCGAGGATCACCGCGGCCTCAAAGTAGACCCGAGCGAGCAGCGCTTGGTCGGACAGCATTTGCTCGAAGTGGGGCACGTGCCAGATGTTGTCAACGCTGTAGCGGGCGAAGCCGCCTTCGATGTGGTCGTAGAGACCTTCAAATGCCATTGCCCGCAGTGCTCGCTGCGCGGCATCGAACTGGCCGCTGGCCATGAGTGCGCGAACGTAACTGGGTCGGGGGAAACGGGGCTGACCGGTGCCACCGAAGTCGTCAGTGCGCTCGGCAATATCTTCACCGAGACGAGCACGAATCGCGGCTAGATCGAGGGCAGTGGTCGCCGGGGCGAGATGGTCGACGAAGGCAATCTCGCGCTGAAGACCACGTTCAACGGCGTCCGCTTGGCGCAGGACGTCGTCGCGGCGCTCGCGCCAGGCCGAGGCGATGGCCTCGAGCAGGCGAGAAAAGCCCACTTGGCCACCCCGGTCAACGGGTGGGTAGTAGGTACCACCGGTGAAGGGGCGCCCGTCGGGAAGCAGGAACATCGACATCGGCCACCCGCCATGGCCGCTCAATAACTGCGTGGCGGCCATGTAGACCTGGTCGACGTCGGGGCGCTCTTCACGGTCAACCTTGATGGCCACGAAGTCGCGGCGAAGAAGTTCGCCAATGGCCGGATCTTCGAAGGATTCGTGGGCCATGACGTGGCACCAGTGACACGCGGCGTACCCCACGGAGAGAAAGACGGGAACGTTGCGACGCCGAGCTTCGGCGAAGGCGTCCTCTCCCCAGGTCCACCAGTCAACGGGATTGTCAACGTGAGAACGCAGGTACGCCGAGGAGACCGTGGGGAGCGAGCGAAGAAGTGGCACCTCTGTACGCTAGGAGGAGCGAAGCCGCCGCGACGACAGGTCCGGCGCGAAGTAAGGAGCACGCATGACTCGTCCAATCCGTTGGGGCATTCTGGGCACCGGAAAAATCGCCAAGGTGTTTGCCGAAGGCGTGGCCCGCATTGCGGAGGGCGAGGTGGTGGCTGTTGGTTCCCGCACTTTGGAGAGCGCGCAAACCTTCGCCGACACCTACCGCGTCGGTCGGGCCTACGGTTCCTACGAAGAACTTTGTAACGACGATACGGTCGATGCGGTCTACGTGGCAACGCCGCACCCGATGCACTTTGAGAACGCATCGATGGCCCTCAATGCCGGTAAGCACGTGCTCGTAGAGAAGGCCTTCACGATGACGTCTCGTGAAGCCTGTGACCTCGTCACCCTCGCGCGAGAAAAGCAACGCTTCATGATGGAGGCCATGTGGACGCGGTTTTTACCCCACGTGGTCAAAATTAGGGAGTTGCTGGACGAGGGCGCGCTGGGCCGACTCGTCGTCTTCGAGGCCGACCACGGCAAGTGGTTCGCCGAGGACCCTTCATCCCGACTCTTCGCTCCCGAACTCGGCGGTAGTGCGCTACTGGACCTGGGGATCTACCCGATTTCGTTCGCCTCAATGGTGCTGGGCACGCCGACAAAACGAATGGCGATGGTGGAGCCGGCCTTCACTGGGGTCGACGGCCAGTGCTCGATGATCTTCGGCTACGACAATGGCGCACACGCGGTCCTGACCTGCACCTCGAGTGCTCGCAGCGCGACGAGGGCCTGTATTACCGGTGTTGATGCGCGCATTGAGATTGACGGCGACTTCTACGCGCCCAACGGATTCACGCTGATTCCACGAGTGGGGGAGCCCACAAGGTTTGACTTTTCCGTAGAGGGTCGAGGGCTGCACTTCCAGGCCCAGGAAGTCGCTCGTTGTGTTGAGGCGGGGCTACTCGAAAGTCCGGTGATGCCACTCGACGAGACCGTGGCGATTATGGAAACGATGGAGTTCGTGCTCGCGCAGAACCCGGGGCTCTAGAGCCAATTCCAGCCGTCGAGGCCACGCACGTCGACGGCGAAGGGCGGCTGGGCACCAGGACGTTGGCAGGTTCGACGAGAAATTTCGATAGCGGCGGTAATGGCGCTGGTGACGAGTGCGACATCGTCGAGTTCGTTTCGGCCGTAGTTGTGGCCCATCCACCAGGCGATGAATCCGCCGGTGAGTGAGTCACCGGCGCCAACGGTGTCGACAATGTCGGTGGCGGGAACCGGCACGGTGATGTCGTAGTCGCGGTGCAGTACGCGAACTACTCCGGGGCCGTCGGTGATGATCACGCACCGTGCGCCGGCGCCCAGGATGGCCCGCGCAGTGGCGTCACGCTCGCCGTCACCCAGAAAGTCGAGGTCTTCTACCGACACCTTGACCACGTCAGCGCGCTGGTACATCCGCTGGAGCCGGTTGAAATAGGCCGGAGGATCAAAGGTAGCGCTCGGTCGGCAGTTGGGGTCGAGGACGGTCAACGTCGCCGATGACGCGGCACAAAAGAGGTGTTCACCCAGGCTGGCCATGGGTTCGACGAGGAGGCCGAGCGTCCCGGCGTACAACACGGCCGGATTGGTGAGTGCCGGCGCCTCGACGGCAAAGGCCGCGGTCGCTTGCAGGTGGAAGTGGTAGCTCGGGCCGGCCGGATCCATCGTCACGATGGCCAGCGTGGTTGGCAGTTCGGAGGCCGCGGGCTGGGCGAACTGGACGCCATCGGCGACGAGCGAATCGCGGATCTGCAGGCCGAAAGCGTCGGCCGAGATGCCACTCAGAAAATGGGAGGAAGCACCAAGTCGAGCCAACGTCCGCGCAACGTTTAGCGGTCCGCCGCCAATGACGGCATCGACGCGATCGGGGTGCACGAGGAGGTCCACCAAGTTTTCGCCAACTACCAGGATCTCACTCGTCATGCTCTCGTCTTCAATTTCGCTTTCGGTCCCCAGTTGAGGAATTAGGTAGTTGGTGTATCGCGAGACAACGTTATCTCACTAAGATTTGGCCATGCCGATGGCAGCGGGGGAGCAGACCATGAACGAAGCAGTAGCCAAGGGCATTGCTCCTCGCGCCACCATGAAGGACGTCGCCGCGCTGGCGGGCGTCAGCCTCAAAACTGTTTCTCGCGTCATTAACGAAGAACCGTCGGTCAACCCCGAGATGGTGGAGCGAGTTCGGGCCGCCGCCAGCACACTCCGCTACAAGCCCAACTTTGGCGCCAGTGCCCTGCGGCGTCGTGACGGGCGATCGTCTCAGATCGCGCTGTTGCTCGAAGACCTCTCGAACCCGTTCTCCGCCATCATCTACCGCACCGTTGAAGAAGTCGCGCTGAGCCGCGGCGTGACGGTGCTCGGTGGCAGCCTCGAAGAAGACCCCGCTCGGGAGCGAGAGCTCGTCGCCACCATGGTCCGTCACCGCGTTGATGGGTTCATCCTGGCGCCCGCCAGCCACGACCACGCGTACTTGATTGAAGAGCAGCAGGCCGGCGTGCCGTTGGTTTTTGTTGACCGTCCGCCCAAGGGACTATCCGCAGACTCCGTCATGTCGGATTCGCGTGAGGGCGCCAAAATGGCCGTGAGCCATTTAGCGAGCTTTGGCCACCGGCGCATCGCTTACCTCGGTGACCTCGAAACGATTTCTACGGCGCAGGACCGCTTCCAGGGGTACGTTGACGCCCTCGACGACATTGGCGTGTCCGTTGACAACTCGATTGTCTGTAAGGACTTGCGCACCATTGACGCCGCTGCGGAAGTGACCGCGGCGTTGCTTAAGTCCGAGAATCCACCGACGGCATTCTTCGCGGGCCAGAACCTATTGACGATTGGCGCCGTACGTGCGCTTCGCGCGGCGGGAAAGCAAAACCACGTCGCCCTAGTCGGCTTTGACGACTTCCTCCTCGCTGACCTCCTGGAGCCGGGCGTGACCGTGGTGGCCCAGAATGGCGTGGAGATTGCAACGCAAGCGGCCGAACTGCTCTTCCGTCGCCTCGATGGTGACCTCGAAGGTGAGATGACCCTCGAAGTTCCCACCACGTTGATCGTTCGTGGTTCGGGCGAAATCCCCGCCAACCGCTAACGAACTGGGCAGGCCGCCCGCATTATTTTGGCTGGTCAGAAGCGCCCCAATCCGGGTAAACAAAAATTTTTTCCGATGGTGTTTGACAGAGATATGGCGCATCGGTAATGTGATGACAACGTTGTCCGAAATCGTGCGAGACGGTCTTGCATGATGGACAAAGGGGGAAACAAAAATGAAGTCACGTTCCATGCGACTCATCCAGGGTGCGGCTGTTGCCTCGACCTTGGCTGCGTCGGTTTTCGCTTTCGCCGGTAGCTCCGCTACCGTCGCTGGCGCCGCTTCAAAGAAGATGACCATTGCGTTCAACGTTGGTGCTGAAGCCGACCCGTTCTTCATTTCGATGTCGATCGGTGCGTACGCTGAGGCCGCCAAGCTGGGTGTCAACCTGGTGTGGCAGGGCAACCCGTCGCAGTACTCGCCGTCGACTCAGCTGCCCATCCTTGAGCAGCTCCTTGCGTTGAAGCCCAATGCCATCGTCATTGCGCCTACCGACACCAAGGCACTCGAAGGCATCACCGCGCAGTTCGTCGCCAAGGGCATCCCGGTTGTGAACGTTGACTCCGGCAACGCCAACCAGAAGAACATCTCGGCTTGGGTGACTGGCTACAACTACCAGGGTGGCCAGGCTGCCGCCGCCGCTTTGGCGAGCGCCATTGGTTACTCGACCAAGTGCACCTCGCAGAGCAAGTGCGCTGTGGGCGTGGGTGTTTCGTCCCTCTCGACCTCGACGGACGCCGCTCGCGTTGCCGGCTTCGAAGCCACCGTTAAGAAGAGCTACCCGAACATGACGTTGCTCCCGGCCGTTGTCTCGCAGTCGAACTCGGCCACCGCCGCGTCGGACTTCGAGAACGAGATTGCTAGCAAGAACCTCGTCGGTATCTTCGCCGTTGACGGTTCGGACGCAGTTGGTGCTACCACCGCCGTTGCCGCCAAGAACGCCGTGTCGACGATCAAGGTCATCGGTTACGACGCCTACGCCGCTAACGAGGCCAGCCTCACGGCCGGCACCCTCGCCGGTATCATCTCGCAGCAGCCTGAGCAGGAAGGCAAGCTTGCCGTTCTGTACGCGTACGACGCTGCCAAGCACATCAAGGTGCCGCACCTGACCCAGCTGTCCAACCCTGTCTTGACTCCCTCAAGCAGCAAGGCCACCCTGGCGAAGTACGTTTACGCCACGGCATAAGTAGTTTTCAAGGCAGCCCCCGAGTGCACTACCGTGCACTCGGGGGCTGTTTTTCTCTCCGACTTAATTAGTTTGTCCGCACTGCGGTACGTAAGGAATTCCTGGTGACTGTTCAAGAATCTCCCGAAGTGACGAGTCCGTCGCCGAGCGCACACATTGCGCCGTCACGCCGGATTCGGACCATTTTCGGCAACCAACTCTTCATCCTCCTCGGCGTCTTCTTGATGCTCTACTTCTACTTCGGCTTCCGCAACACCCGCTTCTTTACGACCGGCGAAACGCAGAACCTCATTGTCGACTTCGCCGGACTTGTTCTACTGGCCATCGCGGAAACGTACGTCATTGTTTCGGGCGGCATCGACCTCTCGATTGGATCGACGGTGGCCCTTTCTGGCGTCGTCGGTGCCTCGGTGATGAATCACTACCAGGGCCACATGAGCCAGACGAATTTGCTGCTACTCGGCACGCTTATTTGTGCGCTGGTCGGCTTCGGCGTGGGACTCGTCAATGCGCTCTTAATTACGGTGGTGAACCTCGTTCCCTTTGTTGCCACGTTGGTGACGTTGAGTGCGGCCGTGGGCTACGCCCTCGTCATGTCGGGCGGTGGGGACGTCGGCGACAACCAGGCCGCCATCATCTGGAGCTCACACGGGTGGTGGGCCTTTACGTGGCTCGACCTCATCGTGCTGGGCGTCATGATTGTCGCCTCGATCTGGCTGCACTTCACCCGATTTGGCCGGTACACCTTCGCTATCGGTTCAAATCCCTTCGCTGCTCGCGCTGCCGGTATCAACATCAAGCGCCACATCGGCATGATTTATGTGCTCTCGGGCGTTCTTTCTGGCCTGATCGGCATGTACTTTTTCATCCGTATCGGCACGGGTGCGCCCACCACGGGCGCCCAGTCAAATCTGGAAGCGATTGCGTGCGTCGTAATCGGTGGGGTGGCCCTCACCGGCGGCTCCGGTTCGATTCTTGGCGCACTGTTGGGTTGTGCCATTTTGACGGTCGTCGCGGACGGTCTTATTTTCATCAACGTACCCCCGACTTGGAACCAGGTTGTGGTCGGTGCCATCATCGCCGTCGCAGCCGGTCTGCAGGCTCTTCGCAGTAAGGGGGCGCGCCGATGAGCGACGTCAGAACGCCAATTCTTGAACTCCGCAACATCACCAAGTCCTACGGCTCGGTGCGAGCGCTGACGGACGTGAGCTTTAAGGCCCACGCCGGTGAAGTGATCGGCCTCGTTGGTGACAACGGCGCCGGTAAGTCGACGCTCATCAAGACCATTTCTGGTGTGCACAATCCCGACAGCGGCCAGCTGCTCGTTGATGGTGTCGAGCGTCACTGGAAGTCGCCGCACGACTCGATGCAGGCGGGTATTGAGACCCTGTACCAGGACTCGGGTCTCGCCCCTGACCTGACTATCGGATCCAACATTTTTCTAGGCCGTGAGGTGCCTCGTCGGGGTCTGCTCGGCAAAATGGGCTTCTTGGATCAACGTCAAATGGAGCGCCGGGCGCTCGAGGAACTCGACAAGGTTGGCATCTCGGTGCCCGCTGGACGCAAGACCGTGTCGGAGCTCTCCGGTGGTCAGCGCCAAGCCGTAGCCATTGGCCGTGCCGTGATGTGGGCCAAGCACGTCATCATCCTTGACGAGCCGACAAACCACCTCGGTGCCCGTCAGTCGCAAGAGGTGCTCAACGTGATCAAGGCCGCCCGTGAACAGGGACTCTGCGTCTTGTTTATTTCACACACTTTGCCGCACGTCCTCGAGGTGACTGACCGCATCGTGGTCCTTCGATTGGGCTCCGTGGTTCGTGACTCGCCGACGAGTGAGTACACGGTGGAGAGCCTCCTCGGAACGATCACTGGTTTGAATAAATAAGCCATCAGTTGTAGGAAAAATCACCCAGCGACTTCACGGTCGCTGGGTGATTTTTTTGTTGGTGTGGGCACGAGCGACGTCGCGAATTTCGTATGAAAAATTGCAAACGTTTTCAACACGAAAATGTCGTTCAATTGTGAACTCCGTGAAAATATTTAGTGCTACGTTCATAAATGCTCCAGTTCACTGGAGCACTAAAAGTCATTGACGACACCGTTTTGTGTCAGAAAAGAGATGGGGATGAATTTCAAGACAGCAAAGGCCCTTGCTGCAGTAGCGATGGTGGGCAGTATCACTGCTGCCGTCCTGCCCGCAGTGAGCTCGGCCTCCGCAACGGTCTCGGACAGCACGTTTAACACGAGCTTCTCGACCATGAAGAACCTTAAGAGCATTGTTGCTATGGGTAAGGGCTCGATTGCCGTTATTCTGCCCGACACTGTTTCTTCGGCTCGTTACACCGAATTCGACGCTCCGTACCTGAAGAAGGCGTTCTTGGCTGCTGGCCTGAAGACCAGCCAGTTCACCATTCAGAACGCCATGGGCAGCGACACGACCCAGTACACCGACGCCCAGGCCGCTATCGCCAAGGGTGCCAAGGTCCTGGTCCTCGACCCGCTCTCCAGCACCACTGGTGCGATCATTGAGGCCTACGCCGCTGCCCGCGGCGTGAAGGTGGTCGACTACGACCGTCTTACCCTCGGTGGCGCCCGTTCCTACTACGTCAGCTTCAACAACGTCGCTGTCGGTACCCTCATTGGTCAGGGCCTCGTGTCCTGCTTGAGCAGCTGGAACGTTTCGAACCCCAAGGTGTACGAGATGTTCGGTTCGCCGACTGACAACAACGCCACGCTGTTCGCTCAGGGTTACAACGCCGTTTTGGCTAAGAACCCCAGCATCAACGTTGTGAAGGAAAGCACCGGCACCTGGACCCCCAGCGTTGCTTTGACTGACTTCCAGGGTGCCTACACGGCTACCCCGAGCATCAACGCTGTCCTGACCCCGAACGACGAGAACGCTGCTCCTATCATCAGCTACCTCCAGTCGCAGGGTCTGCCGGCCAAGACGTTCCCCTTCACGGGCCAGGACGCTACGTTGACCGGTTTCCAGAACATCATCTCGGGCTACCAGTGCGGCACCGTCTACAAGCCAATCTGGCTTGAGGCTCAGGCTGCGGCTGCTTTGGCCATCTACCTCCGCGCTGGCGTTAAGGCTCCTTCGGGCCTCGTTAACGGCACCACGCCGGACTCGGGTGCGACCATTGCTTCGCTGAAGCACGTTCCTTCGGTTCTGTTGACGGCTACCTGGGTGACCGCTTCGAACGTTGAGAAGACTGTTGTCGCTGACAAGGTCATCTCGCCTTCGGCGCTTTGCACCAACGTTTCGCCGACGGTTCAGGGTCACTCCGAGCCCACCTACAAGGCCGACTGCACCACGTACGGCATTCACTAAGTAGGTAGAAGCACAATGGTTACCTCCCCCGAGTCCCACAACCCCTCATCCGCTAGCGGATCTCAGGAGCCCACGGGCTCGGGGGCGGTTTCCAGCACGACGCTGTTGAGTCTGCGCGGCATCTCCAAGAGTTTTGGTGCCGTGCAGGCTCTCCAGCACGTGGATCTCGATTTGCCCGCCGGGCAAGTCACCGCGTTAATCGGTGACAACGGCGCCGGTAAGTCGACGCTGATCAAGACCATCTCTGGTATTTGGGCCCCCACGAGCGGCTCGATGTACTGGGAAGGCAAAGAAGTTAACGTTCACACGCCTCGTGACGCCGCCGACCTCGGCATCGCCACGGTGTACCAGGACCTTGCGCTGTGCGACAACTTGGACATTGTTCAGAACATGTTCTTGGGTCGCGAAAACACCAAGGGCGGCGTGCTGGACGAGCTTTCGATGGAAATCGCCACGAAGCAAACCCTCAAGGACCTCTCGGTGCAGACCGTGAAGTCCGTTCGCCAACTCGTCGGCTCCCTCTCCGGTGGCCAGCGGCAGGCCATCGCCGTCGCTCGCGCCGTGATGCGCGAGTCACGACTCGTGATTCTCGACGAACCGACCGCCGCGTTGGGTGTGTCCCAGACCGCCAACGTGCTGCAACTCATTAAGACGCTTTCGAGCCGCGGCATTGCCGTGCTCGTTATTTCGCACAACCTCGCCGACGTGTTCTCCGTGGCTGACAACATTGCCGTTATGTACTTGGGCAACTTGGTCAGCCAGGGACCCGTCTCGAACTACGACACGACCAGCGCCGTGGAACTCATTACCACTGGCCAATCGAGCCGCGTTCCTTCGACGTTGACCGCCGCTAACTGAAAGATCTGATGTGACTACCTCCCAGACCACTCCAGCCCCCAGCGCATCCTCAACGTTGAAGACGATGTGGCTGCGCATTCGTCGTGGCGACAGCGGCATGCTGCCCATCATTGTGGGACTCATTGCGCTGTGCATTTACTTTGAATCCCGCAGTTCCACGTTCATTACTGTCGCCAACTTGAACAACTTGGTAATCCAGGCCATCGTGTTTATTTTGCTCGGCATGGCCGAAATTTGGCTCCTGTTGCTTGGTGAGATCGACCTCTCACTTGGTTTCGTTGCTGGCTTGTCCGGTGCCGTTTCGGTCGTGCTAGTTGACCTCCAGTTCCACTGGGCCTGGTACTTGGCACTGCCCTTGGCCGTCTTGATGGCCACAGGTATCGGCATTATTTCTGGCGCAATCGTTATTGGTCTGCGTCTGCCGTCCTTCATCGTGACGTTGGCGGGCCAACTGGCCTTTCAGGGTATTTTGATTTGGATCGTTGACTCGCAGGGTACCGGTGGCACCATTACCTTGATCAACCCGGTGCTCCATGACTTTGTCTACGGACAAGCTTCGATTTTGTGGACGATCATTATCATCTCCGCGACGGTTCTGTACCTGGTGGCGCAGTTGTTCTTGAAGAACAACAATCGTCGCAAGCGCGAACTAGACACGACGCCGAATCTGATTTTGATTATTCGCGCCGTCATGTTGGTCGTCGCTGGCGCCTGTGCCATTTGGTTGTTTGACTCCAACCGTGGTGGCAAGTTCATCGCCATTAAGGGCATGCCCTGGGCCATGGTCATCCTGGGTGTGATGATGGGGCTCTCCACCTTCGTCCTGACCCGTACCAAGCCCGGTCGCTACATCTACGCCATTGGTGGCAACCTCGAAGCGGCCCGTCGTGCCGGTATTCGCGTGAACCGCTATCGCCTGCTGGCCTTCGCTCTCGCGGGCTTCACGGCTGGTATTGCAGGCTTGATTTACGTGTCGAACCTGAACGGCGCCAACGACGCCATTCCTGGCGGCACGCTCGTGCTCTACGCCGTCGCTTCCGCCGTTATCGGTGGTACGAGTCTGTTCGGTGGTCGCGGTAAGTTGATCCACGCCCTCATCGGTGGTCTCGTCATTGCCACGATTTACAACGGTATGGCCCTGCTGTCGACCAGTGTCTACACGCAGTACATTGCCACTGCCGCAGTCTTGGTGGCGGCCGTCACCATTGACAACACGGCTCGTCGCGGTTCAACAATCGTCCGCTAACCCTCTTAAAGCAAGTGGCCCCGACAGCGTTGCTGTCGGGGCCACTTGTCGTTAGTGGAGGTGCTCGAGGCCGGCCCGGGCAATCTTGCCGTTGGACGTTCGCGGGATAGCGGCAACGTAGCGAATCTCCTTGGGCTTGGCCCACGGGCCGATGTGCTCCTCGGCTCGTTCACGAAGAACGTCATCAACGGGGATGTCGCTCACAACGAGCGCCACCACGCGCTGGCCCCACTCCTCGTCGTCTACCCCGACGACGGCCACGTCGTGAACCTGTTCGACTTGGGCAAACAGCGACTCCAAGTCCTCGGGCCACACTTTCTCGCCGCCGGTGACAATCACCGAACCGAGGCGACCAAAGACGCGAAGACGACCATCGACAACCTCGCCACCGTCACCAGTTGGGAACCAGTCCTCACCGTCGACGGTGAGGACTGGACGTGTACCGGTGCGATAGGCGCGAAAGAGGGTGGGGGACTGGACGCAAATCTCGCCGTTAATGGCAGCAATTGCGACATCCTCGAGGGGGTAACCGTCATAGACGACACCCGATCCGGTCTCGGTCATTCCCCAGGTGGCGATGACGTTGTCCGCCCTCGACGTTGGTGGTTTGCCGCCCCCGACGAGAATCTTTTCGTACCCACTGAGGTCGTGGCGAGCGAGTTGGGCTCGCACGACCGCGATGTGGGTCGCCCCCATGCGGGGCCCTTCCTCAATGTCGTCAGTCCAGCGAAGGTCGGCGTCGTTGAGAACGTGGCGAAGTAAAACGGCAAGTCCGCCAATGTGGGCTGGGGGCAGCACGGGGAGCCAGACCGGTGCTCGGTCACTGCGCAGACTGCGTTGGGTGATGTCGGCACTCGCGACGAGCGAAGCCCAGGTGTGGATGGCTGCTTTGGGTGTCCCCGACGAACCCGACGTCAACATGACGAGCGCATCGCCTTCTTCAACGGGTGCGCCGCCGTTCAGTGCGACCGTGCCCTCGGGACTGCGGACGTGGGTTGCCCCTAAAAGATCGAGCGTTTCGAGGCGTTTGCGCGGCGAGAGTCGTTGATCGAGTAGACAAAAGGCCTGGCTCGTCATTGCGCAGTCGACGAGTTCGTCAACGAGAGCGGGACCAAGTGGGAAGTCGAGGGCAACGAGCGATGGCACCCGTTCAGCCTACGAGGCGGAGGTCGGGGAGGGGGCCAGCGACCGGTAGCGTGGACGTATGGCACACACCGTAATTTCTGGCGACCCCATCGACCCCGTTGAGCAGTTCCGCAGCCTGCCGGCTCCGGCCTGGGAGCAGCGAGGCGAGTACAAGGACATCGTCTACGAAGTGGCCGAAGGAATTGCCCGTATTACGATCAACCGCCCCGAACGGCGTAACGCCTTTCGCCCGCAGACGTTGTTTGAGCTTTCCGACGCCTTCGAAGAGGCTCGCGACGACATCTCCGTGGGCGCCATTATTTTGACCGGGGCCGGTCCGGACGCGTTCTGTTCCGGTGGTGACCAGAAGATTCGCGGCGATGACGGCTACATCGGCGACGACGCCGTCGCGAAGCGGGGCGTGGGGCGACTGAACGTCTTGGACTTGCAGGTCCAGATTCGCCGGCTTCCTAAGCCCGTTATCGCCCAGATTGCTGGCTACGCCATCGGTGGTGGCCACATTTTGCACCTCGTCTGCGACCTTTCGATTGCCGCCGAGAATGCTCGGTTCGGCCAGACGGGCCCAAAGGTGGGCTCATTCGATGGTGGGTACGGTTCGTCGTTGCTGGCCAACACGATTGGACTGAAGCGAGCCAAGGAAGTGTGGTTCCTTTGTCGCCAGTACGGCGCCCAGCAGGCCCTTGACTGGGGCCTCGTGAACACGGTGGTGCCACTCGATGATCTCGAGAGTGAAACGGTGGCCTGGTGCCGTCAGATCCTGACGCTTTCGCCACTGGCGCTGCGCATGCTCAAGGCCGGATTTAACGCCGCCGAAGACGGTCTTGCGGGTATCCAGCAGCTCGCCGGTGACGCCACCATGTTGTTCTACATGTCCGAGGAAGGTCAGGAGGGTCGCAACGCCTTCGTTGAACACCGCGCCCCGGACTTCTCTCGTTTCCCGAAGCGCCCATGAGCGCGGCGACTGTTCCTGGTTCCGTCCAGCGCTGGGTCCTCGCGGCCCGTCCCCGCACGTTGCCGGCCGCCATTGTTCCGGTCGCCATTGGGGCGACCGTTACGGGCTTTCACCACATCAACGTTCTTAACGTCGTGCTTTGCGCCCTGGTGGCGTTGAGCTTGCAAATTGCGACCAATTACGCCAATGACTACGCCGACGGGATCCGCGGCACTGACGCCGTCCGCGTGGGGCCCTTCCGCCTGACGGCCTCGGGGCTGGTGCCGGCCGCGAAAGTGAAGCAGGCCGCCTTCGCCAGTTTTGCCCTGGCGGCAATATTTGGCTCAGCCCTCGCTGCTCGCAGCTCGTGGTGGTTCATCGTGATTGGTCTCACGGCCATCGTCGCCGGGTGGTTCTACACCGGTGGCCCGAAGCCCTACGGCTACATGGGCCTCGGTGAAGTGTTCGTCATGATCTACTTCGGCTTTGTTGCAACGCTGGGCACGACCTACGCCGCTGTCCATCACCTACCGGCCGCCACCTGGTGGTGGGGGCTATGCACTGGTTCGATGGCCTGCGCACTGTTGGAAGCGAACAACCTGCGCGACATCGCGGGCGACCAGGCCGCGGGGAAGCGCACGTTGGCGGCTCGCCTTGGTCGCAAGGGTGCGAGTTGGCTCTACGGCCTCTGTGTCGCTGGGGTGGTGGCTGGCGCTCTAGGCGGCGGGGTAGCGCTCGTCGCGGCCGGTGCACTCGTTCTCTACATTCCCGCGCTGCAGGTGGCCTACTCGTCCAAGACGGGACGGGATCTGCTGGTGCTGCTGCAGCATTCGGCCCGCACCCAGCTCGTCGTTGGCGCAGGTGCGGTGTTGGCGTTCGCGATTACGCGCTAGCGAGAAACTCGAGTATGAGGCCGGCGACGTAGTCCGGACGTTCGAGGTGGGCGGCGTGGCCGGCGTTTGGCACTATCGCCAACTGGGCGTGGGGGAGGGTGTCGACAAGTTCCTGGCCCGCCGCAACAAATTTGGCGTCTCGTTGGCCGCACATAATTAAGGCGGGCATCGTGAGGGCGGTCGCCGCGTCGCCCAGAAACTCTTGGGTGCCGGTGCCGGCCTGTTCGAGCGATCGGGCGAGACCTTCGGCGTCGCGACTTCTCGTAGACACGTCAGCGTCGCTCAGTCCCGTAAAAAGTGGCTGGGCGAGCCATTCGGTGAGGAATTGGTCAGCGCCCACGGTTCGAATGTGGGTGGCGAGTGCTTCATCGCGGCGACGTCGAGCCATGCGTTCGTCATCGTCGGCAATGCCCAGCGTCGTGGAGAGCAAAACGAGTCGACGCACGAGGTGGGGTGCAGCGAGGGCCACGTGTAGCGCGACGCGGCCCCCAAAGGAGTAGCCCCCGAGGTCGGCACCGCTACCTAATTGTGGAACCAGGAGTTGTCCAGTGTCGGGAAGTGATGCAGTAGTTGACGCCTGAGCGCCATGACCGGGCAAGTCCGGTGTCAGAAGTTTTCGACTTCCTGCCAGAATGGACGTGAAGGCCGCGGCCGATGACCCCGTCTGGGTGAAACCGTGGAGCCACAGGAGTGCAGGGCCGTCACTATGGCGGTCTCGAGTCAGGAGCGGCATTAACTAT
>Ga0164296_1003419_pt1 | contig 14989 bp, 9 predicted proteins | sample GEODES057metaG_FD_113533 | JGI IMG/M metagenome (GOLD analysis project Ga0164296, IMG submission 113533) | Dystrophic lake water microbial communities from Trout Bog Lake, Wisconsin, USA - GEODES057 metaG | ecosystem: Environmental > Aquatic > Freshwater > Lake | place: USA: Trout Bog Lake... | reverse complement strand
GCCAACATTATCATGTCGCCCGCCGATCATTTGATCATGGATGAACATGCATTTGAACGCACGACCAAAGAGGCGCTGCATTTTGTAGCCCACCACAAGGCGTTGGTGACGCTGGGTATAAAACCTACGCGCCCCGATACAGGTTATGGCTATATACAATACGACACTAAGCATGAGGTAGAAAATGTGTACAAGGTGAAGACCTTTACCGAAAAACCGTCGATTGAATTGGCAGAAACTTTTTTGAAGAGTGGCGACTTTTTATGGAACTCGGGCATTTTTGTGTGGAATGTAAAGACCATAATGCATAGTATAGAGCAACACTTGCCTGAGATGCACGAAGTTTTTTTGAAAGCAACCACTGCCTACAATACACTCACCGAGCAAGAAACCATTACCAAGCTGTACCCGCATTGTGCCAATATATCTATTGATTATGGCATTATGGAAAAAGCGCACAATGTGTTTACCATCCCTTCCTACTTCGGCTGGTGCGATCTGGGTACGTGGGAATCGGCCTACGAAAATTCTAACAAGGATTATCTGGGTAATGCTGTGCTGGGCGAAAATGTAATGATCATAGATTCATCGGAATGTATGGTGAAGGCACCCAAGGATAAATTAGTAGTACTGCAGGGGCTTGAAAAATTCATTGTAATAGATACTAATGATGTATTGCTGATATGCAACCGCAACCGCGAGCAACAGATAAAGGAATACGTGGCCGAGGTGAAACGCAACAAAGGCGATAAATATTTATAAGCATGGAATTACCCGTAAAGCATTCTGCCACAGGCACCACCATATTTACCGTGATGAGCGCTCTGGCCGCACAGTACAATGCCATCAACCTGTCGCAGGGTTTTCCGGACTTTAATATCGACGAACCGCTGGCCAATTTGTTGGGCACAGCCGCACTGCACGGGCACAATCAGTATGCGCCCATGTCCGGACTGCCGGTATTGCGGCATGCGTTAGCCGATGATTTTAAACGGCGGTACGATCTGGATATTGATGCCGATACAGAGATCACCATTACGCCCGGCGCAACCTATGGTATCTACACCGCTTTTACAGCCATACTACAGCCCGGAGATGAGGCAATAGTGCTGGAACCTGCCTACGACAGTTATATACCCAATATAGAGATGAATGGTGCAAGGGCGGTGCCTGTACCATTGGCGGCGCCCGATTTTCGTGTGGACTGGGACCGCGTAAGGGCAGCGATCACTCCAAAAACTAAAGCCATCATCATTAATACGCCGCACAATCCCGCAGGATCGGTATGGGCAAAGAGCGATTGGGATGAATTGGCCGCGATAGTGCGCGATACAACAATATTGATATTGAGCGATGAGGTTTATGAGCAGCTCATTTTTGACGGAAAAATTCACTATACCGTCATGCAGCATCCTGAGCTGCGGCACCGCAGTTTTGCCTTGTATTCTTTTGGCAAAGTGTATAACAATACCGGCTGGAAAATGGGGTATTGCATGGCGCCTCCCAACCTTACCGCTGCTTTCAGAAAGATCCATCAGTTTTTAGCATTCACTACCAATACGCCTGCACAATTTGCATTGGCACAATACCTGAATCTGGGTACGGCGGCAAGTGTGAAAGACCTGATGCAAGGCAAGCGCGACTATTTTCTGAACCTGATGCGCGATACGCCGTTCACAATATTTCAACCCACAGCAGGCAGCTATTTTCAGGTGGCCGGATATCAGAATATCTCTGATCTGCCCGATATGGAATTTGCCCGAAGGCTTACTATTGAGTATGGCGTAGCTACCATTCCGGTGAGCCCGTTCTACAGCAATAAAAAGGATGACAAATTGGTGCGATTCTGTTTTGCCAAAAAAGAAGCAACACTGGAAGAAGCCGTGAACCGACTAAAAAATGTACGTTTCTAAGTACCTGCTATGAAAAAACTGCTGCTGATCATTAGTATACTATGGGCAAGTGTGTTATTGCACCTGCCTGCTTATGCAGCGTTTCCCATTAAGACTATTACAACGGCCCCCGCGCGCACAACCGATAACGGCAATACCGCCACAGTGGTAGCAGCCAACACTGAAATACGCGAAAGCAACAATAGTATTTTGACTCCTGCGCCCGATCGCAATTATCACTACCGCCCTCAAAAGCTGCGCTACAGAAATATGGCCATACTGTTTTGCATAGTATGCCTGGGACTACACCGCCTGTATCTGGGTTATACCTATACCGGATTGGCGCAGTTAACTGGAGAGATCATAGCCGTTGCCGCGCTGCTGTCGTTCGCCTATCTGGGCAGCACGCTGGTATTGGGGTATCTGTTGTATTATGCCGGTGCTATGCTGGTGTGGCAGATCATAGACCTTATACACTTGCTGCGCGGAAAACTACAGCCTAAGCATGGCTACTACACCAACGATCACCGGCTTTGGCGCAGGCACCGGCATGGTGTAAAGAACGGATTTTAGTCTGCTGTATTGGGTGGAAATTAATAGATAAGTGGGCATGAGGGGGTTATGAAACAACCACACCCGGTATTATGAATCTGACAGAACCTGATCAATTAATACAATATAATTGATAGTCCAAAAACCTGAATTGTTTGATGGTGGGGAAACTATCTGGGAAATGCGGGCGAGTTAACTTAGCTGGTAATTTTTAACCTTTATTTGCCGCCAACAGTTCCACTTTCATGACATAGAAAAACAGCTATGCTGCAAAGCCGGAATATCTACTACAATACACAAAAATCTTTATTCCCGGAATGTTGGCTATAAAAAATGACGTCATTTTTTGAAGTCATTTATCGCTTGGATAGCACGAAAATATCGCTTTTTACCCCACTAAATACCTGCATCAATACCCCGCTCACCTATTATCACTTATCTTTGCCCACCGTATGACACAGGAGCAACTGAATGAATTGGGCGAACGTATAGCACATTTGCATCATTTTCTGAGCATCGAAGACCGTAAAGCCAAAACCGAAAGCGACAAAAGCCTGACGCTGGCTCCCGGTTTTTGGGATGACAATAAGCGCGCTACCAATATTCTGAAAGAAATAAAGATCAATAAATATTGGACCGACCTTTTTGACCGCGTTAAGTCGTCGGTGGAAGATCTGTCCATATTACTCGACTTTAAAAGAGAAGGCGAGGCCGATGAGACAGAATTAGACGAGGCATACACCAAAGCGCTGAAGGAGGTAGATGAACTGGAATTTAAATCGACACTGAACCAGCCCGAAGACGAAATGCCTGCCATGATGGTGATCAACAGCGGCGCAGGTGGCACGGAAAGTCAGGACTGGGCCGAAATGCTGCTGCGTATGTACCGCATGTATGGCGAAAAACAAGGCTGGAAGGTAAGCGAGGTAGACTTGCAGTATGGCGACGGTGCCGGTATCAAGCAAGCCACCATGGAGTTTGATGGTGAGTTTGCTTATGGACTGTTGAAAGCCGAAAGTGGTGTACACCGTTTGGTACGCATATCGCCTTTCGACAGTAATGCCCGCAGACATACTTCCTTTGCATCGGTATATGTGTATCCGCTGATAGATGACACCATAGATATACAAGTGAATCCTGCCGATCTGGAATGGGAATTTTTCCGTGCCGGCGGCAAAGGCGGGCAGAATGTAAATAAAGTAGAGACAGCTGTGCGCTTAAAGCACACGCCATCGGGCATTATAGTAGAGTGCCAGCAGGCACGCACACAAGGCGAAAACCGCGAGAAGGCTATTACCATGCTGAAAAGCCGTTTGTATGAAGAAGAATTGCGCCGCCGTGAAGAAGTGAAGAACGCCAACAACGCCAGCAAAAAGAAAATAGAATGGGGATCTCAGATCCGTTCTTATGTATTTCATCCGTATAAAATGATCAAGGACCACCGCACCGATTTTGAAGTAGGCAATGTGCAACCAGTAATGGATGGAGAACTGGATGATTTTATAAAAGCATACCTCATGCAAAAAGAACCGATGTAACAAAACATGAGCGCCCCTGCCACCAACACTGCACCCAAGAAAACTTTCAATCTGCATACGTTACGCAGATTGCTGTCATTCGTGCGACCTTACCGATCTACGCTGGCGCTGTCTATCAGTATGTCGGTCATTTTGGCTGTAGTGTCCATACTCAGGCCGAGGCTCATTCAATACTCTGTTGACGAATATGTAACGCATAAAAACATGAATGCGCTGATATGGATGACTGGTATACAGTTGGCCATACTTATTGGGGAGAGCCTTATGCGTTTCTGGTTCATGTACCGCATCAACTGGTTGGGGCAAACTGTGGTGAATGATATGCGCCGTGCCGTTTATAAAAAAATACTGCATCAGGATATTGCCTATTTCGATCAGACACCAATCGGTACGCTCACCACCCGTACTATCAACGACATTGAGGCGATCAATGATGTGTTCTCAGAGGGTATCATCAGCATTTTTGCAGACGTACTTACCATTGTGGCCATTATCACCATTATGATGATGGAAGATTGGCGGCTCACTTTGGTATGTCTGGCACCTTTTCCCTTCCTTATTGTTGCGACCTACATCTTTAAAGAAAGCGTGAACAAGTCATTTCACAGGGTACGAAACGCAGTGGCTGCGCTCAATGCATTTGTGTAGGAGCACATCACCGGCATGTATCTGGTTCAGGCATTTGCAGCAGAAAAACAGGAGCAACAGAAATTTGACGAGATCAATAAAGAACACCGCAATGCCAATATCAAGGGCATATTCGCTTATTCTGTTTTTTTTCCGGTGGTCGAGATCATACTAGCTGTATCATTGGGTTTGCTGGTATGGTATGAAGCCGGGCGAATTTTAGATCATCATGGCTCTCCGGGCATTATCATTGCATTCATCATGTACCTCAATCTGCTCTTCAGACCGCTGCGCATGATGGCAGATAAATTCAATGTGCTGCAAATGGGTATGATAGCCGGCGACCGCGTATTTACTGTACTGGATCATCAGAGTTACCTGCACAACAATGGCACCTATGCACCCGAAACAATACGGGGCGCTGTTGAGTTTAAAAATGTTGAATTTAGCTACAAGCCCGGTGTTCCGGTGCTCAGGGGTATCAGCTTCACATTGCAGGCCGGCAAGACCATGGCCATTGTAGGCCATACAGGCGCCGGTAAAACATCTGTTATCAGCATTCTCAACCGGTTGTATGAAATACAAAGCGGGCAGATATTAATAGATGGTACAGACCAGCGCGAATATGATATACATGCGCTGCGCAAGCATATAGGCATAGTGCTGCAGGATGTATTCTTGCTGTCGGGCAGTATTTACGACAACATCACCATGCGCAATGCAGACATACCGAAAGAGCGGGTAGAACGGGTATGCAAAATGCTCGATATCCATCACTTCATCATGCGCTTGCCGGGTGGCTATGATTTTAACGTGATGGAGCGTGGCAATACCCTTTCACAAGGCCAGCGGCAATTATTGTCATTCGCTAGGGTATTGCTATTCAATCCATCTATACTCATTCTCGACGAGGCAACATCATCAATTGACAGCGAAAGCGAAATACTCATACAAAAAGCCATAGATACACTTACTACAGGGCGCACTTCCATCATCATTGCGCACCGGCTTTCTACCATTCGCAAGGCCGATGAGATCATTGTAATGGACAAAGGGATTATTCTGGAGCGCGGCAATCACGACTCATTGCTGGATCTGCACGGAGCGTACTATGATCTTTACACCGCTGTAGCAAAAGAAAAAGTATAAGGCTATAACCATTTTCATTACCGGATAGAATACGATTTCGCTTACTTTTAATTCTTAAAAAATCAGAAACATGGTAGCATTTATAGGAATGGGGCTGCTGGGCAGCAATTTTACAAAAGCAATGCTGAAAAGGAACGAACAGGTAGCCGTTTGGAACCGGACCACCACAAAAGCACAGGCACTTGAAGCATTTGGCGCAGTAGTGAAACAAGATGTGGCTGATGCCGTTCGTGGCGCTACAAGAGTACATATCACACTTAAGGATGATGCCGCGGTGAATTCAGTTTTGCAACAAGCCGAACCGGGACTCGCCAAAGGAACAATAATTGTTGATCATACAACGACGTCTGTAGACGGGGCCAAAGAACGTACTGAATATTGGAAGCACAAAGGTATGACCTACGTACATGCCCCGGTATTTATGGGACCCGCGAATGCGTTGGAAAGTACCGGCTTCATGCTGGTATCCGGAGATCAGGCGATCATTGAATCGATAATACCTGTATTGGAGAAAATGACCGGAAAAGTGATCAACTTCGGAGAAGAGAATGGACGTGCTGCGGCCATAAAACTGATGGGCAATTTATTCCTCATTGCCATGACGGCCGGCGTCGCTGATATGCTTGCGGTGGCAAAAGCAAATGATGTTCCTACATCGGACATACAACAACTTTTTGGTGCATGGAACCCTGCCGGTATGCTGCCTGCCAGATTAGCCAAGATGACGAGCAATACTTTTCACCAGCCTACCTGGGAGTTGGACATGGCCCGCAAAGATGCGCGTCTGATGATGGAAGAAGCCGGGAAAGGCAGTAAAACGCTCATAGTGGTGCCCGCTGTTGCCAAAGTGATGGATGAACTTATAGGGCAAGGTCTGGGTAACAATGATTGGACAGTGATCGGGAAGAATGCTGTGGAATAGAGGCGGAGCATGTGCCGGATAGCACATAGATTTCCAAAACAAAAGAGCGCCCCAAGTATCAGGGCGCTCTTTGTTTTATCAGCTAATACTATTGTTATTCTTTACCCCAACGGTTACTGGCAAACATTTCGCTTACGATCAGTTCTTTACTGCCCGGAGTGTGTTTGTAAAAACCTTCGCCTGTCTTTACGCCCAAATAACCTGCCTGAACCATGTTGGCCAACAACGGAGACGGTGCATAACGGGTATTGCCCAATCCGCTGTACAGTACATTCATGATAGAAAGACATACGTCTAGGCCAATAAAGTCGGCAAGTTGTAAGGGTCCCATCGGATGCGCCATTCCCAGCCTCATGATACTGTCTATTTCCTTAACACCGGCAACCCCTTCCTGCAATGCGATGATGGCTTCATTGATCATTGGCATTAAAATACGGTTGGCCACAAAACCCGGATAGTCATTCACTACGCAGGGTATCTTACCCAATTTTTCAGACAGATCGTAAATAACTTTGGTCACAGCCTGATCGGTAGCATAGCCATTGATCAGCTCCACCAGTTTCATCACCGGCACCGGATTCATAAAGTGCATGCCTATCACCTTGGTCTTGCGCTTAGTAACCGACGCTATGCGTGTAATGGAGATAGAAGAAGTATTGCTGGCAAGGATACATTCCGGCTTAGTGAATTGATCCAATTGCCTGAAAATATTCAGTTTCAGTTCTACGTTCTCTGTTGCTGCCTCTACCACCAGATCACTGTCCTTCACCGCAGCTTGCAGATCGGTATACGTTGTGATGCACGCCAAAGCCGCTTGCTTGTCAGCTTCTGTATAACCACCCTTTGCTATTTGCCGGTCCATATTCTTACCTATGGTGGCAATGGCCTTGTCTAATGCGGCCTGATTCACATCAATCAAATTCACGCGAAAACCGTGCTGTGCAAAAACATGGCAGATACCGTTTCCCATGGTACCTGAACCAACTACCGTAACATTCTTAATTGAGTCTGACATTTATTTTCATTTAATGGCGCACAAGGTATTAAAAAACCTGAAACAAACCGTTCGGTTTAGAAAGTTATTGTAAAATCGGCAAAATTAAATCTGAATACATATACATAGATGATTTATGACAATGCAAAAAGCCTACGAATTCATACTCATAGGCTTTCATTTAGCGTCATTTTGAGAACAATGATTGTTATCAGTCGGGCGTTTTTATCAGCTTCACGGCTCTTACCATTGCACCCTGACCATCGTATAGCAGTAACATATAGCCACCGTCTGCCAATGCACTGAGGTCTATAGACCGGATATCGGGCACGTCATATATCAGCCGCCCGTCCCAACTACTGAGTGTACCACGCAATTTATTTGCCGATCTTACAAAAACAACATTGTATGCCGGATTCGGATACACCTCAATGCCATCATTAATGTTGCTCACATTAGCAACCGACAGTGGTCCGGATAACACATAGTCATCGGAGAACGACTGACATCCATTAGTATCGGTAACAGCAACTTTGTAGCTGCCATCAGTTGCAGGAGTGATCCAATAAGTGGTTGCGCCTGATATTGCCACCATATCTTCATACCACTGATAGGTGCTGAAATAAGTCTGTGTGCTCAACACGCCCAACGAATATGTAATGACCGGATCGGGCAGCGGATACAGTGTGATGGCTACGGTGTCGGTATTGGTAGTGCACGCACCGCCTGCCACTGTTACAATACAATTATAACCGCTGGGCATGGTAGCATTATAAGTATTATCGGTGGCACCGGCTATTGCACTGCCACCCGTATACCATTGAAAAGCGACTCCGGGCACCCCGGGTACCGCTACTGTCAGGTCTACCGAGCTACCCCAGCAATAAGACGTAGGTGTAAGCGGTATAATATTCAGGTCACTGATCTCAGTTACCACAAAACCGGCAGGAGTAGTGGCCGAGCATCCGAGTGACGTAGTCACGAGAACTGTATATAGTCCGCCGGTACGCGCCGTATCTACTGCATTCACAGCGCCAGTCACAGTAATGCCATTCAGGTACCACTGATAAGTATATCCGGTGCCAACGGGTGCATCCAGCACTACATATCCACCGGGACAAAATACGCTGCTGCCGGCTGCTACTATACTATCTGCAGGCAGCGGATCTATTGTTACTGCTACTGCCGTGGATGTAGTAACACAGCCCAAAGAATTAGTTTCTAATACGGTATAATTTCCGCCTGAATCGGTAGTGAAGGCTATTGAAGTAGCACCAGCAATTGCAGTGCCATTGTCGTTCCACTGATAGGTCATGCCGACTCCTGTATCACCCGTCATGGTAAGGTCATTACCTGCGCACATAGAATCGGGGCCAGATAAAGTGATGGTACCCGAGGGCGCTGCCAGCACAGTAACCGATATGGTATCAGAGTATCCGTTACACCCGGCGGTATTGGTTTCTGCCACTGCATAATTTCCACCAAGTAAAGCGGTATAAGATGCACCTGTACCACCTGCCAGCGGCAAGCCGTTGCGCAACCACTGATAACTAAGCCCCGCGCCGGTATTGGCGTTGAGCACCACACTGAGTCCACCACAAAAGGTTGTAGCACCCGCCGCTGTGATCGTTGCGGCTATTGGATCGATCGATACATTGATCATGGCGGTATTACCACACCCGAATGAGTTGGTCACTGTCACGGAATATTGCCCGGCAATAGCGGCTATGAGGTCAGAGGTGGTAGCGCCTGTAATTGGCAGTCCGCCAACACCCCATTGATAAGTAAGACCAATGCCTGTATTTGCAGTCAATGCAACAAAACCACCGGGACATAACTGTGTGTCGCCAATGGGTATTATAAATGCGGGAGGCTGCGGATTTACAATGACGGTAGTAGTAGCGATACAACCGGCACGTGTGGTATATGTAACGGTGGCGGTGCCTGAGGCATTGGCCGTAAGCACACCCGTTACGGCTATGATACTGGATACTGCAGCGGGTGCAACTGTCCAGGTGCCGCCACCGGGGGCGTCTGTCAGCGTAGATGTGGCACCCGGACACAGTATCGTATCGCCACTGATAGTGCCCGGCAATGCATCAACTACTATCTCTTCGGTAACATAACAACCCGTAGGCAACGTATAGGTCAAAAAAGCAACACCTGCCGTAAGCCCGGTGATAACGCCTGTAGCGCTCACAGAGGCTATAGTGCCGGGTGCAATGCTCCATGTTCCACCCGTTGTGGCATCGCTCATGGTTGTTGTTGCATTGACGCATACATTGGCAGTACCGGTAATGGCATCAGGAATCGGGTTTACTGTAAATGCCATAGACACACTGCACCCGGTGCCCAAAGTATAGATGACCGTATCGGTGCCGCTGGCAATGCCTGTTATTGTTCCCGTTGCGCTCACAGTGGCGATGGTGGTTGAAGTTACAGACCATGTACCACCGCTTGAAGCATCATTTAACGGTATTTGTGCATCCACACATACCGAGTCGGGACCGCCAATACCGTTTGGCAGGTTTTCAACCGTTAGTTTTAATACGCTGTAGCATCCTGTTATCAAAGTATAGGTAATGATAGTTGTACCGGTATTCACTCCGGTCACTACTCCGGAGCCGTCAATAGTAGCAATGGTTGTATCCGAGCTGCTCCATGTGCCGCCTCCGCTGGCATCGGTAAGGGTAATGGTAGACCTGAGGCATACAGCATCCGACCCGGCAATAGTATCCGGCAGTGGGTTCACAGTCAGAGCAAACGACGACGAACATCCGGTGATCAGCGTATAAAGTATGTTTCCGGCACCGGCAGTGATACCGGTTGCTACGCCACCTGTAGCAGTAACCGTGGTAATACCTGTAGTGCTGCTGCTCCACGTGCCGCCTGCGGATGTATCGCTTAAAATAACAGAAGAACCCACACAGACTGAATCAGTGCCTGTGGGAATGCCGGGCAGTGGATTGACGGTTATAGGCAGATCAATGCTGCAGCCGGTGGACAGGGTATAAGTAACAGTATCCAAGCCGGCAATATTTCCGGTTACCAAACCCGTGGTGGAGATACCCGCATTAGTATTGGTGATTTTCCACGTACCGGCGCCTCCGCCTGATGTATCGGTCAGCGCAGCAGTACCACCATCTGCGCAAACAGTATCCGGTCCGGCAATGGCAACAGGCAACGGATTTACAGTGACAATAACAGTATCGCTGCCACTGCAGCCATCTATGTTCACCGTGAGCCAATAAGTGCCCGATGTTGTTACTGCAATAGCAGAATCGGTAGCGCCTGTGCTCCACAAAAATGTTGCACCTGTGGTTGAGTCATGCGAATAAAGCGTATCAGTATTGCCGATACAAAATGCAGTGTCATTACCCAGATTCACCGGAATCGGCGGTTTCAATGCCACGATCAGCGTGTCACTTCCGGTACATCCGCTATCGGTCACAGCCAACCAATATGTTGCAGCAACTGATGTTGTGATCGTTGCAGTAGTGTTACCTGTGCTCCACAAATAGGTGGATGTGGTATCATAGGCAACTGTAGAAGCCAGTGTTACAGCTGTACCCGTGCATATTGAATCATTGGGTCCTAGATTCACTACCGGTTTCAATACCTCGTCCACGTAAAATGTATCGGTATAAGTACAAATTGAACTATCGGTACGCACCCAGTATGTTCCGGGACTGGTCACTTCAATCGTTTCAGTAGTTGCTCCTGTACTCCATAAGAAAGTATCGGCAGTAACACGGGTGCTGCCCAACAAAATAGAGTCGTACTGACAAAAATCCAGCGTACCGCTGGATACTACAGTGACCATTCGAACTCTGTGTTCATCGGTTATGAAAAAATTACCATTGCCCGCAACATATACACCCAGCGGTATCATACCCGCGCTCAATGCAGGCCCTCCGTCGCCGGAGTAGGACGTGGTACCATTTCCCGCAATGGTATTGATGATGCCCGTTGCACTGGTCACCATGCGGATGCGGTAGTCGCCACTGGTAGCTAAGTATACATTCCCGGCATTGTCAAGCGCCAAGCCTTGTGGCCACTGTATCTCAGCATTGGTAGCCATACCGCAATCGCCTGAATAGCTGGCTACGCCGTCACCCATTTCAGTTTCAATAATGCCAGTTGTTAAAACCTTGCGCACCCGTGCATCTGCCGCCTGAGTGGAGAAGTATACTATGCCGCCTGCATCCTTTACAATGCCCGCAGGATTACTGAATGAAGCTGTTGTTGCGAGACTGCCATCGCAGCAAAAAGTAGTACCGCCATTGCCGGCAAAAGTGTTAATGATGCCGGTAGAAAGGTTCACCACGCGCACCCTGTGATTGCCCTGATCGGTAATATAGAGATTGTTGGCAGGGTCTACCCACACACCATAAGGACTATGCAGCTGGGCAGTTGTGGCCGCACCGCCATCGCCGCTGAAGCCGGCCACTCCTGTGCCCGCCACTGTAGTAATAATACCTGTAGCGGCTGTCACCATGCGCACTACATTATTGCCAAAGTCGGCTATGTACAGATTGCCGGCACCGTCCAAGCAGATACCACACGGGCTGTGCAGTTTGGCCAGAGTTGCAAGGCCGCCATCACCGGCATAACCTATAGTGCCGTTTCCGGCTATAGTATTGATCACGCCTGTAGCTCCGTTCACTTCTCTGATCCTGTGATTAGCATGATCGGCAATATAAACATTTGCCGAGCCGTCTACCCAAACGCCTATTGGCGAATCTAACTGTGCTGTTATAGCAGGTCCGCCATCACCGCTGAAACCTGCCACGCCGGTGCCTACAATAGTATTGATGATGCCCGTTTGTGCATGCAGTAACTGCCCCGTCCCAAAAATTGAGTTTAAAATGAACAGTGCTACAGTAATGCGTACAAAGTATTTAGGTATAATTAATTTCATTTTCCCACATGTTAGCTTCTTTTTATAGTGATCGGTCAGTTGGTTATGCTTCGGGTAAACGGTTGTAATTTGCGTATTTATAAAGACAGCAAATTCTTTAAAATAGTTTAATAAAACTGAACCTTTTTTGTGGAATACGCTAATTTATGCAATAAATTTAATATTCGGGTAATATTTATTGGAATTATTTGAAACTTATCTGATTTGCTTTTGCAGCTTTGCCTTCACCTCATCCCATTCTGTATCAATTATGCTGAACATGGCCGTGTTGCGGCAAGTGCCATCGGGCCGCATTCGTTCATGGCGCAGCAAGCCTTCATAGGTTGCACCTATACCCAGCAGGGCATTGCGGCTTACCAAATTCACTTCGTCGGTCTGAAACTGTACCCTTTTCAAGCGGAGATTTTCAAAACAATGGGTGAGCATCAACAGTTTACATTCTCTGTTTACCCCCGTACGCCAGTATGCAGGCGCATACCATGTCCAGCCTATCTCCAGTTTAAAATTCTCAGGCACTATACTGTGATACATTGTACTGCCTATGAATTTTCCTGACGCATTATTTTTTATGGCAAATTGATATTGATCACCTGTGGCTCTCTTACGCAAAGCGCTGAACAGGTATTGGTAGAACCTTGATTTGTCATTCAGCTTCACAGATGTATATTCCCATATCCGCGGGTCATCAGCCAATTCCCACATTTGTTCAAAATATGATTCTTCCATCGGAACAAGATTCACCTTGTTTCCCTTTAAGAATATTGGATGCGATAAAAAATTCATTTAATGCCGAATGTTTTCCCACAAAAATAGGTGATACATACGTTAATGTATAACGTCACCCTTGTAAAACGGGCTGTGTACCTGCATGAATTTTATTAACTCCCGAAAATGCAATAGCTTCGCACGTTCAAGAGATACAATATATGTCTGATATTCGCCATAACTGGACCAAGGAAGAAATTGATTCCATTTACAACCGTCCACTGCTGCATTTGATACTCGACGCGGCCGATGTACATCGTAAATACCATAAGTTCGGAGAAGTGCAGGTGAGTAGCCTGTTGTCTATTAAAACAGGGGGTTGCAAAGAAGACTGCGGCTATTGTTCACAGGCTGCGCGCTACCATACCGGTGTGGAAGTGCAGGCATTGTTGCAAACGGAAATAGTGGTGGCTGCTGCACAAAAGGCCAAGGCAGGTGGTGCAAGCCGTTTTTGTATGGGCGCTGCATGGCGTGAAGTGCGCGATAACAGCGATTTTGACCGTGTGATAGATATGGTAAAGGCAGTGAACGATCTGGATATGGAAGTATGCTGCACATTGGGGATGCTTACCGAGCATCAGGCAGAACGTTTGGCAGAAGCGGGTCTTTATGCGTACAATCATAATATTGATACTTCAAGAGAGCATTATAAAGATGTGATCACTACCCGCTCTTACGACGATCGCTTGAACACGCTTGATAATGTACGTAAAGCCGGAATCACAGTTTGTTCAGGTGGTATTATAGGCTTAGGAGAAACCATCACCGACCGTGCCGGTATGCTGATGACGCTCGCCAATCTGGAAGTTCATCCCGAATCGGTGCCGATCAATACTTTAGTGCCCGTAGCCGGAACACCCATGGAGCGCAACGAAAAAGTACCGTTTGATGAGCTGGTTCGTATGATTGCCACTGCCCGTATCGTAATGCCCAAGTCGGCAGTGCGTTTGTCGGCAGGGCGCATGGAGCACAGTGTGGCTGAGCAGGCTTTATGCTTCTTAGCGGGTGCCAATTCTATTTTTGCGGGCGATAAATTGCTGACCACTCCCAATCCGGAGTTCAATGAAGATATGGAGATGTTCCGCTTGCTTGGGTTAACGTCTAAAGCGGCATTTGCCGACGGCCACCCCAAACACACACACTCGGCCATGGCCCATGAGCACCATTGAGCAATATGTGTTGCGCAAATTGCAGGAGCGAACTACCACGGGAAATCTGAGGCATTTGCCTCATGCCAATGGCGGTATTGATTTTTTTTCAAATGACTATCTGGGTTTTGCAACCACCGGCCGTTTGCAGGCTATGGTTGATGAACGTTTTACAACTGCCGGCACTACCGGATCTACGGGTTCGCGCTTGTTGTCGGGTAATACACCGTTTACCGAGGCGTTGGAAACGCGCATAGCAAAGTTTCATAACTCGCCTGCAGCGCTTCTTTTCAATTCCGGTTATGATGCCAATGTGGGTCTGTTCTCGGCGCTCGGTGGCAAGGATACCATAGTACTGTATGATGCACTGTGCCACGCCAGCATTATAGATGGCATAAGGCTGGGGCTCGCACAGCGGTTCAAATTCCGCCACAATGATCTGGATGATCTGGAAATCCAATTAAAAAAATACGCCGGCAAG
>Ga0164296_1003418_pt1 | contig 14990 bp, 13 predicted proteins | sample GEODES057metaG_FD_113533 | JGI IMG/M metagenome (GOLD analysis project Ga0164296, IMG submission 113533) | Dystrophic lake water microbial communities from Trout Bog Lake, Wisconsin, USA - GEODES057 metaG | ecosystem: Environmental > Aquatic > Freshwater > Lake | place: USA: Trout Bog Lake... | reverse complement strand
TGTAAGCTATTTAAAATAGTGCGCTAAGGTACAAAAATAGCCGGTAGAAACATGTATAACGAAATAGCTGATATAGTTTAACTCGAATTTAACTGCTGTTCAGTAATGTTTTTTTTAAAGGGATTAATTGTCCAATGCATCCTTGAAATGGCTGCTAAGAGCAATTTCAAAGCATTATCTGATCATGCCCGCTCGGTCCAGATCCAGCCGGAGCAAAATGAAGATGAGTATGCTGAACGACATTAACGAAGAACCGCCATAGCTGAGCAATGGCAAGGTAATACCAATCACAGGAGCCAAGCCAATGGTCATCGATATATTTACGGCAAAGTGAAAGAACAGTATGCAGGCTACGCAATAGCCGTAGATACGGCTGAATGGCGAGCGTTGCCGCTCGGCTATGAAACTGATGCGCAACATCAGCGATACATATAATGCTATTAATATGCCACTCCCCACAAAGCCAAACTGCTCGCCAATAGCGCAAAAAATAAAGTCAGTATTTTGCTCGGGTACAAATTGGTTCTTGGTAGATGTGCCATTGAGGAACCCCTTACCCATAAGTCCGCCCGATCCAATGGCGATCTTTGATTGCAATACATTGTATTCAGACGGGTTCACTTTTTTCTCCTCGCCGGGTGTCGCCTGTTTATTATACTCTTCAGGCACGTCTTTGCCGATCAGAGAGTAAATACGGTCTATGTGATGTTTTTTAAATACGTGTTTGAAAGCAAACGGTACTGCAACCTGTGAAAACAGAATACAAATAAGCCAAATACCTACCAACAATATTCTGGCCTCCATATTTCTGCGCAATGACTGGCGGGTGAGCACAGCAATCAGAATCGCCAGTACAGTGAGCACAATGAACAAGGCTTTTCGGTCTATAAGCAAAGTGCCAAGCACTAATGCCACCAACGAAAATCCGATCACTAAAACAGCGTTTGGCAAACCCTCTCGGTACATGGCCAAAATAAAACTGAAATAAACCAGTGCCAGTCCGGTCTCGTCTTGCAATATAATGATGAGTGCCGGTACTAAAGCAAGCGCTACCGCGGTTAGCCTGCTTTTTAGTTTTTTAAAATTGGTCTCAGGCAGCGATATATACCGTGCTATAGCTAAAGAAGTGAATATTTTACAGACTTCGCCCGGCTGAAACCTGAACGCGCCCACACCCAACCATGATTTTGATCCTTTTACGTCTACCCCCGCGAAAATTGTAACTATAAGGACAACTAACCCAATGGAATAGGATAAAAAAGCAATGGATGAGAATAGTTTGCTGTCAGTCAACAAAATGACGAATCCGATGAGCAATGAATAACCCAACCACATACTCTGCTTCATGTATGATTTATTCATCATGAAAATAGTGGTATCGGTAGTGCGGTGTTCAACCGAGAAAACAGCTAACAAGCCGATCACTACAATGGCAAAATAAAGCAGCAGTGTTACGCCGTCAATTTTCCTTATTATGGACCTGCTTAATGATTCTGCCGCCATTTATTTACGTTTCTCTTCTTTTTTGGGTTGTAAGAATTTTTGACTGAACCAGTTCACAATCACTGTTGAATCTGATGTTCTTCTAAGGCTGTCTTCTTCGTGCCGTTTCTGCGCCCTCGCTTCAAACACCTTTGCATCATGCAGGCGCGAAACAGAGTCTATGGTGTACACATATTTATTAATCAGGTGTGCATCCAGCATTTTAGTTTCTACTGCTTTTCGTTTGCTGCTGATACTGTCTTTCAGAAATTTTTCCATAAGTAAGCTGGCTATCGGCGCTGCCCAGGCCGCACCATACCCGGCGTTTTCTATGGCTACGGCAATGGCTATCTTGGGGTTTTCGCGCGGGGCAAATGCTACGAACATAGAGTGGTTCTGCATTTTTATCACTTCGCCGTTCACCACCGCTTTATTTTGTGCAGTTCCGGTCTTTGCACAAAAATTAATGCCTTCTATTTTAGATGCGGCAGCCGTTCCGCTTTCCACCACTTCTTGCATACCCTGCTGAATAATGTCGTACACCTGTTCTGAAACCGTTCCCACCACGTGTTTTTCATGGTATTTTGATAACAATGGATCTTTCTCGTTGTTGCCGATAGCGCGCACAAAATGAGGTGTATAATAATAGCCCTTGTTGGCTATGATACACATGCCGTTGGCCATTTGCAGCGGCGTCAAAGCCAATTCGCCCTGTCCCATACCAACAAACACTATGGTACAGGAATTCCACGAACCCTTGTAGCGTGCGTTGTAATAGGCCGAATCGGGCAAAAGTCCCTTGCCCTCAAACGGCAGATCTATGCCCGTTGGGTGTCCGTAACCAAAGCTATAAAAGAAATCGTGCCATACCTGAAGACCGTTTTTTACGCCGCCAAATTTTTCAAGGTCTACCGTTAGCCTGAAAATGTGGCAGAAATAGGAATTGCAGGAATGGGCCAACGCCAGTAAAAAATTGCCTGCATGTCCGGGTATCTTTTCATCGCAGGCTATGGGTCTGCCGCAATAGTTGTAGCTGCCATAGCATGCCAGCCCGAATGCGGGCGTGATCGCGCCAACGCTCAATGCTACCAGGCCGGTCATAGGTTTTATGGTCGATCCCGGCTGATAGGTTGCCTGCATGGCACGGTTGAACAAGGGTCGGGTAGGGTCGCGATACAAAGTTGCATAATTATGCGTCCTGTCTTTACCACACAGCTCATTAGGGTCGTAAGTGGGGCTGCTTACCATTGCCAGTACACCGCCGGTTTTAGGGTCAAGGGCCACTACGCTGCCTATTTTATTTTTCATCAATTCCTCGGCATAGGCCTGAAGGTCGGCATCAACGTATAATTCCAGAGATTTACCGGATATTTCCTGACTATCCAATGCACCGCCCTTGTAGGGATCGCGCGGACGATTGTATTTGTCGCGCTCCAGATAGTGTACACCCCGCTGGCCACGAAGCGACTCCTCATATTGCAGTTCCAGCCCGCTTAGGCCGGTATAGTCGCCCTGCCGATAGGTTTGGTAGCGGGGCTTTTTCAGCATATCGGGCGATACTTCTCCTATATATCCTAACACAATTCCGGCATGCGCATCCTGATATTTTCTGATGTTGCGCTCCACCAATTCAAAGCCGGTGAACAAATACGCATTTTCCTGAAATCCGGCGGTCTGCGCCTCGTTCAGTTGCTCCATGAAGACGCTTTGCCGCACATCAATATTGCGCGTCAGTATCAGTTTCATGGTTTTAAGAAAGGTGGGCTTGTCAATATTCAGAACGGTACATAATTCAGCCGTATCGAAATTTTTTGGTATATTCCTTGGCGTCACCATCAAGTCGTAAATGGCTGTATTTGAAAGCATTACCTTTCCCTTTCGATCGTAGATCACCCCCCTTGGCGGATACACTACTTTTTTATAGATGGTTATATCATTGGCAAGGATCTTATATTTGGATTCAAAATTCTGTAAAAAGAACAATCTCAATAATATAATGATCGCTACCCCAATAAATATAAACCGAACTATATATTGCCGGGAATCAGCAGCCGTTGCCATACCTTTTTGTTGAAGGGAATTATCTGCAAACCTACTTCAATTTTGCGGCATCAATACCGCCAAGTTGTACAGCAATTTAAAAAGTTATTCACACAGGTGGAAGGTGAAAAATAAAATTGATTTTGCTTTTTGCGCAAACGGTTCTACATTTGCACTCCAATTCTGAAAAAAACAGTTCCATGGTGTAACGGTAGCACAACAGATTTTGGTTCTGTTTGTTCTGGTTCGAATCCAGATGGAACTACAAAAAGCCTTGATTGTTAACGCATTCAGGGCTTTGTTGTTTTTATAACTTTTTGTACCATCTTCATCCTTCCCAAAAGCTATTGATCTGTCAATTTTCTTATTTGCGGCACTACAATCCAATCCTATCGTATTTACAATACCTTCGCTGATCAAAATAATGTAAAAAAGATGATGCAAATTTCCGCAAGGGTATTACTGTTGATGCTGCTATTTGCAGGTGCTGTAACGAATACAGGATGCGGTTCCCGCAAAGGGCAAGTGGCGGACACTGTCTCGCACCCGATAGGCAATCCGGCCATCAATAAAGTGTATGATAGTATAAAGGCAGAGCTTGCCGGAGCTGCCTTTTCAGCGCCTGTTTTGCTGCGCCGGGAATTGACGTTTACCGATGCAGGTAGCCCAGACACTTTTGAACTGTGGGTGCCGGCTGGCCTTATAGCACATTCCAGAGGCAAGTTCAGCGTCACCGGCCATAACGGTAAACAGCTATTTGCGGATAGCTTTGCCACCGCTTTTTTTGCACTTGGCGTGTTTGAACCCGATACGGTGCCGGAAGGAGGACAGGATGCCTATGAAAAGTATATGATCGGCTACATGAGAACATTGACAGCACAGCAAATAGCTGCCTATACCCAAAAACAGTTGCGTGACTTTATGAATGAACTCAAGCCGCAACGGGAGGCAATTGACGATAAGGAAATGGTGGAAGACTCGGTGGTGTACAGGGCCTATTTGGCTGATCCTAAACTATTGGCCTTTTACCTGCCGTGTTTCGATTGTGATGAAGGCGGCATGTTGTATTGCTACTATAAGCCTAAGGATACAGTATTGCTGATCGGTAAAACCGACTGATAGCGGTCTTTTGAACTTATTGGAAAAATTTATTGATAAATAAGAATATCCTTCAGCAAGGCACGTATTTGCTTTGTACTTTGCTCTCCTAAACAACAAATACAATGAAACGCAATGCAACAGCCGTATGGAACGGATCGGGCAAAGAAGGCAATGGCCATCTCACCACACAAAGCACTACCCTTAATCAAACCCAGTATTCCTTCAACAGTAGGTTTGCCGAAGGCGTAGGTACAAACCCTGAAGAACTGATAGCAGCCGCGCATGCAGGTTGTTTTACCATGAAGTTAAGTTTTGTTTTGGGCGCTGCCGGCTTTACTCCTGCCAATATCAATACCCGTTGCGAAATAACACTCGACAATGGCAGCATTACACTCAGTCATTTGGAAGTTCGGGCAAATGTGCCGGGTATATCGGCCGAACAGTTTGCAGCCTGTGCAGATGATGCCAAAGCCAATTGTCCCATCTCAAAGCTATACAACTGCGCAATTACCATGGACGCACAACTTGCGTAAGCGATTTTTTAGGAGAGATGGTGTTGCTGCCCATTTAATAAAAGGGGAGCAGTGTTATGTATTACAGTTCAATAAATAAAAACCGGTGCGTTAAATCGTTTGCCGGAGTGAGGTGCATTGAATTACCTTTGCGCCAGCATAATAGATAGAGATATGATCACAAAAGAAGCAGTGCTTGAAGCATTGAGTCAAGTGCAAGAACCTGATCTGGGGAAAGATCTCGTGACCCTAAATATGATCAGGGATATTGCCATAGACGGAAAAAACGTTTCATTTACGGTGGTACTTACTACCCCGGCATGTCCGCTGAAGGCTATGATAGAGAAGGCGTGTATCAATGCCATTCATCATTTGGTGGATAAAGAGGCTATGGTCACTGTTAACATGACCTCCAATGTCAATTCCAACAGAAAAGATGCTAAGTCTGTACTGCCCGGCGTAAAAAATATCATTGCCGTAGCATCGGGTAAAGGGGGCGTAGGAAAGTCGACGGTGGCTGTTAATCTGGCGATAGGTCTGGCTCAGGAAGGTGCAAAGGTTGGGTTGTTGGATGCTGATATATATGGTCCTTCAGTTCCCATAATGATGGGGTTAAGGGATGATCGTCCCAAAATGGTGGATGTGGATGGAAAGGGAATGATCGTACCGTTAGAGAAATTTGGCATCAAAGTAATGTCTATTGGCTTGCTTATTGATGAAAAACAAGCGGTTGTTTGGCGTGGTCCTATGGCCAGTTCGGCGTTAAAACAGTTTATTTCTGATGTGTATTGGGAAGATCTTGATTATTTAGTGATCGATATGCCTCCGGGAACCGGTGATATTCATCTTACCATTGCCCAAACGGTGCCCGTAACGGGCGCTGTGGTGGTTTCAACACCGCAGGCAGTGGCTGCGGCCGATGCCCGCAAGGCCATCATGATGTTCAAACAAGCGCAGATCAATATTCCGATACTTGGCATTGTTGAGAATATGGCGTATTTTACGCCTCAGGAATTACCTGAAAACAAGTATTATATATTTGGAAAAGGGGGTGCCCGCCAAATGGCAGAACAGTTTGAACTGCCTTTTTTGGGTGAGATCCCAATAGTACAAAGTATCAGGGAAGGAGGCGACAAAGGCTTACCGGCAGTAATGGACGACGAGTCTGCTGCTCAGCATGCATTTGTTACTTTAGCCGGGAAGGTGGCGCAAAATGTTGCTATGCGTAATGCGAACATGGAGCCGACCCGGGTTATAGAAATGAAAAATTAAAGTAAAAAGTAAGTAGAAATATTGATTTTTAGAATAACTTTAAAAATCTAAAATCAAGAAATATTTTTGTAAAAATATAATTCATGAAAAATTTTTTAGCTGCTGCATTATTGTTGTCTCTGGTTCAACCCGCTATGGCCCAAAGGAAGTACCTTAAAGAACAATCTGATGAAAAAATACACATAGAAACAGTGATGGTGCAGGGCGGAAGTTTTGACATGGGCAGTAATGATGAAGCTGCTGACCGTAAACCTGCTCATACGGTTACACTGAAAGATTTTAAAATGGGTAGGTATGAAGTTACCGAAGCCCAATGGAATGCGGTGATGGGTAATAATCCATCAAGCTACGAATACTGTTCCGATTGCCCGGTAGTGAACGTTAGCTGGAATGAGATACAAGAATTTATTCAAAAACTGAATGCGATGACCGGCAAGGTATTTCGCCTGCCTACTGAGGCAGAGTGGGAATATGCAGCGTGTGGCGGACAAGCTACCCGTGGTAAGAAACTCAGTGGCAAAGCACGTCCACAAACAATTGCCTGGTATGAAGCCAATTCAAAGAACCATATCCATAAGATAGGCCGCAAACAACCAAATGAACTGGATTTGTATGATATGAGTGGTAATGCCGAAGAATGGTGTGCAGATTGGTATGGTAAAGATTACTATACAAAACATGATACCAATAATCCGACTGGTCCTGACGGCGGAAATTCGCGCGTGGTAAGAGGTGGTAGCTGGGAAAGCACCTTAAGCGAGCTTACCGTTACCCGCAGGGCTGCCTATCTGCCAGACACTAAATCCGGTTCTCTCGGATTCAGGTTGGTGGAGGTGAAATAGCTCCCTGTTTTGGAAGCACGCTTTTGGGGTTTATCTTATTTCAATTGATGAACGTTTGATTGCATTGTTTTGATGAATTGAGTTCTCATGGCCTTAATACAATTCAGCTATTTTAATGTGTGCCAGTTGTTTGTTTTCTGATCATTGGTTCGACATATCTTTTTTTAAGTATAGAGCTGTTCTTTCACAACTTAAAAATTTCGTGTAGGTTTGAAGCAATAATTTTGAGGCATGTCAAAGAAAAATAAGCAACCGCAAAAATCTGCTGAAAGGCGGGAACAGCCATTGCAAGCTGTTAATGTACCAAAAGAAGCTGCCACACCTAAAAAAGAACCCTCCGGCGCATCTGCTTTTTTTAATGCTATGAAAGGCAAGGAGGTGTATTTGTTGTTGGGTGCGCTTATTTTGGCTTGCTTTTTCATATTTCTTGATTTTATAGATGGCGAAAAGGTATTTCTCTACAAGGACATCGGCAGTGATTCTATCAATATATTCTTTCCTTATCTGGCTCATGCAAGCGACTATATGAAGCAGAACGGATGGCAGACCTGGACCTTTGGTCAGGGGATGGGACAGAATATGTTTCCTTTGTCGTTTGGCGATTATTTCTCAAATTTCATTACCCTCTTCGATAAAAGTAAGATACCCTACATGATCGGCCATATGGAGGTCATCAAAGTGATTCTTTGCGGTTTCTTCTTCCATAAATACTTGCTGGAGCTGAAGGTGCAGCAGTTTGCTGCCGGAGTTGGCGCACTGATGTATGCTTTCAGCGGTTTTGTAATGATCGGAACCTGCTGGACGATATTTTCATTAGAGGCACTGTATGTCTCAATCATGCTGTATGGGTTTGAAAGATGGATGCATCATGGCAAATGGTTGTGGTTTGTTGTGGGCATTACCAGCATTGGTTTTGTACAACCATTCTTTTTGTTCATGTATACTATATTTCTCATGTTCTACATACCGCTGCGGTATAATGATGAACATGAGGGTGCCGACTGGAAGAAATTTCCAATGTTCGTTGCCAAGACTGTTGGCCTTGCAGCATTGGCAGTATTCGTTACTTCATGGCAATTGTTTCCAGACCTATTGCAATACATAGAAAGCCCGCGTGTGGGTGGCGCTGCAACCCTTATTACAAGGCTCAAGGCTCAGCCTATGTTTGGATTTTCAGATGAGTTACTGCGTTTTACTACCACCTACAGAGCCTTCAGCAGTGATATGTTGGGAACCGGGAATGAATTTCAGGGATGGCAAAACTATTTGGAGGCTCCCGTTTTTTATTGTGGTGTTCTGGGATTAGTAGCCTTTCCTCAGGTATTCATCGGCCTCAATAAAATGCAGCGTATCGGCTGGAGCATTTTTGTTGGTTGCTTTGCTTTGCCTATATTTTTCCCGTATTTCAGGTATGCTTTTTGGGCATTCACAGGCGATTATTTCCGTACTTATTCCGGAATCGTGATACTTATTATGGTGCTTTGTACTGCGAAAGCGTTGCATCAGATCATAACAGACGGAAAGTTGAATAAGTGGGTGTTGGGTGCCACCGTGCTGATATTATTGGGTCTGCTGTACACACCTGCATCAAATTTTGAGCCGGCTATCAACAAAGACCTAAGATCGTTCGAGACGGTATTACTGGTTGTTTATGCAGCATTGTTGTTTGCCCTTACCATGAAGAGTAATATCAGAAACCTTGCAATGATCGGTATTGCTTCGTTGTGCTTTTTGGAACTCGTCTATAATGGATCCAACACGATAAATAAACGGGATATTATGACCTCTGAAGATGTAAAGGATCGCATTGGTTATAATGATTATTCGGTTGATGCTGTGAATTTTATCAAGTCGGCAGATAAAGGATTTTTCAGACTGGAAAAAGACTATCGGTCAGGCTTGGCCATGCACGCCAGTACAAACGATAATCAGGTGCAAGGTTATTTTGGAACACAGTCCTATTTCTCCTTTAATCAAAAAAATTACATCAAATTTCTATCAGACCTGAATATCATTGATCCCACCAATGAATTGGATACCAGATGGGCACGGGGTTTGATACAGCGACCGTTATTGTTTTCTATTGCCGGGGGTAAATACTACCTTAGTAAACAGCCGCAGAATTATCTGGTGCAATTTGGTTATGATTCCATAAATACTTTTGGCAATGTGAAGGTGTTTCGTAACAAGTATGCTTTGCCACTTGGTTTTGCTTACGATAGTTATGTTACAGATGCTGAATTTAAGCGGCTCGGCAATGTGCAGAAAGATATCGGCCTTTTTAAATATTGCGTATTAGAAGATAAAGATGTGGCACTGCTGCCGGCAGACCATCATGCTAACGCGAACGATACAGTTACACAATTTACCTTCGATTTGATCGGTCAATTGGTAAGCCAGCGCAGGCAGGACACACTGCGGATCACCGGTTTTAAAGAAAGCCATATTGTTGGTGAAATAGCGCCTGCAACGCCTAAACTCTTATTCCTTTCCATTCCGTATGACGAAGGCTGGCATGCAACCATTAACGGGGCGCCTGCGCAGCTATACCGCATCAATTGTGGCTTGATGGGTATAAAAATTCCGTCCGGAAAGAGCACTGTGGATCTGAATTTTGAACCGCGCCTGATGAAGACAGGGGGCATGATAAGTATGGCTGTATTGGTGCTATTGGTGGGCATAGGTGTTTTGTCATTGATCAGAAAAGGTAAATCGGAAGCATAAGGTATGAAGAAGGTATTAGTGACGGGCGGGTCGGGTTTTATTGGCAGGAACATAAAGGAGTCCTGGCTTACCGAAAAATACCACATTGTGTCACCAACCCGTGCAGAACTTGATTGCAGTGACGATGAAAGTGTACGGGCCTATTTTCAAAAATACAGTTTTGATGTTGTGATTCACAGTGCCGCAAAACCCGGGCACCGGAATGCAGTTGATGCTACAAACATTCTGATGACGAACTTAAGAATGATGTTCAATCTGCTGAAATACCATGATAGATGGGGTAAATTGCTGAACATAGGCAGTGGCGCAATTTACGACATGCGACACTATCAGCCTAAGATGCCGGAATCTTACTATGGAACTCATATACCGGTTGATGAACATGGTTATAATAAGTATATTTTCGGTCAGGTAATAAAGGGTACGCAGCACGTATACGACCTTCGGATATTTGGTATTTTTGGCAAGTATGAAGATTATGCTATTCGGTTCATTTCCAACGCAATATGTAAGGCCATTTACGATCTCCCTATCACACTGCGCCAGAGCAGGAAATTCGATTATCTATACATTGACGATCTGATGCCGATACTCGCACATTTTATTGAACGCGACCCGATAGAAAAAGCATTCAATATCACTCCTGATACTTCCGTAGCGTTATTGGACATTGCTAAAACGGTTGTTGCAGTGTCGGGTAAAGATATACCGATACGGGTGGCGCAAGATGGACTTGGGTCGGAATACAGTGGGAGCAATGCATTGCTTCGTTCCGAGTTTCCGGATGTACGGTTTACACCGATAGACAACGCAATAGCGCAGCTTTATAGCTGGTATCTGACAAATAAAGCATTGATCAACAAAGACCTTTTATTGGTTGATAAATAGTAAGCCGTTATGAAAACCCATGTGATCTTTGATCTGGACGGTACGTTGATTGACTCAAAGGCAGAAATTTTGGCAACCTACCTGAAGGTGTTTGAGGTGATTAAGCCGGAGAACCCTCCCGATGTTAAGCGACTCAACTATGGCTCGACCATAAATGATCTGTTGGGAACAGTTTATAAGACAGACCCCGATAAAATTCCGGAGGCGAAAAAAATGTTTGCTTCGATCTATGATAATTCAGATTATACCGATACAACCATATATGAAGGCGTCACAGAAACGTTACGTCTGCTCAAGAATTCCGGAGCGACATTGCATATAGCAACCAACAAGCGGTGGTTGCCAACTAAACGGATATTGGAAATAAAGGGGATTTCTGATTTTTTTGACCAGATAATGGCCAATGAAATGCAACCGGGTATCACCCCCACAAAAAAGGAGATGATAGCTATGATCAAAGAAAATGCAGGGTTTGAAAAGGGGTTTATGGTAGGAGATAGCATGACTGATATAATTGCAGGCAACGATGAAAAATTGGTGACAATTGCCGTAACATACGGCTATGAAAATGAAAAAGTTTTACTAACTGCAAACCCCAGATTTATTATTGACCGTTTTGAAAGAATATGTACATTTGTAGGTATCGAAAATTGAAGATAGATCATATCGTAATGGTTTGATTTATTTCGATTTGGAAGTAGTTTCGGGCCTGTGACAATAATATTCAAATTTGATTGATGCACTATGATAAAGGTGTCAGACTATATAGCGAAAAGGCTTAAAGAACATGGGGTTGAATATGTGTTCCTTATTACGGGTGGTGGGGCTATGCATTTAAACGATTCCCTTGGCCGTGAGCTTAAAGTAATTTGTAACCATCATGAACAAGCCTGTGCTATAGCCGCAGAAGGATATGCGCGAACCGCTAACAAATTGGCAGTAGTGAATGTTACTACAGGTCCCGGTGGTCTGAATGCACTGAATGGGGTGATGGGCCAATGGACAGATTCTGTACCGGTTTTATATATATCGGGTCAGGTGAAATTTGAGACAACTATTCATTCCTGTCCGGAAGTAAAAGGGTTACGGCAGTTGGGCGATCAGGAAGTGGATATCATCAGTATTGTAAAGCCGATCACCAAAATGGCTATAATGGTCACTGAACCCGAAGAGATCAGGTATTATTTGGAAAAAGCGTTGTATGAAGCTACTGAAGGACGTCCGGGGCCGGTTTGGATCGATGTGCCGATGAATGTACAAGGAGCTTTAATAGACGAAAATAAATTGGTTGGGTTTGAACCACCAAGTGTTTCGGTTCATCCCAATGTTGATCAAGGTATTATTAACGGAATAGTTGAAAAAATAAGGAATGCCGAACGTCCTGTTATCCTTGCCGGGCATGGCATAAGAATAGCGGGTGGTGTGGATGCATTACAGGACTTTTTAGCGGTTTGCAACATACCTGTTGTTACAACATTCAACGGAATTGACCTACTGGTAGAGGATCATAAAAATTATATAGGCAGGTTTGGAACATTGGGTAACAGAGCCGGTAATTTTTGCGTTCAGAATGCCGATGTTCTGATAACGATCGGTACACGGAACAATATCAGACAAGTAAGTTATAATTGGGAATTCTTTGCACGAGAGGCATACAAGATCATAGTAGATATTGATGAAGCAGAACTGCTTAAACCTACGGTGAAACCGGACATGCCGGTGTGCGCTGATGCTAAATGGTTCATTAATGCAATCAAAGAGCGGGTCGGGGATTCTTTCGTATCAGTGCATGGCGAATGGCTGGAATGGTGCATGGTGAGAAAAGAAAAATATCCAACTGTATTGCCACAGTACGAGCATTCAAAAGATGGCATTCATCCTTACTATTTTATGCAGGTGTTAGGGAATGTGATACCCAATGATTATGTATGTGTGACCGCTGACGGAACGGCTTGTGTTGGCCCTTTTCAGGCGATGCCTGTAAAAAATAAATTCAGGATATTTTGGAATAGTGGTTGTGCATCCATGGGTTATGAACTTCCCGCTGCTGTTGGTGCCTGTGTGGCCCGGGGTTTCAAAGATGTTGTTTGCTTGGCAGGCGATGGAAGTATCCAATTGAATATTCAGGAGCTACAGACAGTGATACACCATCAAATGCCGGTTAAGATATTTTACCTGAATAACAATGGGTATATTTCTATAAAACAAACACAGGACGGCTACTTTAACGGGCATAGGGTGGGGTGCGATCCGCAATCGGGTGTCAGTTTCCCGGACATTATCAAACTGGGTGAAGCATATGGGTTTAAGACCAGTAGAATTAGTTCGCACGACAACCTGAAAGAAAATATTGAAGGTGTGCTCAAAGAGCAGAGGCCTATCATTTGTGAAGTGATGCTTACCGAAGATTATAAGTTCATGCCGAGGGTGTCATCTAAGAAAATGGATGACGGTCGAATGATCTCTGCTCCGCTTGAAGATCTCGCTCCATTTCTCGAAAGAGAAGAATTTCGTTCAAATTTATTTATCAAGGAATATATATAACCAAATGTTTTTTTTAATTTTATAACTGTTATAAAAATAAAACGATGAATTTACTTGAAAGGAAGATGGTCGATCAACTTAAAGACCTGAAAGAAAATCATTTTGCTATAGGAATTAAAGCCGAATTTGAAGCTGAGGGTACCCGACTTGAAGAAGCAATGCGGCTTAAGGAGGTGATCACAAAAGCAGGGCTTGATCTTTCAATAAAGATCGGCGGATGCGAAGCACTAAAGGACATGTATGACTCACGTTCCATTGGTGTTACGCGCATCATTGGCCCTATGATAGAAACGCCCTATGCACTGAAGAAATTTTTGTCGTGCGCTAACGCTGCATATCCCGCAGATGAAAGGAAAGACGTTGATTTCCTGATCAATGTAGAGACGATCTCAACGGTTCGTAACTTCGATGAGATGTTGCAGTTGGCAAGTATTCATGAATTGAAAGGAATCGTAATTGGCAGGGTGGATATGACGGGTTCAATGGGACTCACCCGCGAGGACATTAATTCTGAGCAAGTGCGAAAAATATGTGAAGAAATACTGATCAAAGCTAAGAAGTTCGATCCTGATATGGAATGTGTTATAGGTGGTGGTGTTTCGGCAGATTCTTTACCATTCTTTGATCTGTTACCAAAAGGTCATTTAGATAAATTTGAAACCAGAAAAGTGTTATTTGACGCCCGTAATGCAACATTGGCCAACGGTGGCGATAAAGGAATTCTGAAAGCGGTTGGATTTGAATTAATGTGGTTGAAAAATAAGCGCGATTTTTATGGCATGATCTATAAGGAAGACGAAAAACGTATTGACATGCTTCAGCTTCGCTACGACAAGTTAATAGCTCAGGCTGGCGGAAAATATGAATAAGACAGCGTTAATAACCGGGGCCAGCAGAGGGATCGGCAAGGCGTGTGCAATAAAATTTGCTAATGAAGGGTATCATTTGTTGACCCCTACACGAACCGAATTGGATTTAATTGACCGCAATAGTATTGAAACATATGTTGCTGGTTTAGCTCAGCCCGTGCAAGTGCTCATTAACAATGCAGGGATAAATCCTTTGGGAACAATTGGTAATATCAATTATAGTGATGCTGACAATCTGATGAACATAAATTTTTGGGCACCAGTTATCTTAACTGAAATGTTATCTGCTGGTATGAAAGATGAGCGGTACGGCAGAATCGTGAATATCAGTTCAATTTGGAGTGGTGTAACAAAAGCGGGTAGGTCAATGTACGGCGCTAGTAAGGCAGCTATCAATGCATTTACAAAAACATCTGCCGTGGAATTGGCTCCCTACAATATTTTGGTGAACGCTGTAGCGCCTGGGTATGTGAATACTGAATTGACGAAGACGAATAACACTCCCGAACAAATAGAACAGATCAAATCACATTTGCCCGTCGGGCGTTTGGCCGAGCCGGCCGAGATCGCTGAACTCATTTTCTTTTTGGCTTCTGAAAAAAATACTTTTGTTACCGGTCAAACCATTTTTGCAGACGGAGGTTATAGCTTATTATGAGTGAAATAAAACATATAGCATCGAGTATTCATGACTATACGATTCATTTTGAGGATGA
>Ga0164296_1003415_pt1 | contig 14993 bp, 3 predicted proteins | sample GEODES057metaG_FD_113533 | JGI IMG/M metagenome (GOLD analysis project Ga0164296, IMG submission 113533) | Dystrophic lake water microbial communities from Trout Bog Lake, Wisconsin, USA - GEODES057 metaG | ecosystem: Environmental > Aquatic > Freshwater > Lake | place: USA: Trout Bog Lake... | reverse complement strand
TTCAGAGATAAATACTATCAGAGGATGATATAAAATGGCAGAATTTAAATTAGGTAGAATTAAGTTTGTTTACCAAGGTGCTTGGACTCCAGGTACATCATACGTAGTAGACGACGTTGTAACAGTCGGCGGCAAAACTTACATTTGTATTATAACAAATACAAGTTCAAGTTTATTTTCAACAGACTTGAATAATATTACTCCTTATTGGACGTTAATAGCAGATGGTCAAACATGGCGAGGAACATGGGCTAATTCTACTCTATATAACTTGGGTGATTTATCACAATATGGTGGAACTGTATATCAATGTACTACATCACACACTAGCTCAAATTCTACATTAACAATAACTGCCACAGGGTTGACTACAAACGGTTCCGGAACGGCTACACTCACTTACGCTACTCAGAGTGGGGGTGCTCCATTTGTTGTAGGCCAAACAATTACACTAACAGGATTTACCCCTACTTCGACAACTGGGACAGTTAATACTGTGGCCGGAACATATACAATATTAACTTGTACTAATAACCAATTGACATTTGCGTTAACTGGTACATATACTGCAACTGCTCCTTTTGGTACTGTTTCTGGAGTTAGTGGGTTAGAAAGTGAAATAAATTATTGGACACCTTTTGCTAGTAATTTAAATTGGATAGCAGGCGGATGGCAAACAAGTACAAGGTATAAAGTAGATGATTTCATTTACTACGGCGGAATTACTTATGTTTGTAATACCGCTCACGTATCTGCTAGTACAACAACATTAGGGTTGGAAGCTAACTCAGGACTTTGGTCAACATTTAATGCAGGCTTAAATTATTTAGGTTCATGGAGTGGCAGCTCAGTACGTTATAAATTAAATGATATTGTTAGATTTGGAGCCGATTTATGGATTTGTACGACTCCTCATACATCAACCGGTACATCAATTAATGCAAGTAATTTTACTATTTTTGTAAATGGATTTGAATTTGTAAATTCTTACAATTCAGGAACAGCTTACATTGTTGGAGACGTAGTAACATACGGAGGCTATACTTATACTTGTATTCAAAATGGTACAAATCAAACCCCAAGTACTGCGACTAGCTACTGGCAAGTATTTACATCAGGTATTACTTTTGTAGGTTCTTGGAATTCATCTACAGCATATAAGATTGGCCAAGCGGTTACACTTGGTGGTTATAGTTATATTGCTGTAGCCGACAATACAAGTTCACAACCTCCAAGTTCTAATTGGACACAATTAAATTCAGGTATTCGATGGAATGCCGCGCCTCAAACCGTATATTCAGCAGTTGCTGGCACAAATTTAGTAAGTGCTAATGGAAATAATGCGGCAACATTTGATATAACTACAACCGGAACAGCTTATACTGTGGTCGTTCATAGTGGATCTGGCGGAAGCGGATATGCTGTAAATGATACCTTGACAATTTTAGGTACTTCGTTAGGCGGGACTGTTGCTAATAATCTAATTGTTAAAGTAGCAACAATTAGTGGAAGTGCTATAGCAACAGTTACCGTTGTATCAGGATATGCGTCAACATGGCAAGCTGGTATAGTATATGTTGCAGGAGATGCTGTATACTATGGTAATAGTAGTTTTATTTGTATCAATGCTCATATTGGAGCAAGCGGTAATAATCCAATCGCAGACACAACTGCTACATATTGGAATCTTCTAGCATCTGGTGCCGACAGTGGTGTATTGACAACTACTGGAGACATGGTATATTATGGAGCAACAGGTCCTACTCGTTTACCAGTTGGTACAGACGGACAAGTATTACGTGTTAATGGAAATGTTCCTGCGTGGTCTTATTACGGATTGTTAACCAATGTTGTATATGTTGCAACTAATGGTACAGATTCAAGCGGTAATGGTCAAGGTTTAACAATAGATAAACCATGGGCATCTGTTCAATACGCATGTAAACAAATCGAAGATGGTTATTTAAATACCAACGCTGGATTATTATTAAAAATTAATAAACAGTTTATGATGAAAGAAGTTCAAAATTATATTTTGACTAACTACTCTTTTAACGTAACTGGCACTAGCGGATCAGGAAATACATTTATTGTAGGCGGATCTAGTACAAGTAGTCAAACAACTACATCTAATATGTATTCTGGTATGCCAATTGTATTCTCAGGAGCCACTGGAGGAGTAACACCAGGCACAATTTACTATGTAAACACAATTCCTAGTACTACAACTTTTACAATTAGCACAACTTACAAGAGTGGTTCAACTTTAGGTATTACTGCTAGCAGTAGCGTAGCATCTATTGCAACTTTTAGTTACACTCAAAGTAAAGCAGAGCGTGATGCTGGCACATTAATTGACTGTGTAATTTTTGATTTAACACACGGTGGAAATTTATATATAGAAACAGCTACACAAACTTTTTTCTCAACACTAACAAGTTACATTTCTAATAATGCAACTTATGAGATGACAGTGTGGATCGCAAGTTTAACTTATCTAAGTAATACGTTATTTGCTAAAGTTTTATCTAACACAGCACCTACTATTGTATATCAAACATTACAAGGTATTCCAGCGGCACAACAAGCTACACAAAATACAACAGAAGTCCTTACTACCAATGTTGAAACTAATGCTGTGACTACCGCACAATCATTATTAAATATTTTAGTTAATGCTCTAAGCGCAGGAACTTACGCAAATATTCCTCAAATACAAAGACCAAAAACTACAATCTATTTAAAAACTGGTACCTATAACGAATATGGTCCAATTCTTATTCCACAAGATACTGCTCTTATTGGAGATGAATTACGTAGTACAATCGTTCAGGTGGCCACTGCTAATTCATATCTAGCTAACGATAAGACTAGAATGATGACAGCAATGCAACGTATTCAAAATACTTTACCAGCTATTATCAATAATATACCGATTACAGTAGCATCTAACCTAAGTCCTTCTTATACTCAAAAGTATATAAACAATACTTCACCTACTTATTCAACTGCTACTCAGAGTATCATTAATAATAATACAACATTACAAAATATTTTAACTAATGGTTTTAATTATAGTTCAGTCTTTGGTTCTCCAAATACAACAGTAACACCTGGTATGACATTGTCCACTACCCAATACGGTACATTAACTGTAGCAACAGGTGGAGCATTTACATTTGGAACTCCACTTACTTCTGGTATACTATACACAGGACAAGTTGTTACAGTAACTGGAACATTTGCTTCTGGTAACGGCGCAACATGGACTGGGTATACAACTGGAAATAATTATTTAATTTCAGCAACAAACGGATCAAGTACATTCACTTTAACAACCATGTTAGGTGCTGCAATTACTACATCTGCTGGTACTATTACAGGATTATCATTTACACAAAATTTATCAGTTCCAAATACTGGTACATTCTCTCTAAGTACTCCAACAGGTTTTGGATCTTCATTAATCAACACAGCATACGCATGTACTGGTAATGCTACTGGTGCTACTACAGGATATCCAGCAGGCGTAACAGCTATAGCAAATAATATTAGTTTTATTCAGACTGAAATAGCGGCATACATGTATGCTAATTATAATTCAGTTTGGGCCGCAATGGGTGCAACATATCAAGCACAAACATTGCGAGATCTATCAGCAATGCTAGCATCAGTAGAATATGATATGACTTATGGAGGAAATAGTCAAAGTCAAATTTCTGGACTAGCATATTACAGCTTAGGAACTTCTTCAATTATTAGCGCATATCAAGCCGCTACTAATGCTATGTTAGTACGAGTTCAGACAATAATTCCTTATATTGTGCAAGGATTAACAGCCGGCTGGACAAAAACAACTGGTAATACTGCCACACAAAATACTAGCTCAACTGGTTCAGCAAATGCTGGAGCATTTGCCGCTCAGTGTGTTGGTACTGTAATTACAGTCTTTTCAAGTGGCACCGATGCTAATACAAATAGTCAAAGCGAAGGCTCAATAACTGGAAGTACAATTACGCTTCCGTATTACGGTTGGGCGACACAAGCACAACAAACTGCATTTTTAGCGATACAAAATCAAAAATCGTATATTCAACAACAAATTCAAAATTTTGTTGCTGTGAATTATGCTAACGTAGTTCCAAATCTTTCTTTAACATACCGAGATGCTGGAACTATAACAGACGCTCTAAGTTATGATATGGTGTTGGGTACAAATTTCTTTACTGTAGTTGCTGGTCGTGCCTTTTATAGATACGTAACTAGTGCGCAGACGCTAGTAGGCGGAGCTGAATTAAAAGCCACTCAAGATTCAATTAATTATATTGCCTATCTGACAGCAAGTGTTTCGACTAACTCATCGGCTTTACCAGCTGTAACTGGAGATCTAGGAAATATTAGTGCTGTAAATCTTGTAGTTAATAATACATCGATTATTCAAAATATGTTTGCTAATGGATTAGTAATTGCTAGTTCAAACAATACTAATTATACATCAACAAACGGAATTCTTGGTACATTACAAGAACCAAGTTTTAATTTATCACCAGTTACTGGTTATAATACCTATTATCTAGTAAGTTACGGAAATGCTGTAAATCAGCTTGCTCAGAACTATCAATTTATTAGAGATGAAATCATAGGCTACCTAATAACTACGATTTCTGCTACAACATGGGCGGGTTATGGGCCAGCTTATCAAGCTGAAACAGTTCGAGATTTGTATAGTATCCTTGATGCTCTACAATACGATTTAACTTATGGTTGTAATAATCAATCATTAATCGTTGGAAGTTCATATTTTAGTTTAAACACTCCGCTAATAACAAGTGCTTACTCTGCTGGCGTAACAGCTACGTTAAACAGATTAAATACAATTCTTCCTTACATACTTAATCCAAGCGGTAACGGAACGTTATCAGCAGGTCCAGGAGCAAACACAACAACAAGCCAAATAACTACTGGATCTTCAGGATCTGCAGCGTCTGTGGCATTTGCACAAGCTCGTATTGCTGATATACAATATTGGTTAGCTAATACTGGCCCAAACACAACTACTGGAACAACTACTGGAACAATTAGTGGTACAACATTAACATTAACAAGTGGAACTGGATTTGCCATAGGACAATGTATTACTGGTGCAACGTTAACAACTACTATTACTGGTACTAACAGTAATGGTAACGTAACAATTAGTTCAACTACTGGTCTAGCAAGTGGTATGGCTATTACATTTAGTACTCCATACAACTATAGTAATCAGTTTGCGTTTGGAGGATTAACACAAACAACATATACCATCAATACTGTTGGATCTGGTGTAATTACATTGTATACTTACGGTACAACGATTGCTCCGTCTTTAACAACAGCTACCGGATTAATGACTGCGGTAGCTGGTATTGCTCCTGGTACTTATATTACAGCAGGAAGTGGTACAAGTTGGACTGTAAGCGTAAGTCAAACAGTAGCTGCCACGACAGCAATTACAGGAACATTTGCAATTACACCGTTGATATCAGGTGCTAGTACATTTGCTACTCAAGCTAACTTAGCATCATTTAATGCTATTCAAGCTCGCGCAACAGAAATTGCCAATGATGCAACCACATGGGTAACTAAATTTTATCAAAACGAAAGTCCAAGTTTAACTCTAACTACTCGTGATGCCGGTTATGTTGTTACAGCATTAAGTTATGATGTGTTGTTTAACAGCAATTTTTATAGTATTATTACTGGACGTTCTTACAACAGACTAATTCCATTATCAGCAGCATTACAAACCACTTTAGCCGATTCTACATATGGTTCTATTGGTTTTATTGGAGAAAGAGTAAAATTATTAGCTGCCAACGGTTCTGTTGTACAAACACAAGCAGTTATAGATGAATTAACTGCTCAAATTGCCGGACAACCTACAAACAATGTAGTATTTAATGGTTCAATTAACGGTACACAACTAACAGTTAACAGTATTACTAGTGGCGTATTAACAACTAATATGACATTAAGCGGAATTGGCGTTAACTATGGAACTCAATTAATCTCAGGTGCTACAACTTCTATTACTGGTGCTTATATTTCTAGCACATCGGGCGTATTTTCGTTAGCATCGGCATTATCTACTGCTTTAGTAGTAGGTCAGACAGTGACTATTAGTGGATCATTCTCTGCTGGTAGTATTTCATCTCCTTCTTACGTATCTGGAACAACATATTATGTTATTGGAAATCCAACAACTACTGCATTCCAGTTGTCTGCAACACAAGGAGGCAATCCTATTACCACTACAACTGGAGGGTCAAGCGGTAGTCCAATTACTGGAATTACTATCATAGCTAGCCCGACAACCTGGTTATTAAACTATAGTCAGTCGGTTAGCTCTACAACTACTTCAATTAGCGCGGTATCTCCGACTGTAAATTATATAACTATGGGTACAACAGCTGGAATGGTACCAGGATTACAAATTACTATTAGCGGAACTTCTATTAGTAATTTATCAGCTGGCGTATACTACATTAAACAAGTATTAAGTGCCACACAACTGACAATTTCTTCTTCATATAACGGATCAGTTTTTTCAATTACACCAAACAATACATTAACTGGAGTTGTTTGTACTGGAATCAACGGAACATTTACATGTAATGCAACTAGTAGTACTATGGTTGTTGGTCAGTCGATAGTAGTAAGCGGTACACTTAGCGGCATTACAATGAGTACTAGTACCGGAACATATAGTAGCTTATCAACAGTATACTATATCATTGCTACAAATGGCACAACATCATTTACATTATCAACTGCAGCAAATGGTCAAGCGATTGTAACTACCGCTGGTACACCAACTGGTGTAACATTTACCAATGGTTCGATTGGTTCAATGACTGCTATAGTTTATGGTATATATAATGGTTTAAGCACAACTACTTCATTAATAGCATCTGGTACAACTATTCCAGTAACTGCTGTAACTACTAGTACTAATTTAATTACTGTAAACAGTAACGCAGGAATTTATCCTAATATGCCTGTGGTATTTAATAATCTTCCAAGTAATATTACAACAACTGCGGTTTCTACAACAACTAGTACCAATGTAATTACACTGGCAAGTTCTGTATCTAGTTTAGGTATACTAGCTGGCCAAAAAGTTTATTTTACTGGACTAATGTTAGGAACTATTGTAGTCAATCAATATTATTATGTAGTTAATCCAACCGGTAGTACTATTCAAATTAGTAATACATTAGGTGGAACTGCAGTTGCTTTAACAAGTAGTCCAGTATTAAGCACTGTAGCAATTACAGGAACAGCAGGCCAATTTTCATGCGCCAGTTATGCTCCTGGTCTAGTAGTAGGTCAAGCAATTACAATTAATGGAACACTATCGGCTGGTACTATTAATGGTAGTTCAACTGTAACAGCTACAACGTTCTATGTTATTGCTAGTAGCGGATCAACAAACACAACAAGTTTTACATTATCAGCAACATTGGGCGGAGTGGCGATTACCACTACAGCAAGTGGCGGAACAATTACAGGCACAACATTTGGCGTTAACGCACAGATGAGTGTTGTTATTAATGCTGCCGGCGGGTTAGTTAACGGCAATACATACTGGGTCAATTCTGTAACTGCTGGAACATATCCAGCATCTGGAACAACAATTACTGTTACAAACAGTTATAAGAGCGGTACAGCTTTAACTATAACTAATAGCCTAACTGGTTTAACAGCTAACGCTGTATTTGGAATACAAAATATTCAAAATATGCCAAGCAAAATCGTAAATGGCACAGTATCTCCAGGTTTTAATCAAACGGCAAATTATAGCGCAACTGGATATAACAATTCGTTAACTACTATTACTGGAGCAGAATTGTTACGTCTTAATTTTTCATTGTTAATTGCTGATGCTATACAATATGTACAAAATGTATATGGCGCAACTGTAACATCGACATCTAGTGCTGGATTATTTACAACTAGCACTCCACACCAGTTATTAGTAGGCGATCCTGTACAATTTGGATTAACCGGAACGCTATTTGATCAAGTTAATCTTGGAAATATATATTGGGTATTAACAACCCCATCTAGCACAACATTTACAGTAAGTAATACCCAACCAGGTACTGGAACTCAAAGTACTTATGGATTGATTGGAATAACTGGATCTATGAGTGTTAACTATTATATTGTTAACAGCAGAGCTAGTAAAGACATAGGAAATTTAATCAACGGATTGATCTATGATTTAGGTAAAACTGGAAATTATAAATCAACAAGATTTATGCAATTATACCTATCACAGGTTACCGGATCGACTGCAATAAATCTATTCCAAATACAAAACGGAACAGGTATTAGAAATATGACCTGTAATGGCTTAACTGGTAGTTTAACAATACCTAACAGTTATGGTACCAAACGACCAACAGCTGGTGCTTACGTTTCTTTTGACCCAGGATTTGGTGCGAACGACTCAAGCGCATGGATTTATCAACGCTCTCCATATACACAAAATATTACTAACTTTGGTAATGGTTGTATAGGTATGAAAATTGATGCATCCCTTCATAATGGCGGGTCTAAATCAATGGTGTCTAACGACTTTACACAAGTATTAAGCGACGGTATTGGCATTTATTGTACTGGACACGGCGCAATTACTGAAGCAGTTAGCGTATTCTGTTACTATGGTTACGCAGGTTATTTGTCAGAATTTGGCGGACGCATTCGTGCTACTAACGGTAATAGCTCTTATGGTACATACGGTGTTATTGCTGAAGGAATAGATAGTTACGAAACGCCGATATATGCTACATTAAACAATCGTGCAAATCCTACTTATGTTACTAATACAGTTACTGATGCCGCTAATCAAATTTACAGATTAGAATATGAAAACGCAGGTAATGCTTATACAAATGCAACACCTTCAATTAGCGGAGCAGGTTATAATGTTGTAGTAATCCAAGACGAATTCAGAGATTCGTCTGTATTTGAAACACGATTGGTCGATTTAAATAACGGCCAGGGTGTTGGAGGTAGTAACTATCTAACAATTAGCAATACTGCTCAATCAGGCGCTTTAGGATCAATAACTATCGCTAACTCTGATACAAATTTAAGTTCAGCTTATGTTGGAATGAGAGTTCAGATTACTGCTGGTACTGGAGTTGGACAATATGCGAATATTGTTTCTTACAGCAGCAGTACTAAAATTGCAAACGTTTATCGTTCAAATTTTGTTCCTCTAACTATCACAAATAGTTCAACGACTGTGTTCACAGTATCGACCAATACAAATACATTGTATGCTAGTCAGCCAATTTATTTGTTTACTACAATAGCAGGATTGACTTTGTCTACTGTGTATTATGTTGTTGGTGCAAGTTTAAGCAATAATGGAACAACATTCTCAGTTGCAACTTCTGCCACAAACGCAGCCTCAAATACAATACAATCATTAACAGCAACAAGCTCGACTCCGGCTACGATGGCACAATCGACTATTGTTGGAACTGTTTTAACAATTAGCGGCACCATTACTAACACAATTTATATTGGTATGTTATTAAGTGGCGGAACAGTTGCTTCTAATACATATATTGTATCAGGAAGTGGTACAAGTTGGACTGTAAGTGTTTCACAAAATATGTCTAGTGCCACACTAACTGGAACTATTAGCGTTCCATTATACGAAGCAGGTTGGGATCATGTTATACCGGGTGTAACTATTCAAAATACACTTGATGCTACATCAACTTATATTATTGAGCCAGCAATATCTTATACAAGTCCAGGACTTTATGGTACTTCGAGTTCTTTAGTAGGTACCGCAACATGGAGTGGTTTATGTTACGGATCTGGGAATTTCGTTGCTGTTGCTGCAGGAAGTACAACAACATCTTATAGTACTAATGGTAAAACATGGAGTGCTGGAGGTGTTCTACCATCAAGTACAACATGGAATAATGTTGCATACGGAGGTGGCCAAGGAGCTACAGCAACAGCAATTATTGGCGGACTTGGAGGTTCAGGTGCTAGTTTAACAGCAAATTTAGGATCAGGAACTACAGCAGGTCAAATTTTAACTATTACTGTAGTTAATGGTGGATATAATTATACTTCGTCTCCTACTATAGTTATAACTGATTCTCTTGGAACTGGAGCAACTGCTGTTGCACAAGTATTAAATGGTACAATTCAATCAGTGACTATGAGTGTAACAGGTAGTGGCTACACAAATCCAACTGTTACGGTACTTACAAATGAAATATCAAGTATTACCTCAAATGCATGGGGATCAAATTATTTTGCAAGCCCAACAGTTACAATTAGTCCTCCAGTGACAGCAACTGCATGGGGTAGTTTGGGATCTGCCACAGCAAATTCATACTATTACTATGTAGATACTAGTATATCTCCTAATGTTAGAAACTATTATCAGGCTGGAGCAACTGGCACGTTTACATCAACAGCTCCTACATTTACTAATAGCTTGTATGGTAAATCTGGCTATGGTGCTACTGGTGTTGGATCGAGCGCAACTTATGGAGTACAATTAACTTATGTTGGTACACTGGCAGTTGCCACAGCTAACTTAACTAATAACGGTGTAAGTAGTTTTACGTTAACCCAAACAGGTTACGGATATACTAGTGTACCAACTATTACTGTGACAGATCCTAATGCGGGCTTTGTAGCTATTTCTAGTGCAAGTACAGCTAATGCTTACAATCTGCCTTCTACACTATCTAGTGCGTGGACTGCTAACACTAATGTATTACCAACAAGTACATTAACATCTTTAGCTTATGGTAACAATTATTTTATAGCAGTTGGCGGTAGCGGTTCGGCAGCGGCAGCATCGTTAAGCGGTGCTCCATCGGGCGCATGGATTAATCAGTCAACTAATATCTTAACAAATAGTTCTGGTTATACAGCTATAGCATATGGAGCAGGTTTATTCCTTGCTATTGGTGGAACAGTAAGTGCGTACATGAAATCAGACCCAACATCGTGGACCAGTGCAGGTACATTAACAAACAAAACATGGACCGGGTTGGCATATGGTAATGGACGTTTTGTAGCATTAGCTAGTGACGGTACCATACAGTACAACTTTATGACATGGGGACCAACTAGTAACGGTGCCGCAAGCACTCCAGCATGGACAACCATTAATAATAATCCATTGAATAAATCTGGTATTACAACATGGAAAAATATTAGATATAGTGAAGGACAGTTTTTTGCCATAGCAACTGGTACAGCGACATGTGCTACTAGCTGGGATGGTTTAAATTGGACAGTTTGGTCTACTTCTCCTAATGCAATGCCAAGTTCAAGTGCATGGACTGGATTAGCTTTTGGCAATCCGCAAAACGCAACATTAGGAGCAGTTCCAACTTGGGTAAGTGTATCAAATACTAGTGGATCTATAGCATCTTACATACAGACAGGAGCAACACCTCTTGGACGTACTAAGGTTGTAACTCAGCAGATTTCAGAAATACGTATGATTGAACCAGGAAGTGGTTTCCCACGTGGAAACATAACTGCAACAACATATTATGCTGGAACTAGTGTAACAATAAGCTCAAGCGCAACAACTACTATTACCCTCTCATCCAACGCAACATTAGTACAAAATCAGCCAATAGTATTCAGTACAAGTTTTGGAAATGTAACAGCCGGAACAACATATTATGTATATGCAACTACAGCGGCATCGACTTCCTTACAAATATCTACCACACTAAATGGATCATTATTTACGGTAGGTTCAGGTGGAACTGGAACAGCTACAGTATCATCTTTAAGTTTAATTACTGCTGATAGTACAACTAACTTAGTAGCTAACCAGCCAATATTGTTTAATGGAACAAGTCAAGGCGGCATAACTACTGGGCAATATTATTATATTGTGACTAATAGTATTACATCGACACAATTCCAAATATCATTAACAGCAGGTGGATCATCATTTACAGCAACAACTGCAGCAATTAGTAATATGACATATTTTGCTAGCCCAATTGTTACAATTACCGATCCAAACAGTGTTAATAAAGCACCAGTAACTCCTCGTATTGGAAATGGTGTAGTAGCTAATCCAAGTATCACTAATCGAGGTGTTGGAAATACAACTGCTACAACAAATTATTCAGGAGACGGTTATGCTGATTTGTATCAAACAGGGTCTTATATTAATGTAAGCGGGCTATACCAAATACCAAAAGCAGGTTGTAATGTCACATTTAGTGGTATATCAAATACTTGGTATAAATTAGTACAAGTTACAAATCAGCTAGGTATTGCTGGTAATTATAGTGCTACCTTCCAAATAAATCCTTCAATTACAACACTGTTAGCACAGCCTAATGGTACACAAATTACAACAAACTTATTGTATAGTAATACACGTATGACAGGGCACGATTTCTTGTATATTGGAACTGGAGGATTTACACCTACAAATTATCCAAATATTGACCCAACCAAAGCTGTTCAAGCTAATCAAACATTAGCTACAGGCGGCGGCCGCGTATTCTTTACAAGTACAGACCAAGATGGTAACTTTAACGTGGGTAACTTGTTTGGAGTTCAACAGTCAACTGGTACTGCTACATTAAATGCTAGCGCATTTAATTTATCAGGATTGAATAGTTTGACACTTGGTTCAGTGAGTGTAGGGATTGGATCAGCTACCATTACACAATTTAGTACAGATCCATACTTTACAGCTAATAGTGATAATGTAGTACCTACACAGAAAGCTATTAAAGCGTTTATTACGGCTCAAATTGGTGGTGGACAATCAACATTAAACGTAAATACCATAACTTCTGGACAAATTTATATTTCTGGAAATACGATAAGTAATACGAACAACGCACAAATTTACTTTTCAAGTAAAGTGAATTTCGTAGGCGGAATTGATGGAGCACCTGTTGCTCTAGCATTCTTTGGTCAAAAATAAAATTGGAGAAATAACACATGGCAACAGGACGTCAAGCAACAACACAATTAACAGCAGGCGCAATCGGTACACTGACTAACGTGTACATTGTACCAACAGGATTTTATGGAATATATAATATTTCATTTACTAATACTGCAGCAACCTCAGTACAAATTAGACTAGCTTTTTCTACTAGCTCAACTCAAGGTGGTATTGGCGCAAGCGAATACTATGAATATCAAACAAGTGTAGCACCGTATGGTGTTTTTGAACGTACTGGTTTATTAGCACTTGGCGGATCAGCTTCGGGATCTACACCTTATATATGGGTAGGAAGTAGCGGTACTGCTGTAAACGTTAATGTGTACGGCATCGAAACATCAACATCATAATTTGAGGTAATATAAAAAATGGCACGTTATAATTCCGTAATTCCTGTTAATTCGATAGCATCGGCTCCTGCTAGTCCCCTTATTCCACAACAAGGAGTGCTTAACGAATTCACTGCATCAGGATTTACAACACAACTTCCTAATCCTGTAAGTTATCCAGGTGTAAATTTGTTATTTTACAATGCTTCTGCTGGTACTGTAACTTTAAGTACAAGTTCAACTAGTAACAATAATATCCTTGGCGCAGGTGCTGGAGCAGTGACCTACGGACTTGGTGCCGGTAATTCTATAAGTTTAGTTTCAGACGGTGCAAGTTGGATTTCATTAAGTGCAGGCGGCGGCCCAGTGGCTGCTACAACATTATCAGCAAGTTCAACCGTAACTTTAAGCCCAACAGGTGCAGTAGTTACTATTAGTCCAACAGGTGCTGCAGGACAAGTGGTAATTTCTAGCCCAACAGCTAATAGTTCAGCTGGTACAATGGATAACGTTATTATTGGCGGTACTACACCTCAAGCAGGTAATTTTACTCAGCTAAAAACTCCTTCAACTGCAATTACAACAACAGCATGGACTACTGCTGGATACACAATCGCCGAATCTGCAAGAACACTTACAGATAGTACTAGTACGGGTACTGTTGCCGCTAACTATGTTAATGCTTTAAATGCTCCAACATTGGCCGCATCAAACGCAGGTGTTACATTTACTAATGCGGCAACTTTGTATGTTGCATCACCAGTAGCTGGAACAAACGTAACAATTACAAACAATTACGCTATTTTAAGTCCCGGTAACGTAAATTTTGGCGGTATTCAAGGAACACCAATTGGTAGTAATTCGCAATCAACTGGAGCATTTACAACTGTTTCAGCTAACAACGGTACAGATGCTAGTAGTACAACATCTGGCGGAACAGTTACTATTACAGGTGGTTTAGCTGTAAGCAAAACACTTTATGCAACCACATTGTACGCGGCAACACATGCTGGTAACGTAACAATGAACGGTACTGTAACATTTACGGGCACAGGCGGCATTCAAGTACAGGGCATAACTGAGACAGCGACAGATACCGCATTAAGTTCAAATACAATTACTGGCAGTTATCAAAGTGGTAACGTATTTTATGTTACCGGCAGTGCGTCAGGTAATATGACATTTAACTTCACCAATGTACCAACTGCAAGCGAATCTACAACAACGTTTAACGTTATGTTGCCCCAAGGCGGTACTGGGTATATTCCAACTACCGTAAACGTAAACGGCTCGGGAGTAACTATCAGATGGCAATATGGTGTTACGCCTACTCCTAGTAGTAGTAAAACTGATTTCTTTAATTTTACATTTTTGTATAGATCCGGTTCATTTACTTGTTACGCTTCGGCAGCATTGGGATTCTAATAAACTAAGGAAATTAATATGCCATTTATCAGTAGTATGCGTGGAACATTTGGTCCAGATTCGTTTGATCAATTAAACGGAATTAAAGGCGCTATAACAGGCGGTGATAGTATAACAACAGCTGGTGGATATAGAATCCATACATTCAATAGTCAAGCAAGTGGCAGGGGCAGCGGTACAACTGAAAACAACACATTTTATCCTGAACCGTTTGG
>Ga0164296_1003413_pt1 | contig 15003 bp, 15 predicted proteins | sample GEODES057metaG_FD_113533 | JGI IMG/M metagenome (GOLD analysis project Ga0164296, IMG submission 113533) | Dystrophic lake water microbial communities from Trout Bog Lake, Wisconsin, USA - GEODES057 metaG | ecosystem: Environmental > Aquatic > Freshwater > Lake | place: USA: Trout Bog Lake... | reverse complement strand
GGCATTCATGAGCCATCAATTGGGTAGTTTCTTGGGAGCTTTGGGAGGCGGCTTGATTTTCGACCATTGGGGTTCATACAACTTCGCCATCGAAATCGGTGTGACTGTTGGACTTATTGCAGGAATTTCACAATGCATTTCAGCACTCACTTGGCCCAAAACGCCAGACAAGTTTGCTCCGGCTTAAATCCAGACCAACGCTTAATGGCCTCAGTTCAATTGATCAAGACCTAACCAGTGCGAGCAGGGTTCCTGCATATTCAGAAGCCATGTCAGGACTCAGTTGACTCGCCTTATCTTGGTATTTCTTAATGGTTTCTAGCACAAGCCTGGGTTTTTGTGACAAACGATCAATGAACTTTTGACAATCCGCTTCAAAACTTTGTTGCTCAAACACTTTGCTCGCAATCCCTAAAGAGACCACTTGCGTCGAATCCACCTCCTCGGCTGAATAAATGAGATAGGACAGCGCCTTGGCTGGTATCTTTCCAAGTGCTGCGCACATGGCCATGGTGGGCGGAATATCGTGTTCGATTTCTGGAAAGGAAAACACTGCCGCATCACTCGCCAACGTGATGTCACAAGCCACCGCCACAGCGGCCCCAAAACCCACTGCATCGGCATGAACTTTGGCAATGACTGGAACGGGCACATCAGCCAGCGCTTTGTAGACATCTAACACAGCACCCATCATGTTGACACGAATCTCATAAGGCGTCATGCCCTCGCGAGACTCTCCTTTGCCGTCTCGCCCCTTGCAAAAAAAGTCGCCCCTACCCGACAAAATGACCAATTTATTGCTTCGGTCTGAGCCCTCAATGCGCAAAACATTAGCAAGTTCAAACATCATGCCCCGAGTCAGAGCATTGCCTTCCTCAGGTCGATTGAAATCGATATAGGAGGCGCCATTGAAGCGAGATATTTGAAATTTGAAATTTGACATTTTGAGCTTCTAAAAAATGATATTGATACATTGTCAATTGTAAAGTGATGCATTTAAAGTCTAAACATAAAACTACCAAAGCAAGCCACAGGACAGTTCATTTTGATTTTTTTACAAAGACAATTGAACAAAAAAAAGTCTCTGTAAAGACAGAGACTGTAAGGAGCAATGGAATGGTTTACTTTGGGGCTTTCAAAAATCTCCATACTTTGTGATCTACGTCAGCAATCAGCACTGTTGCTGGTAAGTTAGAGTCGCCTGTATCACGCATGTTGTACTTAAACACACCACTGAAGGTTTTGAGTTTTAGAAACTCATTTTTAATAATTTCACGAGCCTTTTTAGGATCAGTTTTACCGTCTATACCATTTCTTTTCATGATGTCTGCATAAAGCATGATGGCGTCATAGCCCATGGCCCAATTCGACATATTTGGTGGCACACCCAATGTTGGATCTGCTTTAGCCAAAATACGTTTAACAACACTAGAGTAAAGCACCGGATCACTGTAGCCTTCTGGTGACGCGTCGTTGGTAGAAAAGCCAATGACATGCCAATTGCGACCTAATTCACCAACCATATTGATAAAAGGACCCGCCCAAAGAATGGATGTATTGAGAACCGGTACCTTCACACCTTGTGTGTTCATGTCTTTTGCCAATAGCATCGCTTGAGGTGGAAACGCAGCGGAGAAAATTGCATCTGGATTTTCGCCTTTGATTTGAATCACAGCAGCTGATAAATCAGTGGCTTTGGAGGAAAACTCAACAGTATCCAAGACCTCTAAGCCATTTTGCTTGGCCAATGCTGCATATGCATCTGCGCTGGCTTTGCTGGAAGCTTCGCGAACATCAGCCACGATGACTACTTTTTTGACTTTTGGATACGCTTTCAAAAAGTCTTTTACGCCGTCTGGCATTAAAGTATCATCTGCAGGGTGCAAACGAATCGTCCACGGCTTGATCGTGATACCAGGTTTTGTCGCATTAACGCTTATAGCAGGCATATTGATCTGATTGGCAAGTGCACTCACGGTTTCCCACTGCGTTCCTGTAAGTGGACCAACCACTCCAAAATATCCCTCACCCTCAAATTTTCTAAAAAGTGTAACACTTTGAGCAGGGTCAGCTTGAGCGTCACCTACATCTAATTGCAGCATACTTCCGTTTACACCACCTTTTGCATTGATATCTTCAATAGCCAATTTCAAATGCATCTCTTGAATCTTTCCATAACCAGCAAATGGACCTGTGAGAGCCGTGATAGCGCCAAGTTTGATGGGCGGTTTTGATTGCGCAAATCCAATGCTCGTGCACACTGCAAAAACTGACGTTACCAGCAAAGTTTTAAGAAATATTCTCTTTGTTCTTCTCATGGTTGACTCCTTTAAAAATACAATCTTTAAAATTTAAATTTCATACCGAGTTAACACCCTCACCCAAATAGCTCTCAATGACATGTGGGTTTTGGACAATCTCTTGCGCTGAACCCCTTAGGATAAACTCCCCATGGGCCATCACAATGGCTCGATCCGCTAAAGCCAAAGCACGTTTGGCGTTTTGTTCGACCAAGACAATGGTCATACCATCATCCTTCATTTTCTGAATCACCTTGAAGACTTCACTTGTGTACTTCGGAGACAACCCCATCGAAGGCTCATCAAGCAGGAGTAACTTAGGCTGCACAATTAAGGTTCGAGCGATTGCCAACATTTGCTGCTCTCCACCCGAGAGAAGTCCCGCCAATTGATTGGATCGCTCTTTCAGACGAGGAAAAATATCAAAGACTTTGATTAAAGAATTTTCAAACGCTTGAGCTTCAATTTGGATATCCCAAGCCAGTTTTAAATGATCAATCACACTCAAACTCTGAAGGGTTCCCCTGCCCTCAGGAATGTGCAAAAGACCATTCCTGGTCAACTCATGAGTTGTAGCATGTCGAATGTCAAAATTTAAAAATTGAGCTTTACCCATCGAAATAGGTAACATTCCAGATAAAGCCCGCATCAAGCTTGACTTACCCGATCCGTTTGCGCCAATGATAGCAACCGTCTCCCCTTGTCGGATATCAAAGCTCAACCCACGCAAGGCTTTGATGGGACCATAACTGGCCTCGATTCCGTGAACGGAGAGCACAACGGGGCGATCTAGCGTCATGATAGATTGCCCTCACCTTCATCCACGCCCAGATAAGCACTCATGACCTCTGGGTGGCTCAGTACATCTTGGGCAGAACCTTCACAAATTTTTTGGCCAAAATCCATGGCGACAACTCGATCGGAGAGTGTGCGAATCAAGTTCATATCGTGTTCAATCAATACGATTGAATCAACTTTGGAGCGAATGATCTGGATATCTTCAATCAACTGTTTAGTTTCCGTTTCATTCATCCCAGCAGCTGGCTCATCGAGAAGTAAAATTTTGGGCACTCCAGCCAAGGCTCTGGCAATTTCCAAACGTCTTGCGTCACCATATGACAGAGAAGCAGCGCTTTGATTGGCTTTGTCTGCAAGTTTTAGCATCGACAAGCAATCCATGGATTGATCCAATTGCTCAAGATGTTGGGCCCGATTGAAAAAATATTGAATTGGATTTTCGAAATAATTTTTTCTAGCAACCATCACATTCTCTAAAACGCTCATTCGTTTGAATAGTCGAATATTTTGAAAAGTTCGACCCATACCCAAAAGAGCTATCTTGTGAATGGGGTGATGGGTAATTTCAGTTTCGTTAAAAGTTATCTTCCCAGAGCTTGCACGATAAAACCCTGTAATGGTGTTGAGCAAAGCCGTTTTCCCTGCGCCATTGGGGCCGATGATGCCAATCAAATCACCAGAAAAAACATCCAAATTGAAACTTTTGATTGCATGAATGCCACCAAAGTTTTTTGCCAAGTTTTCAATGGCAAGCAGTTTTTGTTTCTTTGAATCATTCATGAGGAAATGACCCCTTGTCTTTTAGTGTGGGTAGCCTAAAGCGCAAAATACCATTAGGTCTAACCAACAAAATCAACAAAATCGATAATCCAAAGATACTTGGTCTCCATTCAGCCAGTATTCGAAAGTACTCTGGGAGCAAAGTCATGATCAATGCCCCCAACACTGGACCCCACATGTTATTGACTCCGCCTAAAACCACATAGAGGACCACATAGATGGATAACAAAACATCAAAGTTTTCAGGGCGAACGAAATTCATGTAATGACCATAAAGCGCACCAGCAATGCCAGCAATGAATGCTCCAACAGCAAAGGTCAATAATTTGGTTGCGACCACATCAATACCCAATGATGCTGCAACCAACTCGTCTTCACGCACGGTATCACAAACACGCTGAAGTGACCCTCGTGAAAACCAATATAACAAAACACCAAAAATAAAAACCGCTATTAAAACAGAGGAAAGATCAGCCCCTGTCATTCCTCCAAATCCACCTACACCGCCAATGAATTTAAAATTCTCGAGCAACACACGCACGCACACCGTTAAACCCAAAGTTACCAATATCAGGTAAATTCCTTTTAATTTAACAGTTGGGTAACCCACCGCAAGAGCAACCAATGAGGAAAACCCTCCGGCTAGTAAGACTGCGGGGAATAATGAAAAATTAAATTTAACTGTCAGTACACCAGCACAATAGCATCCCAAAGCCATGAAAGCACCTTGAGCGAAGGACAAATTCCCAGACAACAAAACAACGTAAACGCTCCAAGCCAAAAGGATGTTAATACACGCAAAAAATAAATGATCTGCAATCACGCTCGAGCCTCCATCAGCCTCAAACGTGTAGAGAAAAGTCCACTCGGTTTAATCATCATCGTGACAATGACCACAACCCACACAGTCATCTCAACCCATCTCCCTAAACCAAATACAAATAGACAAGCTTCAATGATTCCGATTAATAGACCGCCCAACATGGCTCCCCTCATATCGCCCAAGCCTCCAATGGCCATGATGGCCAACGCTTTAAGACCAAATGTGAGTCCAATTTCTGAATTTGCTGAAGCAGAACGAAGAGACAGTAAAAATCCTGCCTCAGCAGCCAAACCCGATGAGATGAAAAACACAACTTGACTGACTCTCTTAACGTCGATCCCAAGCAATGAAGCATTGATCGGAGACTCAGCTACGGCTCGAATATGTCGACCCATGCGCGTTTTATGAATAAGTGAATGCAATGCGATCATTAAAACGCAAGTTACGCCCAAGATAAAGAAATTCAAATACGGAAACTCTACCCCAGCAATCAATACATTTTTTTCAAGCCAAGCGGGCAAGGCAGGTAGCGAAACCGGTTCAGTCCCCCAATATTTTTGGACACAATCAGTGAAAACAAGCCCCAAAGCCATTGAGCTTAAGGCTGCAGTGATTTTTGAGTCTGACGTTTTAAAACGCCTGAATGCAATCCATTCGGTTATCAAACCCAAAGTACCGCCAACCAAAAATGAAACAATCAATGCCCAAGGGACAGGCAAATAGGTCATCGATACAATTCCAACAAATCCACCAAACATGAAAATTTCGGGATGCGTGAAATTGAGCTTATCCAAGACCCCAATGATCAGCGTGAATCCCAATGCAACCAAAGAATACATCGCTCCATTCACTAAACCATTGAGTACTTGGCCAATAAACATTTTTTAAGCTTTTAGATGATGTTTCAAGAAGATCAACTTTAAGCCTGTGCCACTGCTTCAGACTGAAGTGACTGAACATGTGGCAGTACTTTACTTGCAAAAAGAGCCATGCTGTTTTTTGTCAATTCTTGTGAAAGATTCCCAAAATGCATCATGGTTAACAAATTATCAAAGCGAAGCTCATTCCAATAATCAACGATTGAATCCTTGACTGTCTCGGGGCTTCCGCAAATGATCATTCCCATGTCGATGGCCATCTCCAAGGTCATTTCTTGAGTCAAAGAGGCCTTTGCAGCCATCATTCCTTTGAGCGAAGTTCTTGAGCTATAACCTGGGGGAAGTAACATTTCGAATGGCATTTTCAATAAACGATTTCTAAAGAGCTCAAATGGTTTTTTGGCCTCTTGTCGTGCTTTTTCATCGGTGTCAGCTACATAGACAGGAACAGCCCATCCTAGTTGACTATCTTGCGCTTCATACCCAAAACCTTCAGCAGTGTCGCGATAAGATTTCAAGTACTTTCCAACCACTTTAGCGGGACTGAAAGTCTGAAGATAGGTGTATCTGCGATCTGGGTGAGCTGCCCAATCAATCGTTTCTTTGCTGCCCTGTGAAGGTACCCAAATGGGGGGATGAGGCTGTTGAAAGGGTCTGGGCCACAAATTCACATACTCATGGTTGTAATAATGTCCAGTAAAAGCGAAAGGTCCAGGTTTGGTCCAAGCCTGTACGATTAAATCATGAGCTTCGTGAAATCGATCATGCGAAATGGTGGGATTTAAGCCAAAGGTATGATACTCGGCACCAATTCCCCTGACAAATCCACTGATCAAGCGACCGCCCGAGAGAACATCAATCATGGCATGTTCTTCGGCAACTGTAAGGGGATGTTCACGTAGAGGCAATGCACTACCTAAAATAGCAATTTTGACTCTTTTGGTTCTTCTGGCCAATGCTGAAGCCATGACGATGGGGGAAGGCATCAAACCATAGGCGGTCTGATGATGCTCATTGACAGCCACTCCATCAAAGCCCAAAGGCTCTGCAGACTCTAACTCATCCAAATACCTGTTGTACAAGGCATTACATTTAACTGGATCAAAAAACCGATTGGGTAAATTTAGCCAAACGGTTTCATATTCCTTTGTGGCTTCGAAATCTAAATCTGCATAAGACATCAGATGAAAAAGAATTACTTTCATGCTTGTTCCGCCTTTTTGATGAACTGAGAAACGAGTTGAACGAATGCCTCTGACTTTTCTACGTGAGGCAAATGTCCGCAATTAGGGTAAACACTCAAACTTGCATGCGGTATCAATTTCTTGAATGCATGGGCATAGGGTAAAGGCATGATTTGATCGTTTTCACCCCAAACCAACTGAACAGGCATTTGGATCCGACTCAACCACTTCCCCAACATGGGACTGTGCAAACGTGGATTCCAAGCCAACAAAGCAGTGGTGTGTCGATTCTTGAGTGTGGTATCCAAATCCAAGGGATTGGCGATGGCCCATTCAATCAAAGCTGAATCCATGAATGTGTTGTGCGCAGCTTTCTCCGGGGTCCACAGAAAAATGTCTCCTGGCTGAGCCTCAGGGATTCGGATACCTGCACTACCGATCAGCGCCAAAGATTTAAATCGCTGCGGCTGTCTTATCGCCAACTCCAAAGCAAGCCATCCACCCAAAGAACTGCCGATCAGATGGACATGATCGAGATTCAACTCATCCATCACATCCAAATAAAAATATGCCAAGTCATGCATATTCTCGAGCCATTCAGGCTCATCCGATTCACCAAAACCTGGATGCTCTGGAACCAAAACATCAAAGTTCTTAGAGAGCTCATGTAAAAAAGGCTGAACCTTAGGAACACCGTTGGCACCATGCAAATAAATGACAGAAGGTCCCTGACCATTTCTGCGAAAACGGATTTTGCATCCTTTAACCGTTATGTATGTATCTTCAAACAAGTCTATTCTCCGGTTTTAACAATTGAAAACAATACAAGCATCATGCAATCTTTATAATCACCTCAAATTTAGTGGAAACTCAATTGCCATGCCGACACAAAACACAAAATATCAATTGCTTCCTGGCTACCTGATACGCCGAGTCAACCAATTGCTCGTTGCCCAGTTTTTTGAAGAAACAATTAAACAAAATATCACTCCAGTTCAATGGGCCGCATTGTGCGCGACCCAGGCAAGCCCGGGCCTAGACCAAATTACCCTTTCACGTGAAATAGCACTTGACACTTCAACAGTTGCAGGCGTGATTGACCGCTTAGAATTAAGAGGATTCATTCTAAGAAAACCCTCTTCGCTCGACAAACGCGTGAAACTGCTCTTCATCACAAAAAAAGGATTGACCTTATTAAACAAAACAAGCCCCAAAGTCATTGAGTTGCAAGATTGGCTTTTGTCGCCACTCTCGGCCAATGAAAAGAAGGTTTTTTTGAAGAGCTTGCACAAAATCATTGATCGTGGTGAATCCAATACATCTGATTGAGTTCAAGGTTCAGAATTGAGAACCTTGTTCATGACCTATCAAGCATCACACTTCACTCTCCAAATGGCTGCCTATTTTCATGCGCGCAAACGTCATGACTTGTTTACCTACCAAATTCAGTTGAGACAATACCAAAGGATCAATGCACTCACCACTCTCACTGAATAATGGGGTTGAACTATTGAGCACAGCTCCCATTGGGGTCGGCCAAGCTCTAAGGGCATGGGCCATGCTACGCAAATGAGTGAGCGCTTGTGTGGCTCCTTGCCAACCAGCACCGCATCCAATCAAACCCAAGGGAAGATGATCCAAATAGACTCGCGGATTCTCACGTAGGTCCTCTACATAATCTAGAGCATTTTTGATCAACCCAGAAATACTTCCATGGTATGAGGGTGATGAAATGATTAAACCATCACATATCTTCAGTTGTTCAACCAAAAAGGAAGCTTTTTCACTTCGCTCTTTTAAATGGGGAGCATACATGGGCAAATCCAAATCTTCTCCCGCAATCAGATGCACCTTTGCTCCCAATGCTTCTGCCGCACCAAGAGATACCCGAAGTGCTTTTTCAGATGTTGAACCGGACCGTGTTGTCCCGCCAATGCCAAGAATATAAGGTTGAGTTGATGATTTATTCATAGATCAGTGACATTGACCAAATTGAGGGATCAAAACGCTTGTACGCATAGTGATCGTGTGTATACACATGATTTTGCATGACACACCTAGTTCTCTTAATTATCGTTTTCCCGAGTCAATCTTTATCTAAGCCGTGCAAGCACCTTCATTTGTATTCATTAGGGTTTATTCGATTCACTGACCTGCGCTTTAAAGGTTTAATTCATGGGTAAAACCTTTGGAGTATTCATGAGAATTAACTCTTTACTCAGATTAACTTTAATCTTTTGTGTTTCGATCCTGAATCAAAACATCAAAGCTCAAACCAATTACCCCAACAAACCAGTCAAAATGATTGTGGCAGCAGCCACCGGTGGTGGCACAGACATTTTGGGACGAATGTTTGCGCAAAAGCTAAGTGAGAAGTTTGGCCAGCCTTTTGTAGTAGATAACAAAGGCGGCGGCGGCGGCTCCGTTGCAGCTGATTTTGTAGCAAAATCCCCAAATGATGGCTATACATTGCTGGTTACCAACGATCAACTCACGGTCGGAGCAAGTTTCAACACAAACCTAAATTTTGATGTATTAAAAGACTTTTCACCCATTGGAATATTCGGGAGATCTCCACTAGTTGTTGGTGTCAATCCCTCAGTCAATGTCAACAATGTGGATGAGTTGATCGCATTGGTCAAAGCCAACCCAAAAAAATACAGTTTTTCCTCTTGTGGATATGGGACACCCTTGCATTTGGCGGGAGAGCTTTTAAATATCACCGCCAACATAGACATGGTTCACGTTCCATACAAGGGTTGTGCGCCAGCACTCACTGATGTGGTTTCTGGACAGATTCCAATATTTTTTAACATGATGAATAACGTCTCTCCTTTTGCCAAAAGTGGGAAGGTAAAACTTTTAGCTGTAGCCTCTTCTAAAAGACTGGCCAGCCTTCCCAATCTCCCGACGATTGCAGAATCTGGATTTCCAAATTTTGATGCTTTCCCTTGGTTTGGAATGCTTGCTCCAGCAGGAACACCTAAAAACATTGTTTCGCAACTCAGTGCTGAAATTCAAGGCTTAGTCGAAAGTAAAGATATTTCAGAAAAGCTGAAGAACCTAAGCTTTGAGCCCACTCCGACAACACCTGAAGCGTTTACTGAAATCATGAAAAGTGATTTGGTCAGGTGGCGCCGAGTTGTCAAAGAAGGAAATCTCAAAGCGATTGCCGAATAATTTATCAATCTCTAAAAACCATTAAGTTTCAAGGCAAATTCAAATGACTGACCCCAATTCTTCAATGAGCACTTGCCTAGTTGGCAATGTGAGTCTGAACCTGCGCCGTGGCGGAAGCGGAAGACCCATTCTTTTCCTTCATGGAGCGGGCGGTGTTTCCGAATGGACTCCGTTTTTCTCTGAACTTTCTAAAACGAACGAAGTTTGGGTTCCAGATCACCCTGGTTTTGGATTATCTGACAATCCCGCTTTCATCAAAAACATGTCTGATCTGGCCATGTTTTACCTTGATTTTCTTGATACACATGCACCTCAAATTGGCTTTGATGTTGTGGGTCACTCGATTGGTGGATGGCTTGCTGCAGAAATTGCAACTCGGAATTCAACTCATATCAATAGCCTCACTCTCATCTCTAGCGCTGGACTCAGACTTGAAGGTACACCCATGGGGGATATTTTCATCTGGAATGCAGAAGAATCTATCAAAAAATTAATTTTTGATCCAATTGTTCAAGAAAAGAGGCTTAACGCTCAGCCCACACCTGAGGAAGCTGAGATTATCGTGAGAAACAAATTCACATTTGCAAAGTTGGCCTGGCATCCACGCTTGTTCAATCCAGATCTTAAAAAGTGGCTTCATCGCGTGAAAGTCCCAACTCAGGTCATCTGGGGAGAACACGATGGACTGATTCCCGCGTCTTATGCCAAGCTTTGGGCTGAGGTATTAAACACGAATGAATGCCATATCCTTGGTGAATGCAGTCACTCACCCACGAATGAAAAACCAGTACAAACAGCTGAATTGATCAAATCGTTCTTAGGAAAACACCCTTTATGAAAGTTCTCAATTTCACCCTAATGCCTTATCGCTCAATGGATGTGACTGCTTCAAAGGATCACCGGTCAGCTTGGGTAGTACTGCCAAACTCCTTTTATGACCCTGAAAAAGGAGCTAACGACTACGAGAGTTACATTGATTTATTGGCACAATCAGAACCCTTGGGTTTTGATGGTGTGTGCGTCAATGAACACCATCAAACTGCCTACGGCTTGATGCCTGGACCTAATTTAATTGCAAGCGCGCTGATTCAAAGAACCAAGCGTATAAAAATAGCCGTTCTTGGAAGAGCTTTGCCGTTGGTTAACAACCCGATCAACATTGCTGAAGAATTTGCAATGCTTGACAACATGTCTCGGGGTCGAATCATTGCGGGCTTTGTGCGCGGAATTGGTGCTGAATATCACTCCACAACGGTTAACCCCTTTTATTCTCATGAACGTTTTCACGAAGCTCATGATTTGATCGTCAAAGCTTGGACTCAGCCTGGGCCATTTGCTTGGGAAGGCGAGCACTACAACCTGAATTACGTTAATTTGTGGCCACGTGTTTATCAACAACCTCATCCACCCATCTGGATCCCATCACAGGGTTCAATTGAAACCATCGAATGGGCTGCGGATCCAAACAAGAAATACCCCTTTTTAGTGACTTTTTCTGCTCGCGAAGCTGTGATCAAGAATTTGATGGCATACAAAGCTCAAGCCCAACAGTACGGCTACGAGGCTGAATCCTCTCAACTGGGATGGGCCGCTCCGGTTTACGTAGCCGACACCCTTGAGAGAGCCATGAATGAGAGTCGATCCGCCATAGAAGCGTTGTTCAATGATTATTTGACACTACCCATGGAGATGCTTCTTCCTCCTGGGTACACCTCGGTGGAGTCTCTGAAAAAAATTATCGCCACGAAAAAAGCCATTGGTCGGGGAGGCTTCGGTGGTCCCAATCAACGACAAACGCTAGAACGCTTGATGGAATTGGGTACTGTTTTGGTCGGAACACCACAAACCATATTGAGTCAGATTAAAGAAGTCAAAGAGAAAACCAATTTGGGTAATTTTGTTTCAATGCTTCAATTTGGAACACTCAACAATGAGCTGACCACACGGAATCAGGCCATGTTTGCCTCAGAAATCATGCCCCACCTTCAAAAGATGCAATGAAATAAGGCTTCATGCATCCCTGATCACCCTCAGTGGTCTGACACTAGAACTGGCAAGATCAGAACTGAGGCATGTTCTTGGCTGTGATAAATGGTGTCAACTCCCATTTTATCGGGCCTGTAGTAATGTGGCCAAAGGGCTTCGGTCATGGGAGAGTCACCGTTGACGATTTCAAGTCGGATTCTATGACCTGCTTTGAAAGCATATGCCATGGGTTCAATGCTGATTTCAAAACGATAGGGCTCGCCTGGCTTTAAAGGTTTTGGATTTTGGTGCGTTTGCCTTGGCACCATTTCGGTGCTTGTTTCAGTATCTAGCTCGCGATGAGATGCTTTTAACCAGCCTCTTGAGACCACTTCAGAAAAGGGATTCAAAGCCTTGGACCGGTCCTCAACAGATTGTGGAAACTGATCCGATAATTTTATAAAAAAATCTGTATCCTCTGCGCTTGAAGAGGCATAGAGAGTCAGCTTGATCGGACCAGCTATTTCGAGGTCCCGCTCAAGAGGAGCACTTGTAAAGGTGAGTACCCGTCTGGCTGCGTCAAACCCACCCTGAGGACCAGAAGGACCAAAACCAACGACGCCAGCAACCCATCCAGGATTTGGGTATGAATAAGAGGTAGAGTCCTCTTGATGCATCGGGAGCAAAGACAATCCACCATCGTTTAGCGAGTTAAGACTACCCGTGTTTTGGGAGTTTAGATAATAAGACCTGTAGTCTAGGTTTTTAGGTGGCCATTGATCGAACGCACGCATTCCAGATTCCAAGGCGCCACGAACAGCAAACTCAACACTGGGGCGATTCAAGTAATTGGTCTCTTTGCCTTTTAGGTAATGATCGTAGAAAGGCAAGAAAACATCTCGGTGGAACTTCTCACTGGCAAACTCTGCAGCAGCGCCCCAAGCATTTGGTGCTCCAGACATTCTGAGTTTTTTGGGTCCTTGCGCTTTTAGGAAACCATCAATATTGCCCCGGGTATGGAGCATCATTTTGGACCAAACTCCGCTGGAGTAGAGTGGAACTGTGATTTTTTCTAAACACTCCCACGCAGATCTTTCCCTCCAAAAATTATCATAAGTTGGATGTGCAGCAAGCATCTGAGTCAAGTCATCCGCCTGCTCTCGGGAGGGACCTTTGGCTGGAAAACGATTGATGAACCTGTTTTGATACCACCAATAGCCGGGGAAGAAATCGCATGGAATTCCGCCGTGGTAAACGCCAGCCCTGTATGCATCTGCCAAGCCATCATGTGCACCAATACACTTAAGTGCTTTGGGAGCAACCTTACCCAAAAACCATTGCAGCATACAGTAGTACGATTGCCCAACGCTACCAACACAACCATTGGACCAAGGTTGTGCTGAGACCCAATCGATGACATCGGCCATGTCATTTGCATCTTCTTGCCCTAAGAAAGTAAAGTGTCCACCCGAACGTCCAGACCCCCTAACATCCATGTGAACATAGACATATCCTTCATTAACGTAAAAATCAATAGGACCCGTCTCTCGCCATAAGAACTGAGGACTTGATGGCAATGAGTTATTGTCAAAACGATATGGAGATGCTGCAAATAAAGCAGGATAAATGCCATCCTGACTAGGTCGATAAATGGCAACGGCGATTTCTGTACCGTCTCTGACCTTGACCATTTGAACAACGGGTTCGATGTTTTCACTCATTTCATTAGACCAATCGTAGGAAAAGTTAAATCTGAATCATCAAGGCTCAAAAGTAATGTTTTGATCCTTCACAAAAAGACGCCAACGCTCAATGTCTCTTTTGATAAATTCACCCAACGCCACAGGTGTGCTCCATTCGGGAATGATGCCTTGTAAGTTAAATTGATCACGCACCTCGGGAGAGCTTAAGATTTGTTTTAGGGCAGCATTCAATTGATTGACATTCTCAACCGGTAACCCCGCTGGTGCCGACATCCAAAAAGTAACGATTAAGTCCAAGCTACCAGCACCCAATTCAGAAAGCGCTGGTACTGAAGGCGCATAACTGGAGCGAGTATCCCCTGCAATCGCTAACATTTTTATTTTCCCGTTGCGAACAAAGGGCATTGCGGTGTGCACGGGCATCATCATCATTTGAGTTTGCCCCCCAATCAAATCGGTAATGGCCCCTGTGGCACCTTTGTAGGGAACATGCAAGATATCGAAACCAAAGCGCTTTTTCAGTACCTCCATGGATAGGTGCTGAGCAGTACCAGCACCCGAGGAGCTGTAATTAAAGGCTCCTGGTTTTTGTAAAACGAGTGTTTTAAATTCTTCAAAATTTTGAACCTGCAAACTTGGATTGATGACCAAAGCTAGGTTACTAACACCAATTTTTCCAATCGGCGTAAAGTCTGCATTGGGATCATAGGGCAGCTTTTTATACAGCGCGGGGGTTACATTGAATGTATTCACAGTAATCATGAGCACGCTTCCATCGGGTTTGGCTTTGGCTACGAAATCAGCGCCAATATTGCCACTCGCTCCCGCTTTATTTTCAATCAAAATGGGACGCCCAAGAATTTCCGATAATCGAGGTGCAATGATTCGAGATACAGCGTCAATTCCAGTCCCAGTTGTATAAGGGACCACCAAAGTTGTGAGCGTAGGCTGGGCAGCCCATAAAAAATTGCAACAATAAGCGCAAATCAGCAACAGTATTTTTTTCATTTGACCCATTGGGTAAGCGATTTAGACGAAGACTCAAACAATGAGTTGTTCACCAACCAGCTTGAAGTTTAGTCAAACCAGCCTGGTTTTCATCTAATGACAAACCCCATTGAATCGAATCAATGCATAGCAACCTCTATCAACTGAGGTCCAGACATAGAGATCACCAGTTTCAAGGTTGCGAAAAAATCCTGCAAATTAGTCACTCTAAAGCCCTCTACCCCTTGAGCCTTGGCAAGTCCAACCCAATCCAATGCAGGGGCATTCAAGCTGAGCATGCTTTGAGCTTTGTGGCCAGAATTGGCTCCCACATTGACCAACTCTCCTTTCAATATCTCGTAGGACTGATTGGCAAAGATGATGACTTTCACATTCAAATTCTCT
>Ga0164296_1003412_pt1 | contig 15007 bp, 14 predicted proteins | sample GEODES057metaG_FD_113533 | JGI IMG/M metagenome (GOLD analysis project Ga0164296, IMG submission 113533) | Dystrophic lake water microbial communities from Trout Bog Lake, Wisconsin, USA - GEODES057 metaG | ecosystem: Environmental > Aquatic > Freshwater > Lake | place: USA: Trout Bog Lake... | reverse complement strand
TGAACGGGTGCAGCACAAAAGCGGTTTTGCGTAAAAACCGCTCCCACCACACTGCCTGGTGCCAAGCGCATGAGCGTCAAGTCAAGCTTACCGACTTTTTTAATGCCCGCACTCACCACTGCAAGCTCGAGTCCTGCGATGGGGCGAAGGTCTTGGGGCTTTGGCAAGGGCAAATTGACAGGCATGGCAGCGGGCTTTCAAAAAAATTCAAAATAAAAGAGCCGTGAACTCCATCTTCTTGAAGTCCTGGGGCCCAGGTCGAGTCCGGTCAGGCCAATTTACCGTGACAGAACTTGTACTTCTTTCCACTCCCACAAGGACACGGCTCATTGCGGCCAACAGGCATGATCGGTAACCCGCTGCTGCGTTGGGTGGACAAGTCTGTCGTCACCTGCACCTGACCGTTCTCATCGGAGGCGCTGTAGGTGACGTTGTGAATGGCCTCGGCCTCCTTCTCCAATGTCTGGGCCGCCTCCTCGATTTGATCTCGAGACTGGATTTGAACCGTCATCAAGCTCTTGGTGACTTCGTTTTTGACGGAATCGAGCAACTGTCCAAAGAGCTCAAAGGCCTCTCGTTTGTATTCTTGCTTGGGCTGCTTTTGTGCGTAACCCCTCAAATGGATGCCTTGGCGCAAATAGTCCAACGCCGAGAGGTGATCTCGCCAATGTGAATCAATGCTTTGTAAGAGCACCACCTTCATAAACGGCGTGAACTGCTCTAACCCCACTTGGGACACCTTGGCCTCAAAGGCCTCGTGCGCGGCTTTAATCACGCGCGACTTCACGTCCTCATCATCCACCGCCGACTGTTGGCTCACCCAAGACACCAAGTCCACGGAGAGCAACCACTCCTGCGCCAAGACACGCTCCAAACCCGCCAAGTCCCACTGCTCTTCCATGCTTTGTGGGGGGACATGGTGAGAGACCAAGTCACTAAAACAGCCTTCACGCAAAGATGCAATTTGGGCACTCAAGTCTTGTGCGTCCAAGATGTCGTTGCGTTGCTGGTATATCACTCGGCGCTGATCGTTGGAGACGTCGTCGTACTCGAGGAGCTGCTTTCTCATGTCGAAGTTTCGCGCCTCGACCTTTCGCTGCGCGCTCTCGATGCTTCGGCTGACCATGCCCGCCTCGATCGCCTCACCCTCGGGCATTTTGAGTCGGTCCATGATGGACTTGACCCGCTCGCCAGCAAAAATGCGCATGAGCGGATCATCCAAGCTCAAATAAAACCGCGAAGATCCTGGATCGCCTTGGCGGCCTGAGCGACCACGCAATTGGTTATCGATGCGCCTGGACTCATGGCGCTCAGTGGCAATGATTCGCAAACCCCCCAACGCCTTCACCCGCTCGTGCTCGACCTTCCAGGCTTGGCGAAGTGCTTGGATGCGCGACTCTTTGTCGCTGGGGGAGAGGGATTCATCGGCCTCGACTTGGGAGATCTCTCTCTCCACATTGCCCCCGAGCACAATGTCGGTCCCGCGCCCGGCCATATTGGTGGCAATGGTGATGGTGCCTGCACTCCCCGCTTGGGCAATGATGTCGGCCTCTCGGGCGTGCTGCTTGGCGTTCAAGACCTGGTGAGGCAATTTGGCCGCATCGAGAAGCCCGGCAATCAACTCTGAGTTCTCAATGGAAGTCGTACCGACCAAAACCGGTTGGCCCCGCTCATGGCACTCTTTAATGTCAGCAATTGCGGCGGCGTACTTCTCTTGAGTGGTTTTATAGACCCGGTCAAGTTGGTCATCGCGGTGTGAGGGCCGGTTGGGCGGAATCACCACCGTCTCTAGGCCATAGATCTCCTGAAACTCATAGGCCTCGGTGTCGGCCGTTCCCGTCATCCCGGAGAGTTTGTTGTAGAGGCGAAAGTAGTTCTGAAACGTGATCGAGGCCATGGTCTGGTTCTCGGCCTGGATGGGGACACCCTCCTTTGCCTCGACGGCTTGGTGCAAGCCCTCGCTCCAACGCCGACCAGACATCAAGCGTCCAGTGAACTCGTCCACAATCACGATCTCACCGTCTTGGTTCACATAATGCTGGTCTCGGAAATACAAGTGATGAGCACGTAAACCCGCATACAAATGATGCATCAAAGAGATATTGGCTGGGTCGTAGAGCGAAGTACCAGGAGTCAAAAGACCAATATCGGCCAATAAAGCTTCGGCCTTTTCATGGCCCGACTCGGTGAGATAGACCTGACGGGATTTCTCATCGAGGGTGAAGTCACCTGCTTGAATGATGCCTTCCCCAGTTCTGGGATCTTCTTCACCAATTTGCTGGGTGAGTTTGGGCACAATGCTATTGATGGCCATGTACTCCGCAGTGTGGTCATCGGCTTGACCACTGATGATGAGAGGCGTTCTGGCCTCATCAATCAAGATCGAGTCAACCTCATCGACAATGGCGTACTGGAGTTGGCGTTGCACGCGGTCAGCCGCCTCATAGACCATGTTGTCGCGTAAATAGTCAAAACCGTATTCGTTATTGGTGCCGTAGGTGATGTCTGAACGGTAGGCAGCTTGTTTTTCGGCTCGGTTGAGTTGCGCCAAATTGACACCCACGCTCAGGCCTAAAAAGTTGTACAAACGAGACATCCATTGTGCGTCGCGTTGGGCCAAATAGTCATTAACCGTGACCACGTGCACGCCCTTGCCCGCCAAGGCATTCAAGTAAACCGCCAAGGTAGCGGTGAGCGTCTTGCCCTCCCCGGTTCTCATCTCTGCGATTTTGCCCTGATGCAGCGCCATACCGCCCACCATTTGCACATCAAAGTGGCGCATCTTCATGGACCGAACTGACGCCTCGCGAACCAGTGCAAAGGCCTCAGGGAGCAAGTCATCCAAGGACTCGCCAGCACTCACCCGTGCCTTGAAGGACTGGGTTTTAAGCGCAAAATCCTCATCTTTGAGGGCTTGGCATGAAGCCTCTAACGCATTGATGCGCTCCAAGGTTTTGCGGTACTGTTTGAGCAAACGCTCGTTGCGTGAGCCAAAGATAGAGGTGAGTAGATTGAAAGCCATGTCGACGATTTCGAACACGTGAAGGCACCCAGGGCAAAACCACCCCAAGTGCAGAACGTGTCACACTTTCTTATGAGTAATCCTCTGATTTTAACGCCCAAACAAGTCAGCCATCCGACCGGCCCAAAGTGAGGATTTATTGAGTTTTAATTGGGTCTTCTTTGATTTTGAAGCATGTTTGAAACGACTTTTTGGCTAGTTTCACTGAACGTCGACTTCAACCAACTAAGACCTCCCCAGGGGCCTCACTATCCTGGGCCTTGGGTTTGAGGGAAATTTTTTACTCAACGCGTGGGGCACCCCCTCTTAATCCTTCTTAATCCCTCTTAATCCTTCTTAATCCCTCTTAAGCCTTAGTATCCCCTTCTAGTCCCTTCTAGCCCCAAGGACCAGCACACCTCAATTTTCGTCAATTTCCGTCAATTTCTATCAGTTTTTGTCGATTCCCTTTTGCTCCGATCAACTCTGCCCCAACTTTTTTTCACTGCGTGGATAATCTGTCCATGACCAAGCACCCCGCCCATACCAATTCCGTAGATTCGCAAGATTTAAAACCCAGTCTCGCTCAGGATTCATCTGTAACCATCAGTCCCTTGGCAACGCCTGGGAGTGTCAAACCGTCGACCCAGCTTCAATTTGCAGCCCTTGGGTTTGGCTCGAAACCCCGAAGTGCTCCTCGCTACACCCACGAGGCGCAAGCCGTTTTGAATGCTGCTGAACGCGCACCTGGCTTAGGAAGTCTGATGGCCATTGCACAAAAAAATCAACAACGCCTCGCCCTCTTAAAGGGGGTCATCCCTCCCGTCATTTTGGGGCAATTGAGCGCAGGCAACTTGGAGCAAGGGGTATGGTGCTTGATGCTCAAAAGCCCAGCTGCTGCAGGTAAATTGCGTCAACTCGTTCCCGCCATGTGTGCTCACTTGAGGACCAAGGGCGAGCAAGTCCACGACATCACCATCAAAGTTATTCAGCACCAAAGTTAAGACAACCATCGTGCTTTCTATTGTTTTACTTTAAAGGCGACTCCATGAATTTGCTTGCACACCAACTCACCATGACCGAGCTCATGACGCCCCAGACTGCCAACTTCTCCGGCAATGTTCATGGAGGAACGATCTTAAAACTCCTCGATGAGGTGGCCTACGCTTGTGCCAGTCGCTATGCACAGTCCTATGTAGTGACTTTGAGTGTGGACCAAGTCACCTTCAAGCAGCCTATTCACGTAGGCGAATTGGTTCATTTTCTAGCCAGTGTTAACTACACCGGGCGCACCTCGATGGAGATTGGGATCAAGGTGATTGCCGAGAATATTCGCACGCAAGCAGTGAGGCATGTGAACAGTTGCTTTTTCACAATGGTGGCGGTGAATGACGAGGGGAAATCGATCTCTGTACCGCCCTTCACGCCGAGCACACCCGATGAGGTTCGCAGACACTCGGGCGCCTTGGCCAGAAGAGCTGCGCGGGAGCAGTTGATGGGTGAGAGAAGTTCGATGAAGAGGTCTTGACTGGAGGAGATTGAATGACTTCTTCAACCCAATGCCGATGAGCTCTCAGAAAACAAGTAAGTGACTGAGGAAATCGAAAAAGCAAAAAAAAACACAGACATACTTTGAAAGCAGTCTGTGTTTTTAAGTGATTTTGGTGCCCCCACTACGATTCGAACGCAGGACCTACTGATTACAAATCAGTTGCTCTACCAACTGAGCTATAAGGGCAACGGGTTGTATTTTACACAACTTCTTCTCTACACGTTGAAGGCTCGACACTTTTTAAGCATCGAACCCACACTATTTGATTCTTTTTAGATGAGAGCCCGGTGAACCAGCTGGACCCGGTGGTTTGGGCAAACTAGAGTCTTTGGAGTCATTTGAATCTTTAGACTCGGTGGACTGCGTGGGCATCTCCCTCAAAGAAGATTCGACACCGCTCTTCATTTCTTGAGGACGCAAAGCCTCTTGATCACCGGTCTTCAATCCCACCTGGGTGAGCACTTTAGACCAAGTGCTCTCGTGCACTTGGGATGTGGGGTCACTGGGGACAGAAGAGACCACACTCAGGCCAGGTGCACCCGAGGAGGCTTTGTCATGGGCTTTACTCTTGTCGGTGAGCCGATCGGGTGACTTGGCACTGGAAGTGACGTTGGCCTTGGGATTGGTACTGGGATTGGGCCTGGGAAAGGCCATGCCCTGAGCGTTTTCTTTGGCATAAATGGCCACCACTTGCTCAACCGGCACCACGATCTCTCGGGCTACACCGCCAAAACGGGCCTTGAACTCAATCCACTCGTTGCCCAGTTGCAACCCACCCGTGGCTTCAGGACTGATGTTTAAAACGATCTCACCGTTTTTAACGAACTCCTTGGGAACACGCACCTGTTCATTGACCACCACCAATAAGTAGGGCGTAAGTCCTTGGTCCACACACCACTCGAACAATGCTCGAATGAGGTAGGGGCGCGTCGATGTGCTGTCGCTCTCGAAATTCATGGTGAGAAAAGTGCCTCAACGCTTATTTGCGCATCACCTTCTCTGACGGTGTCAAAGCCTCAATGTAGGCGGGGCGCGAGAAAATACGCTCGGCATACTTGAGCAATGGGGCCGCGTTTTTGGACAACTCAATGGAGTAGTGATCTAAGCGCCACAAAAGCGGTGCAATCGCTACATCAAGCATCGAGAAGTTGTCGCCGAGCATGAATTTATTCTTCAAAAAGACGGGCGCCAATTGCGTCAAACGGTCGCGAATGTGTGACCTAGCCTTCTCCAACACCTTGTCTTGGGGTTTGACTTGGCGAGACTCCAGAGTGGTCACATGGGTGAACAATTCTTTTTCAAAGTTCAGCAAAAAGAGTCTCACACGGGCGCGGTCGACAGGATCCCCAGGCATCAACTGAGGATGCGGGAAGCGCTCATCAATGTACTCATTGATGATGTTGGATTCATACAAAATCAAGTCTCGCTCGACCAAAATCGGAACCTGACCGTAAGGGTTCATCACGTTGATGTCTTCGGGCTTGTTGTACAAATCGACATCTCGGATCTCAAAATCCATGCCTTTTTCAAACAGCACAAAGCGGCAACGGTGGGAAAAGGGACACGTCGTCCCAGAGTACAACACCATCATAATTAGAGCTCCCTTGAATCAAAAAAGAGTGACCAGTCTCACACTGCGTCACTCTAAAAACGCTGCTCGGATGAACCTGCCCCTTTGTTCAGTCAAAGGAGGGAGGTTTCCCGAAGAGCTGCATCTCAGTGTATGTCTTTCCAGTACGCTGCGTTGAGTCTCCAAGCGCACAGTGTAAAGAGTAAGAGAAATAGCAACACCCACACACCCACTTGGATACGGGTGTTTTGAGCGGGCTCGCCCATCCACTGCAAATAAGCCACCAAGTCACCCACGGCTTGGTCATACTGCGTGGACGTCATGGTCCCAGGGGTGACCTGAGTCCAGCCTTTGAATTCTTTCACCTCTTCGTCGTGCTCCATCTTGGTCTCAAAGACAGGGGTGCGCACCCCTTGGAGTTGCCACAACACATGGGGCATCGCCACATTGGGATAGACCAAGTTGTTCCACCCGGTGAGTTTGCTGTCGTCTTTGTAGAACGTGCGCATGTAGGTGTACAAGTAGTCAGCCCCAGAGCCTCCGCGGCCAGCGCGTGAGCGAGCAATCACCGTCAAATCGGGGGGCACTCCACCAAACCAGCCCTTGGCCTCTTTGGGGTCCATGGAGACTTTCATGGTGTCGCCCACTTTTTCAGTGGTGAAGAGCAAGTTGTCCTTGATTTGCTGCTCCGTCAAGCCAATGTCCTTCAAGCGATTAAAGCGCATGTAGGCCGCACTGTGACAGTTCAAGCAATAGTTGGTGAAAATCTGCGCACCATGCTGCAAAGCCACCACGTCATTGAGTTTATCGGGTGCTTTGTCCAGAGGGAATCCACCCTCCTCGGCGTACACCTGAGTCAACCCCATGAGGGCGAGTAGACAAGTGATTAGGATCTTTTTCATCGGTATCAACCTTTGGCAGTTCTTAATAGGTTCAAGGGTTTGGGGAGTGAAGGGTCAACTAAAACGCGCTTCAATGCGCGTGAAATACCACGCGCTCAGGCACAGGTTTGGTTTGACCGATGGTGCTCCACCAAGGCATCAACAAGAAAAATCCAAAGTAAAACAACGTTCCCACTTGGGAGAGTCGCTCGCCAATGTGTGAGGGAGGCTGTGTGCCCAAGTAGCCCAACACAAAAAAGACCACCACAAAAATGGCGTACATGGCTTGGTGCCATTCGGGTTTGTAGCGAATCGATTTGACTTCGCAGTGATCAAGCCAGGGCAAGAAAAAGAGGATCACCACAGCAGCACCCATCACCACCACACCCCAGAATTTAGCATCCACAGAGTACATCATGACAGCGAGTCCCAAGGCGAGAACGGCGACGACCGCTTTCAAAAAGCCTGAGATCTGTGCTTTGGTGATCGTGAGTGCGCCAGCCGCCAAGACGATCACGATGAGGACATTGACCATCTCGCTCGTGATTGCACGAAGCATTGAGTAGTAAGGCGTAAAGTACCAAACAGGTGCAATGTGCAAAGGCGTCTTCAAGGGATCCGCTGGGATGAAATTGTTGGCCTCAAGGAAGTAGCCTCCCAACTCGGGGGCAAAGAAGATGATGCCTGCAAAGATCATCAAAAACACGCCCACACCCATGATGTCATGCACAGAGTAATAGGGGTGAAATGGAATGCCGTCCAAAGGAATACCTTGGGCATCCTTTTTCGCTTTGATCTCAACACCGTCTGGGTTATTGGAGCCCACTTCGTGCAAAGCAATGATGTGCGCAGCCACCAAGCCCACCAGCACCAAGGGCACCGCAATCACGTGAAAGCTAAAGAAGCGGTTAAGTGTGGCATCTCCCACCACATAGTCACCCCGGATCAAAAGCGCCAAATCTGGACCAATAACGGGCACAGCGGAGAACAAGTTCACAATCACTTGAGCGCCCCAATAAGACATCTGTCCCCAGGGGAGTAAGTAGCCCATGAAAGCCTCGGCCATCAAACACAAAAAGATCGTGCACCCAAAAATCCACACGAGTTCACGTGGCTGGCGATAGGAGCCATAAATGAGGCCCCTGAACATGTGCAAATACACCACCACAAAAAACGCTGAAGCGCCCGTGGAGTGCATGTAACGAATGAGCCAACCCCAAGGCACATCGCGCATGATGTACTCCACTGAGGCAAAGGCCATGCTCGCTTCGGGCTTATAGTGCATGGTGAGGAAAATACCTGTCACGATCTGCAGCACGAGCACCAATAATGAGAGTGAGCCAAAGAAGTACCAAAAATTAAAATTCTTGGGCGCGTAGTACTTGGACAAATGCTCTTCCCACAGCTTGGTCGCTGGGAAACGGTTGTCCACCCAATTCATGAACTTCTCACCAGCCGAGGCGTTGGGTGAAATTTCTTTAAAGTGTGCCATGTTCGTTAACCCTTCGTTCAAGCTTTTTTGTCTTCGCCAATGATCAACTTGTTATCTGACAAGTACATGTGCGGAGGGATCTCTAAATTATCGGGAGCGGGCTTGTTTTTAAAAACACGTCCAGCCATATCAAAAGTCGAGCCATGGCAGGGGCACAAAAAGCCACCGGGCCAATCATTGGGCAAGGAGGGCTGTGCACCGGGCGCGAATTTATCGCTGGGTGAGCAACCCAAGTGGGTACAAATGCCCACCGCCACAAAGACCTCAGGCTTGATGGAGCGACCCTGGTTGCGGGCGTACTCGGGAGTGAGCTCAGAGGGCTTTCTCTCGGATTTGGGGTCAGCGAGTTCGCCCTCGACGCTGGAGAGAGCCGCGATTTGCTCAGGGGTTCTTCTAATGATCCAAACGGGCTTGCCGCGCCACTCCACAGTGATCTTCTCACCGGGCTTGACTGCAGAGATATCAACCTCCACCGAAGCTCCAGCGGCCTTGGCACGCTCAGACGGTTGAATAGAACTGGCAAAGGGGATGGCCGTTGCCACAGTTCCCGCTGCACCCACGCACGAGGTGGCGATCAGCCATGTGCGCTTACTTGAATCAATTGTGTTGTCACTCATGAAAGTCCTCGATGAAGCCCAAACGCTAGGGTTAACCTTGTATTGTATCTGAGTGTGAGGGCAAGATTCAATAGCGGTGTTTTAGCCTTGTTTTAGGGTTATAAATTAATGGATTTATATAGAAATTATGGGGACAAGCGCTTGGCCACCCCCAAAGCCGCCCACAAACTGTCCTCACGGGCACGTCCTGTTCCGGCCAAGTCAAATGCAGTGCCATGGTCCGGGCTCGTCCTCACCAGTGGCAGGCCCAGGGTCACGTTGACCCCTTGATCCAGACCGAGATACTTCACCGGGATCAGGCCTTGGTCGTGGTAGAGCGCCACTACGGCATCAAACTCACCTGGTTTTTCTGGGGTCGATCTGGCTCGCATGAACACAGTATCTGGGGAAAAGGGCCCCACAACATCGATCCCCAAAGCCTGCGCCTGGCTCAAGGCGGGCGTCAAAATCTCAATTTCCTCTCGCCCCATGAGCCCGCCCTCGCCGGCGTGGGGGTTCAGACCACTCAAGGCCAGCTTGGGGGCACGCCCCAAACTGCGGCTCAAAGACTCATGGGTGATTTGTAAGGTTTGCAGCACCCCCTGAACGCTCAAGCTTGAAATGGCTTCCTTCAAAGAGACATGAATGCTCACCAGCACCACCGTCAACTCGTCATGGGTGAGCATCATTCGAACGGGCAACTCTGACACTGTTGTCCCCATAAAACGTGCGCACTCGGACTGAAGCATCTCGGTGTGACCGGGGTAAGGCCAGGCGGCCAAGGACAAGGCTTCTTTGTGAATCGGAGCGGTGACGACGGCCCTCACCTGATGGAGCAGTGCGGCTTGGGTGGCAAGGACGATACTTTGCGCAGCCATCTCGCCCGATAAAGCCTGGATACGACCCATGGCGGGCAAGGCCCGGTTACTTAAAGCCTGGGCCACCTGTGGGTCTAGCTCTCGGTGATGGCGCAGGCCCAAATCATGGCTCGGTCCAGCTGCAGTTAGAAGCTCCAAGCCTTGAGCCATCTCGCCCCAATCCTCCAAATTGACCACTCGAACGGGTCTAGGTCTGGCCTGGTCTTTGCCAGCATGGGGCACCCTTAAGCTTTCATTTGCATTTGCATTTGCATTTGCATTTGTACTTGTACTTGTACTTGCACTTACTCCTGCCCCCTCCCCCAAATGGGCCAAGCCCTGCAACCTCACGCCATCCCATGAAAGTGCCTCCAGTTGGAGTTGCCCCTCGGGGTCCACCCACCTCAAGGCTCGCTCAAAGACACCCAGGTGGCCAAAGACCACGGCCTCGTGGGAGAGTTCGGGGTGAGCTAAAAAACACTTGAGCACGATCTCAGGACCAATGCCCGAGGGGTCTCCTTGGGTGATGGCCACGGGAAGACGCTCAGTCACTCGTGTTGCCCCTCAAGCCGGATTGTCGATATCGACAAATTCATAATCTAAGGAAAAATGCTCAGCCAAGTGAGCGCCAAAGGCGCGGGCACCGCCGCGCTCGCTCGCGTGGTGTCCACAAGCGACAAAGGCAACGCCGCACTCCCGCGCCAAATGCAGTTGTGGCTCCGAGATCTCGCCAGTGATAAAAACCCGTGCACCGGCTTGCACAGCCGACTCAAAATAGCCTTGCGCGCCACCACTGCACCAAGACACCACCCCCAAGGGTGCACTTCCGTCAAAACCAGGAGGCTCTATCGAGAGGGGTTTTCTCTTTAATTGGTGCTCTATGCGCGAGAGTAAGCCTTGAAGGCTCAATGAGGGGTTGGTAGCTGTGCTTTGGGCCTCACGTCCTTCAAGCGGCTTCATCCGCCCTAGAAGGCCCAGATTTTGTTCCCCAAAACTGCCCTGCACCTCAAGCCCCAAACACTGGGCGAGTTGCGCATTGTTGCCGTAAACGGGGTGTGCATCCAGGGGCAAATGGTAAGCCAACACGTTGATGTCATGGGCTAGCAAAGCGGCCAGGCGTTTTTTCATCCAACCCGTCACCGTGCCGTTTTGGTTGCGCCAAAAAAGCCCATGGTGCACCAGCAAAGCCTGGGCTTGGGTCTGGATAGCGTACTCAATGAGCGCCAAACTGGCGGTCACACCACTCACCAATCGAGTGATGTTCGCCGCCCCCTCAACTTGGAGGCCATTGGGGCCATAGTCCTTGAAGCGCTCAGGCCCCAAAACCGAATTGGCATAATTGACCAGAGCTTCTCTATCGGTCATTGAGGCTCGCCTCGGCGCCCCTGTGGGCCTTGGGACTCTTGGGGTTTCATTTTGGGTCGCTGCGAGGGCGTGACCGTGATGGTGAGCTCATCGTTTTTACGTTTGATCTTGAACGGCACACTCTCGTTGGGTTTGAGGCCCGCCACTGCGCTCAAGAGCTCAGCCACATGGGCAACGGGTTTGCTACCCACTTGCTCGATCACATCGCCTGGGCGCAATCCTGCTTTGAAGGCGGGAGCGTTTTGTAGCACCCCCGTCACCGCCACACCCTTGATGGCGGGGTCTTTCAAACCAAAGGTCTGCATGAGTTCAGGGGTCAACTCATTGGGCTCCACGCCAATCCACCCACGGGTGACCTGCCCATCCTTAATAATGCCCTCCAGCACTTGTTGGGCCGTGGAGACGGGGATGGCAAAACCAATGCCCATGGAGCCACCGGAGCGGGAGAAGATCGCGGTGTTGATGCCCATCAAATTGCCATACACATCCACCAACGCACCCCCAGAGTTGCCGGGGTTGATGGCGGCATCGGTTTGAATGAAATTCTCAAACGTGTTCAGGCCCAACTGATTGCGCCCCAGCGCCGAGACAATGCCACTGGTGACCGTTTGCCCCACACCAAATGGGTTACCGATGGCGAGCACCTGGTCTCCCACTTGCAAGCTCTCCGAGTTACCAATGACGATGACGGGTAGACGATCGAGTTTGATTTTAAGAACGGCCAAATCCGAGTCTGGGTCCACGCCAATCACTTTGGCCTGGGCTTTTCTGCCGTCATTCAAACTCACCTCAATCTCATCGGCCTCTTCCACCACGTGGTAGTTGGTCAAGATATACCCTTGGTCACTCACAATGACACCGGAGCCCAAGCCTACCTGAGCGCTGTTGTCCTCAGGTTCGCCAAAAAAGTGTCTGAACCATGGGTCCATGGGCGAGAGGTTTTTATCGGGCGCTTTACTGGTGTTGATGCTCACCACTGCAGGAGCGGCTTTTCTAGCCGCAGCACTGAAGCTGCCCGGTGCTGGCGAGCCCGAGTCTTTGCTGCTCACCGCTTCGTTGGCAATTTGTAGACCCAAACTAGACACCGAGGGGCGGTGATTGAGCCACTCAGGCTTTAAGGTCACCAAGACAAACCACACGGCCAACAAAACCGTGACCGATTGAGAAAACAGCAACCAAAATCGTTTCATGGAGCCTCAACCTTACAAAAAATCAAATCAAACATGTTTCAAATATGTTTGAAACATTTACAAACGTTTACAAATCTTTTCAGACGATTCAATTTGTTCAATCTCTTTGGCCGCAACCCAATAACGCCCCACCCCTACTCTTCGCTTGGGGCTTGTGTGGTGTTGATGAAAATCTGCGCAGCCCAAATGCCCACCTCGTAGAGTAAACACATGGGGATGGCCAAGGCCAATTGCGAGACCACATCAGGTGGGGTCACGATGGCGGCCACGATAAACGCCAACACCACAAAATAAGAGCGAAAGGATTTGAGCTTTTCAATGGAAAAAATCCCCATTCGCGCTAACACCACCACCACAATTGGCACTTCAAACGCCATTCCAAAAGCCAAAAACATGGTGAGCACAAAACTCAAATAAGCCTCAATGTCAGGAGCAGCCGTGATGCTTTTGGGGGCAAACGACTGGATGAACTTGAACACACGACCAAACACAAAGAAGTAACAAAAAGCCACCCCCAAGAAAAAGAGCACCGTGCTTGAAATCACCAAAGGCAATACCAAGCGCTTTTCGTGTGAATAAAGACCCGGCGCCACAAACGCCCAAATCTGATACAGCACATATGGCAGTGCCAATAAAAATGCGGCCATCAGCATGATTTTCAAGGGCACCATGAACGGCGATATCACCGAGGTCGCAATGAGCGTGGTGCCGGCAGGCAAATTGGCCACCAAGGGAGCCGCCAACAAATCGTATAAATCAGAGGGGCCAGGATAAATACTCAAAATCACCGCCATCACGGCGATGGAGGCCACGGCTTTAACCAAGCGGTCGCGCAACTCAACCAAATGCTGCACAAAAGGCTGCTCTGTGCCCGCTAACTCATCTTGGGGCGAGGATGAAGCCTTGGGGTCGGCATCGGTAGTGGGGCGGCTAGGATCGGACATTCGAGAGGGGGTCTTGGTGAGAACAAGAGTCTAGTTGTAGGGGGATCGTTGATTAAAACGTTAACGTGTGAGGTTAAAAGAGGTAGAAGCAGTTAGAAGCAGTTAGGAGCGGGATTGGGCCACTTCAAGCCCGGGGACGAAAACGCGCCACCCTCGCTGCCCCCGACAAAGCCTTGGTGCGCACACCCTGGCGTGCCTTGTACCACTGGGGCATGACCGAGCGCTTGAGCCTCCAGTTTTTACCAGGATGGCGGTACTGGGGCATGAACAAAGGGGGCAAAAATTCGGACGATGAACTCGCATGGGCTGGGTCATGACTCTCTGAGCTGCCATCTAGCCCTGCGGTAGCCTCTTGCCAGTCTTTCTCAAACTGGTGGGTGCTTTGGTGAAAGCTTTGCTCAACGCTTTGCGCGGCCGACTCCACGCTGTCCTTCATTTTCTTGAGCTCCTCGAGCTCCATCGAACGGTTGACCTCGGCTTTGACGTCGGAGACGTATTTTTGCGCTTTCCCAATGAGCGTGCCCACGGTGCGTGCCACGCGTGGCAACTTCTCGGGCCCGATGACAATGAGGGCCACTGCACCGATGAGTGCCAACTTGGAGATGCCCAGATCAATCATGGGCGTGGAACACTGAACGCATCAACATGGGAGCAATCAACCTTTCAACACACTTGGCAAGACGACCATCGAATTTATAACCGCCAATCAAACGCAGCGCCCCATCGCGGGGCTCATGCCAAGGGCTTTTGTCTTTAGATCTTTTGCTTGGCCTCGACATCGATGGTGGTTTTATCGGCCTGATGAGCCACACCTTGCGCGGCCACATGGGGGTGAGCCTCGGCCTCAGAGGGCGTTGGAGACTGCCCGTCTTTCATGCCTTCCTTGAAGCCCTTGACCGCGCCGCCCAAGTCAGAACCGATGTTCTTCAACTTCTTGGTGCCAAAAACCAAGACAATGATCAGCAACACGATCAGCCAATGCCAAATTGAAAATGAACCCATGTCCCAGTCTCCTAAGCGGTAAATCACCGCAAGAACTTGCGGTGTGAATGATGCTATTCTATAACTGCCAAGCCAGCGTGGACCATAGGAGTGTAAAAAACCCCGCAAAACTGACAAGTCCCACCGCCCTTGGCCCAATTAGGTCGATCAAGGGAACTGGCCTGAGTGCTATGAGGTCAACGATTTCAATGAGTTCAATGCGCTCAATTTGTGCACGACTTACTGGTAGATCGACACCGTGACGTCCTGAGCACCATCAGCCTTTGGACCAAGGCCTGGGTCCACCCATCACATGAAGGTGCAAATGGTGCACCTCTTGTCCGCCATGCTGGCCCGTATTGACCATCAAGCGGTATCCCCCTTCAGGGTATGGTAAACAACCCTCGCGCCGGGCCAACTCATCGACTTTGACCATCATGCGCCCCAGCATGGCTGAGTGCTGATCGTTGAGTTGAGCCATGCTGGGGATGTGCTCTTTGGGGATGATCAAAAAATGCACAGGCGCCCATGGATTGATGTCGTGAAAGGCCATCATCTCATCGTCTTCATAAACGAGT
>Ga0164296_1003411_pt1 | contig 15009 bp, 15 predicted proteins | sample GEODES057metaG_FD_113533 | JGI IMG/M metagenome (GOLD analysis project Ga0164296, IMG submission 113533) | Dystrophic lake water microbial communities from Trout Bog Lake, Wisconsin, USA - GEODES057 metaG | ecosystem: Environmental > Aquatic > Freshwater > Lake | place: USA: Trout Bog Lake... | reverse complement strand
CGACCAGGGATCAAATGGAATCCCACCTGAATTACCACCACCGGGAGAGCAAGCACCTCCGAAGCTCCCGCGCGGTCGCGGGCTACCAGATCGAGTCGATCGGGGGCGCGATCGGGCATGTGAGCGGGCTGATGGTGGACGAACGCAGCTGGGCGGTCCGTGAGATCGCGGTCGAGACCGGCCACTGGTTTTCCGGCAAGGAAATCCTGATCCCCACCGGCAAGGTGGAGCGCATCAGTTACGATGAATCCAAAGTGTACGTGAACGTTACCAAGGAGGACATCCTCGAAACCGCAGACCATGGCTTGGTGCGGGCCGGCGCGGCCGCCCACGGCTCAGCCCACTTCAGCGACTGAACGCCGACCCGAACGACCATGAAAAAGAATCCGCTCAACCGGGGTGTGCTGACCAATAATTTTTCCGGCATCGGCGTGGTGACACGCGAGATGGTCCACACCCGCGCGCGGGAACTGGCGCTGATCGCCGGCCGCGTGCCGCCGCAGCCATCGGTGGCCGACTTGGAACAGGCCTGCCGTGAGCTGTCCGGCGGCCCGGAGATGGATGCGCAGGAGACCTTGATGGACGACTTGCCGGAATCCAAGCGCTGGGACCCGGTGCCCGGATCCGCCGGGCACGCGGCGCCCGAGTCACCCAGCGAGGACGAGGATGAGGAAGGTCGCAGCGAAACCGAACAACTCGTCGACGAAGGCGCCAATGAGGCCGAGCGGGACCAGATGCTACGGGCCGCCAAGGCGACCGCCCGGAAAGACCAGCGCGATGCCTGACCCGGGCTGTCCCGCCATCCACCCAGTCCATTTTGCAGTCACTGCAAGTTTTCCACTATGATCACCACCGCCATCGCCTCCCAATCCACCAAGAAAGCCTCGCCCGACTATCCGATCCAGGAATTCCTGGCGGACCGGTGGAGCCCGTATGGCTTCACCGACCGTCTGGTCACGGAGGCCGACCTCAGCTCATTGTTTGAAGCAGCCCGCTGGGCTCCTTCCTCCTACAACGAGCAACCTTGGACCTATTTCGTTGCCACCCGCCAGAACCCGGCGGAATTCGAGCGACTGCTGTCGTGTCTCGTTCCCGCCAACCAGGCGTGGGCGAAGACGGCCCCGGTGCTCGTGCTCGGGGTCGTCAGCCTGAAGTTTTCCCAAACGCACAAGGACAACCGGGCCGCGGTGCATGACCTGGGCCTGGCGTCGGCCAACCTGGTGATGGAGGCGACCTCGCGCGGGCTTTCGGTTCACCAGATGATCGGCATCCTGCCGGACCGGGCGCACGAACTTTACCACATTCCGAAAGACTCGGAAGCATGGACGGCGATGGCCATCGGCTACAAGGCGAACGCCGACACCTTGCCGGCCGGCCTGCGGGAACGGGATTTGACCCCGAGACTGCGCAAGCCGCTCAGCCAATTCGTCTTCACGGGAACATGGGGCCAGGCGTCGGCTTTTTCCGGTCCGCGCCACTGATCGTCTGTGCCGAGGACATTTTATGGAAAAAATCACGAGTCGCGAAATCCGGCTGGCGTCGCGCCCGGTCGGGATGCCCGTGGCGGACAATTTTATCATGGTGCCGACCGAGCTGGAGCCGCCGCAGGACGAGCAGGTGCTGGTGCGCAATCTCTTCATGTCGGTCGATCCCTACATGCGCGGCCGGATGAACGCCGGGGAGTCCTATGTTTCGCCCTTCGAACTGGGCAATCCGCTCGAAGGCGGGGCGGTGGGCGAGGTGATTGAATCGCGGGCGAAGGAATTCAAGCCCGGTGATATTGTGACCTCCAATTTTGGCTGGCGCGAATATTTCCTGGCCTCGCCGAAGGTGCTGCGTCCCGTCAGCCGCCCGGTGCAGCCGCTGTCGGTTTATCTGGGGGTGCTCGGTATGACGGGCATGACCGCGTGGGCTGGTTTGAATTTGGTGGAGGTCACGGCCGGTGACGTCGTGTTTATCTCCGGCGCGGCCGGCGCGGTCGGCAACGTGGCCGGACAACTCGCGAAACTCCGGGGTTGCCGGGTGATCGGATCGGCGGGCTCGGCGGCGAAGGTCCGGTTTTTGCTGGAGCAGTGCGGGTTTGACGCCGCCTTTGATTACAAGGCCGGCCCGACCCTGGCGCAGCTGAACCTGGCTGCGCCGGATGGCATTGATGTCTACTTCGACAATGTGGGCGGCGAACCGCTGGAAGCGGCGCTGGCGGCGTTGCGGCTGAATGGCCGGATCATCGCCTGCGGCGGCATCTCCGGGTACAACTCATCGGCGGCGCGGCCCGGTCCGGCCAATCTCGGCAACATGGTGATCAAGCGGCTGACGATGAAGGGACTGATCGTGCGCGACTGGCTGGACCAGCAGGAAAAATTTGAGCTGGAAGTCGGTGACCTTTTCCGTTCCGGCCGGTTGAAGAACGAGGAAACGGTGGCGGTCGGAATCGAACGCGCGGTCGAGGCGTTCCTCGGGCTTTTTCAGGGCAAGAATACCGGCAAAATGGTGGTGAGGCTGGCCTGAGTCCACGGGCGGCGTCTTGCATCGCAAGGCCGCATGGATGAACTGAAGGCATGCCTACCATGGAATCCACCGTCGCCGCACTGCTCGCCCCGGGGAAAGGTCTCCTGGCCGCCGATGAAAGCTTCCCGACCATCGGGAAGCGGTTCAAGGAACTCGCGATCGCCTCGACCGAGGAAAACCGCCGGGCCTACCGCGAAATGCTGTTCACGACTTCCGGCCTGGGTGAATGGGTCAGCGGGGTGATCCTGTTCGACGAAACGATCCGCCAGGGCATCGGCGGGGTCGCGATCCCGGAGGCCCTGGCCCGCCTGGGCATCATTCCGGGGATCAAGGTGGACCTCGGCACGGTGGCGTTGGCGGGATTTCCAGGCGAAAAGATCACGGAAGGGCTGGACGGCCTGCGGGAACGTCTCGCCGCCTACCGGCAGCTCGGCGCGCGCTTCGCGAAATGGCGGGCGGTGATCGCCATCGGCGAGGGATTGCCGACGCCGGCGGCCATCGCCGTCAATGCACGGCTGCTGGCCCTTTATGCCGCGTTGTGCCAGGAAGCCGGGTTGGTGCCGATCGTGGAGCCGGAAGTCCTGATGGACGGCAACCATACCCTTGCACGCTGCGAGGACGTCACGACCGCCACCCTCGAGGCGGTGTTTGGCGCGCTGACCGAACAGCGGGTCAGCCTCGCGACGATGCTGCTCAAGACGGGCATGGTGCTGCCGGGCAAGGACAGCCGGCAGCCGGCCACGCCGGAGGAGGTGGCCGAGGCTACGCTGCGCTGCCTGCGCCGCACGGTGCCGGCGACGGTGCCGGGCATCGTGTTTCTGTCCGGAGGCCAGGGCGACGTGGAGGCGACGGCGCGGCTGAATGCGATCTGCCGGCCGGGCGGGACTCCGTGGACGATCAGCTTTTCCTACGGCCGGGCGCTGCAGGATGACGCCTTGCGGACGTGGCGCGGTACGGCCGCCAACGTGGCCGCGGCGCAGGCGGCGCTGCAGCGCCGCGCCCGGTGCAACAGCCTCGCCGTGCGGGGAAACTATTCGGCTGAGTCGGAAGGACGCACCGGCTGAAACCCGCCGGGTCCACCTTCCCGCGCATGGCCACGCAGATCTATCTCCTTCGGCACGGTGAAACGGCGTGGTCGCTTTCGGGCCGCCATACGGGCCGCACCGACCTGCCGCTCACCGCCCAGGGCGAACGCCGCGCGGCGGAGCTCCGGGAAATCCTGCAGGGACTCACGTTCACCCGGGTCTTCACCAGCCCGCTCCAGCGGGCCCGGCGCACCTGCGAACTGGCCGGCCTCGGCGGTGTGGCGGAGGTGGACCCGGATCTCCATGAATGGGATTACGGCGATTATGAAGGCCGGACGAGCGCCGAGATTCACGCCGCGCGCCCGGGTTGGAATGTGTTTCAGGACGGCTGCCCGAAGGGCGAGTCGGTGAAGCAGGTTTCCCAGCGCGCCGACCGCGTGCTGACCCGGCTGGGGCAAGGGGAGGGCGCGGTGGCGGTGTTCTCCCACGGGCATTTCCTGCGGGTGCTCGCGATGCGGTGGATCGGCCTCGCGGCCGGGGAGGGCCGGCATTTTGCCCTGGATACGGGTTCGCTCAGCATGCTGGGCCACGAACACCCCGGCGGGACGACGCCCGCGATCTGCCTGTGGAATGCCGGATCAATCGGCCGGCGCGCGGCCGTCGTTGCGCCGGAGGCGGGCGCACTTCAGGCCACGGGAGCGGGAGCCTTGAAGGCGAAGGCGAAGAAGGCCGCGACGCCGAGAAAGGCGAAGGCCACGAGGTAATTCCACGCGAGCCTCTCCTTCAGGACCGTGATCGCGAAGACCATGAAGACGGCGAGCGTGATGACCTCCTGGATGAGCTTGAGCTGAAAGCCCGAAAACTGGCCGTAGCCGATCCGGTTGGCCGGCACGGCGAGGCAATATTCCAGCAGCGCGATGGCCCAGGAAACGAGGATGGCCTTCCACAGCGACCAGTCGTGGCCGTATTTCAGGTGCCCGTACCAGGCGACGGTCATGAAGACATTGGAGAGAGCCAGCAGGAGGATGGTGTTCATAGGATAGGGGGATTGGAGACCGCGCCCGGGGTCTCTCCGCCACGAAAGGGTCCGGCCCGGGCCGGCCTTGCCGCGAGGAAAAAATCAACCCGGCCGGCGCCGATCGCTGCCCGGTGCGCGTTTACCCGGCCAGCTTTCGACGCAGCACCTGGAGTTCCTTGCGCCGCCCGCGGGTCATCTTGGGGTAGCTCATCCTGAGCTCCTGCAGGGTGCGAATGACGATCTGCGAAATGATCAGCCGGGCATTGTACTTGTCATCGGCGGGGACGACATGCCACGGGGCCGTCTTCGTGCTGGTGGCACGCAGGCAGTCCTCGTAGGCCTCCATGTAGCGATCCCAGAATTTGCGCTCGGTGGTGTCCGCCTCGCTGAATTTCCAGTTCTTGTCGGGCTCGTCGATGCGCTCGAGAAAACGCTTCCGCTGCTCGTCCTTTGACAGATGGAGGAAGAACTTGATGACCCGGGTGCCGCTGCGATGGAGGTGCTTCTCCAGGTCCACGATGGAGCGGTAGCGGTCCTTCCAGATCGATTTTTTCCGCTCAAGCCGGTCCGGCAGCCTTTCGCCCCGCAGGATCCCGGGATGCACCCGGACGATCAGCACCTCCTCGTAGTAGGAGCGGTTGAAGACGCCGATGCGTCCACGCGACGGCAACCGGCAGGTCGTGCGCCAGAGGAAGTCATGCTCGAGCTCCTCCGCGCTCGGATGCCGGAAGCTGTGGACCTCGCAACCCTGGGGGTTGACCCCGGTCAGAACGTGGCTGATGGCGCCATCCTTGCCGGCGGCGTCCATGGCCTGGAAGATCAGCAGCAGCGAATGGCGGTCGGAAGCGTAGAGCAGGCGTTGCAGGGCGCTCAGACTCTTGACGTCGGCCTCGAGGAGCTCCCGGTATTGTTTTTCGGAGCGGTAGAGGGGCGGGATGCGGGTGGGCCACTGCCCGATCCGGAATTTTCTCCCGTGGGAGACACGGAAGGCCTTGGGATCGATTTTCATCGGGCCACAGCGTAGGGCCGGGGGCCCGGTGGCGCGAGCAGTCTGTCGCGGTCAGGCCCTCACGCTCCGCCGGCCGGCGCCTGGGTCAGGATGACCTTCAAGGCCCGCTCGCGGCTCGCGTTCCCAAAGGTGTCGTAGGCCTTCATGATATCGCCGAGCGCGAAGTGATGGGTGACGAGCTGCTTGGGCTTGAGCCGGCCGGACATGACGGTCTTCAGGAGCAGGGGAGTGGTCACCGCATCGACAAGCCGAGTGGTGATGGTCACGTTCTGCGACCAGAGCTTTTCCAAGTGGAGGGTCACACTCGTTCCGTGCACGCCGATGTTGGCGATATGCCCTCCGGGGCCGACGATTTCCTGGCAGATGCCGAAGGTGGCGGCGACACCGACGGCCTCGATGGCCACATCCACGCCCTTGCCGGAAGTGAGGGCCATGACCTTCTCGGCCGCCTTGCCATCGGTGCTGTTGATCACCGTGGTGGCGCCGAATTGCTTGGCCACCTCGAGACGGTTGTCGTCGAGATCGATGACGATCAGACTGGCCGGGGCATAGAATTGGGTGGTGAGCAGGGCCGAGAGACCGACCGGACCCGCGCCGACGATGGCGACCGTGTCGCCGGGTTTGACGGCGGCATTGAGGACACCGCACTCATAGCCGGTGGGCAGGATGTCGCTAAGCATCACCATCGCGTCCTCGTCCGCAGACTCGGGCACGGGATACAGGCTGGTGTCGGCATAGGGAATCCGGACGTATTCCGCCTGGGTTCCGTCGATGGTGTTGCCGAGGATCCAGCCGCCCTGCTCGCAGTGGGACGGCATGCCCCGGCGGCAATACTCGCATTTGCCGCAGGCCGTGATGCAGGAAATGAGGACCCGGTCGCCCTTGCGGAAGCGGCTGACGCCGGGCCCGGCTTCGTCGATGAGGCCGATTCCCTCGTGGCCCAGGATCCGGCCGACGGCGACGGTGGGGACGTCGCCCTTGAGAATATGGAGGTCGGTGCCGCAGATTGTGGTCTTGGTGATGCGGACGATTGCGTCGGTCGCTTCGCGCACGACGGGCTTGGGGACTTCATCGAGCTGTTTCTTGCCGGGACCGTGATAAACGAGGGCTTTCATGGGAGGGAGGGGTTGAGGGATGTGACGGAAAATGGAAACGCGCCGGGTCACCGGTCACTTCAGCTTCGTGAAGGGTGATGCGGGCGCAGCCTACGCTTCCGTCCATGATCCGGATAGGTGGGTGTTACCCGTAGTGAGCAGGCGAACGCGCCTTCCTCATTTCTTTCCGCCCGCAAAGAAAAATGCCGGGCCCGCGGGCCCGGCGTGGGAGTTCAAAAACAGAAGGACCTAGAACTGATAGCTGACACCGGCCGAATACAGCCAAGGGTCGAGCCGTGCCTGGGTGAGGGAAGTCGAGCCCGCGTAGACATCGGAGCGGATGATCGCCCGCTTGAGATCGAGGTTGAGGGACCATTGGGCGTCGATTTTCCAATCCGCGCCGGCCTGGCCGGCGACGCCGACACTATGGTGGTCCAGGTGCAGCGGAACGCCCGCGACGACCAGGCTGTTATCCCAGATAAGGGTGTAGTTCACGCCCGCACCGACATACGGCCGGAAGGAGCCGCCCGGGTTGGCGCGGTACTGGAAGAACAGCGTGGGCGGAAGGTGCTTGAACGTCCCGAGCTTGCCCACCCCGGCGAGGGTCACTTCCTGGGTCTGCGGGATGGTGAGCACGAGCTCGGATCCCCACGTGTCGGTGAACGCATAGTCGACGTCGATTTCAGGGATGAGCTTGTCGTCCACGGAGATGGCATCCTTGGGGAAATTGATACCCAGCGCCGTGAAGGCATCGGACTTGTCCACCGTCTGGAGGTAGGTGGCCCTCAGGCGAACCGACCACGGGCTTTGGGCGCGCAGCGCGGCGCTGGAAAGCAGCAGAAGTGCGCCGGAAATGAGATAGAGGAGGGTTTTTTTCATGGAGGCAGGGTTTGAGGCGTGCCGCGGAGATTGTCCCCGCGTAACGTCGCATAGGATAATTGCTACCCCACCGGTCCACTCACCGTCGTTTGGCATTCACTGCGCGTGATTTGGTCACCTGGCTGGGCCGGTGAACCCTCCGGCCGGACCGCACCGTTCACGGCACCGCCTGGCTCCGGCCGAGAATCCGGCGGCAAAGGGCCTCGCCGCGATTGAAGTCCCGGCAGGTCTGCGGGCGAGTCGCGTAAATCGTGCAGAGCAGGGTGGCGGGATCGAGCGCGACACACGCGCCGTCGCCCCGCTGGTCCATGCAGCGCGCGGTGCCATGCTCGACGACCAGTGCTTCCGGGACCACATCGCCCGGCCTCAGCTCGACCACCAGATGGCAGCAACGGCCGCAGCCGGCGCAACGGGGAAGGTCGGCGTGGGAAGTGATGGAGCGGAGGAGGACAGTCCGGCCGGTGATTGGCGACGTTTATACCGGTCCGGGCGGTGATTCGGAGACGCACCCCAAGGCCGCGAGAGCGCGCAGCATCTCCGCGCAGGGGGTGGCAGGTCCTCCTAGCAGACTTTGCGTGATCGTTGCGGGTGGGCCGCGGTTCCCTGCCCGCCAGCGATTCTTATTGCCCGGCCCCGGATTATCGCCGCCCTTGGGTCATGGGCGCCAAGTACCTCCCGACGATCAAGGACCTGAAAGCCAGCCAGCGCTTCCAGCAGAAGCAGCACCCGCTGCCGTTTTTCAAGAAACCGTCGGGTAAGCCCGCGACGAAGCCGGCCAAGAAGAAGTAGCCGGACCCGGTGCCGCTGTCGCCGGTTGACCGGAGGCCGATTCGAGCCGACCGGCCGGCTTGCGATCGCGCTCGCTCTGCCGACTTTCCGGGCCTGGACTGCGGGCCATGTCCAAATCACAAAACGCCCAGAAGCAGACCAAGAAGAAGCCGCTGAAAACTCCGGCCGAGAAAAGGCCGCGAAGCGCGACAAGAAAGCCGGTCGCTGAGCGCGTTCCTTTCAACCCCAAGCCCAAAGGTTCTGACACGAGGGTCGGCAAGGCCGCGAAGCGATCACTGCCCATGGATCGCCCTTCGTGCTCCCGGCGATCCCGGGCAAACTTAAGTTTTTGACGTCAATAAACGACGGTCTGGGCGGCTTCGCCGGGCTGGCCGAACTGCAGGGAGCTGAGGCGGCGGTAGAGGCCGTCGGGCTTGGCGGATAATTCGTCGTGGCTGCCCAGCTCGACGATCCGGCCGGCCTCGATCACGGCGATGCGGTCGGCGGTGCGGATGGTGGCGAGCCGGTGGGCGACGATGAACGTCGTGCGGCCCTTCATGAGCCGCTCCAGCGCCACCTGCACGAGGCGCTCGCTTTCGCTGTCGAGGGAACTCGTGGCCTCGTCGAGGATGAGGATGGCGGGATCCTTCAGGATGGCGCGGGCGATGGCGATGCGCTGGCGCTGGCCGCCGGAAAGCTGGATGCCGCGGTCGCCGACGAGCGTGGCATAACCCCCGGGGAAGGCGGAGATGAAGTCGTCGGCATTGGCCAGGCGGGCGGCCTCGCGGATCGCGGCGTCATCCGCCCCGGGCCGGCCGTAGACGATGTTTTCGGCGATGGTGCCGCCGAACAGCAGGACATCCTGCGGCACGATCGCCATCTGGCCGCGCAGCCAGGCGAGCGGATAATCGCGCGCATCGCGGCCGTCGATCAGCAGCCGGCCGCCATCGGGGTCGTAGAACCGCAGGAGCAGGGCGGTGAGGGTGGACTTGCCCGCGCCGCTGGGCCCGACCAGGGCGATGCGCTCGCCCGGTCGGGCGGCGAGGGTGACGTCATGCAGCACGGCGACCTCGGGCCGGGCGGGATAGCGGAAATTCACGCCTTCAAAGGCGACCTCGCCGCGCAGGCGGGCGGGCAGCGAGGGGCAGGCAGCGGCCGGGGCATCAAGCTCGATTTCCGCCGGTTCGCGCAGCAGTTCGCGCACGCGCTGGGTGGCGCCGACCGTCTTCTGGATCTGGCTGAACAGCTCCGCGGCCTGGCCCATCGCACCGGCGACGAACGTCGTGTAGAGCACGAATCGGGTGAGTTCGCCCGGGGTGATGCCGCCGCTTTGGAGCAGGCCGGCGCCAAACCACAGGACGATCACGATGCCGCCGAACAGCGCGAGAATGAAGAACGCCACGAAGACCGCGCGCCAGCGGGCGGCCCCGAGCGCGGCGGCGAGGACGCGGGCGTTGGCGCGGTCGTAACGGCCGAGCTCGAAGGCCTCGTTGGCGAAAGCCTTCACGCTGGCGATGGCCTGCAGGGTTTCCTCGACGATGGTGTTGGTCGAGGCCAGCTGGTCCTGGGTCTCGCGCGAGTACTTCCGCAGCCGGCGGCCGAAGAAGACCGCGGCCGCGATGAGAATGGGGAGCGTGCCGAGCATCACGGCGGTCAGGCGACCCGAGGTGAGGGCGATCATGGTGACGCCGCCGAGCAGGAAGACCGTCTGGCGGCACATCTGCGGCAGCGCATCAATCAGCGCACCCTCGATCTGGGCAACGTCGGTCGAGACCCGGCTGGTGAGTTCGCCGACCCGGCGGCGGCCGAAGAAGGCCATCGGCAGGGAGATCAACCGGCGGTAGCAATCGTGGCGGAGATCGGCGAGGGCGCTCTGGCCGACGCGGTTGAAGGAAAGCGCGCTGTTGAAGGAGGCGAGCGCCTGGATCGACACGGAGGCCGCGAGCAGCAGGGCGACCTGGTTGAGGCTGAGCACGCCGAGCAGGGGGATGACGGCGTGGCCGGGATGCAGCGCGGCATCAATGAGCGAGCCGGCGAGCAGCGGGAAGGCGAGGCCCAGCAGGGCGCTGACAAAGAGGGTGGACAGCCCGGCGAAAAACCGCGCGCGGTAGGGGCGCACATAGCGGGCGAGGGTGAGGGTTTCGCGCAGGGTCTCGCGGTTGAGCGGAGCCTTGGGCAGGCGTTCGAGGGCGATGTCTTCGGCGGAAGGGTTGCGGCGGGCCATGAAGGGCCAACGTCAGGTCGCGCCGGCAAAAAGACAAGGCGCAGGTGAGGTTGCCTGGCCGCGAACGCTGCGGACGTTGTCCCTTGGGGGTGTTGCAGACCGGGTCGAGTTGGCGATGAGCGAAGCGCGCAGCGAAATCGCCCTGGAGTCTTCGCATGGGCAGAATGACAAACCCGGGAATCGAAGGCGGGGCGGCTTGAGGCCCGGCTTTCCGCCGCCAGTGAACGGCGCCGCGTTGGGTCAGGCCATGCGACCGATGATTTGACCTCCCCCGGGCTTGGCGTGCTTGATCGGGCCCTCGGCAACATGAAACCAACCCCTCAGCTCAGTATCGCCCGGCACCATTTCACTTCGAAGGCCGAGGTGCTGGCGGAGATTGCGCGCGACGATCTCTGGCCGGTTACGGTGCATCAGGGAGCTTTTCCGGCCGCGCCGTTGCACTGCCATGATACGGCGGTGCGGATCTACATTCTTACCGGGGCGATGCTCGTCGAAGGCGGGCGGGGGCAACTGCCGGTGAAGGCCGGGGCGGGCACGCGGGTGGATATCCCGGCCGGTGCGGTCCACACGGTGAGTTCGGAAGCCCAGGTGGTCACGATCACAGCGTTCCCGACATCCGCCGCGGCGGCCGGATTGCCCCAACTGCCCGTGCCGGAGAACGCCTAGGCGGTACCCGTCCCGGCGGCGGTCAGGCCTTTTTCACGAAGCAGGCCTTGAGGGCCATCGCGCTGCCATCAATCCTGCAGTCAATCTCGTGGTCGCCGTCCACCAGGCGGATGTTCTTCGCCTTGGTGCCCTGCTTCAGCACCTGCGAGCCACCGCCCACCTTCAGGTCCTTGATCAGGGCAACCGTGTCGCCGTCGGCGAGGACATTGCCGTGGGCGTCCTTGACGATCCGGGCGGCTTCGGGCGCGGCTTCCTTCGGCCATTCGTGGCCACAGGTCGCGCACTCCCAGCGATCCGGGTGACTGAGCACGTCCTCAAGGGTGCAGGCGGGGCAGGCGGGATTGGGCATCAGGGCCCGACCTTGAAGACTGAAACCGGGATGTCGAGGTGCAGTCTGTGATCGCAATTCGGCCAAGAGAATCGGGCCGGCCCGCGGGCCGGCGGGCATGACCCTGCGCGATAGGCCGTGCATTCCCCAAATTACGGCCAAGACGCCTCGGGTGCGGACCGGACACTTGGAATTGACGGGTACGGCCGCATGTATTGGCTCCGGCCATGGCAGATACGGGCCCCGAATCTCCCAAGACGCCCTGGCACCTTTGGGTCATCGGCGTGATTTCCCTGCTCTGGAATTCAACGGGCGCGATGGATTTCACCATGACGCAGGCGCGCAACGCGGCCTACCTGAAGGGGCTCACCCAGGCCCAGCTGGATTTCTTCTACGGTTTTCCGCTCTGGGTAGTCGCCGCGTGGGGGATTGCAACGTGGGGCGGCGTGGCAGGCTCGCTGCTCCTGCTGCTCCGTCGGAAGCTCGCGAAGCCGGTCTTTCTCGCGTCGTTCCTCGGCATGGTGCTCACCACGATTCACAATTTCGGCCTGTCCAACGCGTGGCAGGTCATGGGCGGCGCGGGGCCGCTGATATTCAGCGTGCTGATCTTCGTGATCGGGCTGCTGCTTTGGCTTTACGCCCGGGCGATGGGACGGCGCGGGGTGCTGCGCTGATTTCGGCCGTCAGCTGACGGGCCAGCGGTCTATTTTGCCGGACTCGCGAGCGGACGTCCCTTTTCCAGGAAATAGGTGGAGAGGATTCTTGCCGGGACCGGACCGAGGTTGCGGCCAAGGTGGGGGACGCCGCCGGGGATGAGAAGGGTGTCGCCGGGCTTCAAGTCGCGCGGGGCCTGGCCGTCGATCTCGATCCGCACGCCGCCCTCGAGGACATAGAGCAGCTCCTCGCCGGGGTGGAAATGCCTCGGGGCGACGGCGCCCGGCTTGAATTCGATCAGCGCCGTCACCCCGTGTTTCCCGGGGGTGGCGAGGTCCTGGTCGAGCAGAATCTTGCGCGAGAAGCCGGCCGGTTGATCGGCGGCGAACACGCCGGCAGCGCCGGCGAGGGCGAGGGCCAGCAGTACCGGGCGGAGGGTCGGGGATTTCATGGGAACGGGCGGAGTCAACGCCGCCAACGCTGCGCCTTCAAGTCCGCGATAAACGCGGTCTGGGCCAACCGGCCGCGGCCAGGAACGAACCTGACGGAATGTTTCCGCCGCTCCCCTAGAGTTTCGCCAGAATATCGTTCAGCGTCCGGCTCGGGCGCAGGGCGGCGGAAGCCAGGGTGTCGCTCGGGTGGTAGTAGCCGCCGACGTCCACGGGCTGGCCCTGCACGGCGATCAGTTCCTGGACGATTTTGCTCTCGTTTGCGGTGAGCTGTTCGGCGATCGGGGTGAAGAGCTGCTTTAGCTCGGCATCCTTGGACTGCGCGGCGAGGGCCTGGGCCCAGTAGAGTGCGAGGTAGAAATGGCTGCCGCGGTTGTCGATCGTGCCGAGCTTGCGGCCCGGGGAGCGGTCGAACTCCAGGAACTTGCCGGTGGCTTCGTCGAGGGTGTCGGCAAGGACCTTCGCCTTCGGCAGCTGGAAGGTCTGGCTCAGGTGCTCGAAGGAGGCCGCAAGCGCGAAGAACTCGCCGAGGCTGTCCCAGCGCAGGTAGTTCTCCTGCAGGAATTGCTCGACGTGCTTCGGCGCGGAGCCGCCGGCGCCCGTCTCGAACAGTCCGCCGCCGTTCATGAGCGGGACGATGGAGAGCATCTTCGCGCTGGTGCCGACCTCAAGGATGGGGAAGAGGTCGGTGAGGTAGTCGCGGAGCACGTTACCCGTGACGGAGATCGTGTCCTGACCGGCCTTGAGGCGCTCAAGCGTGAACAGCGTGGCGGCGGCGGGGGCGAGGATGCGGAGGTCGAGACCCGTGGTGTCGAGCCGGGCGAGGGCGGCCTTCACCTTGGCGATGATCTGCGCGTCGTGGGCGCGGTGGTCGTCGAGCCAGAACACGGCGGGCGTGTGGCTCAGCCGGGCGCGGTTGACCGCGAGCTTCACCCAGTCCTGCACGGCGGCATCCTTGGCCTGACAGGCACGCCAGATGTCGCCCGGCTCGACCTGATGTTCCATCAGGACCTTGCCGGTGTCGTCGGTGACGCGGACCGTGCCCTTGCCGGGGATGAGGAAGGTCTTGTTGTGCGAGCCGTATTCCTCGGCGGCCTGGGCCATGAGGCCGACGTTGGGAACGGAGCCCATGGTCTTCGGATCGAAGGCGCCATGCTTCTTGCAGAAATCAATCGTGGCCTGGTAAACGCCGGCGTAACTGCTGTCGGGAATGACACAGAGCGTGTCCTGCAGCTTGCCCGCGGTGTCGTACATCTTTCCACCGACGCGGATCATGGCGGGCATGGAGGCGTCGACGATGACGTCGCTCGGGACGTGGAGATTCGTGATGCCGTTGTCGGAGTTGACCATGGCCACGCCCGGACGGGCGGCATAGACGGCGGCGATGTCGGCGTTGAGGGCGGCCTGCTGGTCGGCGGGAAGGGACTTGATTTTTTCGACGAGGTCACCGAAGCCGTTGTTCAGGTCGACGCCGAGGCCGGCGAGGGTGGCCGCGTGCTTCGTGAAGAGGTCCTTGAAGAAGACGCGGACCGCGAGGCCGAAGAGGATGGGGTCGGAGACCTTCATCATCGTGGCCTTGAGGTGGAGGGAGAAGAGAACGCCGTCCTTCTTGGCCTTCGCCATCTGCTGGGCGTAGAAGGCGCCGAGGGCGTTTTTGCTCATGAACGTGCCGTCGAAGATCTCGCCGGCCTTCAGCGGGGTCTTCTCCTTGAGGACGATTGTCTGGGGCGCGGTGGCGCCCGGTTTTGCCAGCGCCTCGGCGGACAGGGGGGCGGGGATGAACTCGATCCGGACCGTGGTGGGGGCGGAAACCGTCAGGGACTTCTCGTTCGAATAGAAGTCATCGTGGCCCATGGTGGCGACGGACGTCTTCGACTCGGTCGCCCACTTGCCCATGGAGTGGGGATGCTTCCGGGCGTAATCCTTGACGGCCTTGGGGGCGCGGCGGTCGGAGTTGCCCTCGCGGAGGACGGGGTTGACGGCGGAACCCTTGATCTTGTCGTAGCGGGCGCGGGCCTCCTGCTCGGCGTCGGTCTTGGGATCGGCGGGATAGCTGGGAAGGTTGTAGCCCTTGCCCTGGAGCTCGGTGATGGCCTCGACGAGCTGGGGCACGGAGGCGCTGACGTTGGGGAGCTTGATGATGTTGGCCTCGGGCCTGAGGGTCAGGGCGCCGAGTTCGGCGAGGTCGTCGGCGATGCGCTGGGCGGGCGTGAGGGCCTCCGGAAAGTGGGCGATGATGCGGCCGGCGAGGGAAATGTCGCGGGTCTCGACGGCGATGCCCGAGTGCTTGGTGAAAGCCTGGATGATCGGCAGGAGGGAATAGGTGGCGAGCGCCGGGGCCTCGTCAGTCTTGGTGTAAATGATGGTGGGAGTCGCGGACATGATGG
>Ga0164296_1003410_pt1 | contig 15009 bp, 12 predicted proteins | sample GEODES057metaG_FD_113533 | JGI IMG/M metagenome (GOLD analysis project Ga0164296, IMG submission 113533) | Dystrophic lake water microbial communities from Trout Bog Lake, Wisconsin, USA - GEODES057 metaG | ecosystem: Environmental > Aquatic > Freshwater > Lake | place: USA: Trout Bog Lake... | reverse complement strand
GTCGTTTGCTTCACATTGTCGCAACTGTGCGCGTTCAGATTGATGTGCGCGATGCCTCCGCTAAATCCGTCAATGCCGGTGAGCGCGGCAACTTCGTGAATGTCCACAGTGCCGGTGACAACACCATGCCATTGCGGATGGCTGAAGTTGGTCAAGTCCATGACGGCATCAAGTTCCGTGGCCGCAGTGTTCCAGCGGAAATTCTGCAGATGAAATGCATCACGCGTAAATAGGAACTGGCCCTGCATACGAGACGCCACCTGCGCTTCAGAAAATGTGCGCGTGTGTACATCATCGCTGGAGAAGTCTGCGGTGTAGCGTTCCGCGTGCGCGTCGTCGGTGGTGCCCGGTGTAGCGGCAACGTATTTCAACTTCAGCGTTGCATTGCGTGCGGCAAAATCAAACGGCAGTGCATGCGTATTGATGACGGCCACGCCTTGCTCCACTGAGATTTGTGAAACCGCCATGTCCAGCAGTGTCTGCTGAATCGAATTCATCTCATGTGCCGGATGCGGCTGGTTGGTGGTGCCGTCTTTCGCCACAATCAAATGGAAGCTGGGATGAACCACGCGCAGCGATTCCAGATACACATACGAACTGAAGAAAAACCCTGACCAGCGCAGCTGCGCTTCCACATGGTCCACATGCATGTAGGGCGCCTCGCCGGCTTTTTCCAAACCATGCACCGTCACGCCATCCACAATGATGTTGCGTCGCCACATGTCCCAGCGGAAGCTTTGCAACTCGACGCGCCCGCCGGTGGCTGCGGCCATCGATGCCTGCACACGCTGCCGCACCAGGGCAGCGAATTGCGCGGTGTTTGTGTACCAGAGAATTCCGATGATGCCGATGAGCAGGAGCGTGCCAGCGCCCATCGCAGAGTGGAACCATATATTTAGCCGCCGCTGGCCACTACGCACCAACTCGCCTGCCTCATGCAGGTCGGGGATGTGTAGCTCAGGAATATGCATCTCCGGCAGATGCAGGTGCGAATGCTTTTCATGCTCCGGTTGCTCCTGCGGCTTTTGCTCGGGAGGAATTTTGTCATCGTGCTTGTTATCGCTCATGGCAAATCCTCCCCCGGTGCAAGGATGCGCACGTTGCCGCCGGCACGTAATTGCTTCAGCCAATCTTCCAGCAGTGTGGAGATGCGCTGCTCGAGCAACAACTGTTCAATGCGATTGGCTACGTTGGCCAGTGGCGGCGGCGTGGTGTGCGTCGCGGCGTATTGCGGCATCAACGTGTTGCGATAGTAGGTCGTCACTTCCTCATTCGAAATATGCGCGCCGTCGCGGAAGCGCTGTTCAATAAAACGAAGCATCTCAATGCGCGTGCGCCAGCGTGTGTTGAACTCGCTCTCAGTAAATCCATGCGCCTTCAACACGGCCAGCCATCCATCGTGAGTCGCGCATTTCGCGGGGGCGCAGTCGGGAATCCTTCGCTGCAACTCGGCGATGTCCGCGGCAAGTTCCGCATCGGTCACCGGCGGCGGTGGCTGCCACTGCTCCTGCGCGGTAATCAGAGCGCGGTCAATCAGGCGGTTCATCGCTTCTTCGCGCTGGTTTTGCGTCGCGGTGGATTGCCCCGCGCCCGCAACGGGCAGCATCGCGGCAATGCGCATCTCCTGCTGCACATCGCTGTCCAGAATCGGCTGGCCGTTGACCAGCGCAGCAATCCGGTCCAGCTGCACAGTAATCTGCTGCGCGTGTAGCGTCGCGGCTGCACACGCAAGCATGAGCAGCAACATTGGCCCTGCTCTCCTGCGCCGATTTTTTACCGTCTGACCCATTGCAGTACTATTCCCCAAATTACGCCGAGTTAAAAACTCTGCCCAATGCTGAAAAAGAAATTGAAGTGTCCCGCGCGGCCAACATTCGGCGGGTTGTTGTTGTAATCCAGAATCACCGGATACAGCGGCGGATTCAGGTTGTAACTGAAATCAAGACGCAGCGGACCGATGGGCGTTTTGTAACGAATGCCGGTGCCAATGTCATGGCTGAAGAAATTAAAGTTGCATGTTCCTTCGGTCACGCCGGTCACCACGCTGCAGGTGCTCACATTCGGCTGGCGGAAGCGCAGCATGCTGGGCCAGATGTCGCTGCCGTTGATGAAGACGTTGCCCATGTCGTGGAAGAGCACCAGGCTCACATTCTGGCTGAAGAGCGGTAATGCCTGCGGAGGCAACCGTAGTTCTGTCGAATTTACAAACACGCCGGTGCCGCCCACCGGATAGCCAGTCTGTAAATCTCGCGGCCCCGCTGCGTTAATGGGGAAGCCGCGCAGCGAATTGCCGCCGCCGGCATAGAGCCGCTCCGGCAATGGAATCGTCTGTAGGCTTTGCGATCCGAAAGTGCGCTCCAGTCCCAGTCGCGTGCTGCGCGCCAGAACAAAATTCAAACGGCCAAAGTGATAGTAGGTGGAGTTGGTCAGATCGACGCGGTTGAAATCCGCCTCGGAGCCGAAGGCCGAGTCGGCAAAAAATTCCTGAAAGGAAGTGTATGAACCGCGATCAGCATTCAGCGGGCTGGGCGAACGCGTGTCACGAATCCATGTGAAGCCGGGACCGCCTACGCGCACCGGTTGCGAGAGTAACGGGATGAGCGCAGCGCTCACCTGCAGCGTGTTGGCGTTCACTTGCACGCGGCGATACGTAAATTCATACAGCAGCGTGTCTGCCTTGAAGAATTTTTCACCAACGCGGATGGAGCCCTGCAACTGCGAGGATGCGAAGGTGGTCACGTCCTGCGCGTCGGTGTAGCCGGCAGAGAAAGTAAAGTCCAGCCGCGGATTGTTCAACACATGCGGATACATGTACGAAAGCGTTGCGCGTTTTTCCAGCGAGCCGTACGAGCCGCCGAGCGTTACCGACTGGTCGCGGCCGCCGAGGCTGTTGCGGGTGATGTCGAGCGAGACGCGTTCGCTGGCTCCTGTACTGCCGTCGGGCGAACAGACGAACGTTGCTGGATTGATGCCCAACTGAATCAGCGAAGCCGCCGAGGGACAGTTGTGGCTGGGCTGGCCGGTCTGTGCTTCAAATCCAATACCGTAAAGGAAGTCCCAACGCTTGGCCTCATTCAACTGCACCAGAACATTTTTCTTCGGCGCATCGCCGGTGGGATTTTCCACCGCGAGATTCACTTCGTTGAATAAGGTCAGGTCATACAGGTTGCGCTGCGATGTTGTCAGCGCGTTCAGGTCCAGCGGGTCTCCCGGATGCACGCCCAGCGCCCGTTGCATGGTGCTTCTGCGGGTGGTGTGCAGACCGTTGATTAAAACCTTATCTACAAAAACCTGCTGACCTTCCTCCACATTGAATCGCACATCAATCAGCGGATTCGCTTTTACCTGCTTAGTGGATGTGATTGTTGAGTCATCCAATGTCGCCGGATTTTCTTCGGTCTGCAGCAGCTCCACCCGCGCCTGCGAGTAGCCACGCCGCTGGTACCAGGCAAGAATGGCTTCGCGGTCGGCAGAAAGTGTGGTGAGTGAAAATGGCTGGCCGGCTTTTGATTTGAGCAATGCATTCACAGCGGCGGTGTGCTCCGGTGCTTCACCGGTTACACTCACCAAGCCGTAGTGTTGTTGCGGCCCCTCCACAATTGCAATGTGGATACGCAAGCTGCCTTCCTGCGCGGTGTTCATCCTGACGCGTGTTTCAAGGTCCTCCACCGTCGGCGTCACTTGCACTTCCGTGAAGCCGTTGGCGCGGTAGAGTTGCGTCATGCTGCTGATGTCTGTGCTGAGTAGTTGCTGGCTGTAAAGACCGGCGCGCAGAAATACATTCGACGGCTTCACATGCATGCGGCCCAGCAGGGCATCGGTCTTGAAGAAGTGGTTGCCGGTGAAACTTATGGAACTGAGCCGATGCTTCTCGCCGCGGTCAATCGTGTAGAGAACGTTTTCGTGCGTCGCATCCGGCCGCACGGTTTTCACGCTCACCTTGGCGTCAAAAAATCCGTCGCGTTGCATGGAGTCGCGTAAATTGCGCGCACCTTCATTCAGCAGGTCGTCATCCACCGCGCTTTCTTCGTAGATGGGGACCAACCGGCGCAATTCACCGGCGTGGATGCGCATGCCTTCGGTCAGCACGCGGACTTCCGGCCCCTGTTCAGAGTGGAAGCCAAGATCCACGGTGTTGCTGGAGGCGCGAAAATTCTGCGACTCCAGCGAGATGGTGGCTTCCAGATGGTCATGCTTCAGGTAGTAGCTGCGCAGTCGCGTCAGTGCGCGTGTGAGAGTGTCATGGTTGGCGCGTGTTTTGGCGTAGATGCGTGCGCGATGCCGCAGTTGCGTCACGTCCATTCCTGCGTCGCCGGTCAGCGTTACTATGCCGATGCGAGCCTGCGGCCCGGTCACCACGTGAAAAAGTATGTTGCGCAGGCCATTGCCTCCGTCGCTGGTGGAGGCGGTCACCTGCGAGCGGTGGTAGCCGTTCTGCTCCAGCGACTGCTGCAGCAGCTGCAGCGCGTCATTCATCTTCGGTTCGCTGAAGGGTGTGCCCGGATCCAGCCGCGATGCATGCACCAGCAGCGATGCCAGATGATCATCGCGCACGCCCAGCACTCCTACGGTTCCGATAAAGTAACGCGGCACACCGGCAAAGGTCAGGTGGATACCATCGTACTCGCGGCTGCCTTCCAGTTGAAGGTTGCGATACAAACCGCTGGCATAAAGCCGCTGCATACTCTCGCGAACTCTGTCGGGATCCAGCGGAGTGCCGGCGGTCTGCGGCAGCGAAGCCGGCAAGCTGTTGTCCGCGGCAAAATCAACGCCGGTAAATTTAATTTCTGCGACCGGCAGACCGGCCCATGTCCAGATGTCGGGGATGGCCGTGCTGGCCGGTGCAACTGCAGTGGCTTTCTGCTGCGCCGGTGCTGCGCTGCTCAGACAAGCTACGCACAGCAACGCCAGAACCGTCCGTCGCACAGCTTGCCTGACTATGGCGCTGTTCGTGCCGTGGCGCTGTCCGAATCTGCAGGTTGACTGATGCAGCAAAGAATTTCCTTCCGAGCGTGCGATTGCAGCGGAGTTCGCACGTTCAGGCCCCGATCTGCAATTCACACAGGTTCTCTCCTATACTACGAACCAGAGGCACTCCATGCATACCAGTCTTGCCTCTTTAGACGCTAAAGGAACAACATCGGTGACTGTCAGCGAATCCATCCAGATGCAGGGCCGTTACTCACGGCAGGAACTCTTCGCGGGTATCGGGCCGGCGGGGCAGCGCAAACTGTCCGTGGCTCACGTGGCGATTGTCGGCATTGGTGCCACCGGAGCGGCTGCTGCTGGCCTGCTGGCGCGTGCCGGAGTCGGTCGACTGACGCTGATTGACCGCGATTTTGTGGAGCCAAGCAATCTGCAGCGCCAGGTGTTGTTTGACGAAGCCGACGCCCGCGAAGCACTTCCCAAAGCCGAGGCCGCACGGCGCAAACTTGCCCTGCAGAACAGCGACATTGCTGTGGAAGCGCGCATCGCCGACCTGACGCCGGGCAATATTCACGAACTGCTGGCTGGTGCGGAGTTGATTCTCGACGGCACCGACAATTTTGAAACGCGTTATCTGCTGAATGATTACGCCGTGGAGCAATCTCCGCGCGTAAAGGGTTGGATCTACGCTGCAGCCATCGGAGCCTATGCCGCCACCATGAATATTCTTCCCGGCGCGACGGCCTGTCTCGCCTGCATCTTTCCCAAGCCGCCCTCCGGCCCGGTGGAAACCTGCGACACCTCCGGCATTTTGAACACTGCCGTCAATCTGGCGGCATCGCTGCAGGTAACCGAGGCACTGAAGATTCTTACCGGTGCGGAAGATTCACTGCGTCGCACGCTGTTCTCCATCGACCTGTGGAGCAATGATCGCTCGGAAATTAATACATCGCATCCGCGCGCGGGGTGCACGGTCTGTGGCGAGAAAAAATTCACACACCTTGCCGGCGAAGGCCGACCACACATCACACTCTGCGGCCGCAACAGCGTGCAGATCCACGAACACGCCCGTGCTGTGGACTTTGCTGAGATGCAGGTGCGTCTGCAGCCGCATGGCGATGTTCGCTACAACGGCCTGGCGCTGCGCTTTGTGCGCGGCCAGCACACCATCACACTCTTCGCCGACGGCCGCGCCATTGTGCAGGGCACCGCCGACGTTGCCGTGGCGCGTACACTGTATGCCAGATACATTGGCAGCTGAATATTCACTCTCCATGCGATTTGCGCGCACGCCAAGCAACACCGCAGCCCGGCATGGCATCACAGCAACAGGGCTGCAGGAATATGGTCTTCATTGCCGGAGTTAATCGGTCATGCAGCCGAGAGGAAGAATGAGCGAGACTCCAACGCCGCGTAGCGGTATCCAGCGTAATAAGCCGATAGAAGGCGAACTGGAAGCCATTGAGCGCGCCCGCCATGGTGACCAGAACGCATTCGCCATTCTGTACGGCCTGCATCGCAAACGGGTCTACACGTTATGTCTGCGCATGTTGGGCAATGTTTCAGAAGCGGAAGATATGACGCAGGAGGCCTTCCTGCATCTCTTCCGCAAGCTGGATAGTTTCCGTGGCGAGTCGGCCTTCTCCACCTGGCTGCACCGCATGACGGTGAATCTTGTCCTGATGCATCTGCGCAAAAAGGGCCTGGACTTAGTTTCGCTGGACGAGTCGATGGACCCGCAGAATGAAGCCGGCCCGCATCGCGACTACGGCATCATGGATCTGCAGCTGAACGGATCAGTGGACCGCATTGCGCTAGAGCGTGCCGTCAACGACCTGCCGCCCGGCTACCGAATCGTCTTCCTGTTGCATGATGTGGAAGGTTACGAACACAATGAAATCGCTGCTATGATGAATTGCTCCACGGGAAACAGCAAGTCCCAATTGCACAAGGCGCGCCTGAAACTGCGCGAGTTGCTGCAGCGGCCCCAGTCAGATGACAATCGACAGGTAGACGGCATTTCCATAGCACAGGAAAAGGCAAGCAAGGAGGCTGAGCAATGAACGACAGCCGAAAGAACCAAAATCAGGCCCCGCAGGTTTCGGACCCCGCCGCTTGTGCAGAGTTCCAGAAGCATCTCCCAGAACTGCTGGAGGACGAGAACCCCAATCTTTCCGCAGACCCGCACATCATCGGCTGCGCCAACTGCGCCGCTCTGGTTCGCGATCTGGAAGCCATTGCCCAGGCCGCGCGCGAGTTGCTGCCGACCTATGAACCCAGTCCCGATTTGTGGAACCAGATTCAGTCAGCCATGAAGAGTGATTTGCCTGAGAATCCGCCATTACCGCCAGCCGTGGATGCTGCCGGGAAGAAATAATTCCGCTTGCGTTTTTTCAACCGTTTGCGCTAATCTCGAAATGCTTATGAAGACGCATACACAGACCATCAGCTTTACCTACCGCTACTGGTATCCAGTGGCGGCGATGGGTCATGCGTCTGTGAAGGTCTAAGCAACAAGTTCCAACTCACAGAATCTGCAGTTCCCGTAGCCGCAATCCTCAAGGATTGTGGCTTTTTCACTTAACGCGCAACGCTCACCCAAAGGAGAAAGACAATGTCACCTGTTCTGGAAGCAGCCCCCGAACGAAGCCAGCCGGTAGAATTGAGTTTCATGCCCATGGCCGCCAAAACCTCTGCTGACCACGCCCACCTGCCCGCCGGCCTGCGCCGCATCGTGCTCACCGGCTTCATGGGAGCAGGGAAGAGTTCGGTCGGCATCGAACTTGCCCGGCGGCTCGGCTGGGAATTTACCGACTTGGACGCGCTGGTGGAAGAACGCACCGGCATCAGCATTGCCGAGTTGTTTGAGCGCGATGGCGAAGAGACCTTCCGTCGCATTGAGTCCACCGCTCTGGCCCGTGCGCTCTCCCGCAACCATGTTGTGCTGGCGTTGGGCGGCGGAGCCATTGAGACACTGACCAACCGCCTGCTGTTGGAGCAGACCCCGGCCACGGTAAATATATTTCTCGATGCGCCCTTTGAAGTCCTGCGCAATCGCTGCGAAACTCACGTCAACGGCGCCGTGCGGCCCATCTTTGCAGACCCGGCCGCTGCAGAAAAACGTTTCCGCCAGCGTCTGCCGTTTTACAATCGCATCGCCGGCCTGCGTGTGGAAACAGCCGGTCTGGACGTGATGCAGACTGTGGATGCGTTGCTGCATCAACTGGCGCGCCGCGCATCGCGGTAATGAACTCTCGGTAGAAAGTAGGCAAGCCGTGGCAACAAAACATAGCGATGGACATCCGTCTGAAAAAGCTGAACTTCATTCCGCTGCTCATGCCGAAGAACATCATCCCGGCCGTGTGGAGCAGAAGGTGGTTCGTGAGCGCAACCTGGTCCTCTATGCCGTTTGCGTTCTCCTCAGCTTGTATGTTGCCTGGCAGGTGCGCGAAGTATTGTTGCTGGTTTACGTCAGCGCATTGTTTGCCGTCGTTCTCAACCCGCTAGTGATTGCCATCGAGCATCTCCGCATTGGCCGCTGGCGTCCCGGTCGCGGCGCATCCATTGCGATTCTTCTATTCGGCAGCGTGCTCGGCTTTGGCGGATTTTTTCTCTTCGCCTTGCCGCCGGCATGGACGGACTTGAGAATTGTTCTCTCGCAGGCCCCGTCGCAGGCACCGATTATTCTTGCCCGACTGCGCGACCTGCCTTACGCGCAGAACATCAACATTCCCGCAATCAGCGCGCAGGTGGCCAGTGCGGCCTCTTCCAGCGCAGGATATTTGTTCTCTTCATTGCCGGCGTGGCTTACCACCGTTGGCGAAGTGCTCACGTCAATCATCCTCACCATCTACTTCATGCTGGAAGGCGACCATGCTTATGACTGGATGCTATCGCTGGTGCCGCAACACCGCCGCGCACGGTTGAATGAAACGCTGCTGCGCGCCGAAGTTCGCATGGGCAAGTGGCTGCTGGGTCAGGGCGCGCTGATGGTCATCCTCGGCGTTAGCAGTACTATCGTTTTCTGGCTGTTGGGTGTGCGCTACTTCTATCTGCTGGGCGCACTGATGGGTCTCGCCAACATTGTTCCCGTCGCCGGAGCCGTGGTTACCGTCACCCTCTCCGCGCTGGTGGCCGGCTTCGATTCCTGGGAAAAACTGGCCGGCGTACTCATCTTCTATGCCATCTATGCGCAGATTGAAAATGCCTACCTCATCCCGCGCATCATGCGCACCAGTGTCGACCTCGCGGGACTCGCCGTCCTCATCGCTTTGCTCATCGGCACCTCGCTGGCTGGAGTTCCCGGCGCAGTTGTTTCTGTCCCCACCGCCGTACTGGTCGCTGTGTTGATGGAGGAGTACGTCATCCACAAAGACAGCGAAGCCAGCAGCGACCTAACCATCTGAATTTTCGTGCTATGTTATTGGCGAGAGTATGCGCCCATCCGTCTTCGTTCTCATCGTTCTGTTAATCTTTGCGCCATTCATGCGAGCGGAAGACTGTTTCAAAATTCATGGGCGAGCCGTCTGGTGGCGTGGAGATGCATATTTTTCAATCTGGCATGTGGGTACAAACCATAGTTATTTCTTAATGAAAGATGACATTGCGTCAATAAATCTCATCTGTAAATATTTTGATTGTGACAATGGTGCTGTCCAGCCTGCATTATTTGCAGACTTCACCGTATGTCCGACCGAACCCTTTCGCAAAGGTGCTGCCCAGCCGGTCATTGTGAAAAAAGTCGAGCATCCCTACGTTGTTCCAGACTGGCCACCAACGGAAAAGACAAAGTAAACGGCCCGAACAGTTGATTGCGATTGCAACCAATTGCCTGGGCCGCTTTTCTGTTGCCGCTACGAGCGGATGGAAAGTGCGTGGTGGAAGATGTTGTTCGGGTCGTACTTCCGCTTCACTTCCTGCAGGAACTTGTAGTTCGTTCCCCAATACAATTCCGGCCAGTAGTCGTACGCCGTCAGGTCGCGGTCTGCGTAGTTGATGTAGCAGCCCTCGTACTTCTCACCGGGGTACGGCGTTCCCTGATGCTTTGCGTCCACTTCGTCGGAGGTGTACAGCTCCTTGTACAACTCGTTCAGGTAGGCAATCTTCGCCTTGTCCTGCGCGGGGTCCTGCCAGTAGGTGAGGAACTGGTGCTTGATGATGCTGCTGCGTTGGTAGACCGAAGTCTCCGCACCCTTCTGCTTGCTGTTCACCGCGCCGCCGTAGGAATCAATCAGAACAGTGGCGCCTGAGGAATCCAGACCGGGGATATCGGTCGTCAGGTACTTGTAGTAGACGCGAGCCTCATGCTCAGAGAAATTCTTCTTCAGGTATGCGGACTTGTATTTGGCACGTGTGCCGGGTCCGGTGCGGGCGCCCAGGCTCATGTCAATGTATTGCGAGTGGTTCAGGTTGTAACTGGCGCAGGGAGTTGCCAGCTTCGTTGTCGTCTCGCCGAAGTTCTGCCCGCCATTGCCGCGTCGGCGACCGCCACCCTGGTCGTTGTTCTGCGGCTGCACCGAACGCAGGTACGCAACCAGTGCCTGCACCTGCTGATCATTCAGGCTGGAGAAGGCCGGCATTTTGCCGCCCACGCCGTTGTGGACAATGTTCTTGATGTCGGCATCGCTAAGCCCGGCAACATGTGCCACGGCCAGATTCGGTCCTGCGCTGCCGCCGTGGGCATCATTGCCGTGGCAGACCGCGCAGTTTTCTACAAACGCCTGCGAACCGCGGTTTAACAGCGGAGAAGCCGCCGCATCGCCGCGCGGAGTTGTGGTCAGCGGCGCAACGTCGCCCTTGCACTCGTCAAAGAAGGCGAGGAATTCTTCCAGCGGCTTCAGGTCGTTGCAGGTTCCATCCATATTGCAGAACTGAACACCCACGCCCAACCGGCCGCCGTTGCTGGCATGGCTCAGGCCGATGCCGGCGAAGATGCCCCACGTATCTGGGTCTTTGCCGCGTGTTTCAAAATAGCGGCCATAGGTGCGTAGCACTTTGGAGAATTTTTCTTCCGTCAGTTCCGCCCACGGCCAGCTGATGTTGGTGCTCACCAGTTCCTGCGGGGCCGGCGGCAGCTTGTCAAAAATGTAGTCGGTCACAATGCCGAAATTTCCGCCGCCGGAACCACGACAGGCGCGGAACAAATCCGGGTCGCGCTTGGCGTTGATGGTACGCAGCACCACCTTGCCCTTTGCATCGACAGTGGCGATTTCAATTTCCGTCACCCAGTCCGGCGTGATGCCGTACATACGCGAGAGCACGCCGAAGCCGCCGCCCATGATGTGTCCGCCGGCGGTAACGCCCGTGCAACTCGCTCCCGGCAGCGTCACGTTGAAGGCGCGGTAGAGGTCCTGATAGGCCTTGCCCATGGTCACGCCCGGTCCCACGCGGATGCGCGGATCGCCCGGCAGGCTGCCGACAAAATCCAGCTGCGCCACATCAATCAAAACGCCGTTTGGATTGTTGATGTAGAAGTCTTCGTAACAATTTCCGCCGGCGCGCACGGTGGGCCGCTTACCCGCGCTCACCGCTTCCTGCAACGCATCGGCAATGTCCTGCTTGTGCTGGCAGATGGCAATGGCAGACACATTCTGTGCTGCGGTTTCCGGATAGCGCGCATTGTGCGCCTTGTTCAGGTTGTTGAAACGAACATCATCGCGGTTGACTGTGATTGCCATTGTCTTCAGCTCCAAATTTTATGTACAGGGGGTGCAGTTCGGGATTCGTGATGTGATTATAGGGTGTGGCTGTAGGTTTTTGCGCGTGCCGAATGTCAGTACATTTTCACATAGATAAATTGTCCTACTGTGTTTTGCACGGTTGCAGTAGCATCTATTCCATCCTTTATTGTTGCGTGAAATTTTCAGGAGAGACTTGTTGACGCGCTCGATGCACATCACGTTCGCTCTGCTGATTCTGCTCGTCGGCGTGCCGCAATCCCGTGCCGCATCAGACAAAGCCGCGCCGTCAACTGGTTGGGACAGTCATCTCGCCGCACAATATCTCGATTCGCGGCAGCAGTGGTGGCAACAATGGCCCCGCGCGCAGAAGGACCACGGCACACTCTGCATCTCCTGTCATACTGTGCTGCCGTATGCGCTGGCACGTCCTCAACTCCGCCGCCAGTTGGGCGAGGCCGCCGCAAACGCCACCGAGCAGACCATGCTCACCAGCATCGAGGCGCGCGTCTCCGGTTGGCAGCAGATGGTCCCGTTTTATTCTGACGCTCTCAGCGGCGCCGGCAAGACCGACGAATCCCATGCGACCGAAGCCGTGCTGAATGCCATCATTCTCTCCACGTATGACGCGGCTCAAGGCCGCCAGCGAGAAATTACGCGCCTTGCCTTCCGCAACGCCTTCGCTCTGCAGCAGGCCACTGGTCCGCTGGTTGGTCAGTGGCAATGGCAGCTTTTTCATTTGGAGCCGTGGGAGTCAGCCACCTCCGGCTATCAGGGCGCGGCCATGTTTTACTTCGCTGCGTTACAGGAACCCGGTGGCTATGCGGCATCTGCAGAGGCCGCCGCACCTCTGGCGCATCTGCGTCAATCGTTGCAGCAGGGATTCGCCGCACAGCCGTTGCTGAATCAACTTTACGTGCTGCGTGCCGCATCGCTCGATCCATCAATGCTCTCGCGCGGGCAGAAGAAAAATCTTCTCGCCACACTGCAATATCTGCAGCAGTCCGATGGCGGCTGGCGCAGTGTTGACCTGCTTCCAGCGCAACGTAGTGACCAATCGCCGGAACCCGGCATCAGCGACGGATACGCGACAGCCATCGCCGTGCTCGCCATGCAGGCCGCCGAGCCGAACTCTAACTCCTTTGTGCGCGGCATCACCTGGCTGCGTTCGCACCAGCAGGCCAACGGATCCTGGCTGGCCGAATCGCTGAACAAGAAGCGAGACCCAGGCACGCCCGCCTATCTGTTTATGAGTGACGCCGCCACCGGCTATGCAGCGCTCGCGCTTTCGCAAACACGTTAGCTGCGCCGGCATTTGTTATCCTTGTAATCAGCGCGTCATCCTCATCATGTCCACACCGCATTTGAATCCCGCAGGTACCTTGCTCGACCCGCAGTCCGTGCAGCAGGCCATCCAGAGCAAACGCTCTCTGCGCAGCGGGTTCATCACTGACTATTCCGAACTCTTCAAGTTTCGCGTCACGCTGATGGTGGTCATCACCGCGTGGGCCGGCTACTATCTTGCTGCGTACACTGCCGGCATCAGTCGCTTCAGCAGCGTACTCAACCAGCAGGTGCTGGAAACCGTTATCGGAGTCGCCATGGTTTCCTGCGGCTCCAGCGCATTGAATCAGGTTCTCGAGCGGCGTCTGGATGCGCGCATGTTGCGTACCGCGCATCGCCCACTGGCTGCCGGCCGCATGACGCTGACCCAGGGCATCGTGCTCGGCATGTTGGCCATTGTTGTCGGATCCATCTGGCTCGCGTACTTCACCAACATCATCACCGGCACGCTCACACTCTTCACGGCCATCGGATACGTCGCCATCTATACCCCTCTGAAACGCGCCACCACCATCGCCACCTTCATCGGCGCATTTCCCGGAGCCATGCCGCCACTCATCGGCTGGACCGCAGCGCGCGGACAGATTGAGTGGCCCGCCGTCGCTCTCTTCGCCATTCTCTTCATCTGGCAGTTTCCGCACTTCATGTCCATCGCGTGGCTCTACCGCGAAGACTACGGCCGCGCCGGCATCCGCATGCTGCCGGTGGTTGAGCCGGACGGCTGGTCCACATCGCTGCAAGCGCTCATCTATGCCGTGCTCATGATTCCCGTCAGTCTGGCACCTGTCTGGCTGGGCATGGCCGGTTGGATTTACGGCGGCGCGGCCATTGTTCTCGGCCTCGGCTATCTCTGGTTTGCCATTCGCTTCCTGCGCATTACCCGCGCACCGGAAGCGGAAATCTCCCGCACATACGCACGCGACCTGCTCAAATTCAGTGTCAGCTATCTGCCGCTGCTGCTTGCCTTCATGATGCTCAACGCCAAAGGAAAGATGTTCTTCTGATGACCACCGCGACCACGCAGGAAATCAAAACGCCACGCAGCATCATCGCGCTCATCGTTATTGTCAGCGCGCTGGCCAGCGCCTTCATCTTCTGGCTCGTCTACTTCCACACGCCGGTGGATGTAAGCGGAACGCAGCTGCACTTTCTCCCTGCGCTCAACGCCGTGTTGAATGCTTTTGCCGCCGTTGCGCTTTTTATTGGATTCAATTTCATCCGTGCCCGCAAAGTCGCCGCACACCGCACCAGTATGTTGGTGGCCTTCGTATTCTCTGCAATGTTTCTGGTCAGCTACCTGGCCAACTACGCATTGCACGGCGAGTATCACCTGCCTATCCCACATGTCGGCGCTTTCTGGTGGAGCTATCTGCTGCTGCTGCTGTCGCACATTCTGCTTTCGGTCATCGCATTGCCAATGGTGTTGATTACATTTTTCCTCTCGCTTACCGGTCGCTTTCCCGCGCACAAAAAACTGGCCCGCTGGACCTTTCCCATCTGGCTCTATGTTTCCGTCACCGGTGTGATTGTGTTCTTGATGCAGGCCGCAACCCGATAGCTTCGCTTACAGAAATTCAGCAAGGATGGAAATGTCAGACGTGCCAAAATTCGGAGAGTTGGCAGAAGATACGCGGCAGCTGCTGCGTACCGGCGGCATCATCTGCGTCTTTGGCATGGTCTGCGCCGTGCTGACGCTTACCGTCTGCGGCGGCGTCGGCATCCACGGGCCCAGCACCAACTCCGGCTGGCTCATGCTGATTGTCTTCATCATGTCCATGCCCTTCGGCCTTATGTTGCTCTCGCTCGGCATCGCCAAGTGGCTGCACCAGCGCAGGGAAGAAGCCCGCCGCCGCTAGCCGCCGTAGTTATTCCCCGATTCATCACAGGCAGATTTCTGCTATTCTCTCCACCAACTGCATATGCGCCTGTCATACGATTTGGCGCCCTAAAATTTCACACGGAGCAAGCACGCATATGGCCAAGAGCGTCAACAAAGTTATTCTTCTCGGAAATGTAGGTAAGGATCCTGAGATTCGCGCGGCTGGTAGCGGCACCACGATTG
>Ga0164296_1003408_pt1 | contig 15014 bp, 12 predicted proteins | sample GEODES057metaG_FD_113533 | JGI IMG/M metagenome (GOLD analysis project Ga0164296, IMG submission 113533) | Dystrophic lake water microbial communities from Trout Bog Lake, Wisconsin, USA - GEODES057 metaG | ecosystem: Environmental > Aquatic > Freshwater > Lake | place: USA: Trout Bog Lake... | reverse complement strand
TTAATAACAAAGGTATGGATGTGGTTGCCGAAAATATTGCGGAGTACCGTAAAAATGCCAAAGAATGGCAAAAAGGACTGGTCATAGGCGGGAATATCGGTAAAAACAAGGTGACACCAAATGAAGAAGCGGTAAATGATTATATCAAATGTTTCGACCGGCTTTTTGATGTAGTGGATTACTTTGTGGTCAATGTGAGCTCGCCCAATACGCCGGGTTTGCGGGCTTTACAGGAAAAGGAGCCGTTGATGCATATCCTGAATACCCTGCAGCAACGCAATTCAAAAAATGGTATAAGCAGACCCATCTTGTTGAAAATAGCTCCTGACCTGACCCACGAGCAACTGGATGATATTGTAGAGATCGTTCTGGAAACAAAAATTGCTGGGCTGATCGCTACAAATACAACTATTGTCAGGGAAGGTCTGCGATCTGCGAAATACACCGGGGAAACAGGTGGGTTGAGTGGCAAGCCCCTGACACATGCATCTACAGAGGTGATCCGCTATATTTCGGAAAAATCAAAAGGGGCTTTTCCAATTATTGGGGTAGGAGGGATTCATTCTCCCGAAGACGCTATCGATAAAATAAACGCCGGCGCCGAGCTGGTGCAACTGTATACAGGCTTTATTTATGAAGGGCCGGGACTGATCGGCCGCATCAACAAAAAAATCCTGTCTGCATTTGCAAAACAGGATTAAATATCTTTTCAATAAGATCAGTAAAAAACTCCTTCAGGAATTATTTACCCAATGCTTTAGCGATAGCCGCGTTGTTTTTGTCTAACTGGCTATGTTTTGGCTCTTGTGAACGGCTGCCCAACTCAATGTTAGTAGCCAGTTTAAGACCCTGTACTTCTAAACGCGAAAAAGTTTTATTTCTTCTGTCTTTTCTTTTCAAACGTGTTACGCCCATGATGCTGTAATTTTAAATTTCTAAACCCTGAGGTCGGAAGCGGATTCGAACCGCTGTAGGAGGTTTTGCAGACCTCTGCCTAGCCACTCGGCCATCCGACCCTATTTTTAAGGAGTGCAAAAATAGTAATTATTTGTCGCCCACCAATTTATTTTTTTGTATTTCGAGTGATTTCTGAACAAAAAAGGGCGGTTGCAATACCAACATTCAATGATTCCGCTCTGCCAATGCGCGGTATCGTTACTGCCTGGCTTACCTTAGCCTCCACTTCGCTGCGTATTCCATTTCCCTCATTACCCAAAATTATGAGCCCTTCATGCCCAAAATCAGTATCATAAATATTAGCACCATCAAGTAACGCGCCGAATACCGGCAATTTTAATGCTGCCAGAAATGAAGGTAATTCAGTATCATAAATCCTTACCCTTGCCAGCGAACCCATACTCGCCTGCACAACTTTTGGGTTATAAATATCGACCGTATCCGGCGAGCAGATGATATGGCCGATGCCGAACCAATCAGCTATACGGATAATGGTTCCTAAATTTCCCGGGTCCTGCACCCCGTCAAGTACCAATGAAAACTTTCCCTGTAGTTCTTTTTTGTCAGGCAGGGGCCATTGGGGGATCCTGATTTTTGCGATCACCTCCTGGGGTGTTTTTAAACTGCTGATCTTTTCAAGGTCGTTAACAGAAATTTCACACCAGTTTATTTTCTGCGATAAATTCAGCACTTTTGAATCGAACGTGGTCGTATAATAAACAGTATCTATTTCATAGGGCGAATTAGCGAATTCAACTATTGATTTTGAGCCTTCAACCAAAAAAAAACCTTGTTCGTGGCGAAACTTTTTATGTTGTAATGACTTTATTGAATTGATTTGAGATTTTGAAAGCATATAATAGATCAAAAGGTTACCGCCTTACAATATTAAGTATTCTGCTTGTCTTTCTGGTTACCGGCTGTAGTTTAACCCGGCGCCTGAGCGACAACCAGGCCCTTGTGCGAAAAAATACCATCGTTGGCGTTGATAAGGAATTTGCAGAAGCTGCCCTGAATTATGTCGACAAAGAACAGCAACGAAATAACGGGTTCAACCTGCAGCTGTATTACCTTTTTAGCAAAAATGGTAAGAAGGATATAGGTGAAGCGCCTAATATTGTGGATACCAACCTCGTTGAGTTTTCGCGCGAGCAGATACAGAAATTTCTAAGGAACAAAGGGTATGTAAAGGCGATCGTAACAGATACCATCAAAGTAAAAAATAAACGTGCCGAATTGATATTTGCCGCCGTTGAGGGTCCGATGTTCCGGTTCAGAAGTTTCAGGGATAGTATACCAGACAGTAAAGTGCGAGGATATACCATACTTATCGCCCCCAATTTTCACATATCAGGCCGGGAGGCAGGTACGATACCGATAGCCTTGCTTTTGAACGCGACGAAATTTATCAGTTGATGAAGCGTAATGGTTATTATGATTTTTTCAGGCAATACATCACCTATGACGTAGATACCGGTTTGAACAAAAAATTGGTTGATGTTAAAATGACGATCGATAATCCACCCGGAAAGCCTGCCCACCCGGTGTACCGCATCAATAATACGACGATCACTATTTCAAATTCAAGTGGGCGCGACCTTGGCAAAACTGATACGCTGAAAGTTGATTCGCAATTTAAATTTGTTGATTACTCGCATAAATTTCATCCCTGGATTTTAACGATCTACGATTACCAGCGGAAAGGCGACCTGTATAATATCGACCGGCAAAATCTGACCACGGCGAGGCTTGCACAGTTAAATGTATTTCGAAATGTACCCAATCCCTCGTTCGAAAAATTACCAGATAGTACCTATAAACTGGATCAGAAAATCGACCTGGTTCCGCTCAAACAGATGTCGGACAGGATCGAGGGTGAATTCCTGTTCAACGGCGGCCGTACCGGATTTAACATAGGCAATACTTTTACCGATCGGAATCTTTTTAAGTCGGCCACCATCTTTCAGTTAAAAACAAATTACAGCGTATTGTTTGATAACGGTCGGAACTCTACTGCCAGTGGGGCGATAGAGAACCAGGAATTCAAGATCGGAGCCAGCGTCACATATCCGCAGATATTGTTCCCATTTGATCTGCCTATACTTGGCAAGTATGGCGTGCCGCATACTACATTTTCGAGTAATTACTCGCTTTTTTTCCAAAAAGACCTGGTAGAACGTGAGAGTTTCATCAATGCCATATCTTACGATTTCTCGGAAACGGCTGATAAAGTTCATACCGTTACGCCCCTTGACATTGAATTTTCTAAAGGCATTATCGATCCGAATGCCCAAAAGCAATTGTTGGCTGCCGGTTATAACTCGTACGTAACCCTTATCGGACGAACAATTTTCACTTCGGGCTCACAATACACCTATCAACTGAATGCAAGTAAGTTAAGCAGCTACAGGGATTTTATCTATTTCAGGGGTAGTTTGGATGTTGGAGGGAACACACTATCATTACTAAGCAAAGCATTTAATACAGCACGCGATACGCTGGGGGCACGAACTTTTTTGGGCTATACCTTTGCGCAATATGCCAAGGGTGAAGCCGACATCAGGTTCTATAAAGATCTGGGCAATGGGCAGCAATTTATATTTCGCTTTAACCCGGGGATCGGCGTGCCTTATGGCAATAGTAACCAGTTGATCTTTGAAAAGAACTTTTATGTTGGCGGGGCAAATGATATACGCGCCTGGTTACCGCGTACGCTGGGGCCGGGGCAGTTTAACCGCGCTGAATATGGTGCCGATTCCAGCGCCCAGATTTTGCGCAGGAATTTGAAATACCTCGACCAATTCGGCGAAATAAAATTTGTGATGAATGCTGAGTACCGGTACCGCATAGCCAGTAACTTTTTTGGTGCGCCACTGCTGGGTGCTTTTTTTGCTGATGCGGGAAACGTGTGGCGCTTACACCAACAATCCCAGTTTCCTAATGAAGAATTCAGATTGAACAATTTCTGGCCTTCAACAGCTATTGCAATAGGTACTGGTTTCAGGTTCGACCTTTCATTCTTCGTGTTCAGATTGGATGCAGCGCTCAAATTTAAAGATCCTGAATTTAGCGGCTCTGACCAGTGGGTACTGATCAATCACTTCAACGAATTATTTGACAGCGGGCCCTTTAAAGCTGCCTACAAAGCCAGCAATGGACCAGACACCTTTAACTTTTTGCAATTAAACTTCGGCGTTGGTATGCCGTTTTAATGGGTGAATGAGTGAGTTAGTGAGTTAGTGAATGAGGGAATGAGTGAGTGAGTGAGTGAGTGAATGAGTGAATTAGTGAGTTTTTTTATACTTTATTGAACAGTCCCTTTAGGCCGTCGATGATGCTTTCAAAGAAAGTGCTTGCTCCAAGGCCATGGTGATAATTGAAATAGACAAATATCACGAAAATGATCACCGCCAGAATGATCAGTTTTTTGAACATATACCCCAGCACTATCAGTAGTATGGGTATTGCTAATAGCACGATCCAACTGATATGAATGGGAACGAAGAAACTGCCGGAACGATAAACATAGTACAGTGTGGCATGCGTGCCATTGTCGTTTTCGTGTTTAACATAAATAAAGCTCGAGTTGCTGATCTGCTGATGATCATTGGCTATTCCCCGCTTAAATACCAGGTTTTCATCGAAGCCATTGATCGAAAAAGTGAACTGCCCGTTTACATCGTCTAAAACCCGTCCTGCACTGTCAGTAGCTTTTATGGCGAATTCGTTTTCGGATAGTTCGCTTTTGGCAATGGTAAAATGATCTATCGTAACCTTGTTGGCAAAAACAAGAATACTGCTGAATAAAAGGAAAATGGATAGGAAATACTTTTTCATGATAGGGAAAGCAAAGCCGGATTAAAAATAGCACATTTTATCGGTTCAGCAGATAAATCGCCAGGTTAAGCGTAGAAGCAAAACTGACCCATAGCAGGTAGGGTAAAAGCAGCCAGGAAGCCGTGCGGCTATACCTACCAAAAAAATACATATTAATCAGGATGCTGATCCATAATGCCACGATCACTAAAAAGGCCCCCAACACCTGGTGCATCCCAAAAAATACGATCGACCATGAGAAGTTGAGCACTAACTGGATGGCGTAAACGATGATCGTATTTTTAAAAGCCGCGGTTCTTTCACGTTTTCGCCAGACACGGAAGGCGGCGATACCAATCAATAAGTAAATGGTGGTCCATACCGGTGCAAAAAGCCAGTTAGGTGGATTGAATGTTGGTTTATTTAAGGACAAATACCATCCTTTTATTTCAGGTTCGGTAAAAAGGGATGCCGTTACTCCGATGATTAAAGGAATAGCGATATTGATGATCAAATCGCGGTAGGGAAATCGGCTTTGTGTTTTCAGGCTCATTTAATCCAGATTTTTTCAAATTTTCGTTTAAAGATAAGCCGAAGTTTTTAGAATTGAATTTGCTTATAATCGACTATAGCGATAGGTTCTGTGCTTGCCAGATGACATTGATAATCTTTTGCTATGATTAGTTTTTGAATGTAATAATCAATCTCATTATAAATTACCCTATTGTTTATAACGTCTATATCAGAAAGCGGTATATGTAAGCCAGCACCAACGGCTTTTACAACGGCCTCTTTTCGAGTCCAAAATTCAAAAAAGCTGTCGGATGGATGCTCTGAATCGCGAATGATTCGCCATTCATCCGATGTGAAATAATCGATGTAGTCATCTAATTCGATCGGTTTGATCAGCTCAATATCTACACCGATACTACCCGAATTTGTGCCGCAACAGATCACAAAATTGCCCGAATGAGCGATATTGAAATCTATTCGGGAATCGAACCAGGGTCGGTTGTGATCGGTGTATTTGATAGCAGCAAGAGAAAGCTGGCTTGCTTCCAGCGCAACAATGAGTTCCTTAAGCAATAGTTTGCCGGTAATAGACAGTTGCTGGTCCATCCAACGCTTTTTACGTTTTATCTCAATTTGCAAAGGTTCCGGAAGCAGCTTAAGTTTCTCCTCCAACTCGCTTTCGGACCATTGTTTATTGATCTCGCTGTAGTAACAAATTACCATACACCAATATTATGTAATTTATAAGATAGGTAGTGCAAAACATGCCGTTTTATGATTTGCTTTGTAACGACAATGTTTATCATTGCCGCATAAACCTCCGGGCTATTCCCCAGTCTTATAAACCGAATGTTTGCCTGTTAATATTATACAATGAATAATTTAAGCGTCGTTTTAGGCGCAATACGCCCCGACCTTGTCAGGAAGGAAACGCTTGCCGATATTTTTGCGGAGACTGTACATACCTGGCCGGATAAAACTGCTTTAGAATTCCATCAGGACAAATTAACCTATGCCGAACTCGACCAGTGGAGCGATCTGATAGCAGATCAGCTTGTAGCAAATGGTGTGGGGCCTGGGACTTTTGTGGGCCTTTGGTGGACCCGGGGTTTAGAATTGCACGCCGCTATACTTGGTATCATCAAAGCTGGCGCTGCCTATGTGCCTGTTGATCGGGAGCTACCATCCGAAAGGGTTGCGTTGATCATGGAAGAAGTTGGTGCAATAGCCTGCTACAGCAACCAGCAGTTGGATATCGATAGCAAGATACTTCAGGTGCCGGTCTTTGACAAAACTATCAGTGCCGGAAAAAAGCATTTTTCAGGAATTGCGGCAACATCGACCAACTGTGCTTATGTATTGTATACTTCTGGTAGTACCGGTAAACCGAAAGGAATACCGATCAGTCACCAGCAAATTTGTCAATTGGTGCGCTCGGAACAATCGGTGCTCAATATCCTGTCCGATGACCGTGTTTACCAGGGTTTTTCGGTCTCGTTCGATATGTGGTGCGAAGAAACCTGGATCAGCTACTTTGCCGGGGCAACATTGTGGGTGGCCGATAATACCACAGCAAAAGCAATAGATGAGTTGAGTGAAACGCTCAGGCGGGAGCGAATTTCGGTCCTGCACGCTGTGCCGAGCCTTTTGGCCGTGATGGATGATGACATCCCCTCCCTAAGATTGGTTAACGCAGGCGGAGAAGCTTGTACAACCCAGGTTTTAAATAAATGGGCAAAAGATGGCCTTGAGTTTTACAATAGCTACGGACCAACCGAAACCACGGTAACAGCAACAATTGCAAAATTGAAGCCTGGCGACGAGATCGTGATCGGCCAGCCATTGCCAAATTATAACCTTGCTGTAGTAGATGAAAAGCTAAATTTAGTGCCGGTTGGCGAAGCCGGAGAACTGGTGATCACTGGCCCGGGTGTAGGCCGGGGCTATATTAATTTGCCGGACTTGACTAGACAAAAATTTGTACCAAAACCTGAGTCGCTGGCTATACTGCCAGGAGATATGGTTTATCGTACCGGTGATGCTGCTATCATTGATGCCCATGGTGCTATCGAACTTCAGGGCCGGTTTGACGATCAGGTAAAATTACGTGGTTACCGTATTGAATTAGGTGAAATTGAAACCCGTTTGCACGAGTTGCCCGGCGTCAGGTCGGCCGCTGTTGCAATCCGGAAAGATCAAACAGGGCAGGAGCAATTGGTTGGCTATCTCCACATGGCCGATCGGACAAAGGTCGAAGAGCATAGCTTTCGATTGGAGTTGGGTAAAACTTTGCCCTCCTATATGGTGCCCGCGGTGATCGTGGCTTTGTCGGAAATGCCGCGTTTGCCCAGTGGTAAAATCAATCGCAAGGCGCTGCCGGTGCCTGAGGCATTTACAGAAGCAACTGATGCTTTCGGGCAGGAAACATTAGGCCCGGATGCGACAACAAGCGATAAGGTTTTAAATAGCCTGCGCAAAACCTTTCACAACAACGCTGTGGATGTTTCGATGGATTTTTTCGACGACCTCGGCGGACATTCTTTGCTGGCAGCTGGTTTTGTATCGCAGCTGAGAAAAGATGCAGGGATGACCCATGTATCGCTGAAAGATGTGTACCTGCACCGACCCATCAGCAATTTGATAGCTTTTTGGGATGCTGCACAGCAGCAGGCGCCAAAGCCGCAAACAAGCTCTTTTCAAAAACCACCGTTATGGCGTTATATTAGTTGTTGGTCGGCGCAAACGGTGGCCCTATTACTGATCTATGGTTTGTTTGCTTTCCAGATATTTATACCTTACCTGGGCTATTATTATGTCGATCAGGAAACTATCGAAAACCCACTCCATATTCTTTACGCCATATTGACCTCCCTGGCATTGTTTTCTCTGATCCCGCCCATTTTCACGCTGCTTACTCTCGCAACAAAATGGTTGGTGATCGGGAAGTTCAAAGAGGGAGACTACCCGCTTTGGGGTACCTATTATTTTCGCTGGTGGTTAGTAAAAACCATGCAGCGGTTATTGCCTGCTCAATTTCTGAATGGTACTCCGCTTTATCCCGTTTACCTGCGTTTACTAGGGATGAAAATAGCGCCCGATGCCCAGATCAGCGATTTTAGCTTCGATGCTGAAGATCTGATCTCGATCGGTGCAGATGCCAGCCTGAGCTCACAAACCCGGCTTAACAATGCCTGGGTAGAAGATGGCTTATTGAAATTGCGCAAAATTCATATCGGCGATCATGCTTATATCGGGAGCAGCGCTATGATCTCAGGCAACGCCGTTATCGAAGATTGGGGCGAACTGCAGGACCTGAGTCATTTGCAACAAGGCAAAACGATCAAAACGGCTGAAGTTTGGCAGGGCAGTCCAGCCAGTTACAAAGAAACAAAGACTATCGCCGATCTGCCTCATCCCATAACAGTTTCAAAAGCCCGGCGTGTAAGGTATAAACTGGCTTTTACTTTGTTTATCCTGGTGTTCCCCTTTATTATCCTGCTGCCTTTATTGCCCACCATCATGACCATTAATAGCCTGGATAATGCAGCAGGCGATTACGATTTTACCTATATGATAGGTGCTCCGGCGCTGGCTTTGTTGTATATCCTGTTATTTGCTGCCGAAACCATTATTTTGACACGTTTGCTGCAATGGAATGTTAAGCCTGGTAAATATCCGGTTTACAGTATATTCTACCTGAAAAAATGGTTTGTTGATCAATTGCTTTCGCTTAACCTCATTGTTTTACACCCTATTTACGCTACAGTATATGTTGCCCGTTTTTTCAGGGCTTTGGGCGCAAAGATCGGGAAGGATACAGAAATATCAACTGCAAGCAACGTTACCCATGCTTTGTTAAAGATTGGCGACGGGGCATTTATAGCCGATGCTGTAACGCTTGGTGAAGCCGATATCCGCGGGCAGCAGTTGATCCTCGATAAAACGACGATCGATAGTTACAGTTTTGTGGGTAATAGCGCATTGATACCGCAAGGGTATCACCTGCAGGGAAATATGCTGATCGGTGTATTGTCGACGCCACCTAATGAGCAACAAATGTCGGAAAGCAATGCGCGGGATTGGTTTGGCTCGCCAGCCATTGCTTTGCCTCGAAGGCAGGAAAGCCAATCCTATCCACCCGAATTAACCATCAGGCCCAAAAAGGCCCGCAAACTTGCACGGGCTACAGTTGAATTCGTCAGAATAATTTTGCCCGAGAGTGCTATCATATGTTCTTCCATTCTTTTTATTGCCTATGGTCACGACCTGGTAGTGGATGAACCGCTTTGGAAGATCATCCTCTATTTTCCTTTTTATTACCTTTTTTATATGGGTATCCCGGCTTTCCTGCTGACCCTATTGCTTAAATGGGTCTTTATTGGCAAGTACAAAGCGGAGCAACAACCAATGTGGACCTGGAAGGTATGGCGCAGCGAAGCGATCACTTCCACTTATGAAGCCTTGTCGATCCCCTTCTTGCTCGAATACATGCAAGGCACGCCCTGGCTACCGTTGTTCCTGCGTTTGTTGGGTACTAAGATCGGTAAGGGCGTCTGGATGAATACCACGGACATCACCGAATTTGACATGGTGAGTATTGGCGACCATGCCGCCCTAAATGCTGATTGTGGCCCCCAAACCCATTTATTTGAAGACAGGGTGATGAAGGTTGGTACGGTTAAGATAGGAGCAAGGAGCAGCATCGGTGCCGGTACCATCATCCTGTATGACAGTGAGGTTGGTGATGATACCAAAATAGAGGCCCTTTCGCTGGTTATGAAAGGCGAACGCCTGGCGGCCGGAACTAAATGGACCGGAAGCCCGGTTCAACCTTCGTGAAAAGGAGTGATTCAAAAGAATTAAGCAGCGAAGTATGACGTTCGCTGTTTTTTCCTACAAATCATCAGCCATTTCCAAGCCTTCCCAGGTGGTCTTTTTATAATAATACAGCATTATCCAGACGATAAAAAAGATTGGAATAATAGCTATCCAAATAACAGTTTCCCATCGCATTAAGAAATAATGTCCCACGCCAATACCGACCAAAAATACCATGGTCATGAGTGTCGTGACTGTTCGACCTCCGCTTTGTTTGATCATAACGGGCTTGGAAAAGGGGAGCCCTTTGATCAAAAACAAAGCCATTAAAATGCCATAAATGATACCGATCAGCATCGCTAATAACACATCGTTTATGGCTGCCGGCCCCCAGATACCAACAATTACTGCACCCCAGAAAAGGCAATAGGGAATATAAAATATAACCAGAATTGCCTTATACATGCCGGAAAGAATTTTGCCGGGCTCACCGATCGGTGTGGTATAATAGACCCATGCCGACTTGTATTTATCAGACATGGCCACATTTGACAAAGCAGCCATCAATAAAAAGGTACACAGATAAGCCAGTACGATATAATTGTGACCGGCTTTTAAATTTTCCCAGCGTTCCGCGAGGGATTGCCCTTTGCCATTCAGTGTAAAATAGAGGAAATAGATCGGTATATAGCCGAATGCAGGGTACACCTTCATCTTAAATTCCCTGCTGCGGGTGGCAAGTTTCCAGGTGATTCGGAATCCTGCATTCTCAACAGGATCGGGTGCAACCAGGTCGGCTATTTTGTCCATTAGCCCCGATTTGCGTTCGGTTTTAACAGTAGCGGGTGTGCTGGCCGAACCATCTGATGTTGCAATGATCGATAAACGCCGGTTGAACCCGGGAGCCAGTACCTTAGCGACGAGCCAAAGGCCAACTAGTGGCACTACCAGACCCGTGATGGCCAGCAGGCTGGTTATCATATTGGCACGCTCGTGATGAAAAAGCAATTCATTAAAGGCAGCTATCCATACCGGGGGCAGGATATAAGAATACCAATGACTAAGAATGCTGATATGCTCGAGTAAGGTGACGTTGATCAGTCGCGGCAATAAATAGTATGACCCGAATATCAATATCGAAAATGCGATCTGTATATAATTGATGATATCCTTAAATTTCTGGGGACTAACAAATTTCATCAACACCAGGTAAACGATATTGACCAGGAAGATACTCATAAAAGTTACTTCCAGGATTTGAATGAAAAATACCGGAACTGCAGCGATACCATCAATAAATCCGATCATTACCAGGCCTGGTAAACCTTGCAATAAAGCCAGGCGCAGCACATAGATACTGATGTGCAGGATACGCGAAACAGCGATTGTACGGTCATTTACAGGGCGCGGCAGGATAATGAATTGATCGCGTGTGTCAATTAAAACGGTTGTGAAATCTGAGATGAGCGTCAAAGACATGAGTACCATGAACACGCTGAAATAGATGGTCTGTGCTACATACGGCATTGCGTTCAGGAACAGCGTCAAGCCGAAAAAAGTCCCCATCATAACTGTGAAAAAGCTCACAAACCAGGGCGATTGAACCTTTTTTTTGTTGTTTTGACGCTGTGCGAACATCGTTTTCGGACGGCGCTGATCTATGATCAGTTTGATGCGTAAGATCTCGTATAACTGGTCGGTATCAACACCTGCCTTGCTGAGCACAGGGTTCAGTAATTTGACGAAACGAAGGTAAATTTTGTCCATAGCTTAATCCAATGCGTTAATGATGGCATCTGCTTCGGTCCCTGAATCTTCGCTGCCGGTTAATTTGGAGAAAATTCGTTCGAGGGTATCACTATGGTTTTGTTTGAGCGATTCAAATGTGCCATCGGCGATCACCTCCCCTTTATTGATCAGCATGATCCGATCAGATACTTTTTCAACCACATCCATCATGTGCGAACAGTAAAATATGGTTTTGCCTTCTTTGGACAGGCGAATGATCAATTCTTTGACCATAATAACCGCATTGGCATCGAGTCCTGATAATGGCTCATCGAGGATAATGATCTTGGGATTATGAATAATACCTGCAATGAGCAATACTTTTTGCTTCATGCCTTTTGAAAAAGTATCCATCCGGTCGTTCACATTATTTGCAAGGCCGAATGCAGCCAGTAGTTTGCCTGCCCTTTCCTGCAGGGTATTTGAATCCATGCCGTACAGCTTTCCTATAAAATCAAGGTATTCCATAGGGGTAAGCACATCGTATATCTCAGCATTTTCCGGAACATAACCGAAAAGCTTTTTTATACTCTGCGGATCATCGGCCATATTAATGCCATCCACGATCACCTCACCAGTAAAATCGGGAATAAGGCCAGTCAGAATTTTAACGGTTGTCGATTTGCCGGCGCCATTTGGACCGATATAGCCAATCACCTGGCCGGGATAAATATCCAATGAAAGGTTTTTAAGGACCTGTTTTGCACCATAAAACTTAGTAAGATTCCGGATTTGGATAAGAGGCGTTTCGATCATTGTTAGAAATTTTATCTGGCGGTAAAATAGGGAAATTATTGTTAGCCATTCAACCTGGTTGACGAATGTCGGTATTTAATTGACGAGTGGCTCATTTAAGTTCCTGAAGACGCAATTGCAAACGAAACCAGCCCATAGTAATGATCACTATGATTGAAAGCATCAAGAGAAATATTACCAGGAGATACCAGATCAATGTCAAGGGTACGAGTACGGAAATTGTCAGGATAATTACACTGATCGCTATAATAAGCGATTGCAATTTGGACTTTATCTTATGGTAGTCATTCGGGTACACCAGGAAGCGGCTGATCAAAACTATACTCAGCAAAAATAGTGCAATGCTTAACACGTAAATAAGCCGGGATATTGATGTTCCAGACTCTGGTAAACTTCGCAGATCATTCATTAATCCTGGAAATGCTGCCCCTATAACGCCCAGACTGGCTAGCGTTAAAATATACACCATTGCTACTAAACTGCCTTTGGTAAAACCCTTTTTGGCTTCCCGGTCAGCAATCAATGAAAAGAATATCCACCACAAAGAAAATACGATCAGGATGCCCAGGCCGAAGCAGATCCACTCTACTAAAACAAAATCATTGAATGGATTCATCGCATTGACCACGCCTAAAATAGCTTCGCCAAACACGATGATCGTAAATAGCCCCAGTCTTTCGATCATACTTGCCGAGAGTGAAAATTCCGCATTATTTCGTTTCAAAATACCCGAAGCGATAAATGGGGCAGTATAATTTAATAATAAGGTCAGCCAGAAAAAGAAACGTTTATAGGGTTGTGGGATAAACAATGTTAATACGATGAACACGAAAGCAAGCAGGTAACAAACCGTATAGGGCAAATTATATTTTCGATGTTCTTTATCATAGATACCAACACTCCACCATAAATAGGTGATGTACAGTTGTAGCACCGCTATGGCCACTGTTGCACGGCCGACAAATAGTGCAGCAGGGCTATTAAACGTTACAGCAAGGCCGGCTACGATCATCATTTGCCATAATGTAATTAGCCTGGTGCGGATACCTGTCGTTCCATGCAGATCATGGTACTGGCTTCCATTGTACCAACCCCAAAAAATGATAATGATAAAATAAGCATAGTCGGTTATGCCCTGTGCGGTTGTATTGACCGCCAGCCCCCGTGTGGTTTTGGAGATCAAAACAGCATAGACCAGGTCGAAGAATAACTCGAGCCAGCTGATCTTCCTGTCTTGTAATCGGTTCGAAAATTTACGTGGTGGTCCCCACCAGATGCTATGATGATGATTTTGCATGCAAAAAACTACAATATCAAAAAGTTCGCACTCAATTTAGGAGAATTATATTGTATTGTGGAACCGGTTACCCTTAAAACCAGCGGTAAAAAGGTTCAAAGCCTACATCTTTAAGTTCGCAATTTACCTGCATCGCGGTAAAAATTATGTCGCCAAATATATTTGCGATAGAAGTATCGGCAGCATCCTGCCCCGAAGCTATTTTGATCATGCCATTCAGGGGAGCAAGGCGGGTAGCATCAAACAAGATCCATTCGTCACCAATATAGGCTTCGAAACAAGCGTGAAAGTCTGCCGGATCAAGTTGGTAGGCATAGCCGGTAAAATAACGCGCGGGTATGGTCAATGCCCGGCAAAGAGCAATTCCCAGATGGGCGAAATCGCGGCATACCCCAGCCTGTTCGGTTACGGTATCAAATGCTGAAGTATGGTTGTCGGTAGAGCCGCTTTGGTATTCCACGTTCTCATTGATCCAGTTGCTCAGCGTTACCACTTTTTCATATGGGCTGATGGTATGCCCGAAAAGATTATTGGCCAGCCTGAAGAGTTTATCCGACTGGCAATACCGGCTTGGGTAAAGAAATGGTAATACATTCGGGTCCATCTTACTTACAATGATCTCTTCAATGGCATTGTAGTTCTTGATCTGAAAGTAATTGTCGACCAGTGCATGATAAGTTATTTGAACAATACCCGGCTCATTGAGTTCCAGTCTTACGATGCGGTTTTCACCATTACCCGAATGTATCTCTTCGATATTTATCGTTGGATCGACCAGAAATGTTTCTTCCAAAACAATTTGTGAGGGGGTACTGAGCGCATGAATATTCAACAACAGCGTACCGGCTGAACGCACATCATAAGTCATCTCTGTTGATATACTGAATTTCATGGCGGGTACTATGATTCTTCTTTAGGTGGTAATTTGGCAAATGCTGTTTCCATCCAATCGCCCGGAATATGTTCCAGGCTGTTCCGTAATTCCTGTGCCCATTGATCGGAAATGTTCTTCAGATCTCTTTCTTCATAATGTTGCTCGACCATTTGGTAGCTGCCATTACGGTAAAGC
>Ga0164296_1003405_pt1 | contig 15025 bp, 13 predicted proteins | sample GEODES057metaG_FD_113533 | JGI IMG/M metagenome (GOLD analysis project Ga0164296, IMG submission 113533) | Dystrophic lake water microbial communities from Trout Bog Lake, Wisconsin, USA - GEODES057 metaG | ecosystem: Environmental > Aquatic > Freshwater > Lake | place: USA: Trout Bog Lake... | reverse complement strand
TTCACCATATCGTCGTAGGCACTGAGCATGTCAGACAGTTTCACCGAATGGTTCTGGCGAAACATCTGGCTGTAATCCCGAATCTCACCCTCTGTGACCGCAAGGTGGATCGGAGAGTTGTTTGTTTGGGGCGTGAAGTCAGGACCGTCCTTCCAAATACCAAACCCAATTAACTGACAGGCTTCTTTGAACTCAGCTGTTGGATCCCCGCCATAGTTGTGGGTTATGTCGTAGGCAATTTGGTTTAGGCGAGCAACTGGAGACGGCGCTTGAGCCGCACTGACAGAGGCAACCAGAAGGACAGTAGATCCTGCAACGATGAAACTCTTGACGCCATTGCCAAACATAAGGCGATCTTACCAAGACCATGCCTGGTCTGAGAATAGGTCCTGGAAGGTTTGCCAAGGATTTCCGAGGAAGTTCGTGATCTAGGACATTACTCCTGTTCGCTCCCGCAAATGAGCTGTCTTGAAAACAAAAAAGCTCCCGAGTTTGGGAGCTTGAAAATGGAGCCGATGATGGGATTCGAACCTACGACCTGCTGTTTACGAAACAGCTGCTCTGCCCCTGAGCTACATCGGCTAGCGAAGGAAAATATACCCAGAAATGGGTCATGAGAACAACAATTCTGATCCTACCAAGGGTCCGAAACCACCTCAGAACCGTAACACCTTTCTCAGCCGTCGTGAATAATGAAATTATGGACTCCCAGTCGCCTGAAACCTCCGGTAAAGAACAGAGAATCCTTGCCGCTATCGTGTTTACGGATGTAGTTGGCTTCAGCAAGCTGACAGCGCAAAACGAAGGACGCGTCTATACGGCCCTTCAAAGGGATATGGGGATCATCTCCAGCCTCTGTCGAGCCCACAGCGGCCAGGTCCTGAATACGATGGGCGATGGCATGCTGCTTTGCTTCACAAGTGCCGTTGATGCTATGTCCTGCGCGGTTGAAATTCAGCGGACACTGTTCTCACAAGCTGCCACGATTCCTGCTTCGGACGTGCTACATCATCGGATCGGAGTCCACCTCGGCGATATCATCATGAGTGCAGACAACGTCTTTGGCGACGGTGTCAACATCGCCGCCAGACTTCAAGCTGAAGCCAAGCCAGATGGAATCTGCTTCTCTAAGACCGTTTACGATGTTATCAAGAACAAGCTCAAGATCGATGCCCAATACATGGCCCCTCGCCAGCTAAAGAACGTCGGTAAGGTGGAAATGTGGCAAGTTCCACCGATCGAGGAGGCTCGCCAGAAAGTCGTCAACGAACTGGTGACAGCACCTCTGGAGATCAAGCCAGAGCCAACTGGAGTTGGCGGTTACAAGGCGATAGGTTTGACAGTTGCCGTCGTTGCTCTATTGGCCGTAGTCGGTGTCCTGATGCGATCCGCTTACAAAGGGATTCCAGCCGCAGCAAAACCAGGCACCGTGATGACCAATCCCAATGCAGGAGTAAAAGCTTGGGCGAACAAAGCACGAGAGCTAAAGGCCAAGGCTAATGGAACGGATGTTCCTGCTTCCGACACAACACCAGCCGTTGCGACAAATCCTCAATCCAACGCAACTGCCCCAGGAGCACCATCCAATGCCGATCTTCAGGCAAAATTGGATGGATTCAAAACCCAACTGGCTTTCGACCAAGCAGCCGCCTTTCTTCAGGGTGAAGGGAAAACTTTGCCAAACGCACAAGCACTTGCTCAAACCTTTACTGATCTCAGCGATATGAAAAAGTGGATGGATGCCGAAGTCGACTCGGCTACTGCAAGCAACACAATTACTTGCTCAGTCCCGGTCAGCGGCACACCGACAGAAGTAAAGATCTACCGCTCGCCCAACGGTCAGGGATATACAGTCGAGCAACCATCGGGAACTCAAGTTGTTCAATTCCAACAATTTGGGGCGATGGGAATCTCAGCCATTGCTCAAGCACTCGCCAGTCATCCGATCACCAATCCCAATCCCAAAGCTGCCACTTGGGTAAGTGAAATGCAGCAAGTCTATACCAGCCCCTAGCCAAGCACGGCTGTATGCCTCAATCTGATTTCCGCTTGTGTCCTCGGTTTCTTACCGGGGACATTTCATAATGGGACCCATTAACTACCCGAGGTTACGCAATGTCGCAAGATAACTTCCCCATCCGTCGCATCGACCATATTCGATTCTATGTAGGCAACGCACGTCAATCCGCATTCTTTTACCGGCACATGTTTGGCTTTAGCGTCAAACAGTTTCATGGATTGGAAACCGGATTGAAGCACGAAGTCGACTATCTCTTGGAACAAAACAATCTTCGTTTTCTGTTCTCCGCCCCAGTACGCCCAGGTCATCCAATTGCTGAGCAACTCGCAATCCATGGCGACCACGTTCAAGACATCGCCTTTGAAGTCGACGATGTCGATTGGTCTTTCAACACGGCGGTCGCCCGTGGTGCTGAGCCAGCTCGAGCACCCTACACACTTTCCGATGAAAATGGTGAGGTTCGGCTCGCCAGTATCAAAATATATGGGGACACGATTCACACATTCATCAATCGTGACAATTTCAAAGGCCATTTCCTTCCCAAGTTCGTGGATCGCGATGAACCAGGAATCACCACCGGCTTGATTGAAGTAGACCACTGCGTCGGAAACGTGGAATTGGGTTCGATGAACAAGTGGGTGAAGTGGTACCAAGATGTGCTCGGCTTCTCCCAGTTGATTTCATTCGATGACAAAGACATTTCTACCGAATACACCGCGCTGATGTCTAAAGTGATGTCGGGTGGCGATGGACGGGTCAAGTTCCCGATAAATGAGCCGGCCGAGGGCAAGAAGAAATCGCAGATCGATGAATATCTGGAATTCTTTGGCGGCGCTGGCGTCCAGCATGTTGCTCTGCGCACCGATGATATTGTCGCAACAGTAACCGAACTTCGACGGCGTGGCCTGCAGTTCTTGCGTGTTCCTCCCGCTTACTATGAGGACCTTCCGAGTCGGGTTGGTAAGATCGACGAAGATCTGGCCGCGTTGCAGGATCTGGGAGTTCTGGTTGATCGGGACGATGAAGGCTATCTTCTCCAAATCTTCTCCAAGCCAATTACGGATAGGCCGACTCTCTTCTTCGAAATCATCGAACGAAAAGGGGCAAAGAGCTTTGGCAAGGGGAATTTCAAGGCGCTTTTTGAAGCAATTGAGCGAGAGCAGGCAGTGCGTGGAACTCTGTGAAGTTCGTCAACCTTATAAAACTTGGTGGCAAACTTGTAGGACTAGAATGCCAATGCCGCAAAATCAATCAGGCTGACCTGATAACACGTATATCTTAAGTATCGACCCTATGAACGTTCGCAACCCAAAAACCATCGCTCTCCTTTTCTCGTGGCTCATCCTTGTTGCCTCAGCATTTGGACAGCCCGCTTCCAAGATCAAGTGGAGTAGCCACGTCTTGTCAGGGGAGTCCAAGCCGAATGGGAAAGTGATGGTTGAGGTGGACGCTCAAATCGAACCCAAGTGGCATCTCTATGCCCTGCCCCCCACAAAGGCCGATAACATCCCGACCACAATCACCGTCGAGGCACCTGCAAAACTAGATGGAAAGGTTAGTCAGGACAAGCCGCAATTCAAATTTGACAATAACTTCCAGGCGCAGGTGGAGTTCTTTGAAACCAGCGCTAAGTTCACTGTGCCTGTTATCTTGGGGCCTGATGGCAAGGGCTCTCTTAAGGTCAACTATCAAGCATGTAACGACCGAATGTGTTTGCCGCCGACGAATGTCTCCGTTCCTATTGGAGGGTCAGAAGCATCGTCAAAGCCTTCAGCCGCAGGGGGGGGCGATTCAGGCAATCTAACCATTGAGCAACAGGTCAAACACGAACAGGAAAAGGGACTCTTTTCTTTCATCTTGTTCGCTTTTGGGGCCGGTTTGTTGGCGCTTCTTACCCCTTGCGTTTTCCCGATGGTGCCAATCACGGTCAGCTACTTCTCGAAGCACAAAGATCCTGAGGGTGGAATTCATAACCTTGCCGCCCCGTTTGCGTACTGTTTCGGAATTATTTCTGCTTTCACCGGTTTCGGCCTTTTGGTAACGATCCTTTTTGGGGCAAGCGGTATCCAAAAGTTTGCAACCAATCCGCTGGTCAACCTGATCCTCGCTGGGCTATTTATTGTCCTAGCCTTCAACCTATTCGGAATGTTTGAAATCGGTTTGCCAGTGTCGCTCCAGAATAAATTTAGCCCACGGGGTCGAACCGGACTTGTCGTTCCGCTTTTGATGGGGCTTACATTCACCCTAACATCTTTCACGTGTACGGTTCCATTCGTGGGAACGATCTTGGTGAATGCGACCAAGGGTGATGTGCTCTACCCACTTGTTGGAATGCTGGCATTCAGCTCTGCATTCTCTGCACCATTTTTCCTGCTCGCTCTTTTCCCGCAGTATTTGGCCAAACTTCCAAAGTCTGGCTCTTGGCTGTCGGCGGTGAAAGGATTTATGGGCTTTCTGGAAATTGCTGCAGCGATTAAGTTCTTTAGCAACGCCGATCTTGTTTGGGGGACTGGAATCTTATCAAGAACCGCGTTCCTGGGAATTTGGGTGGTAGTTTTTGCTGGAGCTGGTCTGTTCTTAGCTGGCATCTTCAAGCTGCCCAAAGTGGATATGCCAAAAACCTTTGGTACCGGCCGTGCGATTGCGTTGGTCGCAACGATCCTAACAACGATCTACTTCGGATTTGGAATGACCGGAAGATCATTGGGTGAGATGGAAGCCTACTTACCTCCCAGTAAGAGTGGTTGGATTGAGAAATACAACGAGGCTGTCGACCTCGCAAAACGCACGAACAAACCGATCTTCATCAACTTTACAGGTGTTACTTGCACCAACTGCCGATGGATGGAAAAGAACATGTTCACACGACCCGATGTCAAGAATGAACTCAAGGGTTATGTGCTAGTTGAACTGTACACGGATAAGCAGAGCAAAGAAGATGAAGAGAACCAGGCCCTCCAACAGAAGCTAACCGGCACTGTGACCCTCCCAGTCTACGTGAGTGTTTCTGCTGAAGGAAAAGTGCTGAGGACATTCGGTTCGTCCACTCGTGACGCTCAGGAATTTGTGCAATTCCTAAAGTCCGGTAAAGGAAGTTAAACGGAAGACTACTCTTTCAACGAGGAGCCATCTAGGGGTGGTCGAACTGGTCGCCCCTCCGGATAGACTTCAACGCGGTTTCGGCCATTCACTTTGGCCAAGTAGAGCGCTTGGTCAGCAGCCGATACGAGGTCATTCAAACTGGCAACCTGATCATCGGCAGTTGCTACACCAAAACTTGCCGTGATCTTTCGTGTCGGCCACTCCATCTTCTCAATCGCCTCACGAAATCTCTCCGCTGCAATAAGCGCTTCGAACCGGCTACATCGCTGCAAAATGATCGCGAACTCTTCCCCGCCATATCGAGCTGGGAGTTCGTGGCGTCGGGCATTTTCCATGAGTACCGCAGCGACCTGTTTCAGCGCAGCATCGCCAGCCAAGTGGCCAAATTCGTCGTTCAGGCTCTTGAATCGGTCAATGTCCATCAATACCAACGAAAGGCTGTCATGGGCACGCCGATGCTCATCAATGGCTTCTTCCAGCATCTCCTGGAAGCGTCGCCGATTATAGAGCCCGGTTAATGCGTCGGTTTCGGCAAGATGGTTTAATTTCTCATTCATCGCCTCGAGCTCAGCCTTTTGTCGCTGGACAACTTCTTCAGCCTCAAGGATTCGGAGCGCAACTCGAAGTCGAATATGGAGTTCATTCCGATCCAATGGCTTTGTCATGAAGTCATCGACGCCGGCATCGTAAGCTTCGACACGGTCCGATTTCTGCCCTTTCGATGTGCAGAGGATAAAGTAAACATAAGGTCCGCCCAATTGGCGGAATGCGCGGCAGAGATCAACCCCGTTCATCTCTGGCATCATCCAATCGGAAAGTACCAAACGATATCGGTTTTGACGGTGCATATCAAGCGCAATTGCCCCGTTGGTTGCATGATCCAATGGCAGATTCTGCGCATGAAACATCTGCTGTATTAAATAAGCAGATACTGGATCGTCTTCAACGAGCAACACTCTCGGTCGGACTGAAACCTTCTCGACCTCGTTATTGCCTAATTCCATCAAGTGCCTTGTTTATCCTTAAAATCGCCCGAACTATTATTCCTTATACCAAGTACGGCTGGTTCGCACAATGCATTATAAATCGGTCGAATTCCTTTCAATCTTTAGAGCATTCCAGAAATTTACGGTATCATCCGTCGCTAGGTGCTGCCAGCCCGGGCCTTAGACCGCACCTTTTCTTCGTATTTTTTGGACACGGCCTGCACCGCCGCGTTACCATAACGAAAACCTCCGACAGGCAGATTGACGCCCTGTTTGTCCCTTACCCAGTCTATTGCCTTGATCCTTTGGAATCGCCTTTCGTGGTCATTTAGGGCCCGAAATACTCACCTTCGATTTCCAATATGAGGTCAAGCCTTGCGCAGTCTCTTCGAGGAGGGACCTATATGGAATCTACAAACCCAGTTGGGAGCGGGGCTAATCTGTTGCCCAGCCCAACCGACGATGTACTTATACGTTTGGTGGCCGACTATGCCGACGATGGCTCGTTTGGTCACCGAACCCTGGAAGTAACCAAAGAATACGTCCGAGTTCTTGAACCGGGCGACACCCCATCGTTTATCATCCCGATAGGCGAGATCAAAACTGCCCGCAACGAACCACTGGTAGGTGGTGGCCGTCTGGAGATCGTCACGACTCGCGGCGAAATCCTGCCCGTCATCTCGTACTCACTAACCATATCCGCCAAGTTTAGCGAGGCAGCCCGCGGTATCGAACAGCTGGCTAAATCGGAACCTCTTCTCATCAACATGAAAGAAGAGAGGCTTCGATGTGCCCTTTGCAATCGCCTTCTTCCGGAAAAGGATGGTGTTTGTCCGGCATGTGTTAATCGGGGCAAGACCATGATGAGAATCGCTCAATACATGGTTCCTTACCGGAAGCAGGCTGTCTTGCTCGCCTTAATGTCGTTGGTGACCACCTTACTGAATCTTTGTCCTCCGATGATTCAAGGGAAGCTCATTGATACGGTATTAAAGACTCACACCGAACTTCCCACCTTATGGTGGTTGATGGGTGGATGGCTCGGAGTTCTAGCGACCAACTCTGTTCTCCAAATCCTTAGTGGCCGATTAATCGCTTATCTGGCAGGAAATATCGCCGCCGATCTCAGGTCTTCTGTGTATCGAGCCATCGAGTTCTTGCAACTCAACTTCTTCGACAAGAAGCAAGTCGGAGCAATCGCCTCCCGGGTGACTCAAGATACCGATCGAGTATGGGGATTTCTCGTTGAAGGAGTGCCCTACCTTCTCTTGAACGGTCTAATGTTCTTCGGAATTACGGTCTTCCTGTTCCTTACGAATCCGTTCTTGGCGGCTTTTATCCTTTCACCCATTCCATTCGTGTTGGGCATCGGCGCTTTCTTTTGGCGCCCCATGTCCCAGATGTTTCACCGTGTCGGTCAAAAGTGGGCCAGATTCCATATGCACTTAAACGAGTCTCTATCGGGGATTCGTGTCGTGAAAGCATTTGCGAAAGAGGATCTTGAGTACGGCAAGTTCAAGACTCGGAACCACGAACTCAGAGATGCTGGAATGGCTGCTGACGGACGCTGGTACACAATCTTCGGGGCAATGACGTTCTTCACGTCGTTGGGAACCCTTATCAATTGGACCGTCGGAGGTTATCTGGTTTACCAAAACAAACTCACTCTGGGCGAGTTTTGGAGGATCACGGCGCTACTGGGCCTGCTCTATGGACCTCTTCAGTGGTTCGCTGCTGTCAATCAGTGGTTCTCCCGGGCAATGGCGGGTGCCGAACGGATCTTTGAGGTGATGGATACCGAAACCGAGCAATACGGCAAACAGGATTCTCACCACCGGATTGAAGGAGAAGTCGAGTTCACTAACGTTCGATTTGGTTACGATAAATCCAATCCCGTTCTCAAAGGAATCACGTTTACGGCCAAGCCTGGGGAGATGATTGGCTTGGTTGGGAAGTCCGGCGCTGGAAAATCCACCACGATCAACCTTATTTGTCGTTTCTATGAACCGGACGCAGGGACCATAAAGATCGATGGAATCGACTATCGAGATGTTGCCCTGCAAGACATGAGGAATCAAATCGGTATCGTGCTCCAGGAGCCGTTCCTTTTTAGCGGCACCATAGCTGACAACATTCGATATGGCAACCCCAGCGCGAGTTTTGATGAAGTCATCGAAGCGGCCCGAGCCGCTAATGCTCACAATTTCATCCTGTCCAAGCCAGATGGTTACGACACGATGGTCGGTGAGCGTGGTTCCAAACTTTCTGGTGGGGAGCGCCAACGCATCTCAATTGCTCGTGCGATCCTCCACAACCCGCGCATCCTGATCTTGGATGAAGCCACTTCTTCCGTAGATGTAGAGACAGAAAAGCAAATACAGGAGGCCATTGGCCGACTTATAGAGGGGCGAACGACATTTGCAATCGCTCACCGCCTTTCCACTCTGAGAAACGCCTCTAGGCTGGTCGTCCTTGAGAAGGGAGAAATTGCCGAGATCGGGACTCACGCTGAGCTGATGGAGAAGCAAGGCGTTTTCTACAAGTTGGTAGAAGCTCAAAGTGCCATCAACGAGATCATAGGGGTGGGTACCAGTGGCTAATCAAGATTCACCCAAAGGAGACACGAAATTGGGAACATTCACTCAAGACGCAAAGCAGTATCACCTGTTCTATCATCCCAAAGATCGCTTGCGATTAACGATTGGCGATGATAGAAGCGTGATCACAGTTAAGCCAACATGGGCTGCACCACTATCGTATCCGAAGCAATATCTCAGCCTCCTGAATGGAAAGGGGGAGGAGATTACTACCATCGCTCGGCCCGAATCGGATCTACCTGCGGAGAGCTTCGCGGCAGTTTCCAAAGAGCTCACCAAGCGCTATTTAACTTCCACGATTTCGAGGATCGTAAGTGCAAAAGGCGAGTTTGGAGCAACGTATTGGCACGTGATTACGGAACGCGGCGAGAGAGACTTCGTGACGCAAAGCCTGCAAGAAAACGCCCAATGGCTGTCACCCAGTCACCTCCTCCTGATTGATGTCGACGGAAATAGGTTCGAGATCCCGGATATCGAACTTCTCGACACCCACAGCACGCGCTTCTTGGAAACCATTCTCTAACGACGGCCAGCATCTTTCCATGCCAGCCGATACTTGGTATGAACGTATCGGCTGACCATGTAGAGGTTTGGTGATTTCTCTGCTGGGCTCAGTTGCTCAGTAAATGCCATGTCATATCCCGCTTTCATAGCGGCAGTGGCGACACGACGATCATATTTACCATTGGGATATGCCAAATACCGAACTGGGTGACCTAGTTGACGAGACAAAATCGCTTTTGAACCCACCATCTCTTCCCTCAATTGCTTGGAGTTGAGTTTTTTCAAGTCTGCAGGATGAGTCCTCGTTTGGGAACAAACGGTAACCAATCCTTCCCTATCCAGCTCCTTGAGCTGTTCCCAAGTCATCTTTGGTCGACCGTGCTGATCGCCCACATAATCGGTATGAACGAACATAGCTACTGGAACGTGTTCAGCCCTCAGAATCGGCATTGCATAGCGATAAAACCCTTCGTACCCGTCCGCAAAGGTAATTGCAGTCGCATTTTTCGGAAGGCTCGTCCCGCGTATCAGGTGTGAGGCTATGTCATCCACTGAAACAAAATGTGCACCATGCTGTTTGAGCCAATGAATTTGGTCTGTCAGTTCGCTGACAGAAACGTCAAACCAAAGCGACTCGCTGGTTCGTTCGGGGATGACATCATGAAAGGTCAGGATGGGTGTGAGCCCCTGAACTCGACTGGATAACCCAGGCAGTTCTGATGTCTGGATCGCTCCCGCTTGTGTGGTAAGGGTAAGAAGTGCAGCGAGGCTGAGAGCACAGACATTCTTCATGAGAATTCTATTGTGATGGTTCTCTGCGGTAGCCTACAAGCATGAATCGGCCCGGTGGCAAGAGTCCCAGCTCACCAGATATTGCAGCTCAGCGCGAACAGTGGCTTATGGATGTCCGCCAAAGAGTAGCAGAGACCGTTGCTTCGTCCCTTGGGCCAACTGTCCCAGATTCAATTTTGAGTGTTGCCATGTACTCGGTAATGGAGCAAGCCAACTCAAATATCGGCATGATCGAAAAGAATGCTGAATCTTTACGAAAGCGCGGGCAGGCATTGCCGCAAGTGGTTTGTAAGGCAGGGTGCGACATCTGCTGTTTTATCCGAGTGCGTTGTTCCATCCCTGAAGCACTCTACATTGCTGAAAATATTCGTGCCAATTGGACCGAAACCCAGATAGATGCCCTTCGGCAACGTATTGACGAGAATCTATCCGAGTTTGAGGGCTTGAGTGGTAAGCAAAAACTAAATAAGATGGTGCCTTGTCCACTCCTTGTTGATCACCAATGTTCTGTTCACGCCGTACGGCCTGTTGCCTGTCGTGCCCATCATTCCACCGACATTGATGCCTGTCGTCGAGGATTCATCAATCCGGACCAAGTTCAAATCCCACATTATCTGGACGTGGATACAGTTATTGCGCCGGTAACGGCAGGTATTCGGTCAGGGATAATCGCCAGCAAATTAAAAGACCCTGGATTACTCCTTCCTCAGGCACTTAAAGTTGCGTTGACTGACCCTGATGCAAAGGCCAAGTGGATCGCTGGAGATTCACTCTTCGACCAAGCGGTAGATCCAGATCTGAAGAAGTTGGAAGAGGATGAGATCAGGCGACGCAACCTAAAGCTCAAGTTCTAACGAAGTGTCAGCAAAACACCACAGACGATCAAAACTGCTCCACCGATGATATTCCAGCTAGGTCTTTCTCCTAAGATGACAATGCCTATCGCTACCGCAATGACAAAGCTGAGCTTATCAATCGGCGCAACGCGGGAAACCGGACCGAGTTGGATGGCCCGAAAATAGCACAGCCAAGAGGCTCCAGTGGCGATACCTGAGAGTGTTAGGAATGCCCAACCTTTGGGCGTGATCGTGCTGATTTTCGTTTGCTTGGTTGCCATAGCTATGCAGACTGCGAAAACCAGAACAACTGCAACTCGAACTGCTACCGCCAAGTTTGAAGGAACATTTTCCACCCCCTTCTTAGCCAAGACTGCGGTCAGTCCAGCGAACAGTGCCGATAGCAATGCCCAGATTTGGTAGCTCATGCCCCTATAGTGCCAGATATCAACTCAAATTGTTCATTCCTGGTAGTCATCATCTGATGCAGCTCGCATCGGCCATGGATGGACGCACGAAAGAGAAAGCAATGTAGCGCTGAAAGCGCGACATATGTCAGCCCTGGGTGACTGCAAGGAACCCAGGGTAAGGATGCCCCCCAACCTCCGAGCCCTGTAAGCGGCGACATCAAGGTGACGTAATGTCACTGGGCATCTCGGATCCAAGATCCTCGCTGACCAGTGGCACACAATATCGGCACTTGGACGAATCAAATCTGCATTCCCCTTAGTTAAATCCCATTCCTATCCCCCGGCCTGAGTCCGGTATCGAGTCGGTGGATGGGAATGCGCCGCCCGCGTAGGGCACCATAAAGAAAAACAGGTGCAGAAAGGCGCTCAAAATATATGTGAAACAACCATTTCTAACTCACCGCTGGTGAGTTAGAAACTCATAACCCATATTCGAGCCCAAACCTCGAACACTTACAGTGAAATCAACGTTTTACAAACCTGAGAGCATGCTAGCGGGATCAGGAATCGACTTAGAGCATCCTAAGTACATCCTTGCATCCTGCGAGCAGATACTCTCTTAACGTGCATATCGGGAGAAGAATGAGGAATGGATAAGCCAAGAGTCATGCTGGTTGAAGATGAGGAGGCGGTGCTCGATTTTCTCGGTCAGGCTCTACGCCAGGTCGGGTACGACGTAATCCGATTTACTCATGGAAACGTTGCTCTACAAGCCTTTCCAGAAGCCCATGCGGATCTTGTGGTGCTGGACATCATGCTTCCCGATATCGACGGATTTCAAGTTGTTCAACAGATTCGAACTCAATCCAAAGTTCCGGTTCTGATGCTAACCGCCCGCGCAAGTCTCGAAGATCGAGTTACCGGATTGGACGCCGGTGCCGATGATTATCTACCCAAGCCATTCATGCTTGAGGAGTTCTTGGCTCGCGTGAGAGCCCTGTTGAGAAGAAGCCAAAAGGACTCGACCAAGCTTCAATATGCCGACCTCATTGTCGAAACCGATACACGGAAAGTATCGAGAGGTTCCCGACCGATATACTTGTCCGCCACCGAATACTCTCTGCTTGAGATCCTGCTCAGAAGTGCAGAAGTTCCCGTGTCCAAACAAACCATCCTTGAAAAGGTGTGGGACGATAGCGGATACCGCGATCCCAACGTGGTAGAGGTATACATCAGCTACTTGCGACATAAACTCGAGCGAAGCGGCATGACGCGCCTGATCTATACAGTCCGTGGTCAAGGGTACATGCTAGGAAAACCCAAGGATGAGGATTAGCCATCGAACTCGGCTAACTCTGACAACCTCGGCTGTATCTGGAACGATTCTTGCTGGATTGTTCACCGTGTCGATGGTTATCTTCCAAAAGGAAGAGATCAATCGCGCCCATGACATTCTTCGACCTGCTCTTTTGCAGCTTGAAGAAGACGCTCTTACCCAAAACACCATTACGCCCGACTTGGGACTTATTGTCGAAGCCAACCCGCAGCTCAGCTTTGGAACTTTCTCATCCGACGGCAGACTGCTGGCAAGTTCCGGAGTCCTCTCACTAGAGCCAACATTTAAGTGGGCTTCATCGATGATTGGCAAACCAACGAACAAGAGTGGTGTCGAATGGGGGATCATCCAAATTGGCCAGATGACAGTCATTGCGGGCAGTAAAACCGCGAATAAGGGAATCATCGTCGGAGTGCTCCCTTGGAGCGAGCGGGAAAGGACGATGACTCAGGCCACAATCGCACTTATCCTCCTCTGGTTCCCTCTTGTTGGGCTGGTTGGTGCCGTGACTTGGATTGCCTCATCCAGAACATTCCAGCCACTATCGGATCTGGCCAAACAGGCGGAAAGGTTTAGTGAATCCGACCTGACTCAGCGTCTTCAGGTTGACACCTTTGACGAATTTGGAGATTTTGCACTTCGGTTGAACATCTTCCTGGATCGATTGGAAGACTCCATCCGGCGCCAGAAGCGATTTGTGGAAGATGCAGCCCATGAATTAAGAACCCCGCTCACTATTCTGAGGGGTCGAATGGAAACAGCACTTCTGGCCGAAAGAACTGGCGACGAGTACCGCGAAACCCTGAAACAACTCGTTCGCGAATCGGAGCGAATGTCTCGCTTGGTTGAAGCGATGTTGCAGTCCGCTCTGCCAGTTCAAGATGTAACCAATGCGGTAGATATTGAGTCCGCCTTGGAAAAGGTCGAAGCCCGCTGGCTCGATCGCTTTGTGGAATGCGGTGTGCAACTGGAGTTGGAAACCGAACCGATCAAGACGAGAGCACTGGAAGAAGAAGTCGATTGTGTCATCGACAACCTAGTCTCGAACGCGTTGAGGGCCAGCCCTAAAGGTTCAACGTGCCGTCTGTGCGTAGAAAGGGATGGCCAATATGCGCTGGTGAGTGTCACCGATCAGGGAGCAGGTGTTCCCGAAGAAAAGCGCGATGCAATCTTTGAACGCTTCACCCGATTGGAAAAGAGCAGAAACCGATCCTTGGGCGGATTTGGCATTGGACTTGCGGTCTCGAAGCGACTGGTCGAAGGGCGTGGTGGCAACATCCGAGTCGTTGCCGGACCAACGAGAGGGGCTCGCTTTGAGGTCCGATGGCCAGTCGTAGAATAAGGAATATTTCTGTCTGGAAAATCTCCAGGTTATCCCCTTGTCGAATCGGGAGTGAATACTCCACACTTGTAGACATAAGTCTACTATGAAGCGACTCGATATTGAACTTCCCTATCAAAATGCTCTGGTCGTCCTCTGTGATGATGGCCAGTACTTCGTCCGTCTCCGTATGGTTCAAGATGATCGCCGAACATTTGTGACGCGCAAATTGGAGATCATGGAAGAGGATCTGGTGCGCTTGATGCACGTCAAGTATTTAGAAATCGATCTTGGAGATTTGCGCTTAACTTCTGAGCCGACACACTTGGCAGTCCATTGGAAAGTCTTCCACCTTCCCGCCGACAATACGATCTGGAAACCAAACCTTCGCCGCTTCATGGCTCGCATGAAGTCCGAGCCGTAGAAACTGAATACCGCTAGTCCAACTACCAAGAAATCATGGAAAGATGCGGGTGATAAACTCTAGCTGAAGGATTGGAAATGGCTCGAGACTAAGGACAATTCCGGGAATTCGCAAACGTTTACTAGCGACCAAATCCGAAACGACTTCCCACTCGGGTGAGGACAAACTTGGAAATAAGCAGTTGAATAGCAACCGCGCCCCCTTCTCTACTATGTTTTTGGTTCCGTGCCAAAAAATATAGGAGAAGGGACGGGGATGAGGACAATTCCGGGAATTCGCAAACGTTTACTAGCGACCAAATCCAAAACATCAACCCACTCGAGTGAGGACAAACTTAGAAATAAGCAGTTGAATAGCAAGCGCGCCCCCCTTCTCTACTATGTTTTTGGTTCCGTGCCAAAAAATAGAGGAGAAGGGACGGGGATGAGGACAATTCCGAGAATTCGCAAACGTTTACTAGCGACCAAATCCGAAACGTCATCCCACCCGAGTGAGGACAAACTTGGAAATAAGCAGTTGAATAGCAAGCGCGCCCCCTTCTCTACTATGTTTTGGTTCCGTGCCAAAAAATAGAGGAGAAGATCCTAAGTTTCGTTGTCAACCATCCAGTGCCATTTTGATAAGTCAAAGTCAGTTTTTGTGTTGTGAAGTACGTAGGCTGTTCTGAGGATTTTTCGAGCCGCTATGACTCCTTGTT
>Ga0164296_1003404_pt1 | contig 15029 bp, 21 predicted proteins | sample GEODES057metaG_FD_113533 | JGI IMG/M metagenome (GOLD analysis project Ga0164296, IMG submission 113533) | Dystrophic lake water microbial communities from Trout Bog Lake, Wisconsin, USA - GEODES057 metaG | ecosystem: Environmental > Aquatic > Freshwater > Lake | place: USA: Trout Bog Lake... | reverse complement strand
TACTGTTGATGGTTCTGGTACATCCACAGTTAATATCTCTTCAGACAACAATACAGTAAATGTTACTAACACTTCAACATCTGTGTTAGGAGCACAAAGCACCGTTAATATTACAAACGGTGGAGGAAACACTGTGGACATTCTACAGGATGGAGCTGCTGGTACAAATGGCCACGTTGCCAATGTATCAATAGCCGGTGCTACAAATACAGTCAATATTCAGCAAGGTGGTAACATTGATAGTACAGTTAATGCGACAATTACAGGTTCTGGTAATTCAGTTAGCGTTAACAGTAATTATTCTGGCTTGGGCATCTCCCACTAAAGCTGAAATAGGAACTGTTACCGAACAAACTGGTCCGACCGAGATCATAAGAAACAAATCAAGTATCCCCAGTCAATTAAAATCTGGAGTGGAGATGGATGATACTATCTCCACTGCAAATGCAAAAGCTGGTATTACTTTTAATGATAATACCCAAGTTCAAATTACAGAACAAAGCAAACTTGTCATCGACAACTTTATATATGATCCTAACAAAAATACTGGTAAGTTAGCAATTAAGATAGCATTAGGAACCGTAAAGTATGCTTCTGGTCAAATTGCCAAAAATGATCCCGAACAAGTTAAAATTGAAACACCAACTGCCACAATTGGTGTCAGAGGAACAGACTTTAGCTCTACTGTCGATGAGATTGGACGCAGCACAATCATCCTTCTTCCTTCCTGTCCTCAAGGATGGAAAGACATTGAAAAAGATTGTATAACAGGAAAAATTATTGTAAAGACAGATGCAGGCGAACTAATGTTGACGAAGCCATTTCAGGCTACGACTATTGATTCAAGAATCCATGAACCAGCCAAACCATCTATCCTTAGTTTGGATCTACAACAAATAAACAATCTTCTGATTGTCTCTCCTCCACCTCAATTAAAGAAAGCAGAGACTACTACAACAGAAACAAAAGGATTCAATTTTCTTGATGAAGATTTGTTGAAACAAGACTTGCTAAAATATACAGAGCTAGACAAAAACTATCTTCAAGATGCAACAACCAAGTTAGATATTAACTATCTTGATAACAACTTCCTAATCAACTTGCTTGACGTTTCTTCTTCTCAAATGCTTGGTAATGAACTTGACCAATATAACTCTATGTTACCTAAATACGATAAGAATTCAGGTTTAAAATATATGGTCGATGGTGATGGTCTAACATTGTACAGGGAGACTGTTTCTAGTTATGCTGAAATAAATGTTCAGAAAAACAATGCTCTGACAACAAATATCAATCAAGATAACATTAATATTAATCAAATAGTAAATTATTCAGGTTCAACAACAATAACAATAAAGCAATCTCTATGAAAAAACTTATTCTTTTATGTTTGTTAATTTGTACACCAGCAAATGCAGGAAGTGCAATTATTAATCTTTCCGGAAACAATAATGTTTTAAATCTTGCACAAAGAGCAGACACAAATGTGATGTTTAGTGCCACAGATCCTAATGCAAGTAACAATGTTTATTCTATCAAGCAATCTGGTGGTGGAGAACATACTGCTAGCATTGACATAGAAGGTAATTTCCAAAACTATAACTTCTATCTTTCACAAAATAGCTCTCAGAATCTTTCAATATCAATTCAGCAAATTTGCAACAATCCTGTTTGCTCTCCTTCATCACCATATGTATTTAATCAGTATTGACATGAAAAATTTTCTAATATCTCTTGCAGTTGTTATTGTTTTAATAGCAATAAAAGTATCTAATCCACTTCCAGTACAATTATTGGAAATGAAATCGCTTGATTTGCTATTGACAAGTAAACCACAAACAACCAACGAAGATATAGTTATTGTTGAAGTGTCAGACAAGACTCTCGAAAAACTTGGTCAATGGCCATTAGATAGAAAAGTGTTTGCAGACAAGATAATGCAATTAAGAAAATATGGTGCTGGACTTATTGTTATGCCTATTTTATTTTCTGAGCCAGATAGAGCAGGACACGACAAAGAGCTTGCAGATGCTATTCAAACTGGAGGAGTCGTAATTGCTCAAACACCTACAAACCAAAACCAAAAGCCAGATGCTGTTCGTCGTGGCTTTGCTGCTATTGGTAATAATCCTACCGCTTATGCTTATAGCTGGAATGGAGCTGTTAGCCCTATCAAAATTCTTGCAGATGCCGCATCAGGGGTCGGTGTCGTTGCTTCCACACCTGAGGTGGACGGTGTTGTACGAAGAATGCCAATGGTCGTCAACATTGGTGGCCAGCTATATCCATCTTTACCTTTAGAAACAATAAGAGCAGCAACAGATGATCCTTCATTCCAAATTAAATCAGATGATTTGGGAATCAGTGCTGTTCGTATTCCAAAGTTTAAAACAATCAATACAGACAAAAATGGAAGAATATGGATTGATTGGTCAAACAAATATAAAACTATTGATTTCTTGGATGTAAAGAAAGAAGACGTAGAAGGTAAATCTGTTATTATTGGATTGTCGGCATCAGGTATTGGTAATGTTATTGCAACACCTAGAGGAGAACAATTTGCTCATACAGTACAAGCAAATGCTCTTATCTCTGTATTTAATGGAACAACACCAGTAAGATATTCATATGCACCTGGTTTTGAACTTTTAGCTACCATTTTACTAACTACTCTTATTATATTAGTTATCCCTAGAATACCTGTCCTTACTACCATTCCAGTGTTAGTTATTATTGTTGGTAGTTTAGTATATCTTCCCAAGTATTTGTTTAATAATAATTTAGAGCTTTGGGATGTATCATATATTTTATTTGCCACTTTAATTACATATGGTACTGTAATTGCTCAAAGAATGATTAGTGAGTATTTACAGAAGTTACAAATTAAGAAGCAATTTGGAACATATCTTTCTCCAGCAATGGTCGAGAAGTTACAAAAAAATCCAGAGTTGCTTCAACTAGGAGGAGAGTCTCGTGAACTTTCAATCATGTTTACAGATGTTCGTGGTTTCACTGCTATTAGTGAACATTATGGATACGATGTTCAGGGATTAACAAAGATAATGAATCGCTACATGACAGCGATGACAGCTTCTATCTTAGAAGAGAATGGAACTCTAGACAAATATATTGGTGATGCTCAGATGGCATTTTGGAACGCTCCTTTAGACGATCCAAATCATGCTAAGCATGCAGTCAAAGCTGCATTGAAGATGTTAGGAAAGCTGGATGAATTTAATAAAGAAGTTGGTAAAGAAGGTGTCCCACCTTTTGGCATGGGTCTTGGGATTAACACTGGGACCGTTGTTGTTGGTAACATGGGCAGCACTCAGCGTTTTGACTATACTTGTCTTGGTGACAGTGTTAACCTTGCATCAAGACTAGAAGGTCAATCAAAGAACTACGGAGTACTTTTAATCCTTGGACCTGAAACAGCCAAACAAGTTGAAGACGAATATAGAGTGATCCAATTAGACACTATTGCTGTTAAAGGTAAAAAAGAAGGTGTGGATATCTTCACTGTTCTCGATAATGCAGATTGGGCAAAGAGTCAGGTGATGACTCATAATAAGTTTCTTGAAATTTATAGATCCGGAGATTGGGACAGAGCAATAACATATGCTACTGATCTAAGAAGATGCTTTAATAAAAAGCTAGATCATTATTATGAATTAATGATTGAACGTATCGAAGATTATAAGATTAATCCACCAAAAAACTGGGATGGTGTTTACAGAGCAACGAGCAAGTAATTATTCTTCCTCGTTATCATCTTCCATTTGAACATGTCTAATGTGTTCTAGGTGTTTGCTTCGTAGTAATAGAACTACGTTTAATTTTTGATTCAATCTTATTAAATCATTATCCAACATTCTGATACGATCTATCAAAGCAATTAATACTGTGTTTGCATCTGACAGCACTGGTTTAATTTCTACTGTTGCCCATTGATAAACATACCAAACTATATAACCAATTCCACAAGCAGCAATGATTGGAAACCCATATTGATTAATAGCATTAGCTAGTGTTGTCAGATCCATTTTTTATTTTCTCGTTGTGTTCTATATAATATTTCAAATTTGTAGAAAGATGAGTTATAAAAACTATCCTTCCTTTTGAGTAGACAGAATATTGTTTTTTGCCACTACGCTGGCGCCTAGCAACAATCTCGAACATGTTTTATAATGGTAAGAAATACCATATCCCATTGCTTAAAAGAAGAACACCAATTAAACCAATTCCTACACTAGCCCATAGCATTTCCATAGAGACAGCAAGAATCGAAGTTGAACTTAATACAATTGCAATTTGTAGTAATGCACTTGCAAAACTAAAATAAGGACTACGAGCCTTTGCATTATCTCTTTCAATTTCTAGTTCTTTAGCCTTGGCTAGCAATTCTTTTTTACCTTCGCCTGTCTTAGGATCGCTCTCATAACGATCAATCTTAGCTTTAAGATCTTCAACTTGCTTATCGTTCTTGCGAGCAACAGCTTCGTCATATTGGTATTCTGCCAAGCTTTGTTTAATACTTTTTGCTTGATAGAAATTGTATGTATCGTTAATCTTAATTGTATTTGTCAATACTTTTCCACTGATATTATTTCCAATTAATGTACAAATAGCAAGAAGAGCTGCATAGATAGAAATCGTGACAGCACCACGACCTTTCATTACTGCTTCACCTTCACTACGACTTAGTACTTTACCAGTTTTATCTTTTAACGCCATTTTTTCCCCCATACAAGATCTATACCAATATAAGCTAATAATAGTAAATAAATTATCGATACAATACCTACAAGATTGTCAATCATTAATCTCTCCTTGCATCGTTCTTGCCATCAGCTCTGGCAATACGATCAATGTCTGGTCTAAGACCCAAGGCATCACTCATTAATGTATCAATACGAATAAGATCATGATTCATTGTTTTAACTCTGTTATCCAAAGCTGTAATAATTCCAGCCATTCCTTTTACAGAACTCATAACACCAGCCAAAATAAATTTTATTGTTAGAAATATAAAATAACCACCCACAAGTGAAGCAGCAATAGGAAATCCAACTTGCCCAATTAATTTTAAAATATCCATACTTTTATCATTTTTTCCGTAAAGTTATATCAGATATAACCAAAATTGTTGACTTTTATCATAAGAAGCATTATATATATTTATGTAGATGCCTTATGGGTCTACATAACAATTAACCTTGCTTAATAGGAGGTCACACATGACTAGATTAGATTTCGCTAAACTTTTTGACATGCCTTATATGGATAAGATGCTCGTAGGTTATGAGCCAATGTTCCGTAGATTAGAAGAGGCACATGAATCCTTTGCAAAAGTGATTCCAAACTACCCACCTTATAATATTGTAAAGGTTGACGAGAACAAGTATGTAATCGAAATGGCTGTTGCTGGTTTCGGTAAACAAAATCTTGATATTGAGATCAATGATGGCACTCTTGTTATCTCTGGTCAATCTAACCAATCAGATGAAGATTATGTATACAAGGGTATTGCTGATCGTAGCTTCACCCGCAAGTTCTCTATTGCCGATACTGTGGAAATTAAAAATGCTGACTTGATCAATGGTATGTTGAAGATTTGGCTTGAGAATATCATTCCTGATTCAAAGAAGCCAAAGAAGATCGAGATCAATGATCCTGCTTCTAATGTAGAAGTTAAAGCTGAGGCTGCTGTCAAAGGATCAACTAAGCAGTTTCTTACAGAGAATAAAAAAGAGGACTAAAATGTTAAAACTAAAAAATAAAGTGACTGGTTGGTTTAAACGCCGAGCCAGAATAAGTACTACTGTTCGTGAACTTAGTTCATTAAATACTAGAGAATTGGCTGACATTGGTCTCACAAGATCTGACATTGATAGAGTAGCAAGAGAAGCTAATTCTATCAGATCTTGGAGCATCTTATAATGTTTGCTGCAGTCACACATCTAGTAAATTCAGTTTCTTCTTTTCTTAATTCATTTACAGAAACAGAAGAAACAAAGTATCGTCGTGAGATGACCAGATTTCTTAACCAAGCAACTGATCGTCACCATTTAGAATTTCTCGAAAGAGAATGGGAAAGAGTGCACGGAAGGAGATATTGGTAAAATGTGGCCATACACTGACGACGAACTTATCATAATCAACGAAGGTTGTAAATAATAAACAAGGGGGAAGAAATTCCCCCTTGACTTTTGCGTTGTATCTATGTATACTGTTCCTGTATGAACAAAGAAAACCTTACTAAACTAAGAAACTTGATCTTGGAAATTGCTCCAAAGATGCAGCCATTGCTGCCACCACATCCTTCTCATCCAAATGGAAGGATTGCTATTGCACATATGTATAGTGTACTTGAGGGTGTATTTGAGTGTCCAATTAAGGATGTAAGAGATAGCAGACTACAGGATGCTATTGACATTGTTAACTATTGCATGGATAATGCAACTAAAATGAGAATGATTACACCACTTCGAGAGAAGTATCAGCCAGAACCTAAATCACCACCTCCTGCTACATTGGAGCAATTTTTTGAATGAGTAAATTTTATACCAACGTTTCCCTAAGTCGTAATGATATTTTGCTACGTGGCTATGAAGATGGCCAACGAGTGCAACACCGTATTCCATATAAGCCAACACTCTATGTACATTCGAAGTCTGGCAATTCACTGTTTCGTAATCTACGAGGCAAGCAAGTCGATGAGATTAAATTAGATTCTATTTCCGAAGCAAGAGACTTCGTTAAGCGTTATAGTGACGTAGAGGGTTTTGATATCTACGGTCTCACTAACTATGTCTATGCATTCATCAATGAATATTTTCCTGGTGATATTGACTATGATCCCAAAAAGATCTCTATGGTCAATATCGATATCGAAGTTGCAGCCGATCAAGGATTTCCTAATATTCAAACTGCAGATAAAGAGATCACAGCAATCACAATGAAGAAGGATGATATGTATGTTGTTCTTGGTTGTGGAGAGTTTGATGTTACTAAGTTGGATGCAGATTTACAAACAAAGATAAAATATATTAAGTGTCATGATGAAGCTCAACTTCTTATTAAGTTTCTTGATGTATGGCGTTCCAAATGGTTCTCTCCTGATGTCGTAACAGGATGGAACATTGAGACGTTCGATATTCCCTACATTGTCAACCGTATCAAGCGTGTGCTTGGTGAATCAATGGCAAAGAAGCTTTCGCCTTGGGAGCTACTAGAAGAAAAGACTATTACAGTTGCAGGTCGTGACTATCAAGTCTATGTTCCTGTTGGTATTTCTACTCTCGACTATTTACAACTATATCGTAAGTTCTCATTTACAATGCAAGAGTCTTATCGTCTCGATCACATTGCAAACATTGAGCTTGGCGAACGTAAGATGGACTATTCAGAGTATGATAGTTTGTTTGATCTTTACAAGAAAGACTATCAGAAGTTTATTGAGTATAACATCAAGGACGTCGATCTCGTTGGTAAGCTCGAAGACAAGTTAAAGTTTATTGAGCAGGTATATGCAATTGCTTATGATGGTAAGGTCAACTATCAAGATGCATTCACATCTGTTCGTATGTGGGATATTATTATTCACAATTATCTTCTTTCACAGAGAATTGTTATTCCTCATGTCAAGCCAGGAAAGAAAGAAAGACAGATTATTGGAGCATATGTCAAGGATCCTAAAGTTGGAATGCATAAGTGGGTTGTGTCATTTGACTTGAACTCGCTATATCCTCACTTAATGATGCAGTATAATGTCTCACCAGAAACATATGTTGGTCATATTTCTTCACTAGGTGGTGAAGAAGGCGTCAAGACTATTCTTAATGGTTATCTAAACGAACCTTCTATTCGTAATCAAATGGTATCACAAAATGTTACTGTTGCTGCATCTGGCTGTATGTTTGATAAAGACTACCAAGGGTTCCTTCCTAAGTTAATGCAGAAGATGTATGATGATCGTGTAGTTTATAAGAAGCGAATGCTAGAAGCAAAACAAAAGCATGAGTTGAATCCTTCTTATGAAACAGAAAAAGCAATTGCACAGAATCATAATATGCAGCTTGCAAAGAAGATTCAGTTGAACTCAGCATACGGTGCATTATCGAATGAATACTTCCGTTGGTTTGATCCCAAGCTAGCAGAGTCTATTACTCTTTCTGGCCAGCTTTCTATTATGTGGATTGAAAGAGAGATCAACAAGTATCTAAACAAATTATTTAAGACAAAGGATATAGATTATGTCTTGGCATGTGATACGGATTCTATGTATATTACGCTTGACAATTTGGTCACTCAATGCAACATTGAGGATAAACCGACTAATGAGATCGTCAAGCTCCTTGATCACTTTTGTGAACATCGAATTGAACCTTTTATTGATAAGTGTTACGGAGATCTTGCTGAGTATGTTAATGCTTACCAACAGAAGATGAAGATGAAGCGAGAAGCAATCGCTAACAAAGGCATCTGGACAGCAAAGAAGCGTTACATTCTCAATGTATGGAACAACGAAGGTGTTGCATATTCAGAACCTAAACTTAAAATGATGGGGATTGAAGCAGTTCGTTCTTCAACACCTGCTGCTTGTCGAGCCAATATTAAGAAAGCTATTAGTGTTATCATTAACGAAGATGAAGATGCAATTATTAAATTTATTGAAAAGTTTAGAATGGAATTTAAACAACTTCCATTTGAAGATGTTGCATTTCCTCGAGGATGTAAAGGTTTGTCTGAGTATTCTGATCTAAACACAATCTACAGAAAAGCTACACCAATCCATGTTCGAGGTGCCTTGCTTTATAATTGGTTGTTGAAACAAAAGAAACTCGATCAGAGATATCAATTAATCCAAGAAGGTGACAAGATTAAATTCTGTTATATGAAACTTCCAAATCCAACAAGAGAAAATGTGTTTGCATGTCCTAACACTCTTCCTCGCCAACTTGGTATGGAACAATATATCGATTATGATACCCAATACGAAAAGGCCTTTGTCGAACCTTTGAAAACAATCTTGGATGCTATTGGGTGGCGTGTAGAGAAGAAAGCTACGTTGGAAGATTTTTTCATGTAATCATAAATAGTTATTTAACTATGGAGACGTTGCATGATTGCCGATATGTCATTTCTCGACAAGTCCTACCTATTTGCCACGCTAGCTGGCGCTGCCTACAAAGATGATTGTTCTTCTAATTTTGAACAAATTAATCTTTCTAACTACGAATTTTTTAACGTTGAGGGTGCTCAGGGTCATGGTGCTTGCAACGAAACAGATTTAATTATTACATGCAGAGGAACACAACCAACTCAACCAAACGATCTTCTTGCAGATTTGGATACAATTCCTAAAAGACATGGTAATGGTTGGGTCCATGAAGGATTTAGAAGAGAAGCAAGAAAAATACTTCCTTTGGTAATTGATTATATTAAAAAATATCCTAACCGTAAAATATGGTTAACTGGACATTCTCTTGGAGCTGCAATGGCTCTTTATATTACTCAAGAATTAGAGTATGAACAATTCAATCCTCAAATGCTTTTTACATATGGATGTCCAAGACTAGGAAGTCATGATTATGTTGAAGGTGTTAAAACAGAACATCATAGATTCGTAAATTGTAATGATATGGTTACCACTGTTCCTCCTTCTGCAATTGGATTCAGACATCATGGTAATCTTCACTACATTAATTTTTATGGAAACATAAGAACTCTTTCTAAGTGGCAACGTTTCAAAGATAAGTTGCGTGCTCATAAAAGATCTTGGTCAAAGGGTCAATGGTTCGATGGAATTTATGATCACAGCATAGATCGTTATGCTGATAAAATTAAAAATATAGATCCAACAAAGTGAGTAATAAATGGCAAAAAATATTACACCAATCAGTGAGTTTGATTTTGGAATTGACTTTGCAGAAGATTTGACAGAAGTTGTACAAAGTTCTACAAATGCTGCACAACAAGCAAATGCAAAGGCACAGGCATTGTATAATGCAATAATGCCTTTGCTAAACAACCTTAAAAAGAATCCAGAAAAACCTAATATTGTTTGGCCTGACAGAGAAAAAAAGATTGATCTTTTTATTGAAAAGCTCGATGGTATAATGAATAGCGAATTGTGAAACCATACAAGGATATATTATGTCACTTATTAATCGTCTTATTAAGAACTCAACAATTACAGAAACTGCAATTCTTACTGAAAGTAAGATCTATGGCAAGAAGGATATGATCACAACCAGTGTGCCAATGGTTAATGTGGCATTGTCTGGTAGTGTGGATGGAGGATTGACTCCTGGTCTTACTGTTCTTGCTGGTCCATCAAAACACTTTAAGTCTGCATTCTCGTTGTTGATGGCTTCAGCATATATGAAGCAGTATCCAGAAAGTGTTCTTTTATTTTACGATTCTGAGTTTGGTACACCAGAAGGATATTTTGAATCTTTTGGTATTGATATGTCTCGAGTAATTCATACTCCTATTACAGATATCGAACAATTAAAGTTTGATATTATGAAGCAGCTTAATGAGATTGGTCGTACAGATAAAGTTGTTGTCGTAATTGACTCTGTAGGTAACTTGGCTTCTAAGAAAGAAGTTGAAGATGCTGCAAACGAAAAGTCTGTTGCAGATATGTCTCGTGCAAAGAGTCTTAAGTCATTGTTCCGTATGGTAACACCACACTTGACTCTTAAAGATATTCCTTTGATTGTTGTCAATCACACATACAAGGAAATTGGATTGTATCCTAAAGACATTGTTGGTGGTGGTACTGGTATCTACTACTCTGCAGATACAATTTGGATTCTTGGTCGTCAGCAAGACAAGGACTCAGATGGCATTCAAGGATACCACTTTGTTATTAACGTTGAGAAGTCACGTTATGTCAAGGAAAAGTCTAAGATTCCAATCACAGTCTCATATGAAGGTGGTATTAAGAAATGGTCTGGACTTCTTGACCTTGCTCTTGAAGGTGGTTATGTTGTTAAGCCTTCTAATGGTTGGTACCAACTTGTTGATCGAGCCACTGGCGAAGTAGTTGGTAATAAAATGCGTGCTGCTGATATTGAAGACAACAGTGCAATATGGAAGCAAGTACTAACAACGACAGACTTTGCTCAATGGATTAAATCTAAGTACACATTAGTTGGTGGCAATCTCCTTGCTGCAGAAGCAGAGGAATTAGATGAGTGATTCTAACAATTTTTTATTTGATAAGATAGCAGAGTTTACTCAAATATATAAAGACGCTCATCAAAAATATGATATTGAAGCAGAACAATATTGGGAAAGCTTGTCTTATGAAGATAAGATCAAAGCTTTTTATATTGTCACAAAACGTATTCATAAAGGTGATATTATAGATCAAGGATCATATCGATATGTTCTTTATGATGTATTTGGTTTTGATATGGATTCTTATATTGTAGGTATGGATTCTGGTTATTTGGATATTCATAATAGCATTGTGGTGTATAAAGATGACCAGCGAACAGATGGAAGCAAAGATAAGTAAATTTTCTATTCCATTAGACATTCAAATTTTGATGACTTGTGATACTCAAGAAGATTCAGTATTATTGGCTGTCGCTATGTTAAGGAAAGTAATTTCTATTTTTGATTCCCATTACAATCCAGAAAGCCGTAAGGCATTAATTGACCAATTTAACAAATAGGATAGCAGCGGTGTGTGGAAAACTAAAGAGTATGTTTTTAGATGGCGATGGCATCCAAACAAAGTAAAATTTTTTATTCGACAATACAACTATAATAATGGTAGCCCTATTATTTATTATAAGATAGGATCATTAATTATAGAAAAGCATCAGGTGTTTGTAAACAAATGATTTTATCAAGTAAATGGACTATTAATTGGATAGGTCTCAAAGGTCAATGGTTTTACTGGAACATCGCTAGATTCAATAGTGGTAATCCATATTACTGTTGGCGATTTGGTCCACTCTCAATTAAAAGGTATTGGTAATGGCATATAACCCTATCACAGAGATAAGGCTAGTAGAAATGAGAGAACATGTTCCTCTTGGTAATAACATCTACGAAGATAAATTTGCTGGCTATAAAGTTCAGTTCAGGTGTCTAGGCAAATATAAAGAAACAGATTGGATTACAGCTCCAACAATTACAGAGTACATTAATGATAGAAAAGACAATTCTCTCACATCTAATATTCAACGAAGCGTTCGCAAGGAAGACTCTTCCATTTCTTAAGGATGAATATTTTCAAAACCTTTCTGATAAGGTCGTTTACAATTTAATTAATGATTATGTTAACAAATATAACAACACTCCAACAAAGGAGGTGTTGTTTATTGAATTGGGAAATAAAGATGGACTTTCAGAAAATACGTTCAAAGATTCAAAACGACTCATTGAAGATCTTCAAATCGACAACACAGAAATTAAATGGCTTTTGGATAGGACTGAAAAGTTTTGTCAGGAAAAGGCTATCTATAATGCAATCATGGCATCAATCAAAATCCTTGATGACAAGACTGGATCATTATCTACAGGTTCTATTCCTACTTTGTTATCAGACGCTCTTGGCGTCAGTTTTGATGTTAGCATCGGTCATGATTATTTCCTCAATGCTGATGATCGGTTTGATTTCTATCATCGCAAGGAAGAACATATTCCCTTCGACCTTGAGTTTTTTAACAACATCACTAAAGGAGGTCTTGTTAGAAAGACCCTCAACATTGCCCTTGCTGGCACTGGCGTTGGGAAATCTCTTTTTATGTGTCATTGTGCTTCATTTAACTTAACACAAGGAAAGAACGTCCTATACATTACAATGGAAATGGCAGAAGAGAAGATTGCAGAACGTATTGATGCAAATCTGTTGAACGTCACTGTTGATGAATTATCCGTTCTTCCTAAAGATGCATATGATAAGAAGATTGCTCGAGTGAAGGAAAAGACTGTTGGCAAGTTGGTTATTAAAGAATATCCTACCGCCTCTGCAGGAAGTGCGCACTTTAGACATTTGCTTAATGAACTTCGTATTAAACGAAACTTTATTCCTGACATTATCTATATCGATTATCTTAACATATGTTCTTCTAGCAGAATTAAGACAGGAAGCAACGTTAACTCATACACATACATTAAAGCAATAGCCGAAGAACTTAGAGGTCTTGCTGTCGAGTTTAATGTTCCTGTCGTTTCTGCTACACAGACAACAAGATCTGGATATGGAAACTCGGATGTTGAACTTACAGACACATCTGAATCTTTTGGTCTTCCTGCAACAGCAGACTTAATGTTTGCTTTGGTATCGACAGAGCAGATGGAAGATCTTAATCAGCTTATGGTTAAGCAATTGAAGAATCGTTACAATGATCCAACAATCCATAAGAGGTTTGTAATTGGAATCGATCGAGCCAAGATGCGATTGTATAATACTGAACAGTCAGCTCAGGCTGATCTGGTAAATGATGCTCCTGTGTTTAACAGTTCTAAGTCTGGTCAAAAGATAGATAATGAAAAGAGAAACAGATTTAAGGAATTGACCGTATGAAGACCAGCGAACAAGCATATGAGGAATTTGTTGCAGATATTATTTTTACATATTTTGCAACCCAACTCAGTTCTGGTCGTACAATTGTAATGGAATCTGAAATATGGCAAATGCTTGGTTTGGAATTGCCAGAAGGTCATCACAACCGTAAATTCTTATTAAAAGAATACAAAGACAATGTGATACCGTTTCCTACCAAGAAAACACAGATTAATTAATTGTAAACACACAATAAAAACGCCATTCATATTACAGGGTTTTTTCTAAACCATTGAAAATACACGTGTTTTTTTTCGTTTGGTCGTCCAAAATTTTAATATCTGAGCAATTACCCATCCTGATTAACCATTCAAAAAAATTACTGTGTAATATCAAGCAGTTAATTTTTTCCCTGTAAAAACAAAGGTTTATTTTTTAAAAATAATTGTTGCCTTTTTATTTAATCTCCCATATATTGATAAAGTAAGCAATGGAGAGAACAAATGTTTGCAGTAATTGAAGCCTACCAAATTTGGATCGAACTCGCCGTAGTTTTCCTCGCAGGCGTATCAATTATTGAGTTTTTCCAAGCTTAAAATAAAATACCTGTTGACTTATTATCTAATATCCCAGATTATAATCAAGTAGACACAAACACACACATAGGAGTTACAATATGTCTAAAGTTGAATTCGCTCGTAAGATCTTTGTTGAGAATCCTTCGTTTTCTCGTAAGCAATTGATTGAGGCTTTGATGTCTCAGTTGAACATGACTAAGGCTGGTGCTACGACTTATGCGTACAACTTGTCTAAGGGTCAGCCTAAGGCTGCAAAGCCTGCAAAGGCTCCTAAGGCTGCTAAGCCTACTCGTGCTAAGACTGTTACGGAAATTTCTCGAGCAGAACTTCCTAAGCAATCGAAGGCTGAACGTCTCGCTTTGATGAAGGAAGTTTCTCGTAAGCAGAAAGATCTTGAATCTGAGTCAATCAAGCAGGATCGTGAGGTCATGCAAGCTGAGATCGATGAATACGTCAAGGATGCTCAGGCATATGTTGCATCGCTGACTTCGCCTACTCGTAAATTTATTGGTATGGCAGAGTAAGCTAGTAACTTTTTTATATAAATAGATTTGCGGGAGTCTCTGACTCCCGCTATTAGGAAATTTTTATTTAGGACTATAAATGTACTCGACTACTTGTATGAAACATGAACCACGTTTTAGCAATAACGGATCACTAGCTCCGATTGCAGGCGTATGGACATATGACGTCAAGGAGCGTAAGATTTAACAGGATAATAAAATCCAAGTTAGGTCAAACGCTCCAAGGAAACTTCGGAGCGTTTTTTTATGGTTGACATTATTTAAAAACGATCCTATATTAAGACTCGATGCTGTTCCGAGTGAATAAGAACAGCCTCTGACTGGTACTTGAGCCAAATGGCCGAAAGGTGGTTTCCAGCAGAGTAGAAGGACAACAAGAGTTGTCTCTTCATG
>Ga0164296_1003403_pt1 | contig 15030 bp, 9 predicted proteins | sample GEODES057metaG_FD_113533 | JGI IMG/M metagenome (GOLD analysis project Ga0164296, IMG submission 113533) | Dystrophic lake water microbial communities from Trout Bog Lake, Wisconsin, USA - GEODES057 metaG | ecosystem: Environmental > Aquatic > Freshwater > Lake | place: USA: Trout Bog Lake... | reverse complement strand
TTACCACGAGTGCAAGTGCGGCACCAGCCGTCCATCGTGGGTACATCTTACTTTTGCCCCAACCGAGTTAGTTAGTTACGCGACCATACGTGTCTTTTTAGGGATAAACCATGACAACCCCCCCGCAACCTCTCGATCCTGGCCGACGCCGTAAACACTTCGGGAGTGCTGGGTGTGTCTGGTGGCATGGCGTTGAACTTTATGACACCATTATTGCCAATCAAGCGTCGATACCTATCGGACCCTACGTCCCGCCGCTCGAAATTAAAGGAACCTAACATGCCCAACACCTACACTTGGACTTTTCCAGCCCTCACCGCATATCCCGAATATGCCAGCCAGACAGACGTTGTTTACACCGTCCACTGGGTTCTGACGGGCACTGATGGCAACGGCCATACCGGGTCTGTCTACGGCACCCAAGCGCTTGCATACGTCGCCGGCAGCCCGTTCACGCCATATTCGCAGTTGACTGAAGCGCAGGTCCAGGGATGGGTGGTGGATGCCATGGGGCCGACGCAAGTTGCTGCCTTGGAAGCGAACATCGACAGCCAAATCCAGCAGCAGATTGCGCCGACGAGCGTTAACCTGCCGCCGCCGTGGGTATCTTGATTTATTGAATTTTCAATTAACGGGAGTCAAAAATGTCAAATTTATCCGTTGGGCGTGGCGAAAAGTTATCGACAAGGGAAGGCGCTGGCCTGACCGCCAAGGGGCGCGCGAAATACAACCGCGAACATGGGTCAAACCTTAAAGCCCCCGCGCCTCATCCGAAAACCGAAAGCGACGCGGTTCGTAAGGCGTCGTTTTGTGCTAGAATGAAAGGCGTTGTAGCTAAATCGAAAGGTGACGCTCCGCGCGCTAAGGCGTCCCTTCAGCGGTGGAATTGCAAGTGACCGCCAAATTCAAAGCTGCCTTGGACGTTTTAATCCATTCATCTGAGTAAAAGCCAATGGCATTTCGGTCCATCCAGTTTCAGCCCGGCCTTAATTCCCAGCTTACCCCGACCTTAAACCGGACGGGGTGGTATGGGGAGGTGCCTGAAACGTATGGCGAATTGCCGGCGTCTAACCTCGTGCGTTGGTCAGCCAGCAACCAGGGGCAGCCCGAAGTTATCGGTGGTTGGGGGTATTTTCTTCAGCCTGCCGCGCCGTTGGTTGGTGTGTGTCGCGGGTTGCATTCTTGGGCGACGGTTGCTGGCTCCCCAACGCTTGGAGCCGGCACAAACTCGCGCCTCTATGTAAGCCAAAGCGGTGTCGCGTATGACGTGACGCCCATTTACGCCACATCAAGCCATTCATCGGCGCATTCGACCGACAATTGCATTACGACCGCCGTAGGTTCTCCTACGGTCACGATTGCGGATGCCAATTACACGCCGACTGCGGGCGATTGGGTCACGATCAGCGGTGCGACTGCGGTAGGTGGGTTGACCATTTCCGGGCTGTATTTAATTCAAACCGTTGGGTCTGGAACATACACAATTACAGCCGCGTCCAACGCCACCAGCACGGCAACTGGCGGCGGAACGGCCATTTTGCTGCAATACTATTTACCAACCGGCCCCGTTGATTCCAACCAAGCGTTGGGGTGGGGCATTAACAGTTGGGGGCAGGGTTCGTGGGGCACCGCGCGCCCACAAGGCAAAATTACACCTCCGGCCATTTGGCATATCGACAACTGGAACGAGGAAATGATTGCCTGCCGTGCGGGTTATACGATTTACGATTGGCAACCCATCAACGGCACCAGCACACGCGCAACGGCAATAACTAATGCGCCACCAAACGCTAACGGCGCGCTTGTGTCGCCTGCGTTGCTGCAAATTATTGCCTGGGGCACCAACATTCCGAACGCAGTTGCCGGCACTTGGTCGGCAGCGCAGAATCCTATGACCATTGCTTGGTGTGACTTTGGGAATTATAACACTTGGTTTGCCACGGCGTCTAACGCAGCCGGCTCTATTACGCTGACGCAGGGTTCTCAGATCATGCAGTGCGTTCGCTCGCAAGGGCAAGTGCTGGTGTGGACTGACACATCCTTGCTGTCCATGCAGTTCATTAACGTGCCGCTGGTCTATTCGTTCCAAGAACTCGGTTCGGGTTGCGGGTTAATTTCGCCCAAGGCTGCCGTGGTTATCGGCCAGCAAGCATTTTGGTGGGGTTCGCAGGAATTTTACACCTACAACGGTGCTGTGCAGCCGATCCCGTGCTTCATCCGAGACTTGGCGTTCAACAACGTCAACACCGCGCAGGTGTTGAAAATTACCGCCTCGGTCAATTCTGAGTTTTCGGAGATCATTTGGGACTTTCCCTCGGCCAACTCCACTGAAAACGACAGTTACATTTCATACAACTACGTCAACCACACCTGGGGTTTCGGCGTAAACGTCAGCGGTTACATGCTGGTTGGCCGGACATGCCGCATCGACCAGGGCGTGTTTGGATTTCCAATTGCGACCGATGCCTTGAGCAATGTTTGGTATCAAGAATACGGCTACAGCGCGGGTGGCCAGCCCATGCCGTGGTCGTTGCAAAGCGGGTTTGTGGACGTAGCTGAAGGCGAAGAACTGTCCTTTGTGGACTGGATTATCCCTGACCAATATATGTCCGGCACCAATCCGGCGGTTGGCATTACGCTTTTTGCGCAGGAATACCCGTCCGACGAAATTACCGGCCAACAAGTCGTGGCCGGGCCGTATGCCGTTACCACCACCACGCAATACGTCCCTGTGCGTGTTCGCGCTCGGCAGATTGCCATTCAGTTTTCCAACAGCACCAACGCATCACCGTTGTTTTGGCGATTGGGCCGCGTTCGAATTCGCGCTGCCATTGATGGGAGGCGTTAATGGCGGGTCAAAATAGCCAAGGCGTTCTTGCCTTTCCGCCGTTCCCACGGGCGACACCGGGAACTCAGGTGAGCGCGGAAACCTTCAATCAAGCGATGGCGCGGCTAGAACAAGCGTTCGTGCAGATCAGCCAAGTCAACCTTCTCTCATTACAAAACTACGCAAATGATGCCGCAGCAGCGGCAGGTGGCATTCGCGTTGGGCAGCAATACCGGACTGGCTCGTTGCTGGCCGTCCGAATTTCGTAATGGTAGATTTCCCAGTCGCTTGGATGCTAATAACTTTTTGCGGCAGGAGGTCGCTATGCCCCTAATTCACGGTTCAAGCCACGAAGTTATTAGCCACAATATCCGCGAAATGATTTCTTCAGGTCATCCAAGGGACCAAGCCATTGCTGCCGCTTTGCATGTTGCAAACCATCATGCTCGGCATTTGGCTGCGGGTGGATCGCCGGTTAACGCTTCCGCCTTGCCGACTTATACGCCGCAGACGGGGACCATTTCCGGCACGGGCATGGGCCAGATCAATTCTTCTGGCTTTGTAAACACGCCGCAAGCTGGTAGCTATAACCTTGATCCCAACACGGGTGCGCTGTCGGGTTCGACCATTAACGCCCTTAACACTTATGCCATGCGTGGGCTGACGCCTTCTTCTTCCGGCACTACGTCGTCTGCCGGCACAACCGCTTCGGCCAGCAATCCGCTTGGCTTGCCGTCTGCCACGACCAGCATTGCCGACGTTGGCGACGGCGTGGGTGGCATGGCTCGCGGCGGCTTTATTCATCGCGCCCCCGGTGGCCCGGTTAACCTTGGCGCTTTGCCGACCTATGCGCCGCAAACCGCGTCAATCGCGGGCACGGGCTTGGGGCAGATCAACCCCAACGGGTTCGTCAACACGCCGCAAGCCGGTAGCTATAACCTCGATCCCAGCACGGGCGCGCTGTCGGCTTCGACCATTAACGCTCTTAACGCCTACGCTATGCGTGGGCTGACACCTTCTTCGTCCAGCACCACTACCGCTGCACCAAACAACCCCGCCACGGCGGCAGGAACGCCCGATGCTGCGTCCGGCGGTGCTGGCAATGGTAGTGGCGGTGGTGGCGCGTTGGGCGGTGGTATGCCAAGCCCTGGGCAGTCCAATGTCAACAACACCAGCGCAATTAACGCTGCCGTTCAAGCGGCTATCGGGCAGCCGCTAAGCCAAGCCGCTATTACTAATGTCAACAATGTAGCCAATCCCAGCCTTGGTGTGGCTAACGTAAGTCCAGGCATTACAACAGCAAACGTAAACACGCCTGTTGGCGCAAACCTTCAACAAGCCACATCAAACCTTGATCTTGCCGTTGTAAATGCAATTAACGCGGCGGCATTGGGTGGCAATGGCACTACGTCAAACGTCGACAATAGCGCCAGCCAACAAGCCATAGACGCGGCGTTGGCAATGGGAACTGGCAACATATCCGCCTTGGGCACTGGGCCGGGTGGAACTTCCGCTGCTGTCGGCCCTGGTAACGCCAGCATTAACGGCAGTTTGGACCCCAATAATCCAGACGCCGTGAACGCGGCTGCGGCGCAAAGCAATCCCAGCAATACTAGCAATATCAATTTAAGTAATATAGACACTAGCAGCACAGCCGGAAAAATCGGCGGTATTGTGGGTGGCGCTGCCTTGGGCGCTCCAGGCAGTTTTTTAGGTTGGGGTATTGGGACGCTGGGCAATGCTTTGTTTGGCTCGTCTTCCACGCCATCCACCCCGCCTGCGGCAAATCCGGTTTCGTCCAATGACCCCACGCAGACACAGGCTGCTTTGGATGAAGCTGCTGCACAACAAGCCGCAATCGACCAAGCCGTTCAAGCCGGCCAAGCCGCCGAACAATCTGGTGGCGGCGCAGAAATCCAAGGCAATGGCGGCGCTCAGGCGAACGGCCCTCAGTTTGGCATGAAAAAAGGTGGCCCAGTAAACAAACGCGCTCTCGGTGGCATCGAATCCGCAACGCAAATGGGCGATATGGCTGGCCGGACGCGCATGATGGCCAGCGGTATTGATCGCATTCACCCGGCTGGTTTGGTTATGTCGCCTATTGGCGGGCGGTCTGACCACATCCCAATGGGATTGGGTTCCAATTCTTACGTCATCCCGGCTGACGTTGTTTCCGGCATTGGCCAAGGCAACACTCTGGCCGGCGGTCATGCATTTGACGCCATGCTTCATGGCGGGCCGTATGGAATGAAATTGCCAATTCCTAAAATTAGCGGCACTCTGCCGAAGCCAAACGCCATGCCGCGTGTTGTTGCGCCGCATCATTTTACGCGCGGTGGACGAACAAAAGGTTCTGTTCCGACCATTGTTGCCGGCGGCGAGCGAATTGTTAGCCCTGAAGAAGTGGCGCGGCTGTCCGGGGGTGATTACAAAAAAGGTCACGAAATGCTAGACCGCTGGGTGGTCGAAGCGCGCAAGCACATCATCGACCGCACCAAGAAATTACCCGGCCCAGTTGGAGCGAAAAAATGACCGCAGTTTGCCCGCCGTCCGTCCGTATTGCCGTGCCATCCGACCGGGATGAATTGTTTTCATTTTTTTGGGAGGCGCACGAAGAAATGAGTTACGCCTCTAAAAATGAGGACAAAATTAAAGCGACAATTTGGACTGCAACCACGATTCGCAAAAACCCAGTTTTTGGAATTGTGCGTGGACCGGCTGGAATTGAAGCGGCAATCGGTCTGTATTTTTCGTCATGGTGGTTTTCCAACCAACCGATCTTAATGTCGTTCACGTTTTACGTGCATCCCGACCATCGCAAAACAACCCATGCTGCGGATTTGCGGGAGTTTGCCGGCTGGTTTGCCGAGCAGATCGAAATGCCGTTGGTTTTGGTGCATTGGGGCGACCAGAATAGCCGGAAAGCGCGCCTGTTTCAAAAAGACACCAGCCAGATTGGCGGCATGTTTGCCCGTGGGTTGATGACGGCATGAACGAGGAACGCCCGCTTCTTGACCCGCGATTGGAGCATTTGTTTAGCCAACGATCAAAGGTCAACCGCGCGCTGCGGGTGGGCGGGCGTTTTTACACCATTGGTGATGTGGCTGAAGGCATCATCAAGGGAGATTTTCAATACTGGAACGTCAATGATTCGGCTATAGTGACCGAAATCCTAGTTGGCCCGCGCCGGAAAGTTATCAATTACTTTATGGCGTTTGGCGACTTGAGCGACGTATTGGGTTTGCAGACGCAAGTTGACGCCTTTGCCAAACAGCACGGGTGTGATGGCGCAATAATGGGTGGCCGAACGGGCTGGGACCGCGTTTTACCCCTGCATGGGTGGAAAAAAGGCGGAACCTCAATGATGAAGGATTTTGCGTAATGCCGGGGTTAAAAGGTCCGTCCAACGTTCAGCAAACCACCAGCAACACCCCTAACCCGGTGGCGATGGCGCAGCTTCAGACCGCCGTAAATACCGGCAATTCTGTGGCTGCACAGCCATATCAAGCCTACAATTCGCCGCTGGTTGCCGGCATGAACAGCGAGCAACAGGCCGCGTTCAACAACGTGAACAGCGCCGCCGGTTTGGCTCAGCCTTACATTGGGCAAGCGGCAAATCTGCTTCAAGCATCAACGTCCGGCATTGATCCGACGCAGACGCTTAATCAATACATGTCGCCCTACACGCAAAACGTGTTGCAGGCACAGCAGGCCATTCAAAATCAGCAGATGGGTCAGGCCATGACTCAATCTGCCGGCTCGTCCGGTGCTGCGGGTGCGAACAACCAAAACAGTGACCGAGCGGCCATTGCCCAAGGGCTTGTCGGCCAGCAGCTTCAGATGGCTAACAACGCCGCCAACGCGAACACGCTTCAGCAGGGCTACAATCAGGCGTTGCAAACAGGTCTGTCGGCGCAGCAAGCTAATGCGTGGCTTGAGTCGCAGGGCGCGAACACAATGGCCAACCTCGGCGCGCAAGCCCAGGGTCAGGGCCTTGCCGGCGCAAATGCTCAGTTGGCAGCCGGCAACCAAATCCAGCAACAGGCGCAAAACCAGATCAATGCGCCGCTGGCTCAATATAGCGCGGCCCAACAGTATCCGTTCCAAATTGCGAATTACATGGGCAACCTTGGTTCGTTGGCAACTGGTATGGGGACGCAAGCATCTACGTCGATTCCGTCCGCAAGTCCGTTGAGCCAAGTGGCCGGCCTTGGACTTACTGGCCTTGGACTTTACAATAACGGTGCATTTAGTGGCTTGAGCAATTTGTTTGGCTCGTCCACGGCGGCAACTGGTCTGGGTTCTTACGCGCTTCCGGCTGCGTCTTATGCAGGCGGCACTTCTGGCGCGTTTGGGTTACTTGGTGGCGGCGTGAAAAACGGCGGTCGCATCGAAGAACGTGCGGACGGTGGAGCTATTCATTATGACGGCGGCGGCACCGTTCCTGATATGGCTACAGGTTCGCCGCTGGGATTAGGTTTGTCTACTTTGGCATCTGGCTCGTTGTCGCCGTTGATGCAAGCTGGATTGGGCGCTGGAAATCCCATGACAAATCAGCAGAATCAACAACTTCAGAAAATGTCCACCGAGCAGTTGCGCGAAATGGCCGTGCGCGCTCCGCAAAATCCAGCGTTGCAACAAGTGCTTCGTCAACGTCAAGCTATGCCCCAAACCGATCCCATGCACGGCGGATTGGGTAATTTGGGTGGCACTGGTGGACTCGGTGGCTTGCCCGGCGGTGTTGCGCCCGCAATGGCGCATGGCGGGGTTATTCATGCCCGAGAAGGAGCGCGTATTGTCGATGGTAGCGGATTGGGCGATGTTGATGCGCCTGTTACACAACTTATCGACGCGCCCGCTTCAGACGATTATTCGTCTTTTACGCGCCGTTCTTTGGCTAATTATCCGCCGGTTGGTGGCGTTGTGGTGCATGACGTTCAAGCGCCAGAAGTTAATTATATTCCAGAAATGCAAAACTCTACCGGCCTGGGTGGAATGATGACGCACGATATTCCAGAGGGCGGCTATAAAGGAACAGATATTAACCAATTGTCTGATTTTTTGCCTAATCGTGGCACCATTGGTCAAGCGACAATAGATCGGGAACTTGGCCGTCAGCCTACTTCAGAAACTACGCCGATGTCCGATCAGCCCGATCAGCCCAAAGACAAACCATTTGCCCCCGGCACCATTGGCGGCTTAACCGCGCCCGGATTGCCTGCTTTAAATCCTGGGCCTGAAGCATCAAGCTTGGCTATGGGGGCGCTGCAAGATCAAGGTCCGCCGCAAGAACATCGTGGCATTCACGAAACGCCTTACAAATTATCTCAATTTGCAGGTGGCAGCCCGTTCACGGACGATCAAATTCAGCAAATGCTGCGAACCGGGGAAATGATTGATCCGGCCAAACTGCCGGCAGGAAGTCGTTTGCCGACTGGCGCAGGACCGAATGCCGGCGGTGGTGGCGGCAACGCAGGATTGCGGGCGGGTGCAGGAACCGGAAACATCGGGCAAGGCGCTGGATTGGGCGTTGGTCCGCAGGCTGGTCAAGCTGCTCCTGTTGTCGGCAATGCCGGCCTTCGTGCAGGGCCGGAAACGCAGAATGCCGGCACCACCCAAGCGCCAAGCTTCAGTGATCGCTTCCGAACGGCCATGAATGATCCGTTGACGATGCTGGGCATGCACTTAATGGCCGGTCAATCGCGCAATCCATTGACCAACCTTGGCACGGCTATGGCTGGCACCCAACAGCAAGTTGAGGCGCAAGCAATGCGGCAGGCCCAAGCGCGGCTGGCTGCGGCCAAGGAAACTGCGAACGAAGAATACCAGCGCGCTCGCGTTGCCAACTCGCAAGACCGGACGCAAATTTACGGTCAATTGTCTGAGGCTCGTTCGCGTGAATTGGCCGCCCAAGCTGATAAATTAACTATGGCGGCGGCGTTGGGACACGGCAGTGGCGCTGGGGGCACTTTTTCTTATATCGGCAATAACGATAGTGGGATGCCTATTTTTCTTAACAACAAAACAGGCGAGTTAAGAACTGGGGACACGGAAATTGGTTTGAAGTCTGCGGCTCAGGCTCAACACGATATACAAATGCAAAACCTTGAATTGCGCCAAGCAGCGCAAAATGCGGCGCGCAGTGACAAAGAGCGTCTCGCCCTTCAAAACGCCGATGCCAACACAGTTCGTTATTGGACAGCAGCCATGAATAATGGCAAACCAATAACTGTTCCTGAAGCCGCCAAATACGCAGGTCAGGCTCATGCGGCTAATGCGGCCACCATGGCACCACCAACACAAACAAATCCTGCGGACAGAACGCCAATTACTAACTTTATTTCTCCATAGGGGTATTTTATGGCCGACCCAAATACCTCAAATTGGATGGCCGACCAAAGTTCGGTTGCCCTCGCTCCGCCGCATGAGCCGGTTCCGGCAGCAATTCCGGCTCCGGTTGAGAGTGCGGCCGCACCTGACAACGCGGCCTCGGCTCAGACTGGCAAAATTGCCGATCAAATTGCAGCAGCCCGCAATGCCGGTTATTCGGACGCTGAAATTGGCTCTTTTTTAAAAAAATCTTCGGTTTGGGGGCCAAAACTTTCCGCCGCAGCGCAAGCCGGTTATTCCGACGCGGAGATTTACGGGCATTTGGGCCTGAAGGCTAACGGGCAAGCCGCCCCTGAAGCCGCAGAAAGTGAACCTGGGTTTTTCTCCACGGTTGCTCAAGCTGGGAAACGCGGCCTCATCAGCGGATTAACCTCGGTGGCTCAAGCCCCGACCGCGTTTAGCGATAGGACTGCCGAAGCCGAGCCGCAAGATTACGTCAGCAAAATCTTAGCTATGCCTGTGTCTATGGGTTGGTCCAGTCCGACGTGGTGGGTGGCGCATATGGCGCACGGCCTTGCCGAAACGTCGCCGTCGCTTGGTTTGGCGGCTGGTGCTGGTGCTTTGGCATCGGAAAGCGGTCCCGGCGCTTTGCTCGCCGCTGCGGGTGGTTTTGGTTTGGGGTCTATGATCCAAACAATTGCTCCCGCTTACCAAGCGGCGCGAGCGGACGGGTTAAGCCATGATGACGCGGTAACGCGCGCTATTGAGCAAACGGGAGTGGCGGGCGCATTTGGGTCGCTTATGGGTGCCATCCCTGGCGTTTCGTTTTTTGGGAAAACGGCTGAAGGTGCGCTGAAGCGTCCGATTTCTGAAGCGTTGCTGCAAATCTTTGGCGCGCAACCTGGACTTGGTGCCACGCAGCAACTTGCTGAAGGCGCGATAAATGGCAAAGCGCCGACCGGCAGCGAATTAGCAACTGGTTATGCCGAAAACGTCGGCCTTGGCTTAGGCATGACTGCGGCACACAGTTTGATTGGTCGAAATGCAGCGAAAGCAAACACTGCCGTTGGAGAAAATTTAAACAAAACAGGCGGCGCAAACGACGAAGCGAAGGTCGTGGATGCGCAGGCCGAAGTGGCGGGTGACGTTGGCGGAAAGCAAGCGACCGATTGGGAAGGTATTGGCCGCGAATTAGAAGCCGGCACACGGCGTCCGACGCCCGCCTTGGATATTGAGGGCAATCCTTTGCCCATGGAAGGCGAGGGGGAGCAACCGACTGCGCCGCCCACGCAACCGACTGCGCCTGAAGCTGAAGGTGAGGCACAGGGCGCGCCCTCGCCGGAGCCAACACCAACCCCAACAACGCCCAGGGCTGCGGCAACTCCGGCTGGCGCTGGCGTTCCGTCTAATCAATTTACCAATTACAGCCCCAGTGAACTGACGCTTGACCCTGAGCGATTTCAATACAAATCCAGCAATGAAAAAGGTGTAACTGGCGCGCTTGAAGGTATTGAGCGTTGGGAGCCTGCGCTTGCCAATCCGATCACCGTTTGGCAAGGCAATGACGGTAAAACTTACATTGTTAACGGGCACCAGCGATATGATTTAGCTACGCGCGCTGAGGCTGCCGGACAAACTGGCATTCAAATGCCGGCCAAGGTTTTCCGGGAAGCTGATGGCTACACGCCTGAATTTATGCGCGTTTTGGGCGCATATCAAAATATCGCTGAAGGTTCTGGCACGGCGATTGATGCTGCCAGGGTGTTGCGTGGCATTGGGGATATTCCCGATGCTGTCAAATTACCGGAGTTGCCGCCCAAGCAACAAATGGTGCGTGACGGTCGTGCGCTTGTAAATCTATCGCATGACGCCTTCAAGATGGTGGAAAACGAAATTGTGCCGGCAGCTTTTGCCGCTCGCGTCGGTGAACGTATTACCGATCCCGAGCAGCAAGTTGCTGCCCTTGGCGTGATGGCAAAATCGCCACCCGCAAACATTGAGCAAGCCCGCATGATGGTGGAAGACATCCGCAATAGCGGGTTTCTTCACGGCGAACAGGAGACTTTGTTTGGCACCGAGGCTTTTGCTCAAAATCTTTTTGCCGAACGAGCGCAAATTCTTGATAATGCCGTCAAATCTTTAACTCGCACAAAATCGGTGTTTAAGGCTGCGGTGGAGGGCGAGGAGGCACTAACCGCAGCCGGCAACATCACGTCTCGCCAAGGCAACATTGAAGGCAAAACCGCCAGTGAACAACTCATCGACACCCTACGGACGGACGGCACCAAGCGCGGTCCAATTAGCGATGCGCTCAGCGCAGCAGCCCGCGAACTTGCCGAAAAGCCAAAAACAATCGCAGCCGTCACTTCGCGGTTCCTCTCAACCGTCCGCAAAATTATCGGAGAAGGAAAAGATGAGGGCCTACAACATGGCACTGATCTTGGCGGCGCAGAACATGAGGGCGAAGCAGGGATAATTCACGACGAAAATCAGGGCGGTTTTTTTGAACGCAAGGCTCCGCTTCCGCCACGGGAAGGGGTCGATTTATTCGGCGTTCAACGCCGTGAATCCACTCCGGTTGCGCCGGAGCCGACCATTCGTAATGACCAGCGGCAATTGGTAATCCCCGGCACCGAACAAAGCGCCGTTCAAGCACAAGCTGCGCGAGATCAGGCTGGCCGTGGCGCACTGCTTCCTGTCAAAGATCAATTGCCCGCGAATGAAGGGCTGTTTGTTCATAGGCAAGAAGTGCAACCCACGCTTATCGGTAATTTGGCCGGAAAATTAAGAGAATACATTGTCAAAGCTGTCGGCCAAACGGACACGCACAGAATCTTGGCTAATTATGTTATGGAAAACGGGCTTAAAACCGGGCACGAATATCTTGGCGTTTACGACCACGAAACTCGGCAGCCGGTAGCGGCACAAACCGATCACAACAAGGGCACTGTTTCCTTTCCTGAAGGATTCGCTCAATTGGCTATGGACCCTAACGCCAATTTAATTACGCATCACAATCACCCAAGTAATAACAGTTTTTCTGTGCCCGATTTGCAAAGTTTGGCTTATCCAGGGCATAAAGCCATGGTTGTTCATGGCGGCAAAGGAAGTGACTATGTAGCGGCTTTGGGGCCAATTTTTCAACGACCTTTAGTAGCCGACGTGCCGTTTGTGCGTAAAACGATTTCTGTTATTACTGCGGCGTCTAACCGCGCTCGCACAAAAGCAGTAGAGTTATTTACCGAGGCTTATAATAAAAATATAATTGACGGAAATCAATCTGCAAATTTGTATTGGCATACCGTAAACGAAGGAATGAGAAAATCCGGTTTGATTGAATATGCCACCAACAAAAAACTCTCGCCCTCAGAGGCAGGGCTTGTGGATGTTTGGTCAAGCGTAATCTCCAACTTTATCAAGGATTCAAATTTTTATGTCGCTCATGCAAATGCCGATCTTAATCGACTGGCCTACCCCCATAGCATCCAGGGCGGAATTGCGGAAGTTCTTGCAATCGCTCGAAAAATTGCCGGCGAACCATCCGAGCGTCAAGGAGGCAAGGGAGTGGGCGCTTCAACTGCTGCGGAAGAACATTTCGGGCAAATAGCCAAAGGCGAGCAAGGCCGGTTGTTGGAGGAAGAAGCCCCTCAACCGACCACCGAAAAAGAAAACAAAGCCAACCGCAGCTACGCCACGCCGGGCGGTCAATCCACGCTTCAGTTTCCGGTCAAAGAACGCAGTGTAATTGGCAAAATTGCCGATTCCATTGAAAAAGTTTTTTCGCCCACATCGCGCGGGCCGCTTGCGGAGCAAATGCAATATGCCTTGCGTCGGCATGGTGCTGAGTTAAGCAATGCCAGAGAGCGGTTGCATGTGTTGGATGACGCCGACCACATCATGGGTCGGCTCCCGGTTGACGAGCAGCTTGAGTTCACGCATCGGGCCGAAACCGGGCAAAAGCAACCCACGGCAGAGTTGGAGGGGGTGGCTCAGGGTCTTCGTAAAGCCTTGGATGAATGGACGGGCAAAATCCAAACGCTTGGCCGTGGCATCGGCAAAGAACTTTTGAAGGACGCCAAAGAATTTTACATGGGCCGGATTTATGCCAACCATGCCGAATGGACGCGCGGCGAAGCGCCGGGAACGCCGGCTGAATTGCGCGAGCAGTTGCGGAAATCGTGGGCTGAAGCGCAATCCAACAAATCATTGACCGGCAGCGCCAATTTCTTGAAGCAGCGGACTTTTAATACCTTAAAAGAAGCGATGGATGCCGGTTTGGTGCCCGTGACCACCAACCCTGTGCGCATGCAGGTGTTGAAGCTGATGGAAATGCAGCGTTTTTACTATGGGACCAAAATATCTGAGCAATTAAAGCAATCCCACCTTGCGCGTTGGGTGCCATATCATTTGGAACAAAAGGCCCAAAACAATGGCTGGGTCAAATTGGACGATAAGGTTTTCCAGCCAAAAATCGTGCATGAAGGAAATTACGGGGTAACCAATGTCGGCGGGTGGTATGCCCCCGAAGAAGCTGCCACGGTTTTTAACAATTACATGTCCAAAAGCCTTGTCGCGGATATGCCTGTGGTTGACGCCGTGCGCGCTACGGGCAACGCGCTAAATCTTCTTCAGTTGGGGCTTAGTGGTTTCCACTTTACGTTTGTGTTGGGCGATACAATGGCGTCCATGACGGCGCTTGGCATGAAGCAATTGGCCGAGGGTTTGACCAGCATGAACCCGGTGCAAATGGCTCGCGGCCTTAAAAACGTCGCGTTCGGCGCTACGCCAGGGCTGAATGTGTTTACCGCCGTCATACCCACCTTGAGGCGAGGCGCACAGCTTCGGGAATGGCTGCACATGGATTACAATCTCTTGCCGCCAGAGGCAAAGAAAGAAGTTGACGCATTTCTTACCGCTGGATCGCGGGAGAAGATGGGAAGCTTCCATAACGCCGAACAGCAGGGCGCTTTCATCCACAACATGAAAGACCTTGGCCGCTTGTTGACCAATCCCGGCGATTTTGGGCGCGAAATCAAGGAAATGTTCCAAGACCATCCTTACACGGGCGTGTTTCATTTGATGGGGCGTTTGATTCAAAACGTTACCGAGCCGTTAATGGGCACAATGGTGCCGTTGGCCAAGCTGGGTGCCTTCCGCAACATGGCGGAAAACTTTGAACGCATGCACCCTGACGCGACCGCTGAGCAACGCCAAAAAGCCCTGACCGAAGCTTGGGATGCGGTCGATGATCGTCTTGGCCAAATGGTTTACGACAACGTTTTCTGGAACAAGACGCTAAAAGACTTTGCGTTCATGTCAACGCGGTCTGTCGGCTGGAACCTTGGTTCACTGCGCATTCTTGGCGGCGCACCACTGGACACCGCCCGCGCCGTCTCTGCCGCTTTGAAGGGCCAACGTCCCGAGGTAACGCAACGCATGTCGTATGCGATGGCCTTGCCGTTGGTTGTCGCTCCGGTCGGCGCGATGCTGACCTATGTGATGACCGGCCAAGGTCCGCAATCCATGCTTGATTACTTCTTCCCGCCCGATGGCAAGGGTGGTCGCTTCTCGTTGCCGTCCTACATTAAGGACGCTTTTGAGTATGCGCATGACCCCTTCCAGACTTTGAAGAACAAGACTCATCCTTTGCTGTCTGGCGGTCTTCAGATGCTCGATAATAAGGATTATTATGGACATCCGATTGCCGCAAGAGGAGAGAACCCGGTAGTAAGTTATGCTGATTTTTTGCTCGGACAGGCCATCCCATTCTCGTTCCGTGGGCAGCAAAAAATGGCATCCAAAGGCGCGTCCGCTGGTGAACAGGTTGCATCTTTTTGGGGCATCCAGCCTGCGCCGGGTTACATTTCGGACCC
>Ga0164296_1003402_pt1 | contig 15030 bp, 16 predicted proteins | sample GEODES057metaG_FD_113533 | JGI IMG/M metagenome (GOLD analysis project Ga0164296, IMG submission 113533) | Dystrophic lake water microbial communities from Trout Bog Lake, Wisconsin, USA - GEODES057 metaG | ecosystem: Environmental > Aquatic > Freshwater > Lake | place: USA: Trout Bog Lake... | reverse complement strand
GTAAAGCCCTTATCGAGGAGGGCTTGGTGGGCTCTTAATTGCGAAGTGGCGAGTTGCTTTCCCTTAACGTCCTTTCCCGAAGGATCGAGGGCCTTGTAGGTGAAGGAGATCTTCTTTTTGGCGGGCGGCTTCTTCTTTGATCCTAAAGCTGGCTTGACCTTGTCAGCAGCGACGACAGCTGTCGACACATCTTCTGTGAGTGCGACCTTCTTTGGTTTCTTTGTGAGCAGATTCATTCGGAGTTAACCGCCTTACGGATTTCAGCGATGGTTGTGATTCCGCGACGCACCGCACCAATGGCTTCGCTATCCAGGGTTGAAAGGCCGCTTTCAATAGCCGCGGCTCGAAGGGTCGCGTAGTCCGCGGACTGAAAGAGCAAACTGCGTAAACGCTGATCGAGGACGAGCAGTTCGTAGATTCCGGTGCGGCCGTAGTAGCCAGTACTGGAGCACCGTTCGCATCCGCGTCCACGCCACTCCGTACTGAGCTCTATGCCCTTTTGACTGAGGTACCACTTGTCGACATCATTCAGCGGAACCTCTGCCTTGCAATGCTCACAGGACTTACGCACCAGACGCTGCGACACAACACCAGTCAGCGACGTTGCCACTACGAATCGTTCGGCCCCAAGACTGATGAGCCGGAGCGCACCGGCAACGGTGTCGGTCGCGTGAAGAGTTGTGATAACAAAGTGACCCGAGAAGGCTGCGTTCGCCGCTACCTGGGCGGTAATACCGTCTCGAATTTCACCCACCATGATCACGTCGGGGTCTTGACGAAGCGCTGTCCGCAGACCCTCTTCGAATCCGAAGTTCGCAGCGTCATCGACTTCCATTTGCGTAAACCCAGGAACAACACGCTCAACGGGGTCTTCAATTGTTAGGACTCGCCGTTCGTCGGCGTTGATCTCGCCAAGAGCAGCGTACATAGTGGTGGTTTTTCCAGCACCAGTTGGACCTACCACTTGCACCATGCCGAATGGTGCGTTCACCAATGTTCGGAGCTTCTCAACCATCTCAGGCGACATTCCGATTGAGTCAATGTTCTGCAGGGATTCGCTGCGAGCTGAGAGTCGCAATGCGCAACTTTCTCCACGCTTCACTGGGGCGGTTGCAACACGAATATCCAATTCGTTTCCGTCGACCTTAAAGTGCAATTGACCTTCATAGGGGTGACGTGCATCAGTGGTGGGGATGTCGGACATGATTTTGATTCTTCGAAGGAGTCGAGCACCCAACTGGACATCGAAGGTTCTGCCAAATACCAGTTCACCGTCGATTCGGTACTGCATCTGGCAAAGTGATTCGTTGAGTTCGAAATGTACGTCACTGGCTCGATTTCGTGCAGCCAACAGAAGCAGCTCATCAACAATTCGAACCACTGGATCACTGGATGATGTGTCGTTAATACGCCCAGCTTTGTGACCGTTCGACTGTGCGACGGATGCTTCAAGGGCGAGTAGTTCACTAAGTAGTGTTGCTTCGGTTGTCATCGTTTCATCTCATAAAGTCGGTTATTCCTTGCGTATTGGATGTGCCCATCGAGTTCATCGGCGCTCGTTGCGTGGACCACTGCGCTGTCTCGCTCAACAACACCTTCGACAACAAGCTTCGCTAAATATGCATCCATGGTGATCATGCCGCTCTGTCGCCCCATCGCAATGAGCCCCGGAAGTTGATGTGCACGCCCCTCTCGAATGGTGTTGCGGGTAGCGGTTGTTGCGGTCAAGACTTCGAAGGCAGCGACCAGGCCGCCGCCAACCTTGGGAACGAGTCGTTGAGCCACTACCGCTGAGAATGAGCTTGCCAACTGAGCCTGCGCCTGACTTTTTTGACCATCTGGGAGGACGTCAAGGATTCTGTCGATAGCTTGCGCGGCATCTCGTGTGTGCAAGGTCGCTAAAACTAAGTGACCAGTCTCGGCCAAAGTGAGAGCAATCTGAATTGACTCAGCATCACGTAACTCACCCACAAGAATGACATCTGGGTCTTCTCGCAGAGCGGCGCGAAGCGCTTGACGAAAACTAATGGTGTCAGTACCAACCTCACGCTGAGATACAAGCGCACGGAGGGACTCATGGACGAACTCCACTGGGTCTTCAATGGTGAGAATATGACACGTTCTTGTCTCATTGATTCTCTTCACTATTGAAGCGAGAGTTGTTGACTTGCCCGAACCTGTGGCCCCGGTTACCAAAATGAAACCACGCACGACCTCTGTGGCCAATCTGGCAACCATCTCGGGTAGCTCAAGTTGTTCGATTGTTGGTATCTCATTTGGAATGATTCGAAGAGCTACTGAGACCTGGCCTTTTTGCCGATACGCATTGGCCCTAAGTCGAGCACGGTCAAGCCACGAAAAGGCGAAGTCAACGTCGCCCTGTTCTTCCAAAGTATTCCTTTGTGCGTCCGTCATAAAAGGCCTCAACGCTTGTTCAATTTCATCCCCAGTCAACACATGCGAGTTTGGGGCATCAACAAGTTCTCCACTCACTCGTAGTCGTGGGTGGCTTCCGCTCGACAGAAGTAAGTCAGAGCCTCGAAAACCCCAAAGAGTTTCCAAGTGTTGCAAAATCAAATTGTCTGACATGTCTTGACCTAAGAAAATGTGGAGAGGTGACCATTACTGGCCACCTCTCCACGACTTCAACTACGGGATTATGCAACGCCTGCGCACAGGCTTGGACCAGTCCAGGGTTCACCTGTTGCTAACGTTCCATTGTTTACTGGGGTGGTGGTCCAAGCAGCAGTCACAGGTGCCTCAATGAGCAATGTGTTTGGGTTTGGTGATTGCACCAATCCGAACTGATAGCCGTTACCGGTTCCTGGCAAGTTCTGCAAAAGTGGACCTACGATGGCACCGTTTGTTGCAGTTACCTGAGTAGTCAACTGAGCCAACGACGAAAGTGGTTGGTTGTTAGTCTGAGCGTTCCACTCACTGATGGCGGTTGCCAAAGTCGCACCGTCGCTCTCGCAACTTCCCTTGTGTGCTGTCGTCAGCATTGTTCCGAGTGCTGTTACTGAGATTGCCGACATGATTCCAAGAATTAGAACAGCGATGAGAACGTCCATAGTTCCAAAGCCCTGATCCTTTGTTGTCGTTCCATCCACACTTCGAGACGAAGCCCGGTGAGTTGCAAGGCGACGAACGCCTTCGTTCTTAATATTCTTCACTGCTCTCTCCTTGATTGTTTTTACGGTTGAGCACAAATGCCGCAATGACCGAAATCAGTGCGACGCCTTCTGCGGCCAGACGTCCTGCGGATGGCTGGTGGAGTAAGAGGCCTTCGGCCACCAACACCACTGCCAACCCAACGAGTCCAGCTACCTTTGTTGTTGCTTGCATTACTTGCCTTTCTCTTATGGCCGGGCCAGCGCACTTGCGTGGGGACCAATCAGAAATGTGCACCATGTTCCGAATATGAGGAACGTGCCTAGGGGAGCGCGTTTCGATCGCAGCTCCGAAGATCGACTGCCTTTGATGACTATCCAGAAGATGCCAAACAACGTGGCGATCACCACTGTGAAGGGCAATGCGTAGGCACCAAGTGGCTCGAGAAGTAGTGACAGTGGAATGATGAGGCGAATATCACCGACCCCAAGGCCACCCTTGGACGTAAGCCGAACAATCAACATGAGCGCAACGGCCAAGACCATCTCTGCAAAAGGAGCAACCATCAAACGAGGGGAGTGATGCAAGAGTGAAGCAAGTAGGAGCCAGGTGCCCGCAATCACTCCGGCGACCGTATTGAAGTCTCTACGAAGTGTCTGCTCAGTGAAGTCCTCAGCAGCGAGCGAGAGCAGCAGGGGCGAGAGCACAATCGCGAGTAACCCAGGCGTCGAATTCCCATTGCGGAGATAAATCAACACATCAGCAGTTATCAAACCACCGATGGCCAGCAGAGCAGTTCTACTGGTCATCGCCCGACCAGTCATTGCTTGCGCCACCTGGCGCCTTCCTAGAGCCATTCCACTAGACATTGACGCTCCACTGAAGAATCTGTTCCTGGGCTCCGCAGGTTGACGTGCATTGAATGGCATTGTCTACAACCGAGGTCGAGTTATCCACGTCAACGCAGTAGGTTGCACCGCAGTCAACGTTGGCAATCAGTGGTTTGGTCGGGTCGTACTGGATGCCTGACTCAGAGACCGAGTCTTGGACACTCATCTCCTCGTCGCCAACATTCACTGCATTCGATGCCGAGCCTTCAATCGTGTACAGCTGATTGTTGCCTGAAAGGTTCACCAGACTGGCAGTTGAGGAACTTAGGGGGAGTGGACTCGGCACTGTGAAGAGGGACACGGGAACCGATTGGCCTCCCTCAATCACAGAAGCGTTGACGTAGATGGGTTGGGTACTCGGTCCGGCAGAGAATGACGTGCTACTGGCAACTGTCGCGCCGCCGTAGCCAAAGTAAGCAAAAGATAAAGTGACGGGCTCTGCCATGTAGTCGTAGAAGTCGATCTTGGCTACGAGCAGGCCATTGCTCTGATTTGGGTCAACGCAATTGGTCTCACTGATTGAGGCGTAGCAAACCCAGAGATCCAGCTCACGAACATAGGTACTTGGCTGAGGGTACGAGACACGGCACCATGTGCTGAGTGCAGGGAACGGGGCAAAAGTTATCGAGTCCTGCACCCCCGTCGCAGCGGAACCCCAGCAAGGAATAATCGTGTTGTACAGACCACTGCTTCGCTGGAAATTTGGCGGGTCAGGTCGTACATCATCCATTGCGATACGAGCTGCTTCTTGAACCACCCCTGAGAGAGAACTTGTGTTTGTTGACCTACTGGTCAAGAGCGTTGAGTTCACAATTAGATTCCCGCCCGAGACGAGAACCGTCGTCAAGACCAGGAGTAGTCCGAGTGCAATGAGCAAGGAGTAACCGTCTTCCGACTGAGTGAAGTTCCGACCTCGTGGAACTCGTAACTCCAATGACGCAATTTCACGAACATCATGATTTACGGTCGAAGGCGTGTGGGGAAGTGGAACGATGAAGATTCTCAAGTTGACCCCCCTTTGCCGATCGGCAGTAACTCACCTCAGAGTTGAGTTGAGATCGAATTGCGATCAGTACATTCGCTGATGCGAATGTGAGCGTAGAGACTTGGGGCTACAACATCAATGGAAAACGTGTTAATTGAATTCAATTAACACACTCAATATCTGTATAAACAATTTGTGTCAAGTAGTCCGACGGCTTGAGTCCCCGCACTAGGTCACATCGAAGTGCTCCTTGCGTAGCCCTGATCTCACTTCAAGGGCGCAGCAAATGTCAGTAACGGTCTTGCGTCGTTCCAGGTGAGCTGACGGACGCCGAGGCCGCGCCGCCTCAGATTGTTGACGCAGTTACTCCGTAACCAGAAATGCAACTCGCGGACGAGGAAGTTCTGGTCGACGTTCTGCCGCAACGACGAGTGCATGTTCAACGTCGTACGCCTCAACCAGCTCCTGAGTGAGGCCCCGATGGAAGTCACCCCAGAGCACGCGGAAGGTAAAGGGGGCGGTACCCATGGTTCACTACTGTAGCCCAGACTCCGTTAGTAACGCCGATAATGTACGTTATGTAAAGTGATTGAATTGCATAGCCAGAAGGCGTTTGAGCCCAATACCCTCGCCCTAGGCCACCCAAAGGTAGCCTTTCTAGGCAATGACACAACTCACCCACATTGGCCCTAAGCGCTTCTTCCGCGCCCTGGCCATAGTGGGCGCCTCTGGAGCCGCCGGAACGGTTCTTCGAGACCTACTCCTCAAGCTTCAACCAGCGGCCACGGCCACCGACTGGACCACGCACCTACCTTGGGTCCTGACCTCAATCAACCTCTCCGGTATCTATCTCGTCACCCGCATACTGATTGGTCCGCTTCGCCACCACACTTTTAATAGCGAGTCTCGCCTGTTTTGGGTTACCGGATTCTTCGGCGGGTACACGTCCTATTCGAGCCTTTTCGTCACCCTAGGAGCCATCTGGCACCTCTCGGTACCAGCGTCGATTGTGACGGCCCTGGTGATCATCAGCGCCAGCATCGGCGTAGGGGCCTTAGGGCTGATTGGAGCGAAGAAGTGACGTTGCTCCTGGTTGGACTCTTTGGCGGGCTAGGTTGCATCGTTCGCTACGTCATTGAGTTCTTGGTGCGCTTGTGGCACCCAACACGCCGGCCGTGGGGAACTGTTGCCGCCAACTTTCTGGGTACGGCTCTCGCGGGATGGGCTGTCTACCGCCTCTCAGGTTCGTCCGACGCGCACCTGCACTCGGTCGTTATCACCGGTTTTTGCGGGGGACTCACGACGGCATCGTCCGCGCTCGCCATTCCTGTTCTCTTGGCGAAGACGCACCACTGGAAGTACTCGGCAGCACTCATCATCACTGCCCCGCTTCTTTGCGCTGTGGGCTTTGCTCTCGGCATGACCATTGCTGCCCACTAAGGCAGCGAACTACGGACGCTTCGTCAACTTCCATTCAAAGGGGATTGCGCCCGCGTCAATGAGTCGATGACCGCCATCAATGGCAATGCAGGCCCCGTTGACGTAACTGGCATCAGCACTCAGCAGCCACGAAATGACCGAAGCCACTTCCCTGGCTTCTGCCGGCCTACCGAGTGGGACCAATGAGGTGACCTCTGCGTACGCATCTTCAATATCGAGACCGCCCAGCAACTCACTCGCTGCACGCATTTCTTGGTCAGCCATCTCCGTACGCGTCCACCCTGGGTTCACTACGTTGCACCTCACCGGCTGTTCACCACTCCCCTCCTCAACAGCCAGAGAATTAGAGAGTGCCACGAGGCCAGCCTTCGACACCGCGTACGCAGCCATGCCCGCAGGTGTGCGGTCAGCCGCGACCGACGCGACCATGACAATGGAGCCAGAGCTTTTCCGTAGAGCAGGAAGGAGCTGCTGCGTGAGCATGAACGGCCCGGTCAGATTCACGTCCAAAGCCTGCTTCCACGACGACACGGAAGTCTCGGCAACGGTACCGGCGATCATGGCGCCCGATGCGTGAACGAGACCAACGAGCGGCATGCCAGTGGCCTCAATTTCTTCCACAACGCGTCGGTTGTCATCCTCGGATGACACGTCGGCCACAACGAAACGACAACCAATATCGCTGGCGAGGCGCTCGAGTACGTCGCCGCGACGACCAGTGATTAAAACTTCAAGGCCCTGGTCGCGGAGTCTCCGGGCAGTCGCTGCCCCAATGCCTGTTCCACCACCCGTAACAACGACCAATTTGTTCTGAGTCATCACACACTCCCCTTCATGAAAAAAGGGCGCACCGGCTTCCCGGTGCGCCCTTTGCTCTCGAAATACTGCCTGATTAGATCTTCTGAGGACCTTGATCGCTCGTAGCTAACGAGGCGAAGTCGTCTTGTCCTGATGGAGCCTTCAGAGCAAAGCCCGCCACGAGGCCCAACGCAAGAATCACGAGGGCAGAAAGTGGCGCACTCAACGTGGGCTCCATCACCTTGTAGAGACCACCGAAGATTGCTCCCGCGGTGACGAGGACGGCCACGACAATTGCCGCGTAGAGGCGAGCCTTCGAAGCGTGATCCTTGAGGCCACGGATTGCACCAAGAGCCAGGAGTAGGTAGATCACCGACAACGCGAATCCACCGTACGTCGACATCCAACTAAACACTGACACGTACTCAGGAGTCTGTGGAAGGGCGAATGAAGTCGTCTTCAACGCGAGGAAGATAGTAACCACGAATGAAACGAACATCACCGCTGAACCACCAATCGGAGTTCCACGTGAAGAAACGGCAGCGAGCTGCTTAGGCAGACGACCGTCGCGGGCCATTGAGAAGAAACCTCGTGAGGCAGCAACGGCAGTACCAATAAGCACCGCCACCATGTCCAAGATCACCACGAGCTCAACCAAGCGCCGCATGGCGACACCGGCGAAACCACCGGCTGAGCTTGGGCCAGCCAAAACAAAGAGGGGTCCCGCCGCATTGGCCTTACCAATGGCGGAAAGGTTGAAGTGGAAACCTGACACCTGAGCGAAGGTACCAATGACGTAGAACACGATTGCAATGCCCACCGCCAGAAGAACGGCACGAGGAATGTTGCGCTCGGGCGTGTCAGTCTCTTCACCCAAGTTGGCCGATGACTCAAAGCCAGTGAAGAGCAGTACGCCGTAGAGGACGCCGAACAAAACTCCAGACCAGTGCTTAGGCGAACCACTCGCCGAGAAACCTGAACCAATGTGGTGGAGTCCTCCGGACTTAATGATTACGTACAGTGAGAAAATGAACACCACGGCGAGCGAAGTCAGTGCGAGCACCAACTGCACACGAGTTGAGAGCGCCACGCCAAGGTAGAGAACCACCGAAACGATTGCCAAAAGAATGAGGTCCCAGCCAAAGTAAGGGATTCCCGCCCAGTTGAACTCTCCGGCGATTGTGTCGTGGATGGTTCCACCAATCATGACCAGAATCCCTGCTGACAACAGCATGATGCCGGTGTAGTAGAGGTAGCCAGCGGCGGAACCAATCTTCGATCCAAGGCCGTCACTTACGTAGGTGTAGAGCGAACCAGCCGCTTGAATGCGTCGAGCGTATTCGGCCACGAGCCAGCCAATGCCCACAATGCCAATGCCAGCCAGAACAACCGAAAGCGCTGCTCCAGTACCTGCACCATTTCCAGTGGCAGACGTAATTCCAACAATGAGTGGAACAAGGAATGCGATCGAGAAGACCGGCCCCATAAATCCAACAGACTGCGCCACGGCATCTAGAAGACTCAGCTTCTTAGCGCCCCCAAGTTTTTTAGCGTCACCGCTCACAATAAATCCCCCCCGGTTTTATTAATGCCTTAAGGCATTCGCAAAATCGTAAGGGCACAAACGATTGATGTCAAGCACCTAGTGGAGCTTGCCGAGCGCGGTAACTACCTTTCGGCAAAGTGCCGGCACTTCGCTCAGATCGTCGGTGTACATTGAGGGTTTGAAGCAAAATGTTGTGTAACCGGAAGCAACTTGCCCGGCCAACGCATCAATTGCTTCATCGAGACTCGCAACGGAGTCTGGCGTCTCGAAATGACCCCGAAGCCCACCAACCATCTCGATTTCGTCAATTGAGCGCCCTTGCTCAGTCATTGCCTGCTTTAGAACGTCAAGTTCCTCGGCGAGGGGCTGACCGAGAGGATTAAAGCCATCACCAAACGTGGCCAGTCGGCGCACGACTGCGCCATGTAGTGATGAGCCACCAAACCACAGCGTTGGTCCACCCTCTCGGTAGGGCCGAGGCGAACACCACACGGAGTCAATGTCGAAGTGCTCACCGTGGAATTCCATTGGAGCTTGGGTCCAGGCCCTCCGCCAAATCTCCAGCTGCTCGTCCATAATCGCGCCCCGCTTAGTAAACGGAACACCAACGGCCGCAAACTCTTCCTCGTGCCAACTCACCGTTGGTAGGACGACGAGGCGACCTTTGCTCAACTGGTCAAGGGTGGCCAAATCCTTCGCGGAAACCAGAGGGTTTCGAAGCGGAGCAATCAATGCGCCAACCACCAACCTCAAGTGGGTAGTTCTCGAAGCAATTGCTGCCAACACCATGTAGGGACTAGGCCAAGGAGAGTCAGGGTCCTGATTACCGGGATAGGCATAGTCGCGCATATTGAAAGGAAGGCCGTTGCTTCCTGAAGAGCGACCGAGAACAACGTGGTCGCTCATCATCACGCCGTCAACACCGGCCTCTTCCGCTGCGACAGCCAACTCAACAAGATCACTCACTGAAGGTTCGGGGTGCAAGGTCCAATTCTCAGATAAGACCATCAGTGCTTTGAGTGGACGTTTACTCATACGAAGGCGTACCTGTGTTCAACCGCGAAGTGCTCGCACTCGCGACGCTTCACCGACAACCCATGAAAAAGAGGGGTCTGGGGCGGTCATGAGTTCGGGATGCCACTGCACGGCCACGACCAGCCCATCTGTCGTTTCTACGCCTTCAATAATTCCGTCGGGTGCTTTTGCTGAGACAATCAAGTCGGCTCCAAGGCGTTCAACGCATTGGTGGTGCAGAGAATTCACGGCGAGCTGCGGCTCGTATAGGTTTGCGGCAATGGTTCCCGGAACGACCTCAACCTCATGCGTTGCGGTACGACCATCTACGTCCCACTGTGGGTGACCAACACCGTCAGAGATATCCAGATGCTGCTTCAGTGTTCCGCCGTAGGCGATATTGATGAGTTGGAATCCACGGCAAATTCCTAAGACCGGAATACCTTTGCTCCGAGCCGCGGCGAACAGATCAAGTTCCCACTCGTCACGTTCGTCTTCCAGTGGACCAAGTTCGAGTACTGGCGCTTCGCCGTAACGAGCCGGGTTAATGTCAGCTCCCCCGCTAAGGACCAAGGCGTCGAGATGCTCCATCATGTCGCTGACTTCTGCGTCCCTAGTGAGCTCGATGGGAAGTCCACCCGCCAGAGCCACCGACTTTCCGTAGTCAGCAAAGTGCAGGTCAAAGGCGACATCGTGCATTGCTCGGGGTACTTTCGAGCCAAGCCACTCAGCTTTCCAGCGGCGGCCCGATATTCCAATAAGTGGCTTGGTCATACGCCAATAGTACGCAGAGAACGCCATACTGTGCTGTAATGTCAAAAGTCGTTTGGAATCAAACAACAAGGGGGCACCATGAGTACCAATATTGACATCACTTCACATGACATCTACCTCTCTGGGGTTCCCCACGAGTTCTTCGCCGAGCTACGCGCCAACGACCCCGTTCACTGGACCGAAGAGTCCGACGGTCGTGGCTTCTGGTCAATAACGAAGTACGAAGACGTACTCGCAGTTTCTCGCAATACCGAAGTTTTCTCTTCACGCCTCGGCATTCGCCTCGAGGATATGGACGAGGAAGAGACAGAGGCTCGTCGCACTTTGATGGAAATGGACGCTCCTGAACACACTCGTCTCCGTCGCCTGGTCTCACGCCCCTTTGCGCCAAAGTCGGTTGCGGCCTACGAAGACGCTGTTCGAGAGATCGCTGTGGACATCATTGAGTCACTGCGAGGCGAAGAGGAGTTTGACTTTGTGAAGCGCGTCGCACGCGAGCTTCCCATGAGAATGCTCGGTCGACTTCTGGGCCTTCCAAACGAAGACCTCGAGTGGCTTGTTCAGCGTGGCGACGCCCTCATTGGCAACACCGACCCAGAGTTCACCGACTACGTCGTTGACCAGGTTGACACGTCCGACTACCGACTACTCCCCTTCCGCAGCCCTGTCGCTCTAGAACTTTTCGACTACGCCTCACAGGCCCTCGCTGATCGTCGTATTACGCCAACTCACGACATCCTCTCAGCACTTCTCGAGCCCAATGCTGAAGGCGATTCACTGGACGACAAAGCACTTAAGAACTTCTTCACACTGATGGTCGCCGCTGGTAACGACACGACCCGTTACTCCATGACCGGTGGGTTGCTCGCCCTCATTGAACGTCCGGCATTGTTCAACAAGATGAGCTCCATGACTATCGACGAAATGAAGCGCCTCGTCGACGAAATGCTCCGCTGGACGTCAGTAACCATGCACTTCCGTCGCACCGTCACCCAGGACACCGAACTTGGTGGCAAGACCCTCAAGGCCGGCGACAAGGTGGTTATTTGGTTCACTTCAGCGAACTACGACGAAGAACAGTTTGCTGAACCCTTCACCTTTAACGAAGACCGTTTTCCCAACCAGCACGTTGCGTTTGGACTTCACAGCCCACACCTCTGCCTGGGTGCACACTTGGCGCGACTTGAGATGCGCGTCTTGTTTGAAGAAATAGCGAAGCGCTGGTCCAGCGTTGAACTGAATGGCAACACTGAGCGCCTTCGCTCGAACTTCATTGGTGGCATCAAGAAGATGCCCGTCAAGGTGACTTGGATCTAAAGGAACGGGAAGTATTCCGACATTTCCCAGTCAGTAACGGCTGAGGTGTAGCGCTCCCACTCCGTGCGCTTGATCGTCACGTGCTGGGCAACCAGTGTTGGACCAAGAGCCTCGACCAGTTCGTTGTCACGCTCGAGTGCATCGAGGGCCGCAGCCAAGTTGTCTGGCACTCCTACCTTGGCGTCAATGGTGTCAAGACCGTTGCCACCTTCGTGGATTCCTGGCGACAACTTCGCCTTCGCGCCGAGAAGCGCAGCTTGAAGAACAGCCGCCATGGACGTGTGGATTACCGCCGCACCGTCACTCAAGCGGTGTTCAAGACGCGCTCCCGCTCCACGTTCGTTGGGAATGCGAATGGTGGCCCCTCGGTGGTCGTAGCCCCAGTTGGCCCAGTACCCCGAAAGCGAGGCCGGGCGAAGACGCTTATAGGCGTTCACTGTTGGCGCACAAATACCAGCCAGACCCTGGTGGTGAGCAATCATGCCCCCAATGGCGTGCTTGGCCAGATCGGAGATTCCGTCGGGCTGTGAAGGGTCATCAATCGCGTTGCGGCCAGAGGTGTCACGCACTGAAATGTTGAGGTGCAGTCCACTACCTCCACGGTCACCTACTGGCTTACCCATAAAGGTCATCTTGAGACCCATTGACGTTGCCACTTCTCGAGCCAGGACCTTGAACAGGAATGCATCGTCGGCAGCGCGAAGCGCGTCGGCATAGTGCAGGGTGAACTCAAACTGCGAGCAGTCGTATTCGGAGTTGACTGATTCGAGCGGAATGCCCGCATCGTGACACTTCGACCAGATGGCGTCAACAATGCCGTAGGGGTCAACATCGGGACCGGTTCCGTATACGAAGGCGCCAGGCGTCGTGATGGGGCGCCATCCTCCGTTTCCGTCCGGTTCAAAGATGTAGGCCTCGAGCTCCAAACCGACATACGGTTCATAACCGAACGCACGCCAATCGGCGATGGCCTTGCGAAGAGCGCCCCGTGGAGAGACCGAGAAGACTTCGCCGTGGCGCACCAGATCAGCCACAACCACCCGAGTGTTCTCTTCCCAGCCCGGCCGTACATCGTCCATTTCGTAGACAGCGTCAAAGTCCGGCAAACCTTCATGCCAGTGGCTTCCCGGTGTCTCTGGCGTCATTTCACGGTCGTAGCCAAGTGCCCAGAGTCCAGTGCAGTGGTGGACGCCTTGTTCGGCCAAGGCTGCAGGTACGTACTTACCTCGGGCAAGGCCCAAATGGTCGGGCCACAGCACACGGACGCGGTCAAATGAACTACTCATAATTTTCTTCCCCCGAAAGAAACTCTTGAAACGAAAAGTAGCACGTCGAAGTCCAGAAGTTTGTAAAGTGGGATAATCATTTAGATACAAACGACTTTTCGTGGGGGGCATATATGGAGTTTCGTCGAATACTGCTAGACGGCAACATTGTTGATGTGATGGTCCGTGGCGACGAACTCGTCGCAGCCGATGGTCGGACCGTACCAACAGAGATTGCTCACCACCTCCCACCAGTAACGCCATCAAAGATCCTGTGCTGTCACCTCAACCACGTTTCACGCGTCCGCGAGTTTCAGATTGAACTACCGCCAGCACCAACGTGGTTTCAAAAGCCAGTGTCGTCGCTCAACTCGCACGGTGGCGCCATCGTTCGCCCCGCCAACTGCCAGTACCTCAACTTCGAAGGTGAAGTGGCCATCATTATCGGACGAACTGCTCGCAACATCAAGCTTGAAGACGCACACCACTACATCGGTGGCTACTCAATCGCCAACGACTATGGCCTTCATGACTTCCGCGACACTGACGCAGGCTCCATGCTCCGCGTGAAGGGCGCTGACACACTGTGCCCGGTGGGACCTGGCATCGTTACCGATTGGGACTTCCGCGGTAAGTCGATGCAAACAACGGTGAACGGCAAGGTGATTCAGGACGGCTCCACGGACGAAATGGCCTGGGACATGCACTACCTCGTGACCGACATGGCCCGTCTCATTACGCTCCAACCCGGTGACATCATTCTCTCGGGGACACCCGCCTACTCCCGACCCGTGCAACCAGGCGACGTCGTTTCGGTTGAGGTTGAAGGCCTGGGCAAACTGACGAACCACATCGTCTCTTCGCCCGAGCCAGTAAGTGACGAAGTTGGTGCGCAGCCAACCGCCACAGAAGAAGTGCTGTCCACAACATTCGGTGGCGACTGGGAGTTTCGAGGTCAGCGCCGACCCTACCCAACCCCGAAGGAAGATCTCCCCTTCCCTCGCGTACACCCAAAGTTCCAATCATGACCACACGAGTACACATTGCCGGATCAGACGTTGCCACGGGCCACTTCATCAACAACCAACGAGTCGACTCAACCACAACATTTGAGGACAGGTCACCACTCGACTGGAATGTGAAACTCGCTGACATCGCTAGGGGCGGTGCACACGAAGCCGACCTCGCCGTCACCGCAGCGGTCAACGCGTTCCCCGGATGGGCCGCTCTTACGGCTGAGGAACGTCGTGCGTACATGCACCGACTGGCCGACCTCATCGACGCCAATGTTGAAAAGATCGCCGCCGTCGAGTGCCTCGACATGGCCATGCTAGAAGAGTCCCTGCGCCTTCGCGTTATTGGACGTGGGGCCAGAAACTTCCGCGCCTACGCGGACCTGGCTGCTGCGTACGAAGCCCGCTCCTGGGAATCAAACGGAACACACAATCAAGTGCTTCGCATGCCCGCGGGCCCGACAGTCGTCATTACCCCGTGGAATGCCCCCTTCATGCTCTCCACCTGGAAGTGTGCGCCAGCCCTCGCCGCGGGCAACACGGTGATTCTGAAGCCCGCTGAATGGTCACCCCTCAGCTGCTCAATGTTGATGGACTTGGTTGCTGAAGCGGGCTTTCCACCAGGAGTCTTCAACTTGGTACAAGGCCTAGGGGAAGAAGTTGGCGCGGCACTTGTCTCTGACGACCGTGTTCGCCGCATCTCCTTTACGGGCTCGCCTGAGACTGGTCGCATTATTGGCGTTGAAGCAGCGAAGAACTTGGTTCCCTTTACCGCAGAGCTTGGAGGCAAGGGCCCCTTTGTTGTCTTTGACGATGCCGACCTCGACCTAGCCGCACAAAAGGCCGCCGTTATGTTCGACGATGCCGGCCAGGTGTG
>Ga0164296_1003400_pt1 | contig 15033 bp, 13 predicted proteins | sample GEODES057metaG_FD_113533 | JGI IMG/M metagenome (GOLD analysis project Ga0164296, IMG submission 113533) | Dystrophic lake water microbial communities from Trout Bog Lake, Wisconsin, USA - GEODES057 metaG | ecosystem: Environmental > Aquatic > Freshwater > Lake | place: USA: Trout Bog Lake... | reverse complement strand
CTTTTTGAGTCGGATTCGCGGTGTCTTTTGCCGATCCTCCTAAAAGAATCAACTCGGGTGCTTGGTAAGGTTCGCGTTTTAATGTCATGCCTTTGCTCTCTGTTGTGGTGCCACTCTTTGGATTATATAAGCAATTACATAAAAAGCATTAACCAACGTAATTAATGTGGGTTGCCCTCAATTTCAAAAGAGTCGATTTGTTCGCTTTATTAAGATAACTTGACACAGAGCGATCATAGCCAGTGGTGCTCATGCAACGCTCTAGTAAATGATCCGTGCATAAACTGCTCCCAATTCGTCCATGGGGCCAGGCGCTGTCTTTGGGTCCTCTGATGGTGGTTTATCCAAATGGGCGGGTTTTGTTGGTCGTCACTGAAGTGCACTGGGTGATGAGGGCAGACAGTGAGCTTAACCTTACGCCATAAGCCCAATCCCCCCAGGTGCTCCATTGATGCCAGTCGCCATTGAATCCCCAATCCTCATGAGGATGAGTGCGACGTCGGTGCTTTTAAACGATCCGAATGGTTGTGATCGCTAGGATCACGGAGAATTCGGGAGAGTGAGGTCGCTGTCGCGACGTCCATCAGGACCGTCGTGACGCCTGTGGTGCGCAACGCGTTGGTTTGTTAGCGAATGACGTAACCCCATTCCTGAAGCGTTAGGGGTTTTTTCTGGCCGTCGATCGTCACCGTGACGGGCGTGTCCGAGAGATTCACCGCCACCACCACGGCATCGCGTCCGCGGCGTCGCTCAAAGGCCAACACGTGGTCTGAGTGGGCGTTTAAAAAAACCAAGCTGCCCGCGTTGAGGTCATTGCTGAGGGCGGGATGGCGGTGTTTTAGCGCAATTAAGCGGCGATAAAAATCCCCTTGATGCAGGTTCGACCAGTCGATGGCGTCTTTCTCAAAAAACGCCAACCGTTTGTCCAAGCTCGCTTCTTGACCGCTGTACACCAGTCCCATGCCCGGCAAGGTCATGGCCAATACCGCCATGGCGTTCACGCCCTTGCCGTACAACTCCCGGTCCGTGCCGTTCCACGAGTTCTCGTCGTGATCGCTGGTGAACGTCATGCGGTAGGCGCCTTGGGGGTAGCGACGCGGGGGGTTGAGGTAGAGGTTTTTCAGATCGTTCACGCCGGCGTGCCCCTGCGCGATCTGGATCATCAGATGGTACAGCGTCCAATCGTAGGTCGCGTCGAAGGCGTTCATCTGTAATTCGGGTGTGTCCGCTTCCGCCAACAGGAACATTGGCTTGATGTGGTCTAAGGCGGCTCTGGCTTGATCCCAAAAATCCACTGGCAGCGTCCAGGCCACGTCGCAGCGAAACCCATCGATGTCGGCGGTTTTCACCCAATAGCTCATCGCCTCAATCATGCCCGCACGCACCTCGGGCTTGCGGTAATCCAAACCGATCACATCGGCCCAGGTTTCTTCGTGGTGATCGCTCAAGTCGGTGTAGTGGTAGCCCTCCAACTCCCCTTGGGCGTTGCGCAAATACCAATCCGGATGCTGCGTCGTCCACACGTGATCCCAACCGGTGTGATTGGCGACCCAGTCGAGGATGACTTTCATTCCTAGGGCGTGCGCTGCCGCCACCAAATGTTGAAAATCGTCCAAGGAACCGTATTCGGGGTTGACGGCGGTGTAATCGCGAACGGCGTAATAGGACCCCAATGTGCCTTTGCGCATTTTTTGACTGATGGGGTTGATGGGCATAATCCACAACACATCGACGCCCATTTTTTTCAGACGAGGCAAATGCGTTTCAAAGGCTTTGAACGTGCCTTCGGGGGTGTATTGACGGATGTTGACTTCATAGAGCACCGCGTGATGCGACCACTCGGGGTGATGCACCGCGCTCACCCCATGCGTCACGGGCAGAGCGGGGACGGGCGTCGTTTCAGCGACGCATTGGCTGCCGATGAGGAGGAACACACTCCACCACCACCCACCGCGCACGACGCCTCTGCCCATGACGGGTACTCCCACTCGTTAACGGATGTTCTCAATCCCGGAATCGCTGGCCACCAACAACACATCCGCGCCGCGTGCCGCGAACAGCCCATTGGTCACCACGCCCGCGATTTGATTGAGGGTGGTTTCCAACGCGGTGGGATCGACAATGTGCAAGTGGTGGACGTCTAAGATCACGTTGCCGTTGTCGGTGATCACGCCTTGACGCCACACCGGTTGACCGCCCAATTTGACCAGCTGGCGCGCGACGTAGGAGCGCGCCATGGGGATGACTTCCACTGGCAATGGAAACCGTCCCAAAACTGGCACCATTTTCGAGTCGTCGACGATGCAGATGAATTTTTTTGAAGCGGCGGCGACAATTTTTTCGCGGGTCAGTGCGGCGCCGCCTCCTTTGATGAGGCTCCTGTGCCGCGTGGCTTCATCCGCGCCATCGACGTACCAATCCAAATCGCCAGCGCTGTTTAAATCCAGCACCTCGATGCCGTAGCGTTTTAAGCGCGCGGTGGAGGATTCGGAGCTGGACACGGCGGCTTTGATGTGACTGGGGTTTTGGCCCAACAGGTCAATAAAATGGTTGACGGTGGAGCCGGTCCCCACCCCCAACACGATGCCCTCTGGAATCAAGTTCAGTGCGGCTTGAGCGGCTTTGAGTTTTTTGGTTTCGGCGTCCATGGGGGTTGATCCGGTGTGTCTGGGAGCCCCACCCGTCAAGGGTGGGGGGGAATTAAGGCGTGAACGACAATATCTTATGCCATTGCGCGGACGAGACGGGAACAATCGACAAGCGATTGCCAGGCCTCAGCACCCAAAGGTCGCCCAACGCGCGTTGTTCCCGCTTCAAGCGTTCCAAGGGGATCATTGGCCGCAGGTGTTGTTGGTAGCGGACCTCCACCATCATCCAGCGCGGATTCTGAGGATCCGATTTGGGGTCAAACTGCGCGTGCGTCGGGTCTAAGGCCGTCGGATCCACCAAGCCCGTCTTGGTGATTTTCATGATCCCGACGATGCCCGGAACCTCGCAACTGGAGTGGTAGAAAAAGGCCAGATCCCCGACCGCCATGTCGTCGCGCATCAGGTTGCGCACTTGATAGTTTCGGACCCCGTCCCACTCGGCAACGCGCCGAGCCTTGAGATCGTCAATGCTGAACACGTCCGGTTCACTTTTCATTAACCAATAGGCCACGCTGAACTCCACGAGAAAAAAGTGCGCCACCCACCTGTGCCGTTAGGGCCGTTGCTCTCGATCCAGAGCAATAGGTGGGGCAAGCTGAGTTGTCGACAGGCTTTCCGCAGCTTGGGCGGACGTGCACAAAGACACCACAAACCACAGCCCCTGGTTTAGCAAACTTAGGGTCGAGAGGTACCGTCGACCCACATCGAACACCGCAGGCGGCGCGTGGGTAGAGTAACCAATTGAGGGTCGATTGGAAAGGGCGCGCCGCTAAAAATAATGACGAAACTCGCGCGCCAAGCGCTTGTGATTAGGCCCAATCGGTGCTAGGCGAGAAGCGCTGGTTTTAAGCGCACACTCGCGCGTCTTAGATTTCCAACTGTTGGCCGCGCGCCAAGCTGCTTTCGACGCGCTCGCGCATGAGGCGGACGCGGTTGAGCAGTTCGGGGTCTTCTTTTTCCGCCTTGTTGCGAATCTTCAAAAACTCGTTGGCAATGTTCAATGCCGCCATCACAGCGATGCGGTCTAAGCCGATGACTTTGCCGCTGTCGCGAATTTTCTTCATTTCCGAATTTAAAAATTCAGCGGCGTCTAACAGCGCCGCGCGCTCTTCTAAGGCGCACGCAAAGGGGTAATCCTTTTCCAGAATGCGCACGCTGACGCGGGTGGTGTTGGATTCACTCATGTGCCTTGCTCCATTGAACGTAAGCGTCCGATCATGGCCTCGACTCGGTGGCGGACTTGGTCATTTTTTTGAATCAAGACCGAGCGCTCGGTGGCCAGATTGTCCTGCGCGGTCCGTAAGGCTCGGTTTTCCTCTTTGAGCTTCACCACCGTGGCCATGAGTTCGTCCAGGCGTCGATCCAGTTTTTTAAGTTCCTGCTCCAGGGCAGGACGAGCGTTTAAATCGGTCATAGTTTTCTGTTTAAACTCTAGTTTCTTTCGGGCGCCAACGCGCTAAAATGGGTTATGGATAGCTTAGTGTACACCCAGTTGAGCGAGCTTTTAAGCCCCAAGGCCACGGCCTCGGCGGCGGAATGGCATGGCGCCATTGTCGGCGGCGTGGTCGCCGGGGCTCAAGGCTCCGTAGATCATTGGTTAAGCTTGTGTTTTGGCGCGCATTGGCGTGAACACGTTTTAGATGACGCGCTCATGATGGAACGCCTGGGCGACGCCGAACGCGAGATCCGCGGACAGTTGGCGCGCGATCAAATGGAATTTGAACTCGCCCTGCCCAACGATGAGCTGGCCTTAGAGGTGCGCACGCAGGCGTTGGCGGACTGGTGCAGTGGTTTTTTGCACGGCTTCGGGTTGGCGTTTGATTCGCGCCAGAGTCTGCCGGAGGCGGCGCGGGCGATCTTGGGGGATTTGGCCGAAATCTCCAAAGCGGAAGTCGGTGATCCGATCATCGATGAGACCCATGAGATTGCGTTTGTGGAGTTGGTGGAGTACCTCAGAGTCGTCATCCAAGACCTGTACGAAGGTTTGCGCGATGAGCGGGAGACGCGCTCCGATGTCCACTGAATGGTTTAAGCGGCGGCAGAAGCTCATGCGCCGCATGGGCCACGACGCCATCGCAATCATTCCCGCAGCCCCCATACGATTGCGCAACGGCAACGTGCAATACAGCTATCGTCAGGACAGCGATTTTTATTACCTCACCGGGTTTGAAGAGCCCGAAGCGGTGGCCGTGTTGCTGCCGGAGCGCGCCGAGGGCGAGTTTGTGTTGTTCGTGCGCGCCAACGATCCCCAGAAAGAGCGTTGGGATGGCCCGCGGGCGGGAACGGTGGGCGCGGTCAATCAATTCGGTGCCGATGAGGCGTGGACGCTGGAGGATATGGATGAACGCTTGGGGCGTTTATTGGCCTCGCGGGCGCGGGTGTTTTACACCATGGGGATTCATCCGGATTTTGATCAACGCGTGCTGGGCTGGGTCAATCAATTGCGCCGCACCGCCAGCGTGGGATCCCCGCCACCGCAAGAGTTCATCGCCTTAGATCATCCCTTACACGAGATGCGCTTATTCAAATCCGCCGCCGAAATCAAAGCCATGCGCGCCTCGGCGCAATTGGCGGTCGCGGCGCATCAGCGCGCGATGCAGGCCGTGGTGCCCGGAATGATGGAGTATCAACTGGCGGCGGAGTTTTATCACACCTTCACTGCCCACCACGCCACCATGGCCTACGAGCCGATCGTCGGGGGTGGTGCGAATGCCTGCATTTTGCACTACCGCGACAATCGCGACGTGCTGCGCGATGGCGATTTGGTGCTCATCGACGCGGGTTGCGAATTAGGCTATTACGCCTCCGACATCACCCGAACCTTTCCGGTGAATGGTCGATTCAGCGAGCCACAAGCCCAACTGTATGACGTGGTCTTAAACGCTCAGAAGGCGGCGATTGAGGCCGCCCTGCCGGGTGCGGCCTGGGATGCGCCGCATCAAGCGGCGGTGCGCGTGATCACGCAAGGGCTCATGGACCTGGGGTTTTTAAAAGCGGGCTCTCTGGAGGCGTTGATTGCCACGGAGGCGTACAAGCCGTGGTTTATGCACAAGACGGGTCATTGGCTGGGCATGGATGTGCACGACGTGGGGGAATACAAAAAAGCCCAACAATGGCGGGCGCTGGAGCCGTCGATGGTCCTGACGGTGGAGCCCGGCCTCTACGTTCCCCCAGACGATCAAACGGCGCCCGCGCCCTTTCGGGGAATGGGCATTCGCATTGAAGACGACGTGCTCATCACGCCCCAAGGCCACGAGGTGTTGACCAAAGCCGCTCCCAAAGAGCGCGCCGACATTGAATCTTGGATGCAGCGCGCGGCGCGCGCCGCGCGCGGGCGAGTCGCATGACTGGCGCGCCATTGCCCGACACGGTCGATCTGGCGATTGTGGGCGGGGGATTGGTGGGGGCATCGCTGGCCTTGGCCTTGAAAGACACGCCGCTGAGCGTGGCCTTGATCGAACAGTCCCCGGTGCACACCGAGGCGCACCCCAGCTTTGATGCCAAAGTCTTGGCGCTGTCCAACGCCACCCGGCGCGTTTTTGAAACCATCGGCCTCTGGCCGCACTGCCAATCGCAGCTGAGCGTGGTCAAAAAAATCCACGTCTCGGAGCAGGGGAGTTTTGGGTCCGTTCAAATCGATGCCCAAGAGATGGGCATCGATCAGTTGGGATTTGTGTTGCCGGCGCGCGCCTTGGGAGCGCAACTCATCAAGGCCCTCGAATCGACCGCCGTGCACGTGAGCAACGGCACCACCGTGCGCGCCCTGCACACGGCGTCGGACGCGGCGTGTTTGTCCTTGCAGACTCCTCAGGGAACGCGGCCTTTGAACGCCCGCTTGGTCGTCGCGGCCGATGGCGCCGACTCGTCGCTGCGCCAAATGGCCTCGATTGCGACGCGCTCGCAGGATTACCATCAACGCGCCCTCATCAGTGCGGTGGAGGTGTCGCATCCGGTTCCCGAGGTGGCTTTTGAGCGCTTCACCGCCGATGGCTTGTTGGCGGTGCTGCCGCGCGCCGATCACGTGATCGTCATTTGGGCGGTGGATCGACGGCGCGCGGATGAGCTCTGTGCGCTGTCCGATGCGGCGACCCTTAAACAGCTGCAGAACGCCTTGGGTTGGCGTTTGGGTCAGTTAAAAACCATCGGTCCGCGTCAGAGTTACGACTTGCGTTTGACGGTCGCGCAACGGCTGTGGTCCGAGCGCGTGGTGCTCATGGGCAATGCCGCGCAAAGCGTGCACCCGATCGCGGGCCAAGGGTTTAACTTAGGCCTGCGCGACGCGATGGCGCTGGCGGAACGGGTCGTGGCAACGCACGACGCCGGCGGCGATGTGGGCAGCGCCGACGGGTTGGCGCGCTACGCGGCCAGCCGCGCAGCCGATCGAGCTCGCGTGATTCAATTCACCGATGGGTTGGTGAAAGGCTTTGGCTTGCGCGCGCCGGTGATTAAATCCATGCGCTCGCTGCTGCTGCAGGGTTTTGATGCGCTGCTGCCATTGCAGCGGCACTTGGCCGCCATTGGGTCTGGGGGGCAAAACGCGCCGCGATTGTCGCGCGGGTTGGGGCTCAGGCCGGGCGCGTTCTCATGACGCGCGCCCCCCACACCGAGGTGTTGATCGCAGGCGATGGCCTGGCCGCATTGACGATGGCGTTGTCCTTAAAAACAGCCTGTCCGGAGTTGACGGTTGGTCTGTTGAGTCCCAAAGGCCCGCCCGCGCTGCCGTCGACGTGGGATTTGCGGGTTTACGCGATTGCGCAGCCCTTGGAGCGGCTGTTGAATACCACGGGCGCCTGGCCGCTCATGCGCCACCGGGTCAGCCAGATGATCGAACGCATGGTGATTTGGGATCATCGGGACCAGCCGCAGTCGCCGAACGCCTTAACCTTCGGTGCCGAGCACACGGGTCAGTCGCATCTGGGGATGATGTTGGAACAAGCGGATGTGCAACAGGCGTTGTGGCAACGACTGCAACAACTGGGTGTGGACGTGGTGAACGCGCCGGTCACGGACGTGCGCTTCACGCCGGAATGGGTGTACGTCGAGGGCGCGCCGGTTGCGTTGAAGGCGAAGCTGTTGATCGCGGCGGATGGTCAGCATTCGGCGTTGCGCCAGCAGGCGGGTCTACAGTGGCGTGAAAAACGCTACGATCAAACCGCGATCGTTGGGCATTTCACCACCGTTGAGGGTCATCGCAACACCGCGTGGCAACGATTTTTGCCCACCGGGCCCTTGGCGTTATTGCCCTTGGCGCAGGGCAAAGTCTCGTGCGTGTATTCTCTGCCGCACGCTCTGGCCGAGCGCTGGATGAGCGCGTCGGCGTCGGAGTTCGCCCAGGAAATCACCCGTCAGTCGGCGGCGGTTTTGGGGGATTTGACGTCGGACTCAGAGCGCGCCAGTTTTGCGTTGCGCTTTGGCGGTTTAACGCGCTACGCGCGCGCCCGCATGGCCTTTGTGGGCGACGCCGCCCATCTGGTGCATCCGCTCGCCGGTCAAGGCATCAATCAGGGCATTCAAGACGTGCTGGCCTTAACCGAGACGGTAGCCGACGCGCATCGTCGCGGGCAGGATGTGGGCGATTCGATTCCCTTAATGGCGTATTCACGCCGCCGCTGCGCTCAAAACGCGGTGATGGGCACTTCCATCGATGGGATTTTCGAATTATTCCAATCCACCTCTGCCCTGGCCTCCATGGCGCGCCGCGGCGGTTTTCACGCGCTCAACCGGATGCCCATCCTCAAGTCTCAGTTGGCGCGGCGCGCGATGGGCGTGTCGTGAGCGGAGTGATCCGGTTGCTGGTCGAGGCGGCGGTGTTGGCGGCGTTGCTGGTGTGGGTGCGCGTGTTGGGGCAGTGGCTGCCTCCACACGACCCATGGGTGGAGGCGGTGGCGGGCAGCGTGGTGTTTTGCATGGGCTTTGGGCAGTTGGCGCGCGCCCACGCGAACCCGCGCCAGATGGTGAGCCATGGGTTGCGCCTGCTGTTGTTGGCGAATCTGATGTTTTTCATAGCCGCACGGGCGTTGGCGGGAGACGGTTCGATGTGGGTCACGGCCGACATCGCCGTCGCGATGGCGCTGCACAGTCTGGCGGCCAGTGGGGTGTTGAGCTTTTTGTTTTTGGTGAAACGCCGAACACCCGCGTCCGCGGCGGGCGTTGCACGCCGCTGAGGCCTAAGCGGCGGGTTTATTCCAGCAAGGCGTCGGTTTTGGCCGCGCTAATGAAATCGTTTTCCGATAGCCCGTGCACCGCGTGGGTGCTCCAGCGCACGCGCACTCGGTTGTAGCCGACTTCCAAGTCCGGATGATGGTCTTCTCGATTGGCGATGTGCGCGAGCGCGTTGACGAAGCTCATGACGCGGTAAAAATCACTGAATTTAAATTCGCGGGTCAAGGCCGTGGCCTCGGCGTTTAAGGTCCAGCCGGCATCAATGAGGGGCATGGAGGCCTGCGCCTGCGCCTCGCTCAGTCGTGGAATGCCGCCTTCGCAGGGCTTGCAGCGTTTTTGTTGGAGTTCGCTCATGGGGGGGTTCTCCGAATGGGGGTGGTTGTTATCGAAGGGGTTCAAAGCGTCGGGCGACGTAGGCTTCAACCAAGTCCTGAAATTCTTCCGCAATCCGCTCGCCCTTTAAGGTGACGGTCTTGACGCCATCCTCATACACTGGCGCCACGGGGCGTTCGCCCGTGCCCGGCAAGCTGATGCCAATGTTGGCGTGTTTGCTTTCGCCGGGCCCGTTCACCACGCACCCCATCACGGCCACGTTCATGGTTTCAACACCCACGTATTGCGTTCGCCACACCGGCATGCGGGTGCGAATGTGGGCTTGGATGGATTGGGCCAGTTCTTGGAAAAACGTGCTGGTGGTGCGACCACAGCCGGGGCACGCGACCACCATCGGCGTGAAGGCGCGCAGTCCCATGGTTTGCAGCAACTCTTGCGCAACGATGACCTCTCGGGTGCGATCGCCGTGGGGTTCTGGGGTCAAGGACACCCGAATGGTGTCGCCAATGCCTTCTTGCAGCAATACCGCCATCGCCGCCGAGGAGGCGACGATGCCCTTGCTGCCCATGCCCGCCTCGGTCAATCCCAAGTGCAGTGGATAGTCACAGCGCTTGGCCAGTTGCCGATAAATGGCGATTAAATCCTGCACGCCGCTGACTTTGGCCGATAAGATAATTTGGTCGTTGCGCAATCCGAGGGTTTGCGCGAACTGGGCGCTTTGCAGCGCCGAGACCACCGTGGCCTCGCGGACGATGTCCATGGTGTCTAAGGGGGCGGCCGCTTTGGAGTTGTCATCCATTAGGCGCGTTAACAAATCCTGATCCAAGCTGCCCCAATTGACGCCGATGCGCACCGGCTTTTGATAACGCGCGGCGATGTCGATGAGGGACGCGAATTGCGTGTCCCGCTTCGAGCCGCGACCGACGTTGCCGGGGTTAATGCGCAGTTTGTCGAGCGCCTCGGCGCAGGCGGGTTCTTCGGTCAGGAGCTTGTGGCCGTTAAAGTGAAAATCCCCCACCAAGGGGACGTCCACGCCTTTGGCGCGCAAGCGGTCTCGAATGCGTGGGACCGCGGCGGCGGCTTCTTTCTCGTTGACGGTAATCCGCACCAATTCCGAACCGGCTTGCGCCAACGCCAGCACCTGCGTCACGGTGGCGTCGATGTCGGCGGTGTCGGTGTTGGTCATGGATTGCACCCGAATCGGTGCGTTGCCGCCGATTTGAACACCGCCGACCGACACTGCGCTGGATTTTCGACGCGCGGGAATGGCCATAAACCTCACATCCACAGTAGAATGAGCACTATTCTAACGGGTTTTCGGTGTAACGGTTCCGCGCGGGAGCCCCGTTGAGGGACAAGGATTCCAGTGGACAGACCGCACGCCGCCAACGTCGAACACGCGCCCGAGCAGACGCTCGCCGCCCTATACGCGTTGTTGACCCACGACCCCACGCAACTGATTCACCAACTAGGCCCCTGGCGCGAGCGCTACCCCCAATGCGAAGCGCTGTGGTTGCTCGAGGGGCTCGGGCGTCGAGCGCTGGGGGATTTGGCGCAGGCGCAAGCGATCTTTGAGCAACTCACCGCCGCGCATCCGCAGTGTGCGCCTGGCTGGTTTGAGCTCGGGCGCAGTTTGGGCGGACAGTGGGCGCGGGCCAAAACCGCGCTGCTGCGCGCGCGCGCGTTGGTGTTCAATCAACCCGAAGTGCATCGGCTGTTGGGCATCTGTTGTCGCCATTTGAACGAGGTGACGGCCTCGCAGAACGCGTTTAGCGATTATCGGGCCACGGCCCAAGCCGATCGCGAACTGCAAGTCATTCAGGCGGCCCGGCAAGCGGGGCACTGGGAGCGCTTGGAGCAGTGGGTCAAACAGCGGCTCAAGCGCTCCTACGACGATCCCATCGCGTTGGCGCAACTGGCGGAGATTGCGGCGCGAGCCGAGCGCTATCCGCAAGCGATTGAGGTGTTGCAACACGCCATCGAATTGGATCCGGGTTTTCACATGGCCCGTCATCAATTGGCGTATGTGTATTTACAAGCCCAGCGCTTTGATGAGGCGGCCACCGAAGTGGCGGTCTTGCTGCAAGCCAACCCTCGTCATCTGGGGTATCGATTTTTACAAGCCGGCGTCTGGGCGAGTTTGGGCGAGTATCCGCGCGCGAAAACGTGGTTTCAAGAGGCGCTTGCGGAAGACCCGCGCCACGCCAGCGGATGGCTGGGGTTGGGTCATGTGTTGCGAACGCTGGGGGAATATTCAGAGTGCGTCCACGCGTATCGACAAGCGCTTCAAGTCGATCCGCGTTCGGGTGAGGCGTATTTTAGTTTGGCGAATTTAAAGACCTTTGCGTTCGATCCCGCCGACGAAGCGGCGATGCTGCGCTTGGTGAACGCCGGGCTTGCGGACGACGAGCGGGTGAATGTGGAATTCGCATTAGGCAAGTGGTTTGAGGATCAACACCAGTACCCCAAGGCGTTCGCGTTTTATCAATCCGCCAATCAGCGGCGCAAGCAGCTCATTCCCTACTACGCCAAAGCGCACAGCGCCTTCATTGATCGTCTGATTGGGTTTTATCGCGCCCCGCAACCGCCGCCGCAATCTCTGGGAGAGGGCGGGGTGATTTTTATTGTGGGGTTGCCGCGGGCCGGCTCGACGCTGTTGGAGCAAATCTTAGCCAGTCATTCACGCATTGAAGGAACGATGGAGTTGCCGATCCTGCCGCGCCTGGTTCGCGACTTGGTCGGGGAGCGTGAGGCCGACGAGTCGCCGCGTTACCCAGCGGTGCTGCAATCGCTGACGGCGTCGGATTGGCAGGCCTTGGGCGAGCGCTACCTCAACGACGCGAAGCGGTATCGGCAGACCGATCGGCCCTGGTTCATCGACAAGATGCCCAATAACTTTACCCACATCGGCTTAATCCGCCAGATGTTGCCCTCGGCGCGGGTCATCGATATTCGCCGCCACCCCATGGCCAGCTGTTTTTCGAATTTTAAGCAGCACTTTGCGCGCGGTCAGAGCTTTGCCTATGATTTGAACGATTTGGCTCAGTATTACTTGGACTACGTCCGACTCATGCGCCACTTTGATGTGGTTTTTGCGGGTTTTGTTCAACGCGTCATATATGAGGATTTGGTCGACGACCCAGAGGCCCAGGTGCGGCGTCTGTTGGCCGGGATCGGCGCGGGGTTTGAGGCCCAGTGCCTCCAGTTCCACCAAAATGCCCGTGCGGTGCGCACCGCCAGTGCGCAGCAGGTCCGGGAGCCGTTGAATCGCAAGGGATTGGATCAATGGCAGCGCTTTGCGGCCGATTTGGGCCCGCTCGAGCGCGCGCTTCGCCCGCTTTTGCAGCCTCCGGCGGAGCACTTGGGCTGGCGTTATTAAAAATTAATCGAAGCCGCTGGGTTTTGGCCTAATCCGTGCGCCTAAAGTCGCCAAATTAGGTTAAATTATGACCGTTTTATGACCACAGCTTACCGGGAGCGTCTATGCCTATTTCTTCCTCCACTCGCAAAGCCATTTCATTAGCGTCCGCAATCTCCGCTGCCTTGGCCTCCAGTGCCGTTTATGCAGATGACAAAGCGCCGATATTGGAAGAAATCGTGGTGACCGCGCAAAAGCGTTCTGAAAATCTTCAGGATGTGCCCATCGCCATCACCGCGTTGGGAACGGAGAAGTTAGACGAGCTCCACATTCAAAATTTGGACGATTACGTCAAGTATCTGCCCGCGGTGTCTTACGTGCGTGGTCAAGGACAAGGCGGCAACGGTCAGCCCGGCAGTTCGCACGTGTACATGCGTGGCGTGGTCTCCGGCGGTGACGGCAACCACTCCGGTTCGCAACCCAGTGTGGGCACGTATTTGGACGAGCAACCCGTCACCACCATCGACGGAACCGTCGATGTGCACGTTTACGACATTGCGCGCGTGGAAGTTCTTGAAGGCCCGCAAGGCACCTTGTACGGCGCCAGCTCGCAGTCGGGCACCATTCGCATCATCACCAACAAGCCGGATCCGACCAAGTTTTCGGCCAGTTACGATTTAAGCCTCAATCAAATCCAGCACGGCGACGTGGGCTATACGGCGGAAGGGTATGTGAACCTGCCGCTGTCGCCGGTGGCGGCGTTGCGCATCGTTGGTTGGGACGAACACGACGGTGGCTACATCAGCAACGTCGCGGGCACCAACGCGGCCGCGGGCATTGTCAACGGCGTTCGCACGTTCCCCTCCTGGAGCGGCGCGACGGGGCTGTCGTTGAACAACCTCTCGAGCGTCCAAAGCAACTACAACTACGTCGACACCGCGGGTGGTCGCGCCACCTTGAAAGTGAACCTGGGCGACGATTGGTCGATCACCCCCAGCTTCATGGGTCAAAACGTCAAAGCCAATGGCTTTTTCGCAATGGATCCCACGGTGGGCGATTTGCAAGTAACGCACTTTGGACCGGAATGGTCCAACGATTCCTGGACGCAATCGGCCCTGACCGTGGAAGGCAAGGCCGGTGCATTGGATGTGACCTACGCCGGCGCGTACATGAAGCGCACCGAGCAGACGATTGCGGACTACTCCGATTATTCCTATTTTTACGACAAGGGACTCGGTTCGGGTATGTACTGGCTTGATAAAGCCGGCAATCCGGTCATGCCGCAGGAGTTTGTGGTTGGACACAGCTTGTTCGAGAAATGGAGTCACGAGTTGCGTTTCTCCACGCCGCAGAACCTGCCGGTCAAAGCGACCTTCGGCGCGTTCGTTCAGCGACAGTTGCACAACATCAATCAAAACTACACCATGCCCGGCTATGGATACACCAATGCGTATGGCGGCGGCAATCCGGATGGCTTGGATCCCGCCTTGAGTGTGCCTGGTTACCCGAACTCGATTTGGTTAACCAATGAGCAACGCGTGGACCGGGACAACGCCTTGTTTGCACAAGTGGGTTGGGACATCACCGATCAGCTGTCCCTCACGGGCGGCTTCCGATACTTTAAAGTGGACAACGGCCTGCAAGGCTTTTATGGCTACGGGTTGGGAATCAGTTCCCACACCGGCGTGGGCGGTTGCTTTACCCAACGACTCGAAGTGGCGGGAACCCCGTGCACCAACTTGGATAAGGAAGTCAAGGAGAGCGGTCACGTGCCTCGCGTGAACCTCACCTATAAGATTGATCCGACCAAGATGATTTACGCCACCTACTCGGAAGGCTTCCGGCCGGGTGGTGTGAACCGAACCGCCGTGGCGGGAATCGGTCCGTATCAAGCGGACTACCTGAAGAACTACGAAGCGGGTTGGAAAACCTCGTGGATGGGTCGACGTTTGCAATGGAACGGCGCGCTCTTTTTGGAAGATTGGAACAACTTCCAATTCTCCTTCTTAGGCCCCAACAGTTTGACCATTATTGAAAACGGTGGCAACGCGCGCATCAAGGGCGTTGAAACCGACGTTCAGTTCCAAGCGACGGATAAGTTGTTGGTGTCCAGCTCGTTTACCTTGTTGGATCCGCGAATGACGACGCCGGTGTGTAAGTATCCGGATGCCAACGGCAACCCCGTGACCAGCCCAACCTGTCCCTACACGGACAGCAACGGCGTCGCGCACGCGACGGGCGTGATCTTCGCGCCAGCGGGAACCAACTTGCCGGTCACTCCGAAATTTAAGATCAATGGCGTCGCGCGTTACACCATGACTGAAATTCAAGGTTGGGAGCCCAATTGGCAACTGACGGGCATGTATCAGAGCCAAACGGCTCCAGTGCTGCGCGTCGACCAAGCGGCCGTGGTTGGCATGCAGCCCGCCTACGCGTTGTTTGATGGTTCGTTTGGAATCGCCAAAGCCAACACCAACATTGAGTTGGTGGTGAGCAACTTGGCGGATCGTCGCGCGCAATTAAGCCGCTTCG
>Ga0164296_1003397_pt1 | contig 15039 bp, 4 predicted proteins | sample GEODES057metaG_FD_113533 | JGI IMG/M metagenome (GOLD analysis project Ga0164296, IMG submission 113533) | Dystrophic lake water microbial communities from Trout Bog Lake, Wisconsin, USA - GEODES057 metaG | ecosystem: Environmental > Aquatic > Freshwater > Lake | place: USA: Trout Bog Lake... | reverse complement strand
TATTAAAACTATTGCTGAAGGACGTACTCCAAAAGAACTTAAACAAGTTCCGTTGCCTTATGCTCGTGATGGGTTAGGCCGTAGTTTGAGTAAACAAACTATCGATTACCATTATGGTAAATTGTATAAGGCCTATGTTGACCGTTTTAACACAGGAGAAGGTGATCCCGACTTTAATGAAGCAGGTGCGTTCTTACATAGCATTTACTTTTCACAATTTAGACCGCCAAAAAACAGCAACAAACCAGACGGTTCTGTTCTAAATTTAATCGAATCCAAGCACAAAAGTTGGGAAAAGTTCCAAGAAGAATTTGAAAAAGTTGCCATGGGTATACAGGGTAGCGGCTGGGTCTATCTAGCAAAAGATGGACAAATCAAAACAATTACCAATCATCAAATCAAGAATGATATTGTATTCTTAATTGACTGGTGGGAACACTCTTGGGCATTGGATTATCAGGCAGATAAGAAAGGATATCTGAATAATCAGTGGAAAATTGTTAATTGGGACTTTGTTAACACTCGTTTATAATTTACTAATATCTGCGGTAATACTTACCGGCTTATCCCATATGGTCCTGCGTTCTGCTCCTTTGCGCTGAGCAAACTTCTTAGGATCGCAATTAGTACAGCAATGAAAATAGTGATTGTTTATCCTACTAGGATTCATGCTTCCTCTTTCTCGTTCAAATAAAGAGTTACAATTATCACACCTAAACATAACCATAGTATATTCGCGCCAATAGGTGTGTTCAATTCCTAGTTTGCTTTTTCTAATGAATGATCTTTTTCTTTGTTCTAACTTGATAAACATAAGGTATTTACATTAAGATTATAAAATTTATCGATAAATATTTGGAACAAACTCATTGAGAGAGATCCAGATGGCAAAACAAATCATTAATATCGGTAATCAAAGCAACGACGGAACTGGTGACAGTATTCGCGATGCGTTTAATAAAGTAAACGCTAACTTCAGCGATCTATACAACGTTGCGGGTCTTGGACAAGGCCTAAGTTTTTTAAGTTTACGTGAAACTACTAATAGTAATTTTGGCGCAGGATTTACTGCTACAAATATTTTAGGTATTAGTACATCTGGTTACAAAATTGTACAACAGGCTCTAGTTGCTGGTACAGGCATGAACATTACTATTGTTGATGGTCAAATTAAGATTACAAACACATCTAGTAGATTAGTTAATGACGCCGCTCCAGCATTAGGCGGATATTTAGACGGTCAAGGAACTTATCGTGGATTTAGATTCTCTGACCCAGAACACGATCAAGATACTGTTACACGCAAATGGGTATACGATAACTTCTTAAATCGTGAAGGGCAGACCATTTATGATTACCCAGCTCCTCCTGCTTATCCAGGATCTCCTGTTATTAGTACAGGTACAAATGGTAGTGTATTGTTAAACAACATTTACTCTGGTACACCTAACAACCCAAATACTGCTACAAATTACCTACATTTAGTTAATAAAGAGTATGCCGATAGAAAAATTAGTCTAGCTGGTGCTTATTCTGTAGATCCTGCTACGGGAGCAGTAAACGCAGAAATGGGAACAATGACTGGTCCGTTGGCATTATTCCGTGATCCTATTACAGAAGATGATGTTACATACCAAGGACTTATTGCCGCTACAAAACACTACGTAGATAACGCAAGTGCTGTTAGTGGAACAAATTTCTATGTTACTAAGAATGGACGAGATAATCGATCAGACCTACCTTCATATAAAAAGGGGCGTTCATTAGCATACGCATTCCAAACAATTAATCAGGCCGCACAAGCCGCCGTTGCCCAATTAAATGTTTCAGAAGTTGTTTTAGGACCATATCAGAAAACTATCACAACTAACGGTGAATTACAACCTGTAACAATTACATCTCTCGGACCTAGCGCATGGACATCAACTGCTACTCGTGTTACTGTAGGATTTGAAGGATCGGGCGGTACTGATCCATTCTCATCTGGCGCATTGTTCCCAGGTAACTACTTACAAGGTGCTACTAGCGGTGCGATCGGTTTAATTGAAAAAATTGGTACAACTAGTACTCCTAGCTCGTTAGAGCATTATGATGTTGTATTGTATGACTACGGTAAAACTATTACTACTGATCTAGTTAATACAACTGGAGCTACTACAGGTACTGTCGTACTTACATTTGTTACTCCAAACTTAATTAACATTCCTGTCTATTGGATTGGTTATATTTTCAACGTCGATAGTTCAATTGGCGGTGGTGAAGGTATTATTACAGAAATTGGTTACTATACTGATCCTGCTACATTAAACGTATACGATCAAATTACAGTTGATTTCTATACTCCTGTTGCTAACATAAACAACATCCCTGGAACATTGTGGCATGTTTATAGTAATTACTTTGAAGTAGGCGAGGAATTAAAATTTGGTCAATATCAACCATTAGATCAAATTACAATTTTAGTAGAGTCCGGCGAATACCACGAAAACTATCCTATCAAAGTAGCACAAAACGTATCTATTAAGGGTGACGAATTTAGACGTAGTATTGTTAAGCCTGGTACATTCGTAGATGGTAGTTTAAATACAATTTCTGTTAGCCCATGGGCAACAACATATTTCCGTCGAGACACTCAAGTTGACGGTATTCTTATATCAGATCTAAACACCGCAACCGACTACACCAGTACATCAAGTTATGTATTGTTTGAAACACCTAGCAGTATTACTCCTGCGGTTGATACTGGTGTTATTACAATAGCTGTTACAGCAACATTAAACGGTAGTCCTACAACTGCCCCTGCGATCGACCCTGCTTGGATCGGAAAGATTTTCAAAGGCAACGGAGGCGTCGGTGTTATTAAATCAGTATTAGGAACTTCATTCTCTGTTATTCCTGCACAAAACGACAGCTATCAAAATCAGTTCCTAACAACATCAACTTATCAATCAGGACAATGGCGTGTATATGATCCTGTTAATTATGGTTACCATTACTTACGTAATCCATTATTACCAATCAATCAAATTATTGAGAACCAACCAGGTAACTTCTTAGATACCGTTACATTGTTACAGTTAAACAAACCTTACATCCAAGCTGAGATTGTAAGCTACTTAACTTCTACATTCTCAACATTTGTTTTCAACACAGCAACATGTAAACGTGATACAGGTATTATTGTTGACGCAATCGTACAAGACTTATTGTTTAGTACATCAAGCCAGTCTACTTATGCTGGTTTACAATATTGGGCACAGTCAGGTTATACTGGACTAGTCGGGAATGAGATAACAACCTTAACTAATACAATTAGTTACATCGAAGGATTAGCGCAAAGCATTATTCAAAATAACTTGAGTGGTGCTCGTTATCAATCAGCGGTAACTCAATTAACAAACCGTCCTGCGGCTACTAGCGCAGAGGTCAATACATTAGGAAACGAGTTTGGCTGGATTAAAGAAATCTTAAACAACGGTACATTAAATGGCGGTGCTGTTACATCTAACATTGTACCTAACGGACTTACAACTTCTAGTAATGCTAACGTATGGAACGCATACAATTCTTTAGTAGACAACATTGCCTACATTGAAGCAGAAGCAGTGGCCTTTGTTCAAACAACTGCTCCTGGATTTGCGTTCACTACAGCAACATGTAAACGTGACGTAGGTTATATTATTGACTCAGTTGCTGTTGACTTATTGTATGGCGGTAATAGACAAGCCGTACAAGCCGGCGGATATTATTACAACTTCTCTTCAAGCAATAGTAATATCTCAGGAGAAAGTACACAAACTGTTGCAGCGTTGAATCGTATTCGTTCAATTATTCCAAGTATTGCTAAAGGTGTACCAGTTGCTTCTTATCAAAGTGTATATTCTCAAATTACTTCAGGAGCAAAACCTGTAACTACAGTAGCGGCTACAACTGCCCAATCTAGTATCGATTTAATGATTGATATTATTCAGAACGGTCCAGGTGTTGCTGGTCCTAAGACTCCATTAGGATTAGTTCAATCTACAGCATATGATACAACAACTACAGCGGCTCTAATCCATGCTAACAGAAACTTTATCATGGAAGATACTGTTGAATATATCCGCTCTAATTATGGCGCAGGATTTACATTCAATGAGGCAAAATGCTATAGGGACGTCGGAACAATCGTTGATGCTATTGCTGAAGATTTGAACATCGGTAACGTTGCTCATTCGTTAACTGCGGCGGATTATTTAAGAGGTGTACCATTTATTACAACTTCTAGTCAATGTTTATCAGCTATCGGCGAAATCGCAACCTTGATAGACAGAGTGTTACAAAACATTCCAACAGGGGCTGGCAATAGTATATACTCTTATCAGAATGTTGCTAAACAAGTTATTACTGATACATATCAACCAGACATTGCTGTTATCGAAGCAACTATTGGTTTTGCTCTTAACACATCAACCGGAGTTACTATTAGTAACGGCGGTTTAGGTTATAATCAAGGAACAACTGTATATCTACAAGGTGGCGGTTATGATGTACAAGCCTCTGCTACTCCAATTATTAACCAGTATGGTACTATCACTGGATTGACATTTACCAATCCTGGTTCTGGATACACTAGCCCTCCAACTATTATTGTTACTCCTTACGGAACTCAGCCTAGTGTAACGGCAACTATTAGTGTTAGTTTAATGCCAACTGGTACTATTAAACCTAATCTAAACATTGTACAAGGTGGACAGGATTATTATACAACGCCTACTGCGATCGTAGTAGGTGACGGTACTGGCGCAACTGTTACATTATCAACTGCTACAGTTGGATTATTCCAACAAGTTACAACTGCTACTCTTGTAAGTGGCGGTAGTGGTTATAGCAAAGCATATATTAGTATCGAAGGTGGCGCAACAAACAGTATCTATTATGCTAAGAATTTGATTACAGGTATTGTACAAGTTGCTAGCGGTGACCCAACATTTAACCCTCCATTATATAACGATGAGATGGACGTATTCTTAATGAATGACGCAACAATCCTACGTTATCTAAGCGGACAGGGTCACGGCGGTTTCATGAAGGTACTTGACCCAGAAGGACAAGTTCTTGCTAAATCTCCATATACACAAACAGCGTCTTCATTTAGTAAGAGCTACGATAGACAAGTATTCAGCGGTGGTTTCTTAGTTGACGGATTTGCCGGTAACTTATTAATGACTCCAAGTCAGAGTCCATTGAATGGTAATTACCCTAATGCTCTTCCAGATACAGAAACAGGATTACCTGTACAAATTCCTGTAGAAGGTTTATTCCGTCGTCCACAAACTCCAACGTTCTTCCATAATAATGGTATTCGTTATGAAGTTGACTATATTAGTGAATTCCAACAATCTACTAACACAAGTACATATCAGTGTATTTTAAATCTTAACCCTGCTAGCCCAGGTGGTGTTAACTCTGTTTCAGTAAGTACCGCTATCGCAGGCGGTGGTGTTGGCACTGGTTTCCTACCATCTACAACATTAAGCGTAGCATTTAGTACTCCAACATATCCAGGCGGTATTGCCGCAACTGGTGTAATTGGCACAGACGGAAACGGTAGCCCATTAGGACCTATTACAGTAGGCAACGGTGGCATTACATTCCCAGGTGTTGGTTATCAAGGAACACCTACTGTATTGTTAGGCGGTGGTATTATTGGTTGGAACATTACTCCAAACGGTAATATTGACACTTCTAACATTTCAATTGTTAACCCAGGTAGCGGATACAAAACAGGATGTCCTGTTAATTTCTCAGCCGCGACAGTTCAAGCACAGGCTACAATTATTGCTACAGGTACTAACGGCACAATTTGGGGCTTTAACTTTACTAATACAGGTAGTGGATATTCTACAGTACCTAGTTACACATTTGGTAATCAATTTAATTCTAGCGCACAAATAGTAAATGGCTATCTAGGTGCGTTGCCTAACCAGATTGAACTTGTTACTGCTGGTAACCGTTCTATGTTGGCAAACGACTTTACACAGTTAAACGACTTAGGTTACGGTATTTTTGCAACCAACGGTGCGTTCATTGAAAACGTATCAATGTTTACCTACTACTGCTATACTTCTTACTATTGTTTAAATGGTTCGCAAGTTCGTACAATTACAGGTTCTAGTGCTTACGGTACATACGGTTTAGTATCAGAAGGTAGCGATCCATCTGAACTTCCAATTGCTGTAACTACAATTAACGATACAAATCAAATTGTTAACTTTATACAAAACCCAGCAACTGGTAGTTACAACGTTGCAGGTAGTAATGCCGTATACGCACAATTTACTGTACCTCCATTAGCCAAAGCATTGTTAGATGTTAACCATAGAGGTTACAAGCAAACATATACTGTTGTGTCTTGTACTCCGCAAACTGGCCCTAACTACCCAGCAAACTATTATCAAATTAACTTAGATGCTACTGTTGCTACATGGTATGAAACACAATCAACATCTACTAATTTAACAGGTGTTTATAGATTAAACAACATTCAGTATGTTAACGGATTTAACCCATCTGTATTAACACGTCAAAGTGTTGTTCTTAATATGAACGAAGATCCATTAACTGATTATAGATTATCAGCATGGACATACAATAGCAATGATAATACCTATCTAACTTCATTAGACGGATACAATTATATCAGTGCTCAGCCATGGCAAGAGGGTGGTATCTACAGACAAGGTGCTTACAACATTACCGGAGTAAGCAACGCAACTCCTTACACTCCTGGACAGTCTGTTACTTTAACATTTAGAACACCAACAACAATTACATCGACAGCAAGCCAGGCTACAACTGCTACATCTCAAAATATAGTATATTTGACTACAGCAAGTATTAGTGGTCCTATCCATGTTGGTATGACTGTTAATAGTAGTGACAGTAAGATTCAAAATAATAGAGTTGCCTACGTAGATACTACAACAAGTCAAATTTACTTGTCTTCGTCTATTGTTAGTTTAACACAAGGTGCTACTATTACATTCAGCGGTACTGCTACAGTAGGTGTGGGTATTGCTGACTCAAGCGGTCATATTAATCATATTACTATTACTGAATCTGGTACTGGTTATGGCTTAACAACTAATACTCCAACATTAGACGGATCCGGTACTTATGTTGCCCCGACACCTAGTACAGGTAACTTAACTGCCGGAGGTTCAAGTGTGTCCGGACTACAAGGCGCTACTGTAATTAAATTAATTCCATTATCTACTACAGCGGCGGCTAGAATCACAACAGGACTAACCGCAAGCACACCTTATTACTATGTGTTTGGTTACGAAGGTTACTTATACAAAGTTACCGGATATACTAGCGCACAAACATTAGGTGAGCCATGGGATCAAATTACAATACAAAAAGTTGATCAAAACTTAAATGCTATTTCAACTGGTCCTGGCGGAAATGGATTGGCTAAAGATCTTACTGGTAGTAATTTATCCTTAGGTGTTACTAAAGGACAAGTTGGTGGAATTACTCAACGTATTTCAACATTACGTGCTACATCGCACGATATGGTTGACATTGGTACAGGCGGTTACGCTGAAAGTAAGATCCCTAATGACTTATATGGTCCTCCATTACATCCAGTTGTTAAAGAAAATCAAGTTCGACAACTTTCAAGAGGTCGTGTATTCTATGTGACGACAGACCAAGATGGTACATTTAGTGTTGGCGGATTGTTAGAAGTTAATCAAGCTCAAGCACAAATTAACTTTAACGCAACTATTAACCAAGGTCCTCAACCTAGTTTACAATTACAAGTTGGTCCTAAGATTAACGCTATTAGTAATTCGATAGCTATGGGCGGACAATTTGGTGCGCAAGATACATTGCCTACACAATATTCTGTTAACCAGTTCCTTGCTTCACGTTTAGGTACAGACAATTCTGGTAACAAAATTAATGCCGCCAGTATCTTAGGTCCAGGCTATATCGACCGTTTAGGTTTACAAGGTATGATTGGACCGTTGAACATGAACGGTGGTGCTGGTAATCAAAATATTAATAACTTATCAGATCCTGCGGCTAACAATCCGCAAGACGCCGCTACTAAGAGTTATGCTGATAACAAGATTAGTCTAGCTGGTACTTACACAATCTATCAAAGCGTTCCTGCTCCACAGCAAGGTAAACTAACTGGTCCAATTTGGGCCAATGCTGAACCTGTTCCTACAGAGAACGGTTTAGTAATTCCTCCTAAGAGCTACGTTGATAAGATACAACAATTGGCTAACATGTCCGATGTTATTATAACAGCGACAAACATTGTAGCACAAGGTCCTGCAAACTTAGATTTGTTAATGTTTACAGGAGTTACAGCGGCTTACAATACTTTAACCAATAAACCAATTTGGAATACAAGTACATACGCAACTAATGTAACATTAAACGCATCTAGTTCTACTAATACTCCAACAAGTAATAGCGGTGGTGCTGACGTTACGTTCGCAAGATCTAATAACACGCTAACTATTAAGTTAGGAGGTGGTGTTGCCAGTGGTGTTTATGGCGGAGTTAGCGATTACTACAATCCTATTACAGACTATCATGTAAACAGTCGAGCACAAATTCATCAATATAAACTATTGATGACAACTGCTACTACAACTGCTACAGCTCCAGTTGGTACACAACAACAAATACAAGCATTGTTAGGTGTTTCAACATTTGATTCAAATCTATTCAGTGTGTCAAATGGTTGGGTAACTATACAAACTTCGACAAGTGTTACAACTGGTGTACCGTTACAGACTTTACGTCAAGCGGCAGCTGGTGGTATTATTGGATCAACAGCAACCTCAGCAGGTAACTCAACATATCTAAGTTCAGGTACAGTAGCCAACTACATCCAAGCAATTACGCAAGACGGTAGTAGACAACTATATGGAAACTTATTACCAGCAAGTCAGAATACTGTTAACTTAGGTTCTGTTGGTGCTGAATACAATACTATCTATAGTTACAGTTTCAATGGTACTGCAACACAAGCCACAGCATTGTTAAGTAGCCTACAGGCTCAAACGTATGTTCAGGCTACTACTTCGACAGCGGTTGGTACTATTGTACAGCGTAACAATGACGGAAACATTAACGGTAAGTTTATTGTTGACGATGGTTCATATATTGATCCAGCATACGACAACGGTGTTACCGGAACTAGTGGTTCAACTGTAGGTAATGCTAACAGAAGATTTAGTAATGTTTACGCATCTAACTATACTGCTCCTACAAACTATGTAAGTACATTAACTGGTATATGGAACCTAAGCGGAACACTTGCTACTCCAGCAGGCGGAACAGCATTAATTGGTACAGGCGCTAGCCCAATTACAACTATTAATGCTACTGGTATTAATGCTGTTGCTACAACCTCTACAACGTTCTATGGTAATTTAAACGCAAATTACATTACCGGACAAACAGGTATGTGGGCAAGTACAACACGTCCTGGTCCAACTATATTGTATATTACAGGATCGGATCAAGCATATCAAATAAAAGCTTCTTATGTATCTGTTGGCTTAAACAGTCCTTATATTAAATTAACTGGATATAGTACAGACGGAACAACTGTATTAGGCGGAGCAGAAGGTAGTGTTAAAGTAGACTACTCAACTTATGCTGACAATGCTGGAAACTCTGTCAACGCAAATAACTTACAGATTAATGGTGGATCATACTATGCCGCTACAACGTCATCGTCAGCAACTAGTATTGCCGCTAGAGATTCTAATAGTGCGTTATGGGCCAGTACATTCTACGGAAGCACATTCTTTGGGTTAGGTACTAATGCGTTAGATCCTAAGATTACGCTTAATTCAAATGCGGCTCAATCATCAGGTGTATTATATTTCAATAACACCCTTGGTGCTGAGTATGGCTACAAGCATTTGATGGATAATTCTGCGAATTATACTATCAAAGCACACCTTACAAGTGGTGCTGAGAATACTATCTTTACATTAAGTAATACTGGTAATCTTACATTAGGAGGTGGTAATGGTACGTTAACTATTAGTACCTTAACTGCTGTTACTATTAATGGTTCTGGTTCTGGCTTAACTAATATTCCAGGTGCGCAAATTAACAGTGCAAGTATTCCAAACAGTTCTTTAGCACACAGTACAATTTCTGGAATAGCATTAGGTAGTAACTTATCAACACTTACATTTGGTACACACTTAACTGGTGCTAGTTATAATGGTAGCAATAGCGTTACTATAGCAACAGATGCTACTAGTGGAAGTACATATCAGGGCGGAACACTAGTTGCCTATGACGGTAATGGAGACGTTTGGGGAAGATATTTCCAAGGTACTGCTACATCAGCACAATACGCTGACTTGGCAGAAAAATACTTACCAGACTCAGATTATGGTCCAGGAACTGTTTTAATATTTGGCGGTAATAAGGAAGTTACCTTAAGTACAGAAGCTAATGATAGAAAAGTGGCAGGTGTTGTATCTACTAACCCAGCTCATATGATGAACGCAGGTTTAGATGGTGGCGTATATGTTGCGTTAACTGGTCGTGTTCCATGTAAGGTAGTTGGTACTATTAGAAAAGGTGATTTAATAGTAACAAGTAATATACCAGGAGTTGCTATGGCAAATAATGATCCTAAGATGGGAACCGTAATTGGAAAAGCTCTTGAAAATTACGATAGCCAAGAGATTGGCGTAATTGAAGTAGTTGTAGGGAGAGTATAATGTCGATACAATTTATCAATACAGGCACTGGGGCTAACGCCGGTAACGGTGATAGCCTACGTACAGCATTTAATAAAATTAATGCTAACTTTACTATATTAAGTACAGGTACAGCAAGCAGTTATGTTTTAACTCCTGCTACTGCTTCCACTCTAGGTGGAATTAAAATAGGTGTTGGATTAGAAGTTTCTCCGGATGGTACGTTAAGTGCTACTGGAACAAATGCTAGTACTGTTATTAATGTATTAGATCAGAACAACAATCCAAGCATTGACATTGTATCTTACAGCGGAACAGCAACACTATCAAGTACAAATGTATTGTTATTCAATTTTAATAAAACTATATATAGAAGTGCTAGTGTTGAGATTAGCGCAAACAATACATATAATCAAACAGATGACATTGCCACAGGATATGGAATCACATGGACTGCTAACGTATCAAAAATATTTGGTTTAGGTCCTGTTGCTATGGACAACGCAGGAAATACTGCTAACGCAGAATGGGATTTAAGAACATCAAATTACGGTAACAATATTAACGTTAACATGATTGATGCTACAGGCGGATTAGCAGTTGGACACACAATTAATTGGCGTGCCAAAGTAAGTTTATTTAGGCTATAATAATGGCGGCATTTAAATGGTTATCTACACCGGGGTTCTTGGGAACCTTAACTCAAGAACAATACTTATCGATACCTTTAGCAGTATCGACTAGTACTGCTACGTTCTCAGTTATATCAGGGAGCCTACCGGCTGGGCTTGTATTAGGGCCTACTTCAACAAGTACTACCTCTACTACTGTTGTAATCAACGGCGGACCTTTTTCGGTATCTGCGACAACACATAGTAAATTTGTAATTAGAGCAAAAAATTCACAAGGCATCGCCGACGCAACATTTACATTAGATGTATCTGGCGGGACACCTCCTACATGGGTAACTCCAACTGGATTTATTCCTGTAGGTGCCAACGGCGAATTCTATACTGTTAATAAACAACCTGTAAACTTTCAATTCACAGCAGAAGCAAACGTAGAAAACACTAATACTAATTTAACATTTTACATAGCAGACGGCGATGGAAATTTACCAAACGGACTTTCATTAAGTCTAGATGGAAAATTGTCAGGATATATTAATCAAGACCTTACAACTGTAAATCCAGAATTTACTGAAGTAGGATACGATGCGGAAAGTTACGATAACTATCCATATGACTTTATTGCTCTCATCGATGGCAATTATGTTAAACCAGATTTTATTACACAGTTATATCAATTTTATGTAACTGCGTCAGATGGCTTTACAACTAATCGTCAACTATTTGAAATACTATTATTAGATCATAACAGTTTAAAAGTTGACACTACTTGGTTTGGTGCTGACAGTTCGTACTTTGCTAACGTTGGTCCTGATTTTGCTCCTACATGGTTAAGTCCTGTTAATTTAGGGTTTGTTCGTTCTGGAGAATATCAAGTTATTGAATTATCCGAATACGATCCGTTCCCCGAAGTCGGTCCTATATCCTTTAGCTGGAATTATCAAGTTAATCCACAAATAGCATCATTTTCTAATACTACATTAGATCCGTATCATGAAGTATTAGAAAATAACTACGCAGGAACTGATACTATTCAAATTATAAATTCATCTGGTATTCCTCAAGTAGGACAATACTTTTGTCTTGCTGACAACAATCCAGGAGCCGATACACAAGTATATCAAATTTCAATTGTAACAAATACAGGAGTAGATTCGTATACTCTAGGTATTAGATACGGTGCTAAGAAACAAATTAACCCAGATACTCAAGAAGTGTATGTTATCTACACAGGTACTACGCTACTTCAAGATATTCAACCTGATACTCCTTTGTTTATTGGTTCATTGAATACTCATCCTCCTGGTCTTACATTAAATCCAAATACAGGTGCGTTGTACGGAAATATTCCCCCTATAAGTATCTACAATCAAACTTATCAGTTTACAGTACGTACAACAAAATATGATGTAGCTACCACTGATACAGTATACTCTAATAGAGTGTTTACCTTAACATTATTAAGTGACATTCAAAGTACTATATTGTGGGATACTCCTAAGTTAGTTGGAGGTGCTACAACTGGGCATCAAAGTGAGTTATCGTTAAAAGCACATCACGTAGGTGATGACTTAGGAATCAAATATAATCTAATCAGTGGTGATTTGCCTAAAGGTTTAACTCTAAACATTGACGGAACAATTAGCGGAACTATCCCTTACGGTAGTGTTACTACCATTGACGAAAATACATTTAAGTTAGACGGTGGTAAAACTACCATCGATCAACAATACTATTTTGTAGCAGAAGCATCAGACAATTACAATTTAACAGCAATTACTGGTACATTCTATATTCAAATATTAGACAATAGCGTTACTCCGTTTACAAATATGTATGTACAACCGTTCATGAGTAGAGACAAGCGCAAGTCATACAGAGATTTTATTACCAACGAAACATTGTTTAACAAAGCCGATTTATATCGCCCATACGATCCGGCATTTGGAATACAGTATCAAATTCAATTGTTAATTGAAATTGGAATTCAAGAACTTGCTTTGGCTGATTATGTTATCAGTCTACAACAATATTTCTATAATAAGAAATTCTATTTTGGTGATGTAAAATCTATTCCTGCTACTGATATAGAAGGTAACACAATATACGAATTAGTTTATTTAGATATTGTGGATTTAAGTGAATCTACATACGGCGCTAACGCTAAAACTGTTGGCATTAAAGTAAATGGCAAGAACGCAATTATATACCCTAACAATGTAACTAACTGGAGATCGGCATTAGAAAGTACTCCTATTAGAGGTAAAAGCGTTCAAGTTGACGAAACACTACGCCCTCGATTTATGAATAGCATACAAGCAGACACCGGCGCACCTTTAGGATTTATTAAAGCAGTTCCTATTTGTTATGCCTTACCTGGAAAAGGCGCACAGATTGTAGAAGATATACAGCTAACAGGGTTTGATTTCAAACTTTTAGACTTTGAAGTAGACAGAATTATAGTGGAACAAACACAGGATCAAAGTACGGCTAAATATCTCAAGTTCCCAAGAACAAGCATTGTTGTACCAACCCCAACAGTATCCAACGATATCGCAGGCGAAGACGGATATGTTTGGGTATTCAACGATGGAAATATATTGACCACGGAGTAATTAATGAGCACCATAAACAATTTACAAGCAGTTACAACAGTTACAGGAGGAATATTATTCCCTGTTGTTGATACTGATCTAGTAACTAAATCAGTTAGTTTTTCTCAGCTAGGTGGTTTTGTACAAGGAACAATTACAAGAGGTGCTACAGGTGCTACTGGTATACAAGGCGCAACTGGTCCTAAAGGGTCAACAGGAGCAGGTGCTACAGGTGTTCAGGGAGCAACAGGTCCACAAGGTTTAGTAGGTGCTACTGGCGGTACAGGTCCTATTGGTGCTACTGGATCTACTGGAGCATTTGGTAGTACAGGTGCTACTGGTTACGGATATGCTGGTGCCACTGGTGCTACTGGATTCCGAGGACCTCCTGGTGCCACTGGTTCAACAGGCCCACAAGGATCAACAGGTGCTACTGCTCCTTTTGCTACTCGCGTTATTCCAGGAAGTATGCGCCCAGGTCCTTCATTATTGTTTACTACATCTACAGGGCAAGTCGATACTCCACAATGGCTATATACTACATCAACTGTAACATTTGCAAATTTATATGCCACTAATGTATTTGACACTTCTAAACGTGTTATAACTGAAATTGATTTTTCTGTAGCAGGTGGTGGTTTAACAATTAGTACAGGTACACAATTAGGTCCTACAGCAGTATTCACAATTACCAACGTCGACACATTACAAATTGTAACATCTCGTTTTAATGGTAACTTTACAACTCAACCTATTCAATTCCAAAATGCTACAACAGCATCTAGTCAAGCTAGTGCCGCTGTACTAATTACAGGCGGCTTGGCAGTTGGACAAAACTTATTAGTAGGTACTACTGTTAATTCTTCAGGCAAGATGTATGCAGTAAACGCAGAAGTAGTCACTACTGCTACACTAAATTCATACGCTGGTAGCAATTTAGTTGCCGGTACAGACACAGCTATTGTAGTCGGCGGAAGTCAAACTACTATCTATAGCACAGCAACACTACAAAGTTTAACTAACCGTGGTGCTACAACCAATAATCAAATTTCAATCACTAACAATACTAACGCAGTTAAT
>Ga0164296_1003394_pt1 | contig 15052 bp, 13 predicted proteins | sample GEODES057metaG_FD_113533 | JGI IMG/M metagenome (GOLD analysis project Ga0164296, IMG submission 113533) | Dystrophic lake water microbial communities from Trout Bog Lake, Wisconsin, USA - GEODES057 metaG | ecosystem: Environmental > Aquatic > Freshwater > Lake | place: USA: Trout Bog Lake... | reverse complement strand
CCATCAGATTGGTGATGCAAAAAAAGCATAGGGACTGCAATCGGGGGGTTGAAAAACGATTCATTGCGAATGCCTGAGGCAATCACGCCTGAGATCAAGTTCATCGCATTTTTGTTTTGAAGGTATTTGATGAATTCTGAGATGGAAATTCCACCATTGGAATGCCCCATGATCCAAATGGGTAAATGGGTGAGATTGGAATAATGGAGCACGGTGCTCTCGATGCGAACCAAATGATCCTTTGAGCCTCTGAGTGTCACGGGAAGCAATTGAGAGGGGCTGTCAAGCAAGACCACATCAAAGTGACCTGAAGTGAGTTGAGGATTGCTCAAGCTCTTGAGCGTCTGATAAAAGGAATACGGCTTATCGGTCGTATCGGGCTTGAGTCCAATGGTGCCATTGCCCCCTGGAATGAACAAAAGCAAAGCTTTTGGATTCTGCCCCCTCCAGTACAAAGTATTGATGGGCTCAGAACTGATAAAAAAACCCGACTCCATTGGAGGAAAGGAGATGACCTCTGCTCTTGCCTCCCAACAAAGGAAAACAAGGGAAATCGCAAAAACATATTTTGCAAACGTTCGAATCAAAAACATCTCAATACCATTCAATTGACAGCCTATAGGGCAGTAAGCCAAGAATTCCCAACTTAATCATTGAGGGTGATTTTGGTGGTTTTAACAATTTGAGCCCACTTGGCAGTTTCTAACTTCAAGTACTGAGAAAATTCTGTGGGCGTTCCCGTAAAGGGCTCGAACCCAACAGAGATTAGTCTTTCTTTGGTGTCTGCTTGAGAGATGATGTCATTGATCTCAGCATTCAATTTTCGGATCACCTCTGGAGACGTTTTTGCGGGTGCAAAAAATCCGATCCAAGACCTGTCTTCATAATCTCCATAGCCTGACTCCGCAATGGTTGCTGTATTGGGAAGCGCATCCACCCTTTTCAAACTGGCCAGTCCCATGCCCTTGAGTTTGCCGCCCAAAATGTTACTCATGACTGCAGGCATGGAAACACTCACCACATCCACATGTCCAGCCACTGCAGCGTTGATCGCAGGAGCACCGCCTTGATAAGGAATATGGGTGGCATCTAAACCCATGACGTTCACAAAGAGGTATTGAGCCGTCAGATGCGAGGAGCTCCCTATGCCAGCCGTTGAATAGGTCATGGGACGGCCTTTGAAGTTTTTGGCCAGTTCTTGAAGATTGTTTGCTGGATTGGAGCTAGATACTGCAAAAACATTTGGCGTTGACGCTGTGAGTGCAACGGGCATGAATTCAGATATGTTGTAACCAGGTGTTTTATAAAGACTAGGATTCACTGCAAAGGCAGCGGTGGTCACCAAAAAAGTGTAACCATCGGGTTCAGCTTGAGCAACAGCCTTTGCACCAATATTCCCCCCTGCCCCGGCTTTGTTTTCAACAAGCACAGGTTGGCCCAATTTGGGACTCAACTTGGCTGCGACCACGCGGGCCATCATGTCGGCTATCCCACCTGCAGCAAATGCGACCACGAGTCGTATGGGTTTGCTGGGATACTCAAGGCTTTGAGCTCTTGCTCCAAGTGAAAACATCAACACCAGCAAAGTGACGCTTTTGAGTAAACCATTTGACATCCGAAACTCCAAAATGCAATCTGAGCATGTGCCACACAAATCTGCACTCACTCTAGGAACGATTAGATTTTGAATCAGGAAGTTCTCAAAACATGAGATGGATTACCCCTATCAGAAGCCGATTCAGTGATTCCCTGGGTCTCTGGAATAAGGGTTAATGACGACCAAAAGAGTAGTTTGCACCCATCCAGATTGCACGTGGCGCTGCGGGAGTTCGAAATTGCTCAGAAGCACCGCTATAGACATTTGTGCCCAAAATGCCATAAGTGGAATAGTTTTGATTGAAAGCGTTATTGAGCACCGCAAACAAATTTAACTCGTCATTGATCTTGTAATGAAGATCAAAATTGACCACACCGTACCCAGGAATCTTGCCATTTGCATCTTGATTGTTCTCATCCCCGTGGGCATATTGACCACTGACCAAAACCCAATTTCCACCCAAGGTCAAGTCAGGAGTAAAGCGATAAGACGCTTTGATTTTAAGCGTTTGATCGGCTATGCCAGGAATCAAACTACCCGATGTCACATAGAGCCCTTGGGCAGTCGTGAAAGGTGTTAGGTACTGAGCGTTCACGTAGCCATAGTTGATTGACCACTTGAATGGGTCAGACTTGCTTTGAATGCCCAACTCAAGTCCTCTCCTCTCTGTACTACCCACGTTATTAAAGTAACCCGTGGTTGATGTGTCGTATAGGAACTCAATGTCATTGGATGTCTTTGTGTTGTAGATGGCAGTGCTCCATGACAGACGAGAATTGAGTTTTCCTCTGGCTCCAAGCTCAAAAGTTTTGGCAACAACCGCTTTTAAGTCGGGGTCCCCGTTAAAGCCTGTTGGCAATGCGCACGGAGAGCTGGGATTGGCGCATGACAACTCAATGGGAGTCGGCGCTCGCATGGACTCACTGTAGGAGGCAAAGAATCCCAAAGCCTGCGAGGGGTTGTAGTTCACGCCCAGCGATGGGTTGAAGCGCCTGTAACTGTGAATGCCGTTCAATGAATTCACCTGAGGGCCCGCTTGACCACTGGCAACACTCACCGATGATCCTACGGGCGAACCGGGTGCTGCAATGGTTTTGAGGTTAGTGCCACTGTAGTATTGAGCACCAATAAAAGTGGGGTTGAAATAATTGACTTGAGTACTTGGGTCTGTCCAACTGTAACCCCCATCATCATTGAGAGTTTGCTGATTTGAGCCTGTTTGATTGATGGAGGATAGGTTAAAACTGCCAGAAGCTGTGCCACTCCAATATTCGCTCAAATTCAGGGTGTCGGTCGAGAAAATACTGAAATTACTGGTGTGCGCATTCAATCCCACTGTATCCAACACATTGGTCCCAGAGGCTGACCCAGTACTCGGGAAAAAATACCTCAAGTTGCCTGTCTCAATTGTTTGGTAATTGACCAACTGTGCAAGAACCGTGGATTGATTGAATCCAATTTTGGACACATCAAAAGCCCCGCCCAAAGTGAAAGAATTGGACAGTGAGTTCAAGTTATCAAGATTGGTCCACTGAAAACTGCCACCCAAAGATTGCTGAGTGGTCCGGGCATTGATCAAGTCGGTGTTGATGTCACCTGTGTAACGCTTCAAGCCCAATGCATTAGAGGCAATGGAGTTGGAGGCCGTTCCACTCAACGCCAAATTTTGACATTTAGCAATGACATTGGAGTTAGAGTCAAAGCAGCCGTCGTCCAAATTGGCGTTGCTGTTGACGCTACTTGAGTTCGATTGTCTAAAAAATAGATTCCCATTTAACAAATCGTTTTCACTCGACCAATGAGAGCCTTTTAAATTAAGTAGCGTCATTTGGTTCGCGACCAAATCTGGAGCTGTATAAGCCTGCTTAGGGTCACCCATCATAGACATGGGAAGCGCCTGAGTTCCATTCAGCACGTTGTTCGCATCGGCCAGTGAGAGCTCGAACTTTGTGGCCAAATCATCACTTTGCCATCTTGCCTTGCCAAAGCCTTGAAAGACGCGGCTACTGGAGAAATTCCTGTAACCGTCTTGTTGATCAAGGTTGACAGCTACAAAATAATCGGTGTTATGTGCAGCATCGATCCAGCCTGAATCAAGTTTTAGGGCTTTGCGACCAAAAGCCCCACCCAAAACAGATAGGGTTGAACCCAGGTTGTCTTGTCCATTCTTGGTATTAACCGCGACGGCTCCACCCAAAGTATTCAATCCAAACAAGGGATTGGAGCCCGGCATGAGGCTCACACTTGAGACTGCATTCATCGGGATCAAATCCCAATTGACGATGGAGCCAAATGGCTCGTTGAACCTCACGCCATCGAAATAGACAGACAAACCAACAGGCGCACCCAGCACGGAAGTCGCCTGAAAGCCCCTGTAATTGACATCGTTTTGGTATACATTGCCCGTTGCATTGCTCACACTGATGCCACCAATGTTGTCGTTCAAGACATCGACCAAGTTGGTCCCTCCCAATGGGGCCGAATCCTTGTTGAGCAACTGAACATTGTTGGGAGTATCTTTCAGCTTTGCATTCAAACTGGGCAATGGAGTTTGGCCAACCACCTCAACGTTTTGAAATTCCAAGGACTGAGAAAAACAAAAGAGAGGCAAAAAAAGGCACACCGCCATAAGATTCAGAAAAAGTCCAAACAGACTTAAATGGTTGCGCACAACTTTCATGATCAAACTCTAGGCCGCTTAATGATGGGCAGCGGAATCCTCAGGACCTGCTTTTTGAATTAATTCTTGATTAACATTAAACGGATGACCCCAGAGCATTCGATCAATCACCCCATCGCGCTTTATTACATGATAGAGTGCTCCCAAAAGGTGAATACCAATGAGCGCGACCAGTACACAAGCCACGGATGAGTGAATGACAGCCAGTATCTCCTTCATCTCCGGGTTTGCCTCCCAAAACCTAGGTAGAGGGGAGCCGAAGAATTTGATGGGATAAGGAGTAAAACTAGAGCCCAAAAAACCACTCAGTGGCATCACGATCATACAAAAGTAGAGCAATCGATGGTTCCATGTGGCCAACGTCTTTTGTGCAGCATTCATGACATCGGGCAACGCTGGCGCTTTGTGCATCAAACGCCAAATGATCCTCAAAGCGATCAATAGTGCAATGACCATTCCAGTTGATTTGTGAAAATTAAACCAAGAGGCCCTAACCCCAGGAGGTGATTTGGGAACGTCCTCCATCCAAAATCCCAAGGTCAGTTGAGCCAAGACGGCCAAGCCAACCAACCAGTGCAAAAGCACGGCAACCCTGTTGTATCTTGTCGAATCGTTCATGGTTTCAATTAGAGGCAGTACCCCAAGGCAACTTGCCCACGGGGATGGATTTAAGGGGTTTGAATTCAATAGCATCGACCACGCTCACAGCATTGCTGCGACCCGCAGCCACATACAATTTGCGACCATCAAGCGTGATCGACATGTTCCACGGGCGCTGACCCACAGGCACACGAGCCACAACTTTGAGTGTCTGTGTATCGATCACTGCAACCTCAGCATCGCCACCATTGGTCGCAAAAAGCACCCTCCCGTTAGGATGCATCAATAAACCATTTGTGCGATGACCTACCACGAGCTTATCAATGGTTTTCAATTGAGTCATATCAATGACAGCCAACAGACTTGCACTCTCCACTGCCACATAAGCTCGCTGACCGTCCGGGCTAAACGCAATGCCGCGGGGTCGCTCACCAACCTGAATAGAAGCCACTTGACGCCTTTGCTCCACATCGATCACGTCCACCTGGTCGGCCTCTTCGGCCGAGACCAATACAAATCGTCCATCGGGTGAGAAAACGGAGTGCTCTGGATTTTTTCCTTTGACGGTGACAGAAAACACCGTCTTCAAATCAAGAGTCGAGATAAAACTCACTGAATTGCTTTCCTCATTCGAGACTGCGAGCAACTTCCCATTTGGCGAACAGTAAACGGCCTCTGGAGATTTACCCAAATCAATACGCGCCTTGACCACTTGCGCTTGAACATCAAGCACCATCAACTGTGCATTCTCCTGGTCTGTCACGAACAGTCGTGAATCGTTTGCACAGAATGTGAGACCTCTGGGCTTACCAACACCTTTGATGGTGGAGACCACTTCATCGGTTTGCGCGTCGATCACAGAAATGGACAACGATCCCTCATCGCTGGAGAAGACTTGATGCTCAGCATTGGCAGACAGAGAAATCAAAATACCCAACACACACGAAATGGCAGTTTTGATCATCGGTTGATCCTCAAAAATTAAAAGATAAATACGAAAGAACGCTAGAAGAGGCGTAAATTACTTTTTGAGAGAGGATAAATAGTCAAGCACATCGGTTTTTTTATTGGTGCGAGCAATCTCTAAAGCGGTGAGTCCTCTGTCGTCTTTGAGAGCAGCGTTTGCACCTTTTTCGATGAGCAACTTCACCGTATCCAAGTGTCCTTGACCCGCGGCCCACATGAGTGGCGTCAAGGCATCAGCGTAGGCTGCATCAATCTTGGCTCCAGCGTTGATCAGTTGCGCTGCAACTTGAGTGTTGCCCATTCCGCAAGCGTAAATAAGTGCAGACTTGTGCACCCGGTCTTCCTCTTCAAGTTTGGGCTTTTTGTTGAGCAGCAACTCAACGATCTCAGAGTTACCAGAGTATGCGGCAGCCATCAATGGAGTCACTTTTTCAAGGGAAGCCAAATCTACATCTACACCGTGTTCAAGCATGACTTTAACAATGTCGGTCCGATTTTTCTCGATGGCTGTGAAAAGAGCAGTCTTGCCGAATCGGTTGCGAGAGTTGGGTGCGGCACCATGCTCCAAACTGTCCACTATCCCTTTGAGGTCCGCGCTTCTTGCAGAAATCAACAACTGCTCACTCACACCTGGTGAATAAGCAGTTTGGGAAGAAGCCGTCATGGGTAGCATCAGAGTAAAGTTGCAAGCAATCAATGCGCAACTCAATCGAATGAAATTCTTTTGCATTTGGATTTGATGGTGAAAAACTAAAAATTGAAATCAAACTCAAGACGTTGGAGTTTGAGAAACGTCACAAGGTGACCGTGTTTACCCTAATAACCATCTGGAAATGGATTGGAATTCACAAATTTAGTATAGCATTCGCTGGCCAAAGTAAAAGGTAAAGACTACATTAATGTACCCAGTCAAATTAGGACAAAGTACTAGTGTAAACTGCCCCTTCGAGTTCGCACAGCAGCCGTGAAAGCTTGCTCAAGAATCAGATTTGGTGATCAATTGAGATAGAACCATTAACCCAACAGGAAAAATGATGAAGAAAATTGGATTTACAACAAAAAGTTTGATCGGCATGGCCGTGAGCTCCTTGATTGCTGCCACTGCTTATGCAGAGGTCCCCAAGGCAATCTCGGTTGATCAAGCTCAGTTGAGCGCCGCTGCCAAGGACAGTAAAAACTTCCTTCACTCCAACGGAAGTTACGCACAAACTCGTTTTTATCCAGCCAAACAAATCAACTCTGGCAATGTGGCCAAATTGCGCCCCGCCTTCACATTCCAAACCGAAGTTTTAGAGTCCATGGAGACTGCTCCCATCGTTGTTGACGGCGTGATGTACATCACCACCTCATACAACCATGTATACGCCATTGATGCAGCAACGGGAAAAGAGTTGTGGCACTACAAGCACAAAATGGGTCCTGTGACCACTTACTGCTGCGGCCCCAACAATAGAGGCGTTGCCATTGCTGGTGATCGAGTGTTCATGGGTACATTGGACTCCAAACTCGTTGCTTTGGACGCCAAGACAGGTAAGTTGATTTGGGACACGGAAATTGCTGACCCAGAGCTTGGTTACTCAGAGACCATGGCTCCTGTAGCCATCAATGGACGCATTTTGATTGGAACCAATGGCGGCGAGTACGGTATTCGCGGCTTTGTAAAGTCCTTTGACGCAGTAACTGGCAAACTCCAGTGGACCTTCAACACCATTCCTGAAACTGGCCACGAAGGCGTTTGGGCAGCCAACGATGCAACTGGCAAAGACATGCACCGTGACATTGCTGCAGAGAAAGCTCAATTGGCCAAACAAGGTGGTGATTTCTACAAAACCTTGGGTGGTGGTGTGTGGATGGCTCCAGCTGTTGACACCGAGAGCAACACTGTATTCTTTGTAGTTGGCAATCCCAGTCCCGACCTTTACGGCACTGAGCGTCCTGGTGACAATCTTTACACAGACTCCATGGTTGCGATTGATCTCAATACAGGCAAATACAAATGGCACTACCAATATGTAGCCCACGATGTGTGGGACTTGGATGCTGTATCTCCCGTGATTTTGACCGAAGCCAAGGGCAAAGACGGCAAAATGGTCAAAGTGGCCATGCATGCTGGCAAGACAGGTTACGTCTACATCCACGACAGAAACACAGGCGAATTGATTCGTTACTCTGAAGGAATGGTTCCCCAAGATGGCTTGTGGACTCTTCCAACCAAAGATGGCGCAAAAATGATGTTGGGTGCAAACGGCGGCGTTGAGTGGAGCCCCATGGCCTTCAATCCTGAGACACGTTTGACCTACGCAGCCAACTTGCTCCAGCCCATGACCTATCACGTAGAACCCTCCAAGTACCCTGGTGGCAAGCTCTGGTTGGGTGGTGCTTTCAAAACCATTCCAACAGAAAAGCAAACGGGTCGCTTATCTGCTGTTAACGTAGACACGGGCAAAGTGGCTTGGAAATTTGACACCAATGAGCCTTTGATTGGTGGCGTTTTGACTACCGCTGGCAATTTGGTTTTCAATGGCGAAGCCAACGGACTGTTCAGAGCCTTTGATGCCAAAAACGGCAAGAAGCTTTGGGAATACCAAACAGGCGCCGGTGTAAATGCTCCTGCAGTTTCATACACCGTCAACGGCAAACAGTATGTGGCTGTGGCCGCAGGTGGTAACAACCAAATTGATGCCAAGCGTGGCAACTCTGTGGTTGTGTTCTCACTCCCTTAAGCTCACAACTCGCGGTGTCTTTTAAACACCGATAAAATAGGGCCTGCCTTAGTGCAGGCTTTTTTTTTAGCATTCACATCTTTACTTCTAAATGAAAAACCCTTTGAATTGTTTGAACTTTTTCTTGTTCATTTTGATCACCTCGTTGTGCGCACCTTCCTTTGCTCAAGTGCCGGCAAAAGCACAAGCTTGTTTCGCCTGTCACGGCCCCAATGGCAATTCGATCATGCCTGAGACACCAAGCTTGGCATCACAAAATGCGCGATACATCTATCTCGAACTGCGTGACTTTCAAGAAGGCAGACGCTCCAACCCCATGATGACCCCCATGGCAGCAGGACTCACACGAGATGAAATGAGAGAATTGGGTAACTATTTCTCTCAACAAACACTCACCGATAAAAAATTCAAAGCCGATCCAGAAAAAGCCAAATTGGGTTTTGCCAAAGCAGATGAAACCTTGTGCGCCATGTGTCATTTGGGTGAGTTCAGAGGACAAAACGAAATACCCAAAGTGGCTGGTCAAAACTACGACTACATCATCAAAACGCTGCACGCTTTTAAAGATAAAACACGCACCAACGACGCTGGCAACATGACCAGCGTGGCCAGCACTTTGAGCGATCAAGATATCGAGAACTTGGGCCACTACATTGCGGGATTGAGCAAATGAAATCAAAGTCAAAAGCAAATCCATTTGCAACTTTTGCTTGTGTCGCTCTTTTAGGTGCGGTCACATTACCTTTTGATGTGAATGCATTTGAGACACAAAAGTTGGATGACTTCAAGACCACCAACGTTTGCAAATATTGTGACTTGACGAACGCCCCACTGAGTTCAAAAGACATGAAGGGCGCAGATTTCCAAAATGCCAATCTCTCAGGCGCAGATTTATCCAAGGCAGACTTGAGTCCGCGCGTGATGGAGAAAAGAACACTCAATAGCAACTTTGAGAGCAGCAATTTAAGAAAGGCCGATCTTCGCCAAGCCAATCTCTTTGGTGCAAATTTCACAAGCGCTTATCTCCGAGAAACGCTGCTTGATGGCGCAGATCTCACTCAGGCCAACCTATCTGGGGCCAACCTCAAAAACGCAACCCTCAAGGGCACCGTATTGAAAGGTGCAAACCTGGAAGCCGCAAAACTCGATGATGCCGTCTTTTGCAACACCACCATGCCAGATGGCAGCGTCAACAACACAGGTTGCTGAAATACTCAAGTCCTTAGAAAGATCATTGCCCCATGAAAAACGTCCAACTCGGTCAATCCGAATTGATGGTCTCACCCATTTGCTTGGGCACGATGACTTTTGGTGAACAGGTGAGTGAATCTGATGCTCACACAATCATGGACCACGCCATCGAGAGAGGGATCAATTTCTTCGATACCGCTGAGATGTACTCTGTACCCACAAAAGCTGAGACTTTCAACTTGACCGAAAAAATCATCGGTCAGTGGTTCAAGAACAAACCCTCACAAAGAGACAAAGTATTGATTGCCACCAAAGTAGCTGGCCCCTCAAGGGGCATGCCTTGGGTGAGAGGCGGAAGCGCAAACTTGAGCGCAAACGATATTGAGCAGGCCTGCAACAATAGTCTGAAGCGATTGAACATCGATGTTATCGATCTCTATCAAATTCATTGGCCTGTGCGACATGTGCCCGCTTTTGGCATTCGTGATTTCAATCCAGAACTCTTGGACGCCAACACATCCTCAATTCACGAACAATTAGAGGCTCTTGGAAAACTGGTCTCACAAGGAAAAGTTCGTGCCATCGGTCTATCTAATGAGACGCCCTATGGTGTTGGAGAGTTCATTAAACTCTCAGAAATGCATGGACTTCCTCGCATAGCTAGCGTTCAAAACCCCTACTGTCTGATCAACCGATTGGTGGAAAATGCGTTGGATGAAAGCCTCTACCATTACCAAGTTTCGTTGTTGGCTTACTCTCCCTTGGGATTTGGTCTGCTGAGTGGAAAATACGATCACTCAGGCACCACTGGAGACCATGCACCCAAAGAGGCTCGAATTGCCAAATACGAATCCGTTCGCAAACAACGTTGGGGGCGTGAGACGGCTTGGGTTGCTGCAAAAGCCTATAACACCTTGGCCAAAGAAAGGGGCATGACACCGACCCAAATGGCATTGGCCTTTTGTTACACCAAATGGCAAGTCACGAGCACCATCATTGGAGTAACCTCAATCGAGCAACTCAATGAGAACTGCGATGCTTGGGGTACCACTCTAGACGCTTCCACCTTAGAGGCCATAGATGCCATACGCACGGTTCACAGGGATCCTGCATTCTGAACTTATGGGCACTGGCGTGCTCCTTAGAGAGTGGCTTAAAGTGAGCGAATCAAAGACTGTGGTAGCTCTCCAATCTGAAGATCATTGAAATCCCTCATGCCCTGCTGTTAAAGAAGTGTTTTAATGATCACTTAACCAATCGATCTTACATTTGGAGCACACAATATGAACTGGACGACTAAATTGGCTCGAAATTTCATTCAATACAAAAGGTACTTGAGTTCATTCGCATTGACCATCTCAATGTGTGCGACCCAAGTTACTCATGCTGAGATTGTTTTCGAAAAATCAACCTACCATTTCAATAATTTGAATTTCGTGGGCCAATTGGCTTACGACAATTCACTCACAGGTCAATTGCCTGCCATCTTGATGGGGCCCACATGGACCGGACCTGGAGAGTACACACAAATGAGAGCCAAGGCTTTGGCCAAAATGGGATATGTGGTGTTGGTGGCTGACATTTATTCAGAAGGTGCACAACCCGCAAGAGGAAAAGAATCAGCTGCTGCCATGGATGTCTTCATGAAAGACCGCACAAAGCTTCGTCAAAGAATGCAATGGGCCTACCAAGTCCTCAGCAAAAACCCACACGTTGACCCAGGCAAAATCGTGGCCTTGGGTTATTGCTTTGGAGGCACCGCAGTTCTGGAGTTGGCACGTGACGCGGCTCCTTTGGCTGGCGTTGTGGTGTATCACGGCATGCTCGATACCCCTAATCCAGGAGATGCCAAGAACATCAAGTCTCCCGTGATTGTCTTCAATGGAGCCGATGACCCCAATGTCCCGATGAAAGACATCGAAGACTTTGAGCAAGAGATGCGGCTCGCCAAAGTAGACCTTCAGTTTGTCAATTACAGCGGCACCAAGCATGCGTTTACCGATCCCTCATCGGGTACCGATCAAAGCAAAGGGGCTTTCTACAATCCTGTCTCGGATGCAAGATCTTGGATTGGGCTGGAGAACTTCCTCAAAGAGCTGAATTTAGGACAAAAAAAGTAATCGAGCCTTGATCAATGCAAAATGAAATGGGTCGGCGGTCGCGAGAAAATGTCACCTCCTCCACCCAGTTTGCATCTGCCCCATAAATGCTCCCCAAGAGAAAAGAGAAGCCCCTTGAATTTACCCACGGCACAACCCAGAACATTGGCCCATACACGATCCGTTTCTTTTTTAGGTTATCACCGAGAGGATGGACTGTGGGACATTGAAGCTCAATTGACCGACTCAAAACCCGAGTTCTTTGAAGTCAAAGGGGAAAAATCTTGGCAACCCAATGAACCCATTCACCAAATGATCATTCGCCTCACGATCGATGATGAATTGGTGGTGCAAGACATTTGGGTGGATATGATGGCTGTGCCCCATGAAAAGTGTCCCAATGCCATGGATCCCATGAAGAAAATGATTGGGGCCAAAATTGGTAGCGGTTGGCGCAAAGAGATTGAAAAGAATTTGGGCGAGATCAAAGGCTGTGCTCACCTCAGAGAGCTGCTCTTTAACATGGCCACTGCGGCCATTCAAACCCTGACCCCTAAACTGCGAGCCAGACAGAGTGACCAAATCCCCGCCCATTTGGACAAATGCAGCACCTGGCGAACCGATTCAGATCTGGTGCATCGTCTATATCCGATGTTCTATAAACCCAAGGATCCATCAAACCTTGAATAAAAAAAGGCTGACAAGGAATATAAACCACTGCCAACCTTTTTAAGAGGGTTGAAACACCCCAAAGAAATTCAAGGCCTGAAGAGAATTCTCATTCGCTCCATAAAATCCACTCCCCCTCAAGCCTCAACGAGTTCCATGGCCTTTTGAGTACTTGGAGTGCGGATCAGGTAATCAAACGCGCTGAGTGCGGCCTTGGAACCTTCGCCTGCAGCGATCACGATCTGTTTGTAGGGAACGGTTGTGACATCACCCGCAGCAAACACGCCCGGCAAATTGGTGTGACATTTGGCATCCACCACGATTTCACCATATTTGCTCAACTCGACCGTACCCTTTAAAAATTCGGTGTTGGGCACCAATCCAATTTGAACAAAGACGCCCTCCAAGGCCAGATGGTGAACTTCGCCAGAGACACGGTCTTTGAAACTCAAACCATTGACCTTTTGTCCATCACCTGTGATTTCTGTGGTTTGCGCATTCACGTGAACATCAACGTTGGACAAGCTCTTGAGTTTGCTCACCAAAACTGCATCGGCCTTCAATGAATCGGCAAACTCCACCACGGTCACATGTTCGACAACACCCGCCAAGTCAATGGCAGCTTCAATGCCGGAGTTTCCTCCACCAATGACCGCCACTTTCTTACCCTTAAAGAGCGGGCCATCACAATGAGGGCAGTAAGCCACGCCTTTGTTTTTATACTCTTGCTCTCCAGGAACATTCACATTTTTCCAACGAGCGCCGGTGGACAAAATAACGCTCTTTGCACTCAAAACGCCGCCATTGGCCATTTGCACTTGAATGAGTCCACCCACTTCTGTGGCGGGGATGATTTTCTCAGCTCGCTGCAAATTCATGATGTCAACATCGTTTTGTCGAACCTGAGCTTCCAATGCCGCAGCGAATTTAGGACCATCGGTTTCCAAAACAGAGATGTAGTTCTCAATGGCCATGGTGTCATTGACTTGACCACCGAAGCGCTCAGCTGCGACTCCAACGCGAATACCTTTGCGAGCTGCATAGACTGCTGCTGCTGCACCTGCAGGTCCTCCACCGACAATCAAAACGTCAAAAGGCTCTTTGGCGCTAAGTTTAGAGGCGTCCCGAGCAGAAGCGTTGCTATCGAGCTTGCCAATGATCTCCTCAAGACTCATGCGACCGGAGCCAAACACTTCATCGTTCATGTAAACCATGGGCACAGCCATGACTTGACGCTCATCGACCTCAGCTTGATTGAGCGCGCCATCAATTACAGTGGTTTGAACTTTGGGGTTGTAGATTGAAATCAAGGTTGCAGCTTGAACCACATCGGGGCAATTGTGGCAAGACAAGGACATGTAGACCTCGAACTTCATGTTGGCATCCAAGGCACGAATTTGTTCGATCACCTCAGGCTCGACTTTGGGTGGGTGTCCGCCGGTCCACAAGAGGGCCAAAACGAGGGAGGTGAACTCATGGCCCATGGGAATCGCAGCAAAACGAACACCATGGGACTCACCCTCTTTGGTGATCACGAAAGATGGCTTGCGTGCATCGTTACCAAGCTCATCAAAATGCACCAAGTCCGAGAGCTCAGTGATCTCCAAGAGCAACTCTTTGAGCTCCGCGCTACTTGGGCTAGAGTCCAAGGAAGCGCTCAAGCGAATGGGGTGACGAAGATTTTGCAAATAAGCTTGCAATTGCGTCTTCATGTTTGCTTCCAACATATTCATCTCCTATGCGCCTCTTGCGCGAAAAACAATTTCAACTCTACACCCAGGGCGTCTGACAAAAGGGGCGCAACGAACACCCCTTTCAGCAGAAGACCTGCTTAAATCTTGCCAACCAATTCCAAGGAAGGTGTCAAGGTCTTTGCGCCTTCGTTCCACTTGGCGGGGCAAACTTCGCCAGGGTGCTTGGCCACGTATTGAGCAGCCTTCAATTTACGCAGAGTCTCTTTCACATCGCGAGCGATGGAGTTGTCATGCACTTCGGCTGTCTTGATCACGCCCTCTGGGTCAATGATGAAGGTACCGCGCAAAGCCAAACCGGCCTCTTCGATGTGCACGCCAAAAGCACGTGTCAGGTGGTGTGTAGGGTCACCCAGCAATGGGAACTTGGCCTTACCAACAGCGGGTGAAGTCTCGTGCCACACTTTGTGAGCAAAGTGAGTATCTGTGGTCACGATATAGACCTCAGCACCAGCTTTTTGGAATTCAGCGTAGTTGTCCGCTGCGTCCTCAACTTCAGTTGGGCAGTTGAAAGTGAAAGCTGCTGGCATGAAAATGAATACTGACCATTTGCCTTTTAAATTGGCTTCAGAGACTTGGATGAATTTTCCGTTGTGAAAAGCATCTGCCTTGAAGGGTTGAACGTGTGTGTTGATGAGAGACATGGTGGGTTCCTTTCAGGATTAAAAAAAACTATCAAATGAGAAAAACTCATTGACTAAATCATAATCGAAAACTTCAAGTCCTTTGATTGTTTGTTTCTAAGAGACCTATAGTCAAAATCTAAATACTCAATG